>PVBE010322981.1_pt1 | contig 37121 bp, 27 predicted proteins | sample 1631181 | NCBI WGS metagenome assembly PVBE01 (sample SAMN08397723, study PRJNA350692) | Marine metagenome, whole genome shotgun sequencing project. | isolation source: water | place: Pacific Ocean | collected 2012-04
CGTGCGATCAGCCGACGAGCGCACTGGCAGGCCGTGCGATCAGCCGACGAGCGCACTGGCAGGCCGTGCGATCAGCCGACGAGCGCACTGGCAGGCCGTGCGATCAGCCGTCGAGCGCCTCGGCCACGAGTTCCGCGAGATCCGCAGCGCGCACACTCTTCTGCGGGTCACGCGCGGCCAGGCCATCCTCGAACATCTGCATGCAGAAGGGACATCCGAGCGCCACCGTATCGGCCCCCGAAGCCTTGACCTGCTCCACACGCGTATGGTTGATCCGTTGCTGCGGGTCGTCGTCCATCCAGGCGTAGCCGCCCCCAGCGCCGCAACAAAGCGACCGCGAGCGACTTCGATCGAGTTCCCGGATCCCTCCCGATGCCGAGAGCGAGGAGAGGATCTCCCGGGGCGCATCGTACTCGCCGTTGTGACGGCCGAGATAGCAGGGGTCGTGATAAGTCGGCAAATCCAGTTTGCGACGCAGATTCAACCGGCCATTGCGAATCAGCTCTGCGATGAGCTGGGTGTGGTGAGTCACCTCGTAATGCCCGTCGAAGTCCGGGTACTCGTTGCGGAGCGTATTGAAACAATGCGGACACGTCGCGATGATCTTTCGCACACCGTAACGCTCGAAAGTCTCGATGTTGGTCTTGGCGCACGTCTGAAAGGTGAGCTCTCCGCCGACCCGGCGCGCCGGGTCGCCGGAGCAGGCCTCCTCGGCCCCCAGAACGGCGAAGTCCACCCGAGCCGCCTTCAACACCCGAGCCACAGCGCGTGTGACCTCGATATTGCGATCCACCATGGCGCCGGTGCAGCCGACCCAGAACAGGTACTCGGCGGTGTCGCCGCGGCCCAGCACCTTCAGGTCGAGATCAGCGAACCAGGCCTCGCGATCGTGTCCCGCCCCGACCCAGGGATGCATGCGGTCGTCCAGGTTCTTGAGGAACTGCTGCACCTCCTCGCTCATCTTCGCTTCCGTCATCACCAGGTACCGGCGCATATCGACGATCTTTGGCACGTGCTCGATGTAGACCGGACATTCCCGCTGGCACGCCCCGCAGGTTCGACAGCCCCACAACTCGTCTTCCCCGACCGCGGCAGGCGAGCCCTCTCCCCCGCGCTCTCCGAGCAGAGGTCCCACAGCGGGCGCCCCCGCATCGCCCGTATTCCCGGAAGTTCCCGCGCCGAGGAGACCCGTGGCCGACGCGGCGAGGTGCCGTTTCATGTCCCGAATCAGCTTGCGCGGGCTCAGCGGGACGCCGCTGCCGTGAGCCGGGCAAACGGCCTCACAGCGGCCACAATTCGTACAGGAGTCGAGATCCAGCAGGTTCTTCCACGAAAGCTGCTCGATCTTGTCGACGCCGAGCGAGTCGAGAGAATCCGGGTCGGTCTCGAGCGCCGCCTCGATGTCGGGGTGGGTGAGGCGCCCGCTCGGTGCCAGGTCGCGGAAGAAGCTGCCCAGCAGCCCGTAGACGATATGTGCGAGCTTTCCGAAGCCGAGATAACCGATGAACGCAAACGCGGTGAGCGCGTGGATCCACCACAGGCTCCGGTGGACAGCTCGCAGAGTGTCCGGATTCACGTCCTGCAGGAGCAGAGCGACCGCGTAGCCAGCCGGCGACCAATGGGCCAGCCACGGCTCCTGCTGCAGCACGGTGACGGCGATTCGAATTCCCTGCACCGCGAAGCCCTGCAGGAAGAGGATGAGGAGCAGCCAGAGCGCGACCCAGTCGTCCACGGAGGTGTGGAGTGTCGCCGGGCGGCGGACGCCCCTCCGCCAGAAGGCCATCCCCAGGCCCACGAGTCCCAGGATGCCGGCGGTGTCGCTGAGCAGGGAGTACCAGAGGTAGAACGTGCCCTGCAGGAAATGGATGCCGGTCCATTCCTGGAGAGCGATGAGCGCCGTCGCGACCGTCAGACCGCCGAATCCATAGAAGATCAGCAGGTGGGAGACACCGGCGAAGGGATCGCGGAGCAATCGGCGCTGGCCGAGAACTTCGCTCACCAGCCCGCGCAGGCGCTCTCCCAGACGATCGAAACGGTCTGCCTTTCCGGCGAGGCGCCAGAGCCGCACGCGGCGCTGGATCGCATAGAGGAACACGGCGGCGGAGATGGCGAAGAAGAGGTAGATCCAACCCCCGTAGACAATATTCCAGTAGATCTGGCGCGTGAGTTCCACGCAGGCTCCTCCGATCGGTCTCGGCCGCTTGCGCTATGTCTACCGGAGGCGAAGCCTTCCCGCACGGGAGGCCTGCCCTGGAGGAAGACCGGATGGCTCTCGGCGGAAGGCGCGTCCTCGAGCTCGCCGACGAGAAGGGCGCCTACTGCGGCAAGCTCCTGGCCGACATGGGTGCCGACGTGATCAAGATCGAGCGGCCCGGCGGCGACGCCACCCGGTGGATCCCACCGTTCATCGGCGACGAGCCCGATCTCGACGGGAGCCTCGCCTTCCTCTATGCAAATACCAGCAAACGGGGCGTGACCCTAGACCTCGAACGGCCGGAGGGGCAGGCGCTCTTTCGCGCACTCGCTCGGACCGCCGATCTCGTCGTCGAAACACTCCCTCCGGGCACGCTGGACGACCTGGGGCTCGGCTACGCAAACCTGCGCCCCGAGAACCCTGGACTGGTCCTCACCTCCATCACCGGCTTCGGGCAGACAGGGCCGCGGCGGAGCTTCGCGTCCTCGGACCTCGTAGCCAGCGCACTCGGCGGCTCGATGTTCGTCACCGGAGAGGAAGAGGACCCCCCGGTCCGGCTCGCGGGGTCGCAGGCCTACCTCGCCGCGTCCACCACCGCTGCGGCCAGCAGCATGATCGCGCTCTATCACAGCACGGCGAGCGGTGCGGGCCAGCACGTCGACATCTCCGTTCAGGAGGTCGCGGCCTCGGTCAGCCACATCTGCGGCGTCGGCAAGTGGCTCGACGACGGGATCATTCCCAGGCGCTGCGGGTCCGGACTCGTGGCCTCGACACCCTCGGGAACCTACGCGTGCCGCGACGGCATGGTCTACCTGATGGTCAACCGGCCACTTCACTGGCAGGCGCTGGCGGAGTGGATTCACGAGGCCACGGGGAACGAAGAGGTGCTCGATCCGATGTTCGAAGGGCCCTCGTCCAACCGGTTGGCGCACCGCGAACTGCTGGACGTATTCATCGGCGATCTCACGGCCCAGTTCGGCGCGGAGGACTTCTACCACGAAGCGCAGCGCCGCCACCTGGCGGTCACGCCGGTCAACACCGCCACCGCCGTGGCCCGAGACCCGCACCTCGCAGCCCGGGGCTACTTCGTGGCAGTCGAGCACCCGACAGCGGGCCCCTTGAAGCAACCCGGTGCTCCCTTCCGACACTCCGAAACCCCCTGGCGCATCACCCGTCCGGCCCCCGGCGTCGGCCAACACAACGAAGAGATCTTCTGCGACGAGTTGGGAATCTCGGCAGAAGCACTACACGCCTATCGGGAGGCCGGAGTTGTCTGAAGACGTCGCGGGAACCGAGGCGCTCGCGGGCCTGAAAGTCGTCGAGTTTTCGGCCGCCATGGCCGGACCGTGGATCGGCCGGTTCCTCACCTACTACGGCGCCGAGACGATCCGGGTCGAATCGAAGCAGCGCCCGGACGTGGTGCGGCTCTATATCCCGCCGCGCAGCCCGGAACTGGGAACGCAGCCCCAACTCTCGCCCTGGTTCACGGATTGGAACACCGGCAAGCTCTTCGTGGCCCTCGACCTGACGCGCCCCCGCGCCGTGGAAGTCGCCCGGCGCCTCGTCGCGCGCTGCGATGTGGTGATCGAAAACTACAGCTCCGGTGTGATGGACAAACTCGGCCTCGGCTACGGGGATCTCCAGCGGGTCAACCCCAAGCTGGTCATGCTGAGCACTTCGGGTTACGGCGATCACGGCCCGTGTCACCGCTACGTGACGTGGGGACCGAACGTCGAGGCCCTCGCCGGTCTCAGCAAACTCTCGGGCTTTCCCTGGCGGGAAGGGGCAATCACCCAGTACGCGTACCCCGATCCCCTCAGCGCACTCCACGGCCTGTTCGCGGTGATGTGCGCCCTCGACCACCGCACTCGAACCGGAAAGGGCCAGTACATCAGCCTCTCGCAGTTCGAGACGACGGTGAGCGCCCTGGGCGACGTCATGATGGAGTTTCTCGTCAATGGCCGCGAACCGGAGCGACCGGGAAACCGCTCAGCGCATGCGGCACCTCACGGCTGCTATCGCTGCGCGGGAGACGACCGCTGGTGTGCGATCGCCGTCTCGAGCGACGCGGAGTGGGCGGGCCTTCGAGCGGCACTCGGCGATCCGGCTTGGACCCGCGATCCGAAATTTGCCACCACGGGAGCCCGATTGGAGAACGCGGAAGAACTCGACGGCCACATCGAGGAGTGGACGCGCGATCGAACCGACTACGATGTGATGACCTCGCTCCAGAACGCCGGCGTCCCGGCCGGAGTCGTGCAGAACGCGGAGGATCTGTTGCACCACGACCCCCAGCTGCACGCGCGGGGGTTCTTCGAGGAGATCGAGCACGTGAAGAAGGGACCCGTCCTCGCCACGGGCGTTCCGCTCGGCCTGAAGGGAACCCCGGGCCACAGCGGCCCGGCAGGCGCTGCAATGGGGCAGGACAACGACCACGTCTTCCGGTCGCTGCTCGGCATGACGCCTCAGGAGATCCGGGAATGCACGGAAGACGGGGCGATCGAGGCAACCGACCCCGAGGTGCGCGATGGCGGGTAGAACGGACTCTGGGATCCCGCCGGGTGAGGGCCCGGAGAAGCGCGGAGCGGCCGCTCCCGGAAACGCCAACTACGTCCTCGGCGTGCTCTTCCTCGTCTACGTGTTCAACTTCATCGACCGACAGTTGCTCTCTGTTTTCATCGGGCCCATCCAGGAGGAGTTCGGAATCTCCGACACCTGGATGGGCATACTGGGTGGGTTCGCCTTTGCGCTCTTCTACACTTTTGCCGGCATTCCGATCGCCCGCTGGGCGGACCGGGGAAACCGGGTCTCGATCATCGCCATCGGCCTTGCCGTCTGGAGTGCGATGACCGTGGCCAGCGGGCTGGCCCGCAGCTTCACCCAACTCGCCCTGGCCCGGATCGGAGTCGGCGTGGGCGAAGCTGCAGGGAGCCCTCCGGCACACTCGCTGATCTCGGACTACTTCCCACCCGAGAGGCGGGCCCGGGCGTTGGCGATATACGCCTGGGGCGTGTACATCGGCTCCGCGCTGGCCTACCTGGGCGGTGGCTACCTGCGGGCACACTTCGACTGGCGGATGGCATTCATCGTGCTGGGAATTCCGGGGCTGCTGTTCGCGCTGGTCGTGCGCTTCACGGTCCGCGAACCTCCGCGCGGCTTCTCCGAACACGCCGCGGGACCGGCGCAGGCGAATAGCCTCAGCGAGACGTTGCGCCACCTGCTCTCATGCCGTTCCTGGGTCCACCTGGTGGTGGGCTCCTGCTTCCTCTCCGTGACGGGCTACGGCATTCTCCTGTGGGGCTTCGAGTTCTACACCCGCGTGCACGGACTGCCGCCTTTCGAAATCGGGATCTGGATGGCGGCGATCCTCGGGATCGGCGGAAGCGCCGGCGCCTACGCGGGCGGCGCCCTCGCCGACCGGTTCGGCCCGCGCAATCCGGTCTGGTACATGCGCCTGCCGGCCATCGTCACCCTGGTCGGGGTCCCCTTCGGCTTCGTATTCCTCCTCGCCGGCTCGAGCCGGGTGTCGATGCTCTTCTTCTTCGTCTTCTACGTACTCTCGAACGTCTACGTTCCGATCATGCATACGCTGAACCAGAACCTGTCCCGGCTGCGCATGCGCGCCACCGCCGCGGCGATCCTGCTCTTCATCATCAACCTCGTCGGTGCGGGTGCAGGCCCCTTTCTGGTCGGATTCCTGAACGACCAGTTCGCGGTGCACTTCGGCACGGAAGCGATCCGCTACTCGATGCTCACGCTCGCGTCGATGGGCATCCTCGGGGCGTTCTTCTTCCATCTTTCCAGCCGCTCACTGGCCGGTGACCTAGCGAAGCTCGAAGCTTGAGAACCCCATTCGGTTGACTTTGCCCGGCGGCGGGGATAAGAACGGGAGCCAGCATGCGCATCGAGGCAACGATCACCGATCCTCCCAATCTCCAGGAGCTGAGTCGCCACGGCCGGCGCCTCGACGAGATCGGTTTCGACACGATCCTCTTCACCGAGGCGGGCCACGATCCGTTCCTGCCCGCCATGACCCTCGCCGAGCACACCGAGCGCACGCAACTCGGTACCGGGATCGCGATCGCCTTTCCGCGCAGCCCTTTCGTCACGGCGCAGATCGCCTGGGACCTCCAGCGCTACACGGGCGGCCGTTTCCTGCTCGGCCTGGGCACCCAGGTCAAGGGGCACAACGAGCGCCGCTACTCGACGCCGTGGCCCTCGCCGCCCGGACCGCGCCTCCGGGAGTACATCCTCTGCCTGCGGGCAATCTTCGAGACCTTTCAGACGGGGGCCCGCCCGGAATTCGTGGGCGAGCACTACCAGTTCACCCTCGACTCGCCCTTCTTCAACCCGGGACCCAACCCGGACGGGGGCCGGGTTCCCCTCTACGTTTCCGCGGTCAATCGCTACAACTGCTGCCTGGCGGGCGAGTTGTGCGATGGGATCCGAATGCACCCGCTCAATACCGCGCGCTACATCGAGGAGGTGATCCGTCCCGCGGTTTCCGAGGGCGCTCGCAAGGCGGGCCGCGAACTCTCGGAGATCGATTTCGCGGTGAACCCGTTCGTCATCACAGGCGAAGACGCAGAGGCGCTCGCACAATCCCGGGAGCTGATCCGGCGCCATATCTCGTTCTACGCCGCCACGCGTGCGTATTCTGGCGTGATGGACCTGCACGGTTGGGGCAAAGAGGCCGCGGCGCTGGTTCGGCTCTCCACCCAGGGCCGATGGGACGACATGCCCGCGCTCGTAACCGACGAGATGCTGGACGAGTTGGCCGTCTCCGGCAGCCTGGAGGAGCTCCCCGCGAAGCTCGAGGAGCGCTTCGCTGGACTCGTCACCAGCATCAACCTGGTCTTTGGCCCCCCGTACGCAGAGTTGCAGGAGCGCCAGCGCGGCATGTTCGAGAGTCTCGAGCCGATCATGCAAGCCCTCAAGCAGATCTAGACATTGAGCGACGGATCCACCCAGGCCATGCGTGTCGGGATCGCGATGATCGAGGGCTACCGCTTTACCCTCGAGCCCGTTTTCCTCGGCTTCGACGGACTCGCGGCGACCGCACGCAAGCTCGAGGGGCTCGGTTTCGACGGCATCATCTCATCGGAGACCGCAGGCCACGATCCCTTCTTCCCGCTGCTGATCGCAGCCGAACACACCGAACGCGTACAACTAACGACGGGAGTTGCCGTTTCCTTTCCCCGCAGCCCGATGTCCGTGGCCCAGATGGCCTGGGATCTCCAGCGTCTCTCCGGCGGTCGCTTCGCCCTGGGGCTCGGAACCCAGGTCAAGGGCCACAACGAGCGGCGCTACGGAACCCCGTGGACGGGGCCTCCGGGTCCCCGCATGCGCGAGTACATCCAATGCCTGCAGGCGATCTTCCGGACCTTCCAGAATCGCGACGAGCCCAGCTACTTCGAGGGCGAGCACTACCGATTCACGCTGCTGCCACCCGTCTTCAGCCCTGAACCCATCGAGCACCCACAGATCCCGATCTACACGGCTGCGGTCAACCCCTACATGTCCCGGCTCGCAGGCGAAATCTGCCAAGGCGTCTTCGCGCACCCGGTGTGCACCGCCCGCTACATGCGAGAGGTGATGCTGCCCAGCGTCGAGGCCGGTGCGAAGCGGGCCGGCCGCGACCCCTCCGAGATCGAGATCATCGGCGCCCCGATCATCGTGACCGGAAGAAATACGGCCGAACTCCGCAAGGAACGCGAGCTACTGAAGCGCCGTGTCGCCTTCTACGCCTCGACCCGCAGCTACGCCCGTGTGTTCGAGGTGCACGGATGGGAGGAACTCGGCAGCCGGCTCCACCACCTCTCGCTGGACAACCGCTGGGACGAAATGGCGAAGCTCATCCCCGACGAAATGGCCGACGAGTTCGCCACCATCGCCCCGATCGACGAGATCGGACCACGGCTCCGGGAGCGCTGGGGAAGCATCCTCACCACGCTCAATTTCCCGACGGACTTTCCCCTGGCGACTTCGGACGACGAGAAGCGCACCCAGGAGATCCTGCAGGCCCTGCAGTAGCCAAACCGACGCGCATCGGGCCGAACGGGTCGAGCCGCCGAAGCGTCTCCCAGGAATCGACTAGCCCGCGCCGCCGAACTTCTGGCGCAGCTCACGCTTCAGGACCTTGCCGCTCGGATTCCGCGGCAGAGTCTCCACGCGCTCGATTCGCTCCGGAATCTTCTGGGTCATCAGCTCCCGGTCCCGAAGGTACTCGACCATCTCCTCGAGGCTCAGCGCATCGGCAGCGTCGCGATCCACCACCACTGCGCAGACCATCTCACCCCGGACTTCATCGGGCACGCCAATCACCGAAACGTCGACGAGTTTCGGGTGCTCGCTGAGCAGGTCTTCGACCTCCTGGGCGCTGATGTTCTCGCCCTTGCGGATGATCACGTCCTTGAGACGGCCTGAGACCGTGACACACCCCTCCTCGTCAACGAATCCGAGATCACCAGTGTGATAGAAGCCCTCTTCATCGAAGGCATCGGCGTTCAGGGCTTCGTCCACATAGCCGAGGAAAAGCTGCGGCGCGCGGATGCGGAGCTCGCCCTCCTCGCCCACGTCGGAAAGAGAGCCGTCGCTCTTTACGACCTTGAGTTCGCTCCCCGGACAATTGAGCCGGCCCTCGGTATTGGCGAGTTCCTCATCGGGGTCATCGAGCCGGCCGAGGCACACGATCGGGCACTCGGTCATCCCGTAGACCGACAGGATTCCGGCTCCGCATTCCTCCTTCAGCGCGTAATGGAGCGGCGGCGGCTTCGGAGCGCCACCCCCCTGGAAGACGCGCACATCGGGAAAGATCGGGGTCGAACCCTGCCGGCGCTGGGCCTCGAGATAGACGCGATGAAAGGCCGTTCCCGCGCCGGCGTGAGTCACGCCGTGCTTGCCGAGGAACGGGATCGTCGTCTCGGGAACGAAGCTCTCGACGATGAGGTGAGTCGCTCCCGTTGCAAGCGCGGCGACCAGGGAGTTCACGCCACCGAGGTGCGTCACGGGAAAGACAAGGCCGATCCGGTCGGAGGGCGAAAGATCCATCGCCACGGCCAGACCGTGAGACGCCGCGAGCAGGCCCGTGTCGGTGTGGCGGGCACCCTTCGGATCGGCCGTGGTGCCCGAGGTGTAGAAGATCCAACGAACCTTGTCGCGCGAGACGGGTGCGGGCGGAAGCTTTGCCGTTCCATCGGGGACCGCATTTTCCCAGGGCTCGTTGGGGGCCACGAGCACCCCCAGACCCTCGATCTTTCCGGCCAGCTCGTTCGCCATGGCCTCGTAGTCGAAGCCCCGGAACCGATCGACCACGACCAGCAGCTGGGCCCCGGTCTGGCGCAGGCAGTGAGCCACCTCGCGCCCGCGATAGATCGGGAGGATGGGATTCTGCACGGCGCCCAGCCGCGAGAGTGCGGCCAGCAGCACGAGGGCGTTGAATCCGGTCGGGAGAATCCAGCTGACGATGCTGTCCTCCCGCACGCCGCGCTCGCAAAGCACGGCCGCCACGCGTTCTGCGGCGTTTCGGTACTCGGCGAAAGTCATCTCACGGCCGGACTCGTCATACCCGAAAAGGCCATCCGGCGTGGCCTCTGCCCGCGCTTGAATCAGGTCCCACAGCGATTCCGTCTGGATCGTGTCGCTCACCGCAATCCCTTCCCTGCGCGAAATTCGGGCCCGCTCCACCCTTGGCGGCAGAGGACAGTATGGCAGGTCGCCGGGTCGCGCCGCCCCCGGCAGGCCGCCGATTCTCCGCCGCCTCAGACTTCGGACGGAACGTCGAACGCCGCCTGGTAGACCTCGAACTTCGCTCGCTCCGCGGACAGATCGAGCCCTGTTTGCTCGAATGAATACTCGTGCACACCCCGCTTGCCCTGAAGGTTCGCCTCCAGGTAGGCGCGCATTCTCTCCTCGGCCTCGTCACTGAATGAAATTCCCCAACTCTCGTAGATACCAGCCACCGTTCCGAGCGGGTCACTCACGAGGTCGCGATACACAACGTCGACGAACTGCTCCGAATGGCCGGCAAGTTGCTCGCGCAGCTGGAGATAGATCTCCAGCATCATCTGCTGAACGAATACGGAACCTCCCACATCGTCCCGGACCGCATTGCTTCGCATGGAGCGAAGAGACGTGAACAGACTGGAAATGGAACTGATCACCCGCAACGGATCCCGGTGGGTCACGACCACCCGCGCATCCGGATATACGGAAAACAAGTGATCGAGCCGGGCGATGTGCGCGGGTGATTTGAGTACCCATCGATCACCGGAATGACGAGACTGCAGCAACTGCAGCACCCGCTTGTGATAGGCGTAAACCGGGTCCAGGTCCCGACCCGCCATCCCCATCGAATAGCTGGGGATGTTGTATTGCCCGACGAAATAGTCCGCGAGAAACTGCAGGGCAAAGATGAAGATGCATTCGTTGGGACGATCTCCCGCGTTCTCGTGCATGGACGGAAAGGCTGGGTCGATGAGGTCGAGCATCGCGATGTCCCGGTGCGCTCGAACGATGCGGGGATCGGTGGCAAAGGTCGCGGGCTCGGGTGGCGGAACGGAAAACATCATCTCCCACAACATGGGCACCCGGTTGCGGGGATCCTGAGCCAGGAGTTCGTGGAGCAGCGTGGTGCCCGTTCTCGCCAGCCCGCACACGAATACCGGTGCCTCGACTTTCTGATCCGCAAGTTCGGGATGCCGCTTCCAGTAATCCTCGATCTGGAGCCGGTTCTGCAGGAACCGCTGCAACTCCGAGCGACAGAGAATGCGCCCGAGGAGCGTGAGGTCTGCCTCGCTTTCCAGGGCACCGATCAGCAGCGAAAGCGGCTCTCGGAACCATGAATCGCCGTAGTCATCCAGACCCGTGTTCTCGGCTGCCGCCGTCAACAACTCTCCCTCATCGAGCGAGACCATCGAACGCCCGGCATCTCCCAGGTTGTCTCCCAGAGCATTGACACACGCCACCCATTCGGGGTGGCGCCCGAAGGCGTCTCGCTCGGTCATCTTCTCCTCTCTGCGGCGCCCTCGTCCGGGGCATCGCCTGGCGGATTCAGGTGCGAAGCGACTCGATGGGAACGACCTCACATTTCGGGTTGGGGGCATCGCGAACGAGTACCCAGCGCAGGATTGCGTACCCCTCGAGACGGCCACCCGTATCGAGCCAGTTGTGCACGTGGCCCGGGCCCGGCTCCTCCGGAGAGATGACGAGTGTCCAGGAGCCGTCGTCGTTGGCGCGGGCCGTGCCATTGCTCAGGTGTGTCTGGGTGTAGCGGTAATCGTAGGATTCGAGCCAGGGATTCGTGATCACGAGCCCCCAGTACGCAAAGTCGCCGAGCGGCGGCAGGATGTCCACCACGAGCGCCTCTCCCGGCTCCAGCCGCCACCGTCCAACCATGTAGGCCATGCCCGTATCCGAGTGGGTGCTGATCGCCTCGTCCCGCTTCTTCACCGCAGCGGCACCAGATCCCCCCTCGATCGCATTGATCCGATTCGCGGAAGCAGCGAAGGCACCGAGGCAACCCCTGACGATCCAGATCAGAAACGTCGAAGCGGCTTCGAGGCTTTCGGCCATCACCTCGGGCGAGAGCGGCGGAGGCTGCCCCGGTCGGACTCGCTCGATATGAAGCTCCGCTGGCTCCGTATCCCGGCGGTCGACGAAGGTCTCGCGCACCGCGAGGTGAGCCACACCTTCTTCCAACTCGATCCAGTTTCCCTTTCCCGCTTTCGGGCCCATGAAGACTTCGAACTCCCCGTTTTCACCGAGTTCGAACTGGTCGAGATCACTCTGCACGAGGGTTCCGGTCACCGCCTGATTCCTGCCCCGGAAGATATCCGTGCCAAAGGTCAACCCGACGTAGGCCGCAGCACCGCGGGTTCCGTAGAGCCGGTAGTTCTGCGACGGGTCGAGCGAAGCGAAGTAGTAGTTCACGTCGGGGTTGTCGCCGATCAGCTTCCGGTACGGATCCTGGGAGCGAAAGAGCACGGGGAACCCGGGATCCCCCTTCTCCACCACATGCTCCAGGGCCAGAGTCGCCATGCGCGTAAGCCAGCGAAACCCCTCGGCCCAGTCGGTCGGGGTGCCCGGCTGAGGCGCCGAGAGCATGAGTTCGAGGGCCTGGCACTGCGCTTCCTGCCAGGTGTCGAATGCTTTTCTCAGCTCGCTCGGCGCAGCGTCTGCCATCTCACGTCTCCCATCGGAGAGATCCATCGAAGCGCTCCGACCTACCCTAGATTGAATCTGTCGGACGAGACAAGCGGGGCGGCTCGCTTCCGGCCCGGCTCGCTGCGGCACCACATCGCCTGCGAGAACGCAGTCTCGCGCCACGGCATGGACCGAGACTAAAGACCCGACTTACCGCGTCTCCCCTGCTGCTGCCCCTGTTGTTGCTGCTGCTGTTGCTGCTGCTGCTGCTGCTGTTGTTGCTGCTGCTGCTGCTGCTGTTGTTGCTGCTGCTGCTGTTGTTGCTGTTGTTGTTGTTGCTGTTGTTGTTGTTGCTGCTGCTGTTGTTGTTGTTGTTGTTGCTGCTGTTGCTGCTGTTGCTGCTGTTGCTGCTCGCGTGCCGGATGGTTTGGCTGACTATCGGTCTCGAACCCAGTGCGATCACCGCGACCCGGCAATTCCGAATAGGTGGGCACATCCAGTCGTTCCGGCTCGTGCCTGAAGCTGTCGAGCTCAGCGCTCGCGATCGCTCGCGTGACCACGGTCGCCTCCAGGACCTCACTGGCGCTTCCGCGGTAGACGCCGCGGTTGGGTGAAACATCCTCATAACTCCGACCCACCGCGACGAGTACATAGTTCTCGTCGGGAACCTGCATGTGGGTCGGATCGAATCCGACCCAGCCAGCGTTCTCTCCGTAGACCTCGATCCAGGCGTGGCTCTGCGCCTGTTCCGCCCCGCTGTGGAGGTATCCGCTCACGTAGCGACAGGGAATTCCCCGCAGGCGCAACAGCGCCAGCCCCAGGTGAGCAAAATCCTGACACACGCCGGAACCCTGCTCCAATACGTCCGCAACCGTGGAACGCCAGGTCGTAACGCCAGGCTGATACGCGATCCGGGCACACACGAGTCCGGCGATCGCCTCGACCTGTTCTCGCAGAGATGCTTCGGGGGGCACCGCGATTTCAGACATCAGCGAGTCCAAGAGCGGTGCGTGTTGGACCGGCCCGCCAAACCGGGTGAAATCCAGCTGCTCCCCGGAGACTTCCTTCGGTGGCGTTTCGCCCAGAGCTTCCAGGCCCAAGCCGGACGGCGTGGTATCGATGAGCGATCGCGCCACGACCTCGATCCGGTTGTGATACTCCCGAATCGCCAGATGGTGAACCCAGTTGTCATTCCAATCCGCGTATCGCTCGACCGACGCGCGGGGCCCGATCGAAAGCTGGAAGGAGTGGAGCCTCTGCCGCGCATCGGTCCGGGGCTCCACGCGGATTTCCATCTGCGCCTCGCGGATGAAATCGTCATAGCGGAAGTGCATCTGGTGCTCGACATCGATCAGCATGGTTCAGACCCGAAAAAGTCCGCGTGCAACTGCATCATGCGCCTTCGCAATGGTCTGGCTCGTGTCGGTACAGAACGACACAGCATTCCCATTGGCAAGGATCTCGTCGGCGTCGTAGCGCAGACTGGCATCAAGGCGTCCCACGATCCGGCGGGCATCCTCCGAGTCCGCGCCGGAGGGCAGGCGCTGCAGATACTGGCCGATGCGCGAGATGCCGCAGCGAACGGAGCGAGGCGCTGTGGGTTCGAAGAGCAGAAAGCGAAGGACCGAATCGGGATCCAGGTGCGCCCCGTGTAGCGCCCGGTAGTTCTCGAGGGAGGCCATCGACCGCAACAGCGCCCGCCAGAGTCCGTAGAAGAGCGGCAGGTCCCGGGCCCCGAGGCTCTCCAGACCAGGCAATCGCGTTCCCAGCACCCAGAGCGTCCGCTGAGTGCGCTCGAATGCCTCTCCGAGCTTCATGAAGTTCCAGCCTTCGTCACGGCTCAGCGTTTGCTCGATCGCCCCCAGGATGGTCCGAATCGCCCGGTGAGTTCGGCCCACCTCGTCGAGGGCCCGCACGGGATCCCCAAGCACTTCGTCGTTCAGGCCATCGAGCTCCCGGTGGCTCTCGTTCAGATCGAGAAAGACCTCGAGCGTCAGGGCCTCGCGGACGGTACGCCCGTTTTCCCGGGCCTGTGCCAGCGACCTCCTCACCGAAACCGGGTTGCTCTCGTCCAACAGAAGCCACCGCACGTAGGGCAACGCAAGCCCGGTTTCCTGGGAGAATCGCAGCGGCGGCCCCCCGTCCGCACCAACTGCCGCCAGCAACTCATCCCACTGGGACTGCGCCAGTGCATCGTCGAGGCCTTCGATCTCCACGGCGACTTCGGTGGTCACCATCAACAGGCGCGTCACGTTCTCCGCGCGCTCCAGGTACCGCCCGATCCAGTAGAGAGATTCCGCGACACGGGAAAGCATCCTCAGTCGCCCCCCCCGGCAAGCACCCACGTGTCCTTGCTGCCGCCGCCCTGCGACGAGTTCACCACGTAGGACCCCTCTTTCAGGGCCACACGGGTAAGTCCACCCGGCAGGACTTCGACTCCATCGCCACACAGCGCAAAGGGTCTCAAGTCGATGCGGCGCGGTGCGAACTTTCGATCGATCCACGTCCCGTGGAAGGAGAGCTCAACCAATGACTGGGCGACAAAGCCACCCGGATTCCGCTGCATCCCTTCGCGATACTCGGAAATCTCTTCCCTGGTGGAGAACGGGCCCATCAGCATCCCGTAACCCCCTGCGTCGCCCGTGGTCTTCACCACCAGCGAATCGAGATGCTCGAGCATGTAGGCGAAATCATCCGGACGGGCACCGACGTAGGTCGGAACCTGGGCGAGCAAAGGATCCTCACCCAGATAGAAGCGGATCAGGTCCGGAAAATAGGCATAGATCGCCTTGTCGTCCGCTACCCCGGCACCGGGGGCGTTGCAGAGTGAAACGTTTCCCGCTCGGTAGGCATTGATGAGTCCGGGGACTCCCAGAGTGCTTTCCCTGTTGAATACCAGCGGATCGAGAAAGTCATCGTCGATCCTGCGATAGATGCAGTCGACCCTTTGGAGACCCGAAGTCGTGCGCATGAAAACATGGCTGCCGTCCACGACGAGATCCGAACCTTCCACCAGCGGAATCCCCATCTCTCGCGCGAGAAAGGAGTGCTCGAAATAGGCGGAGTTGTACACCCCTGGTGTGAGCAGAACGGGGTGAGAGGCATCGCTTCGGCGCGCGACGAACCGGAGCACGTCCAAGAGCTCACTGGGGTAGTTTTCGACCGGCTGCACCGGATACGCGCTGAACAACTCGGGGAAGGATCGCTGCAATAGATTCCGATTTTCGATCATGTAGGAGACACCGCTCGGACAACGGCAGTTGTCCTCGAGCACGCGATACTCCCCCGATTCGTCGCGAATGAGATCCGTACCGACAATGTGGGTGAAGACGTCGCGCGGAGGAAGAATCCCCAGGAGCTCCCGTTTGTACTCCTTCCTGGAGAGCAGCAGGTCCCAGGGCAGGATTCCTTCCTTGAGGCAGGCGCGCTCGGTATAGATGTCCTTGAGGAAGAGATTCAGCGCCGTGACCCGCTGCACGAGGCCCGACTCGATCCGGCGCCATTCGTGCGCCGGAATGACCCGAGGAACGAAATCGAAGGGGAAGACGCGCTCGGTCCCCTCGCGGTCCCCGTAGACGGAGAAGGTGATGCCCTGGTTCAGCAACGAAAGCTGTTGCAGGCGCTCCCGTCGGTTGAGATCCGCCTCGTCGATCTCTCCCAGGAGTTCCAGAAGCCGCGTGTAGTGTTCGCGCGGCTCACCCCCGGCGGCGTGGATCTCGTCGTAACCCTTCTCTTCTCGCAACCACTCCACCGCGACGTCCCCGGAATGTGCCCGAATCCTGTTCGGATGAGCCGTTTCGTTCGGTGGCGCATTCTACAGCGACTGCGCGGAAGCGTCCCGGGGGCAGATCGGTTGACGGCCTCCCCGGAAGGCACCATTCCCGTCCCCCCAACTCGCCGGAACCCCGGATACCACCTACTGCGTCGCCATTTCCAGCTACGACACAGGCAATGCTCACGCAGGTCAGGCGGGATATCGCCGCATCCAGCGCGACGGGCTGAGGCTTCAGGCCCAATCGAAGCGAACGTCGACCTCGACAGCGGGGTGCAGACTCTCGTGAACCGGGCAGGTGTGGGCCGCGCGTTCCAGAGGCCCGCGCGCCTCTTCCGGAAGACCGACGGGCATGGAGAACTGAACGGCGAGTCGGCCGATACGCCGCACGGGATCCGCCACCATGTGCTTCTCGACGCGGGCCTGCGCGCCGTCGAGCAACCAGCCCTTGCGGCGCGCCAGAATTCCCATCACGGTCAGCATGCAGCTGCCGAGCGCCACTGCCACGAGATCCGTGGGCGAGAAGGCCTCGCCGCGGCCCTCGTTGTCCCTGGGCGCATCGGTCGCGAGGTCGGCCCGGCTCGGGCCGTGGCGCGCGTGGGTGTGCAGCTCCCCCTCGTAGGCGATCTCGATCTCGACCATCGGACCTCCTTCCCGCAGCTCAGCCGAGCGCCGGCCAGTCGGGGTGCGCCGGATGCTCGTTTTCGAAAGCCAGCGCGGCACGCAGCACGAGATCGTCCCGATGGCGCGGGCCGACGATCTGGAGCCCCACGGGCAGACCCGCTTGCGAAAAACCGCAGCGAAGCGTGGCCGCCGGGTGCCACGAAAGGTTGAAGGGAATCGTGAAGGCGGCGACTCCCGCGGGCGGCTGCCGCCGGCCCTCCGTCTCGCTCGGAAAGGGGCCCCGCGCCGGCGGCGGGTCGTAGGGCACGGTCGGCGTGATCAGGAAGTCGACCTGCCCGAACAACTCCGCGCACCAGGCGTTCAGCGCTATGCGCTTGCGCGCCATCTCACCCCAGGTCGGGGCGTCGAGTGCCAGGCCGGCCTCGACACCGCGGATGAAGGTGCGGCCGAATTCCTCTTTCCGTTCGGGCAAGTAGTGGTGAAGCTTCGAGGCCAACATGAACGCGCCCAGCAGGCCCCACGCGTGGCCCAGCGCCGGCGGTCCGCCTTCGATGGCGATCAGGCGGTGACCCAGCTTCTCGAATATGTGGGCGGCCTCCTCCACCCTCGCCGCAACGTCGGACTGTACGACGCCGTAGCCGAGGTCCGGCGAGAAGCCAAACCGGGTCCCCGCCGGCAGAGACTCCTCGAGCGCCCGTGCGTAGGAGATCCCCGCATGCGGCAGCGAGTTCGGATCGCAGGGCGAGCAACCGGCAACCTGGTCCAGGAAGAGCGCCGCGTCCGCCACGGTCTTGGTGAGCGGTCCCGAAACGATCGTGTCGTCGTATTCCCAGTCGGTAAACGGCCCGCGCGGAACGCGCCCCTGCGAAACCTTGAGGCCAAAACAGCCCGTGAAGCTCGCCGGAATTCGGATCGAGCCACCCCCATCGCTCGCGGTGACGAGGGGACAGATTCCCGCGGCCATCGCGGCCGACGAACCTCCACTCGACCCGCCGGGCGTGCGCTCGAGATCCCAGGGATTGTGGGTCGCGCCGTACACCAGATTCTTCGTGATCGCTGTGTATCCAAACTCGGGAGCATTGGTCTTACCGATCACGATCGCACCGGCCGCTTTGAGCCTCGCGACCTGGGTGGTGTCCCCGGTGGAGATGTCTCCGGCATGGATGCGCGAGCCCTTGGTATTCGGGAGATCCACGGTGTCCTCGAGATCCTTCACACCGAGGGGAATTCCTTCGAGCGGTCGCGCGTCGCCCGACTGGATGCGCGCCTCGGCCGCGCGGGCAGCCGCGAGAAGCCGGTCGCGATCGTGCATGGCCACGAACGCGTTGAGTTCGCCGTGTGTGGCCTCGATGCGGTCGAGCACGGCATCCATGAGTTCCAACGGAGATACCCGGCGGCTGCACAGGCCTGCGGCCAGCTCGTCGAGCGTGACATCGAGAAGTTCTCGGGACATGCCTTGATTCTAACCGGCGGCCGTCGGTGCGGTCATCCTTCGACTCGACGCCCAGGCAACGCGAGCGCACCAATCAGCGAACCCCAGAGGGCAACGAAGGGGGCTCTACCAGATGAAGGGGGCATGGAACGGGTCGTCCACCGCGAGGGCACCAAGACGGCTGCCGCCACCCTCACCGTGAGGCTCCGTCTCTACGGCGACAAGTGGTATGCGTTCGGTGACGCGAGTGCACTCGGCCAGCTGTCCGAAGGATCAGCAGAGGTCTGGAACACCCACAACATCTTCACTGCGGGCTAGCTACTGCCGCTGAACATCCGTACGAGCGTCTGGGTGAGCACGGACAAGAGCTTCCGCTGGACCGCTGGGAAGGGGATCCCCATCACGCACCGCCTCGCAGGCTTTGCCGAAACCCGCTGTGATCCGGCCACGGGGCGCGATACCCGTAGTAGGCGTTGATCTCGATGATCAGCTTCTTCAACTCCGCGAGCCGCTCCGGTGTCGGCTTGTCCAGGTGGATTTGCAGCGAATTCTCGATGATGTCATCGTGGAGTTCGTTCATGCGCTTGACCACCGGCAACGTGGCGTCCCGGCCGCCCCCTTTCTTCAGGAGCGAGCGGTAGTGGATCGCCTCGCCCCGCAGAAGACGCAGCCGATCCATGAACTCGTGGTGGGGCTGTCCCACGAACCAGAGCAAATCCCCGCCTGTCGGGTCCTTGTAGGCACCGTCGTAGACGGCCTCCACGTTCTTTGCGAGCTCGACGCCCAGCGCGGTGACCGCGGCCTGGTCCCAGGCCTTCACTTCCTTGGTCCCGGCCATCGCGGCGGGCGGTGCGACGACGAGCAGCAATACGATCGATGCGAGACGCTTCATGGCAATCCCCTTTCAGCTAGGCGCCGCATCTTAACAGGGCGAAATGGAACTGGAAACTCCGAATACCCGGACCACGAGGGATCCGATCGGCACGCCCAGTACCAACTCGCTCACCACGGATCAGAACCGGCAAGACATCTGTTCAGGATTCCTCGCTTCAACGAACTCCCAGGCGCCCGCAGGATTCTCCTCGGCCATCTGCGACCGTGCCCTGCTGCAACCCGGAATTCGGGCCGGACCGGGCGGGAAGGACGAGACGCCGCCCAAGGAACCGTGCGAGAAGGCCGAACCGGCGGGCTGCTACCGCCTCCGAAACACGTCATCAGCATCGAAGACCTCTGAGGCGGCCCCAGACAGCGCCCGTGCTGCCCCTCGACCTCGCCGATCTGCGACGACTGGAACCGAAGGCCCGCTATCCCACGAACGCCGCCCGGCCCCGCGACCCCTGCACAGCGGCCCCCACCGCGGCGCCCACCGGAGCCCCCACAGCGGCCCCCACCGCGGCGCCCACAGCGGCGCCCACAGCGGCGCCCACCGCGGCGCCCACAGCGGCCCCCACAGCGGCCCCCACAGCGGCGCCCACAGCGGCGCCCACAGCGGCCCCCACAGCGGCCCCCACAGCGGCGCCCACAGCGGCGCCCACAGCGGCGCCCACAGCGGCGCCCACAGCGGCCCCCACAGCGGCGCCCACCGACAGTCTCGAGGAGTTCGAGCCCGCGGCCCACCGCTCCCGGACCCGTGGAATCGTCCTGCTGGCCGTCGCACTGGCAGCGGTAGCCGCCGCCCCAGCCCCGGTCCTGGCCGTCGATGCGGCTGGGCCGGAGGAACTGATTCCAGCCGCGTCGTGGCGTCATCCACCGCGCGGCGAGCGTCCCGTTGCCCGTTGGTGGTGGCCCGGCGGCAGCGTCGACTCGAAGACACTGCGGGACCAACTCCAACAGATCGCGAACGCTGGGTTTGGTGCCGTCGAGCTTCAACCCCTGCTGCTGGGGCTCGGAGACGACGACCTGGCTGCCGACGCGAGGCTCCGCAGCGTCGGGCAGCCGGATTTCGCAGGCGCTGTTGCCGACGCCGTCGCCATGGCCAGCGAAATCGGACTCGACTTCGATTTCACACTCGGCAGCGGGTGGCCGGGCGGCCTGCCAACGGGCAAGCCGAACGCCGAAAGTCAGCTTCTCATGGCGACACAAGATCTGGCCGGACCACTGCAATACGACGCAGCTCTGCCGCCCCCTCCCGATCAGGCCTACCGGCGGAAAGTAGAGTGGATGCTGGACGTGCTGGGGCCACCCGACCCGGAGGCCCATGTTGTCGCGGTGCTCGCCGCCCGGATCGGACAGGCCCGCGACGGCCATCCGACACTGGAGGACGTCCGCAACATCAGCGGCGAAGTCGAGGCGGACCACCTCGACTGGTTGGTGCCCGTCGGCGACTGGCGGATTTTCGTCCTTTACGCGAACTCGACCGAACACTTCGTCATGGGCGGCGCGTTCCCCGGCTCCGAGGAGGACGCGCGGGTCGTGGATCACCTCTCCCAGCGCGGGGCAGACGCCTTGCTCGACGGTTACGCCGGCCCCGTACTCGACGCCGTGAAAGACGGACGGGTACACGGTGTATTCGTGGACAGCTTCGAACTGATGGGCCAGCTGCCCTTTACGACCGATTTCGTCCAGGCCTTCGAGGAACGCGCGGGGTACGACATTACGCCGCACCTGCCGCTTCTCTTTCGCAAGGGTGGCGAGTCGAAATACGCCGAGATGATCGATCTGTTCGGAAGCAGCGGCGAGCCCCTGTACCTCGATTCCGTGCCGGGCCGGGCCGCGCGCATACGCGAGGACTACGAGGACGTTCGCCGCGCGCTCTTCGAGGAGCGATTCATAGCCCGCATCGCACGTTGGGCTCACGCCCGAGGCCTCGAACTGCGGCTGCAGGCCCACGGAGGCTACGGTGACTATCTGGACACCTACGCCCGCGCCGACGTACCCGAATCCGAGGCGCTATTCGCGGGCGGCAGCTTCGACTTCCTGAAACTGGCGGCCTCCGCGGCCCATGTCGCTGGCCGCCGTTGGGCCTCCTCGGAATCGTTCATCAGCATGCGCCTGCTCGCAACGCGGCTTTCGCGCGCTGACATGCGCTTGCTGGCCGGGCGCGCCTACTCAGCGGGGATCAACCGGCTGGTCTTCCACGGTATCCCCTACCCCTACACCCGCGCCGACGGCGCGACCTGGTACCCCTTCAGCGGGGGCTTCGGGCGAATACTGGCCGGGCCCTTCCCCATGACCTCGCACCTGGACGCCGGCCAGCTCGCCGACCTGGCCGATTTCAACCGATTCCTGGGCCGCCTGTCGGTTGCCATGAGCCGGGGAGAGCCGGTCGCCGACGTCGCCTGGCTGCGCAGCGACCCTGTCTACCCCGACGCGGTCAGTCTGGAGCTGGGACGCATCGATGCCCACGAGGGAGAGTCCGATACCACTGGCGTCCTGCGGCGACGCGGCCTCGTCCACGACCGCGTAAGCCGCCGCATGCTATCCGCTGCCCGCGTGTCCCAGGGCGAACTGCTGATCGGTGCAGGCAACTACCGCGCCCTGCTGCTGGACCCGCTCGAGGCCGCGCAACCGGAGCTGGTCGAAAAGATTGCCGACATCGCCGAAGCCGGCATACCGATGCTCACCCTCGGCGCGCTTCCGCAACGGGCGCGGGGTCTGCGCGACGCCAGCCGGCGCGACCGCAGGGTCCGCGCGGCGAGCAAGAGAATTGCAGCGCGGAGCCTCCCCGCCCACGAAAGCGACAACCTGCAGGCGCTCCTCGAACAACACGTGACCGGATCCCTCGTCGAACCCCCGCCCGGCGAGGAGTTGTCGGTATCCCTCGAGCGGCGGCACAGTCCAGCGGGCGACACGCTGCTCCTATTCAACGAGTCCTGGTCTGCTGCACCCGCCCGATTGCGCTTCACCCGCGCCGGCAGAAAACTCACTCTCTGGGACCCGATGACCGGCTCGCGCGAGTCGCTCCGGGAAACCGTGGAACCGGGCTACACGTTGGAACTCGAGCTGAAAGCGGCTGAGTCTCTCATCCTTACGCTGGAGACCAGTCCGTGACTTACGCTGAAGACCGGTCCGTGACGGCGGCCCCACCCTGCACCAGCGTCCATCCGCAAGGCGCTGTAGCAATGACCGCCGACAGGGTGAACCCCGCAGTCCAGCCACCCACACCGCTCAAAACCCCAGTGTGAAACAAAGTCACAGCCCCGAACATCGCGCCGCGAGTGTCCCCGCTTGCCCCCTGCTGGGATACGGGCCGTGACCTTTCCCGGTTTCTTTTCCCAGGTTCTATATCAATTCACCCATCGACCGATCATATCCAGGTCTCAACATTCGACGTTCTCTTCGCAGCATCACCGCCACAGCCCCGGCGGCAACGCCGGCTCTGTGCTCCGCTTGTGCTGTCGCAGCCTCTTGCGCAAGATCGCCGGAAACTCCGGGGCATGCTTCGTGGCAAACAGGACAATGCGCGGCTTGTGCCCGAAAGTCTCGATCGGGTAGAGCTCGTCCTCTGTCATTCCCACAAAGTACGGGCATTTACGCTGCTGCCGGAAGACCGCCACATACTCGACCCCGGTGTCTTCGATGAGCTTGCGGGTGGTGTCCGCCGACTCCATGCACGCAGTCCAGTGAAACCGTCCCCGCGAGAGGTACGCCATATTCGTAGGCTTCGTCGTGAGGATGATCGGCGGCTCCGGACGCTCGTCGATCCACCGGGCAAAGTAGTGGTCGGGAGGCTTGATGCCGTCCGACACCTTGCCCGCTTCCGCAATCCTTACCGCACCCGCGATACCCGTCCAGCCCACGACGATCGCTGTTGCCAGCCGCACCACCACGAGCCGCTGCGCAAAGAGGCACGCCATTGCGGGGATGAGCAGGAACACGAGGGGCAGCCCGTGGCGATGCCCAAAGAGCCACTCGAAAATGATCTTCGCGTGAGCATGGTGCACGGGGAGTAGCGTACCAATCCCAATCGCGAGCATCGCCCAGACGAGTGCCTGCTGCGGTCCGAACCAATCGAAAACACGGCGCGGGCATCGTGCGAGCAGCACAGCGACCACCGCCAGTGCGGCGAACAGGAGATAGACCGCAGGGCCGTGGCTTGCCGAGTAGGATTGCCGATGTCCGTACGTGAAGGCCACTAACAACCCATTCCCGCGGTCCCACAAGTAGTCACCCAGCGAGTCCGTGGTGACCCAGAAATCGTAGGTGGGAAGTGAGAGCGCCTCCGGAACAGTCGCGAAGCCCAGCACCACGGTGGGGGTCAGACGCGGCACCCAGCTAGCGAGATACGCGATCCACGGTGCGAACACGACGATCACCATCGCCGCTGCCATCGCGGGAAGACGCCAGCCCCGCTCGTGTCCACGCGCCGCCAGTACCAGCCCGCCCAGCACCGCCAGAAGCAGTACCACCAGCTGGCCTCGGGTCAGCACCGCGAGCGCGCACAGGACCCCGCAGAGGGCCGCCCAACGGGCGCTCCCGCGCTCGGCCGCCAGGTCGAGGGCCAGCAGCCCGCCAAACGCCAAAGCGAAGCCCAGCGCTTCGGAATAGGGCGCGGAGGTGAAGCGGAAGAGCACCGGATTGGTGCCGATGAGAAGGACGGCTGCGTGGCCGAGATTCGGCACACCGCTTCCGAGCCAACCTGCGGCCGGTCGTTGCGCCACGCGGTTCCACAAGCGATTGGCCAGCGCATAGACGAGGAACAGGTCGAGAACCCAGAGAAGCTCCGGGAGCCGGCGGCCCGCCACGTCGAGAGACGTGAGACGCGCTCCGGCACCGAGCATCAGCGGCCACAGCGGAGTCTGGTTGACCCGATGGGGCCAGGTGCGAAACCCCTGATGATACAATGAAACACTCGACACCAATCCGTCGCCTTCCTGGATGTGGCGGGCGAGTTGAAGGTAATACCGGCCGTCGATCCCGTAGCCGTTTGTGATCCTGTAGCCCGCCTTGAGCCAGACGAGTCCGCCGACCAGCAGCAGGAGCAGCCCGGTCGCAAGTAGGCGCTGCGCGCGTCGTTCCAAGTGCTGCAAGATAGCAGGGGCCCGCGGCATTCTGCGGCGTCTGCGCAACCCCGGCAGAAACGAGTCCAGGCGGCCCCTGCCCTCGGCGGCCCCAGTTTCTGGCTGCACCCAAAGCCGCGACGGCGGTGCGGATTGGTTCCCGCAACGCCGCATGGGTCCCGATCGCCTTCCGGGCTCCTCTTTGCAGGATGTCTATTCGTCGAACCCAGGGAAAACGCAGCTCGAACTCCCTATGCTTCCAGCTCGGGGCCGGAGACATGGCGCACACCGAGGCGTCGGCATAGCCTTGGAACTCGTGGTGGATCGTGGAACGCCAATACTGGGATTCTCTCGGGGACGACTTCGAGGATGTATTCGACGTTACCGGCCGCGACCGTATTGGCGTATTGAAGCGAGCCGTCGTGCGCTACGGCAGGGGCGCCCGTGTCGCGGCAGACTACGGTTGCGGAATCGGGCGCACGCTGCCGCTCCTGGCCGCCCGCTTCCGCCAGGTGCACGCACTCGAGTTCGCACCGCGATTGTTGGCGATCGCTCGCGACCACTGCAGCGAGTTCTCTAACGTCGCCTTTCACCGAACCGATCTCACCCGGTCGACGAGCGGTGTCAGCGGCGTCCAGCTCGGCGTCTGCGTCAACGTGCTGCTGTCTCCCGATCGGAGCCGGCGGCGCGCGATCTTGCGGACTATGCGCCGAAGTCTCGCACGGCGCAGCCACCTGATCCTCGTCGTGCCTTCTCTCGAATCGGCGCTGTTTACCAACAGCAGGCTCGTCGAGTGGAACCGCCGCGCCGGCTTGCGCGGGGCCGAGCTGCTCCGAGAGGCGCTGGCAGCATCGGGTCGGGCCGCTCGCGATCTATTCGCGGAGGGCGTGTTGGACGCCGGCGGTGTGCGAACGAGGCATTACTTGCGGGAAGAGGCGGTCGTAGCGCTCCAGAACGCCGGCTACGAGCCCATCGAGGTGCGCAAGGTCGAGTACGCGTGGAGTTCCCAGTTCCATCGCCCGCCAAAATGGATGCGCGCACCGCTGCCCTGGGACTGGCTCCTGGTCGCGCGTCCGGTGTGAGAGCGGGGGGCAATGCTCCGCCATCGCGTGGCAATCGCGCTCACGCTTCTCGCGTCCCTGGCGGCCGCCACCGCTCTTGTCGGCACGGACCCGCTCCGGCTGCGCATCGACCTCGACCCCTCGAGCACACCGCTGCTTCCAGACGACGACCCGGGGCTGGCCGGCTATCGCCAGGCGGTCCTCGACTTCGGCGACGACGAAATCTTCGTGATCGCGATGGAGACCGACGGCGTTTTCACCGCCGAGAATCTGGCGCGGATACGCAGCCTCAGCCGCGCCATCAGCGCGCTGCCGGGCGTGCGCCGGGTCGAGAGCCTGATGAACGTCACGGTGATCCGGAACGACCCGGAGCGAGGCCTGCTCGAGGTGCGCCCTCTGATCAAGGAGATCCCGACCGACGCCGCGGCTCTTGCCGACCTCCGAGCCCAGGCGCTGGCCGACCCCCTGCTCGCAAAAAGGGTCGTGTCCAGCGACGGCCGCACTGCGGCGCTCAATGTGCGCCTGCACGACTGGACTGATCTCGAGCACATCCAGGCCAACGTCGATGGCGAAATCCGCGCGTTGCTCGCAGCGGGTACCACTCCGGAGCGCTTCCATCTCGCCGGCCGCCCGCATATGAAGGCCGTGGCTCATGCAACGATGATTCGCGACCTGCAACGGCTCCTGCCGCTGTCGGTGCTGGTCATGGCCGCGGTCCTCTGGATCGTTACCGGTTCACTGCGGGGTGTCTTCATTCCGCTCGGCACGGTACTGGTGGCAACGCTCTGGACCTTCGGCGTGATGGCCTTCCTGGGCGTCGCACTCAACCTGCTGACGGTCGTGCTCGGACCCGTCTTGATTGCGGTGGGGGTCGTCTACGGCGTTCACATCCTGGCCCACTACGAATCGGCTGCCGAACAGGCGCGAGATCCGCGCGAGGCGGCGGCACTGCTTTTTCGGGCCACGCGTGCGCCCGTGCTGATGGCGGGCACGAGTACAGTGATCGGCTTCAGCGCGCTTCTCCTCACGAGCATCCCAGCCGCACGGGAGCTCGGTGCATTTGCAGCGCTCGGCGTGGCGGCTGTGACGTTGATTTCTCTAACCACCTTGCCGGCCTTTGTCTCGATATTGCCGCTGCGCCCGCATACGGACTCACCGCGCGCGACACGCATCGGGCGCGGGCTGGATGCGTTGCTCGAACGGCAGGCGCGCTTCGTGAGCCGGCGCTCGGGATGGGTGATCGCCGGCTGGGGACTGCTCTGCGTGGCCGCACTGGCGTCCGTGCCGCGCATCGAAGTGGACACCGACTACCTGAGCTTCTTTTCGCCAGACTCGGTGTTGCGACGCGACTTCCGCGCCGTCAATACGCAGCTGGCCGGTGCTGTGCCGATCTACGTGGTGCTTCACGGAACGGGCGCCGAGACCTTCGGCGAACCCGCGAACCTTCGACTCCTCGAGCGCATCCAGCGCCGCTTCGATGCAATTCCGGCCGTCACCCACAGCGTTTCGGTGGCCGATCTGGTTCGGGTCGTCAACCGGGCGATCCGCGAGGGCAACCCCGCCGAAGCGCGGGTGCCCGATAGCATTGGCGAGGTGGCTGAGCTCATGTTGGTGATCCCCAAGGCCAAGAAGCGTCCCCTTTTGAACGTGGACCACAGCCGCGCGAACCTGCTGGTGCGATCCGGCGAGCAGGGGTCGGGCGCGGTGCGAGACCTGGTGGCGCGGCTGTCGGAAGTGCTTCGGACGGAACTGCCGGACGGGCTGCGGGCCGAAATCACCGGAGACACGGTGCTGCTCAACCGCAGCGCCGACTCGCTGGTGCTGAATCAAGCGCGCACAGTCGGTGCGACGGCTGCCGCTGTCTTCTTGATCGTGGCACTGGCCTTTCGCTCGCTGTCGCTGGCGCTCGTGGCGCTAGCGCCGAACCTGGTGCCGGTGACGGCCTTCTACGGCCTGCTGGGCGTCGGACTCGCGCCGCTGTCGGTCCCCACCAGTCTGATCGCCTGCATCGTGCTCGGAATCGCAGTAGACGATACGGTGCATTTCCTGGTGCGCTATCGGCGCGGCCTCTCGGAAGGACTCTCATCGGTCGAAGCCGTGGTTCAGTGCGGACGCCGGGTCGGACGGCCGATCGCCATCACCTCGGTGATGCTCTTCCTCGGCTTTCTGGTCGTAACGCTTTCGGGCTTCGCGACCCTGCGCGAGTTCGGCCTGCTCGTCGGACTCACGATCCTGATCTGCCTGGCGACGGACCTGATCCTCTTGCCGGCCTTGCTGGTGCGGGTGCAGAGGAGCTCCGGCTAGGAAAACCGCGAGCCGTGGCCTTCCGCCGCTTCGAACCCGTTCAACGCCGCGTTTCGCCCGGCGCACCTAGCGCCCTTTGCTCTCCAGGCTGCGGGTGGAGAAGTGGGAGTCACGGATTTTCGCGTTCGGTTCCATTTCGAGCACCTCGAGCCGGGTCGACGAATCCTCGACGAGATTCGCCATCGTGCCCTCACGGATCAGCCACACGCCCTCGACCTCCTCGATTGCCGCGGCAGGCGCCGTGAAGCGCTTGATCTCCTGATCATCGAGATCCCAATAGTCGGTGCGGATCGTCACATGATGAGATTTTTCCACCCAGCTGCGAAGCTTTGCGTACTGGGAGCCCGCTTCGGCCTTGGGAATCACGTCGACTACGAAGCACGGCACGCCGTCGAGGACTTCATCGGCAATGCGTTCGTATTCGCTCGTTGCGAGCTCGCGCGGGATGATATCCTCGACGCTGTAATCGGTTCCCATGATGGCCTCGCTGAGGCTCACCCGGCGCACGCGCCGGGCCGAGGGGAAATAGACGAACTGGTCGTCCGGGCCGTCTTCCTTCTGGACGACCAGGTATCCGGCACCTCGCACGCGGCTGGGCGCGGTGTACTTCGCCAGCGTCTTGGAGAGCACGCCCCGTTTGGTCTGGCCGTTCGCGTCGTGGCCATCCTTCCAGCGTGTCCACAGCTCTGTCACAGCAGCCGATCCGCCCGCGTCCCCCGATGTCAACCGCTGCTTCTGGAAGAACGTCTGGTGACGGTTTTCCAGCACCCGCTGGTAGATATCGTAGCCAGTCAGTTCGGGGGAATCGGAACCTCGAGAGGCATCCTCGTGGCTCACCGGTGAGGGGGGCTCGGCCTCTTGCCCGAAAGTCGGAGCCGCGAAGAGGAGTGAAAGGGCGAGAACTCGAAGGAGAGCACCTGCCATCGCGTGCATTATCGCAGGTCCCAGTCTGCCGAGCACGCGCCCGGGTCGGCGGCTCCGGCTACCTCCAGGTGTGGCTCGGGTGGACGGCGTCATTCTGGTTCGCGACCGGGTGGGGCAAGGGACGTCTTTCTCATCGCGCTGCTGCTGCTCCCCGAGGCACGGGATTGTTCAACGTGATTGCGCTGGCGATTGCCGCCGGGATCATCTACTTCCAGACATCGCAAAAACTCACATTCAACTTCCGATGCCCCTGCCATCCGGAGAGCGGTGCCTTGAAACGAACCCTTTGCTGCCTCCCGACTCCCCTTTGCTGCCTCCCGACCGCCCTTTGCTGCCTCCTGATTGCAGCTCTCGGCCTGGGCTGTGAGGCGCAGCGCGAACCATCTGCCGAATATGCGGGAGAGCCCTGGGCCTCGCTGCGCGCGATGGGAGACTCGCTGCACCGCGCGGCCGATGTCGGCGAGAACGCCCACGCCGCCGGCAGCGATCGCGAAAACGCCGATGGCGGGCGCTACATCGCTGAAATAGCGATCGGTCAGTTCCGGCGCGGCATCTTCTCGGATCCCGATTACCCGGCCTTCCGGCCGCAATACCCGGAGACCGCGCATACCGGACTGGTCAACCCCGACAACCTCTACGAGCACACGCAGATCCGGCCCGGCGTCGACTACCTCGTGCGTGGCACGCGCGGCACGACCGCCGATCTCGTTTTCCAGGTCTTCGCCGGCAGCCCCGGCGTAAACGGCAAACTTCGCGACGTCGGAACACTCTCTCTGGATGCGATCGAATTCGACGACGAAGGCAACTTCGAGATCCACGTGGGGCCGACACCGCGTGACGAGAACTGGATCAAGACCGATGACGAGGCCGGTCTTCTCCTCGTTCGCTGGTCCCATTCCGATTGGTCCTCCGAGCGCGCCGGCCGCACCGAAATCATCCGGATCGGTTCAGCGGGCGAACCCTCGCCGAGCCCCGAGGTCGGAGACGTGGCGCGCAAGCTTCGAAAAGCCGGTGCCGCAGTGCCCGATGCCAGCACATTCTGGCTGGATTTCGTGTCGAAGATCCGACTCTTCGTCCGAGAGAACGACATCATGAAGCCGCGGGAAACCGGCAGTCAGGGACTCGAGGGCCAGGTCGCCGCGATGGGCCGGTTCTCGCTCGGCGCAGATGAGGCATTGATCGTGAGCGTCCCGAAGGCCGACGCCCGCTACCAGGGGCTACAGCTCGGAAATTACTGGTTCGATGCGCTCGAATGGGCGAACCGGCAGACGAGCCTCGCCGGAGGACAATCCCGACTCGGCAGCGACGGCCGCTACCACTACGTGATCTCGCACAAGGATCCCGGTGTTCCCAACTGGCTCGACACGACCGGCCTCCCGGACGGTCTCTTCTTCCTGCGCTTCCAAGGGCTGCAAACCCCGCTCGAAGACGCGGACCTGCCTTCGGCCGAGCTCGTGAAGTTGGAGCAGATCCGGCAGCACCTTCCCGCCGACACCCCCCTCGTCGACGCCGAGGCTCGCGGCCGGCAGCTGGCCGAACGCCAGCTACAAATCCAGCGGCGCTACGGCCGCTGAGGAGCCAATTCGCTCCGAGCTCCTCCGAGTGCTCCCGGCCCAGAGAATTCGACCCGCACTTTTCCCCGGATCCGATCCGCGGGGATGCCGATCGACGAAACGGCGAGCAAGTCACAGTCCGGGAACCGAGACATTTCTCGATCTTCTGGTGATTACCCGTCGAGTGGGTGCCCCTGTGACCCCGGGATCGAGGAAGCGCTCATTCCAGGGCCATGCGACTGCCGACCCGCGTGAGACGCCTCGCGAACTCGATGTCCAGCACAGCCAGGCCGCCACAATGCTCCATCAGCTCTCGCCCCGTCTTTCGATCGGGATCACTCTGCCGTCGGAACCAATCGAGCCCACGCTGCAGAACCCAGAGCGGATGGGTCGCGGCCCCCATCGGCAGTGAGACACCGCGCAGCGTGTCCTCGAAGCGGCCCACCACGGCTTCGTCGAAGCCGTCGGACGCCACGATGGAGCCCGGCGGGCGGGTGGAGTGCTCGTCGGCCCAGGCGTTGAAGACCTCCGCTGAGCGCACGATGCCAGCGCCGACATCCGACAGGCACAGCTTCAGGAGTGCGACCACGGTCGCCGGTAGCTCGTCGTCCGAAAGATACGCCGGCGGGAACTCGGCGAATTCGGGCGCCTGGATTTCGGGTGTGTTCATGTGCTCGGCCCAGCGGAACACGCGGGGCGCGCGAAGCTTCATCAGCCGTGAAGGCTCCGGATCGCGGGCCAGGTGCCCGAATAGAGAACCCATGAGCGCGTGGTCCGCGATCGAGGGAAGCCCGCCGAAGAAGTAGGGGAGCTCCGTGAAGTGCGCCTCGAGGATCTCGAGTACCTCCGCGTAGATGGCCTCCAGCACCGGCCGCAACGCCTCGCTGTCACCGAAACCCGCGCGCTTTCCCTCCATCCGTTCGGCAATCACCCCACCGTAATGGTCGAGTTCCTCGTTCGTCCCTTGGGGCCGGAAGGACCGGCCGAACTCGCGGCCCACGAAGGCGTAGTTCTCGTCCATGTAATTCCACCGGTAATGCCAGGCAACGCGCCCGAGTTCGGCGTCCAACAACACCTCGAAGAGCCGCGCGACGAGCTGCTGCCGCGGCCCGGGCGGATAGCCGGGCGGCTCCGGGAAGCGAGCTTCGAGGTAGTCGAAGATGGCAGTGGTGTCCTGCACCACGGTTGCGTCGGGGGCTTCGAGCTGCGGGATGCGGTGGTTCTCGCTCGTGGGCCGGACGTACTCGCGAAACCTCTTCGCGGCGGGCAGCCGTTCGACGAACGGGATCCCCTTCTTGCGCAGGTAGCTTCGCGACTTCGCCGTAGCGTAGGACGCGTGGGAGCCATAGAGCACGTACGGAGTTTCCGAGGACATGGGCTGTCTGCCTTCCGACCGGATCACCCCGGCGCGCGCATTCTACACAGCAAAATCATCGGAGTTTCCCGGAGTCGCCGGACACCTCCGAGGCGCCTTTCGCCGACCTCAGCGGCCGGGAAATGCTCGGCCCGGGCTCATCGGGCTCTGCGCAGCGGCTCCACCACTCATCAGCTCCGGGACTTCACGGCGGAGATCACGGCCGAGCGATAGCGGCGCTCCAAGGCAGGCGGATAGACATGGCGGTGCCCCAACACACAGGCCCGCCGGGCCGGACAGGCCGTGCGGCACTCCGCGTGGATCAGGGCGGTGGAAAGACAGGCCGCCTTGTCGAAGCGCTCGATGCCCACGGCATCCCCCTCGCAGGCGCTGGCACAGGGCGCCGGGCATTTCGGGCACGGTGTGAAGTCGACCTCGGGAGATGTCGGCCCGATCTCCCGCCGGGTCAACAGCAGCGCGCGCAGTGAGATCCAGGGGCCGTAGGTGGGATGAAGCAGCACGCCCAAGCGCCCCGTGGCGCCGAGCCCGCAGGCCCGGCCCAGCGCCACGAAGTCCGCAAACTCCTCCGCGCGGCGCTCCCAGTAGTAGAGGGCGCGGGTCTCGTGGCCCTGCTCGCGGAGTGCATCGGCGGCGGCATCCACCACACGGGCCGTGAAGCGGTCCACCGGGTGTTCGGTGGACTGCGCCTCGGGTGCGCGCTGGAAGGCCTCACCGAACTCGCGTCCGCCACAGCCCAGCACCACCAGCGCGCGCGCACCGGGAAGCAGCGCCGACGTCTGCCAGGCCGAGGGAACCAGCGCATCGTAGCCCCGGGCCGACAGCACTCCCGCGGCATTGAAGCCCGCCGCCGCCAGGATCGGGGAAAGGGCCAGTTTCCCCGGCGTGCAGGAATCGGGCACCCCGCTCATGACGATCTCAGCTCAGCGCCTCTCGGGCTGCCGGCACACGGCCGCAGTGCGGCGGCACCCGGCAACCCGCGGCCCGATCGATCCAGCGCACGATGCCGTCGCCATCCACCGGGCTCGCGGTGGCCGTCGCCATCCACCGGGCGCGCGGTGAAATGGGCGGCGCCGATGCGCCCATGGGGAATGTCGAGCACAGGAAGTTCAAGCTGCGTTCTCGCCAAATCCAATGAGCAGACATTCTGCCAAATAGCGGCGAAATAGAGGCGGGCGAGGGGATCGGGCCGAGCGCCCCTTCGAAGTGCACCTCGAGCCCGGGCGCGGGCAGAAAACTGGCATCCTGCGCAGCGCTGCGACCGGCTCCCGGCACCGGCAGCGACGCCGCGAGCAGGAGCACATACGAACGGCACGAGATCGGTCGATGCGGGCTCCTCCTGCTCAGACTGCCGTCTTCGCCGCACTCTCCCGCTTGATTCGCGCCCAGTGCAGTGGCGAGCATATCTGCGCCCACCAGGTCATCGGGAAGGCGGACAGACCCGAGATGCCGATCCCCTCCGGCGCTTCGCGGTCCGCGGGCAGCACCCGCGTCCGGAAGAGGATGTCCCAGACGATCAGGTTGAGTCCGTAGTTCGTGTTGCTCTCCCGAAGGACATCCGAGTGATGCCAGCGGTGCAGCTCCGACATGCTGAAGATCCAGTTGAGCAGCCCACAACGGATCTGCATGTTGGCGTGCTGGCAGATACCGTGCACCGACGAGGCCACGATCCACAGCATGAATACCGACGGTCCGGCTCCGAGTGCCACGAGCGGGACGATGAAGCCGGCGTTTAGCAGCACGATCTCGAGCGCGTGGAAGCGACTGGCGTTTAGCCAGTACAGCCGTGGTGCACTGTGGTGGGTGGCGTGCAGGCGCCAGAGCAGATCCACCTCGTGCCCGAAGCGATGCATCCAGTACTGGAAGAACTCCACCACGACCAGCGCGAGAGCCAGCTGCGCGGCGAGCGACCAATCGCTCGGCCAGAGCTGCGAGCCCAGCCGTTCCGACAGCCCGGCACCGAGCCACCCGCCGAGCGCGGTCATGCCGGGTGTCACCAGACTGCCAATCGCCACGGTCGAGCCGAACCAGGCGGCGTCCGTGGGCACGTCGTCGTGATTTCGGCTCCAGTCGGACACGAACGGATAGACCCGCTCGCCGACGAGCACGATCCCGTAGCCGACGGCGAGGCCCGCGAGCAATGCGAGCAGCTGTGAGCCCGTCCTTTCGACCAGGACGATCGAGAGGGCCAAGGAGCCGACGAAGGCGACCGGGAAGACGGCCCAGGAGAAGAGCACAGCGCCAGAGCGCTGAGCTGCCTCCGGAACCAGCGGATGCGGATGTGCCGAGGCTGCCATGGGACGATGCTAGACCAATCTCCGGCCCAGATCCCTGCCCCGGCATGGGAAGTTCCGGTCGAGTGCAGCATGACGGAACTGCAACTTGGCACCCGCCATGCCGCTCGAGCGCGGCAGTCGCAAAGCTGAGTGCGGCGGGAATTCGGTAGCGTTCCAATCGGCAACTCGCGAACCCTTGCGGTGTCGCGTGCGATGCCTTCGACATGGAGCGCACCGGCCTCACGACCGCGTTCAACCCGCACCTGACGCTCGATGGGCACGCTGGCGGTCGTCGAGCCCGCTCCGCCTCCGCGAGCACACGGCCGAACACCCGGCCATTGAGCCGGTCGGAAACGTCCCGCGCATGCTGGGAAGACCGGCCACTAGCCTGACAGAATGCCTACTTATCGGACCCAAGGAAAACGCAGCTTGAACTTCCTCTGCGTGGCTGCGATGGAAATTCGGGGCCACCCCGGAGTCCAAGCAAGTAGGCGCATTCGCGTAGTACCGACAATGACGGATCGGCGCCGGACCGTCTCATAGCTCTACGCCCATCTCGGTCTGCGTGTCAGCCGTGCAACTCCCGCAGGCCCACAGATCCCAACACAGCACAGAGCAGAATTGCCCCGATCGGCCCCATGAGGGGCACGGAAAGCAGGGCGCCGAGCACGGCGTGCCAGGCCTCGGCTTCTCCGCTCGGGTTGACGCCCCAGCCAACGATCACCAGGCCGTCGTTCGAAACATCCGTGGCCTCCCTCAGCTCCCAACCCGTGAGATCGGCCCCTTGGGCAGTCAGTACCTGGGATAGGAGGCGCATGCCGTTGCCGGCATCCCAGATGAATACGTCGTCGTGGACCTCCTCGCTCGAACCTACGATTGTCGAGCCGTCTCCCGAGACCGCCGACGCCGAGCTGGGGAAGCCTCCCGGAAAATCGCCGAGGCCCTCGAGCCCGCCTCCGCTCGTCCAGCGGAAGGCCTCTTCGCCGCAGTAATCTGAGCCGCCGCAGGTGTAATCGGTGGTGCCAACTCCTACGATCATCGAGCCGTCGGCCGACACGTCCGTGGCGAAGCTCGGGACGATTTCTTCCGCGACCCACGCACCCAGGGAACCCAGGTCCCCCGTCCAGCGAAGGCCAACGCAACAAATCCAATAAGACCAGGGAGACTGGGGAGGAAACTCCCCCCACCCCACCACTGTTTCACCATCGTCGGAAACCGCAATGGCTGAGCTCCCCGCCGACAACCCGGCCACGCCAAGTTTGATCATTCCGCCGCCAGACGTCCAGCCGAAAGGCGCTAGACCGAGTGCGTCGTAGCTACCACCCACGATCACCGAGCCGTCCGCCGAGACTCCTCGGGCGTTGCTCGAGAAGTTCCCACCGGGCAGATCGCCCAGACCCACCATCCCTCCATCGCTCGTCCAACGGAAAGCTTCGATGCCGGATGCGCTGACGCTGAAGCCCACGACCGTCGAGCCGTCTCCGGAGACACTGAAAGCGATGCTGTGGTTGCCCCCGCCGGCCAAGTCACCGAGGCCGATGAATGTCGCCGAGCCGGGGACTGGGTCCGGGCCTGGGTCATTGGGATCGAGGGGGTCGGTGCCTGCAACGATCTCATCCCCGTCGCTGAGCCCGTCTCCGTCTGTGTCGGGGTCGAGGGGATCGGTCTCCCAGGTATATAGCTCCAGGGCGTTCGACAGACCGTCGTCGTCGGAGTCTTCGTCTGCGTCCAGAATCAAATCGCCATCCGAATCTTCGTTCGTTGGATCTGTTCCGAGGACGAGGACTTCGTCACCGTCCAGGAGGCCATCGGCATCCGTGTCGGGATTGAGCGCGCTGGTTCCGTACAGATTCGCGACCTCGTCGGGGTCGGAGAGCCCGTCTTGATCCGTATCAATACTGCTGGGGTCGGTGCCGTGAATGTTGACTTCATCTCCATCTTCAAGGCCGTCGCCATCCGTATCGATCAGGTTGGGGTCGGAGCCGTGAACGTGGACTTCATCGCCATCGTCCAGGCCATCGCCGTCGGTATCGCTGACCCAGGGATTGGTCCCCGGATTGCGCTCCCAGGCGAACTCGCCCCCGGAGGAGCCTGAGGTCACAATATCGAGATCCCCATCTCCATCGAGATCCGCCGCATCGATCTCCCTCGAGGTAGCAACCCACGTCGAAATCGGTATCGCAGCGCTGAACGCCCCCGTTCCGTCGTTCTCGAACCACGCGTGGCTCAATCGGCCAAGCTTGTTGGCGACGAAAATATCGATATCGGAATCACCGTCGATGTCCGCAGCGCGAACATCACAGGCCCATATGAGATAGGAGAGGCTCAGGGGCTGTTGAGCACCAAAGCCACCGCTTCCGTCGTTGGAATACCAGGCCACTTTTGAGAATGCTCCCGCCGACACGACCAGATCGGGATCACCGTCTCCGTCGAAATCACCCGGGTATACCGATTGGATGCTCGAGAACTCGTCGGCGACAAGTTGCTGAGAACCGAACCCACCGCTGCCATCGTTGGCGTACCAGAAGGCCTTCTGTTCAAAAAAGGAAGTCACCGTGACGTCGAGATCGCCATCTGCATCGAGATCCACAACATAAAGTGCATAGGGATCCGACAAGCCGCCCTCAATCAGCTGCTCCGGCCCGTGTTTTCGCTGCCATCGTTCTCGAACCACACGAGATCGTCGTCCTGGCGTGACGTCGAGAGCACGTCCGCATCACCGTCTGCATCGAGGTCAGCGGCAAATACATCCAGCGGCCCATCCTTGGTATTCGAAATCATGATCTGCGGACCAAAATTCCCGCTGCCGTCGTTTACGTACCATGCAATCTTGTCATCTTCATACGATGCGGAGATCAGGTCGGGGTCGAGGTCTCCGTCGAGATCGACGACATAGAGCCCTCGTACGAATAAGACATCGGTGGTAATGATCTGCTCGGCAGAAAAGCCCCCCGCACCGTCACCCGCATACCACGAGATTTGATTGTGGGCAAAGATCAGATCCGCGGCCCCATCGGCATTGAGATCCGCCACCCTCACTCTACCCGGGCCGCCGGGCCCCGTGTATATCGCTGTCGGAAGCTTCCCGCCTATGGTAAAAGGGTGGCTTTGAGCGCGCAGCCGCTCTTCTCCGTCCTCGAGCCCGTCGTCATCGCAATCTTCGTCCAGGGGGTCCGTGCCACCGTTCTGCTCAGCGAGGTTATTCAGGCCGTCTGCATCGGCATCGAGCAGCGCCTCGCCCGCCACGAGAGGGTCGAATCCGGCAAAGACTTCAAAGCCGTCGAGCAGGCGGTCCCCATCTGTATCGGGATTGTTGGGGTCAGTCAGGTGTATCGCAATTTCATCGGCGTCGGTGAGGCCATCCCCATCGGAGTCTTGAGCAAAGGCTTGGCCGGGCAGGATGAGCAACACAAGAGCCGGCAACGCCACAAGAAAGGGCACGAACGATCCATGTTTCACGGCGGAAACTCCTCGACCCGAATAGCAGATAGGAAATTCAAGGAGATCAACAGATCATCGAATATAAG
>PVBE010529966.1_pt1 | contig 37101 bp, 37 predicted proteins | sample 1631181 | NCBI WGS metagenome assembly PVBE01 (sample SAMN08397723, study PRJNA350692) | Marine metagenome, whole genome shotgun sequencing project. | isolation source: water | place: Pacific Ocean | collected 2012-04
CACCAGGGCCGGAAGCGAGCCGGGGCGTCGATCACCAGGGCCGGAAGCGAGCCGGGGCGTCGATCACCAGGGCCGGAAGCGAGCCGGGGCGTCGATCACCAGGGCCGGAAGCGAGCCGAGGCGTCGATCACCAGGGCCGGAAGCGAGCCGGGGGAACGGGGGGCAACGCGCCCCCAGCCGCGGCGTTCCGCAGATCGACGCGGCGACCTAGAAACGCTGGATCAGCTCGTCGTCGGGGCCTTCGGCGTCTTCGCTGAGGAGGTCTTCGGGTTTGACGTCCTCTTCGTCCGCAGCCTCGCCGCCTTCGAAGTCCGCCCAGGTGCCGTCCGAAGACGATCCGATGCCGCGGAAGCGGAGTGCAAAATCGTCGGGGTTGGTGACGTGCTTGAGGGCCTCTTCGTAGGTCACGAGTTCCTGCTTCACCAGGTTCATCAGCGATTGGTCGAAGGTCTGCATCCCGTAGGTCGTGAAGCCCTTCGAAATCGCGTCCTGGATCTCCTTGGTGCGATCCTTGTCCGCGATGCACTCCCGGATGCGCGCCGTCGACACCATCACCTCGAGCGCCGGCACGCGGCCCTCACCGTTCGCCCGGGGAACCAGGCGCTGGGAAATCACTGCCCTCAGGATCGACGAAAGCTGGAGCCGGATCTGCTTCTGCTGGTAGGGCGGGAAGACCGAGATGATCCGGTTGATGGTCTCGGTGGCATCGAGGGTGTGCAGGGTACTCATCACCAGGTGGCCGGTCTCGGCAGCGGTAATCGCGGTTTCGATCGTCTCGAAGTCCCGCATCTCACCGACGAGAATCACGTCCGGGTCTTGACGCAGAGCGGCCCGCAACGCGGTTGAGAAGCTCTGTGTGTCTACGCCGATCTCTCGCTGGTTCACGATTGATCTGCGATCGCGAATCAGAAATTCGATCGGGTCCTCGATCGTCATGATGTGGCAGGTGCGGTTGGCGTTGATGAACTCGATCATCGACGCCAGGCTCGTCGACTTTCCAGAGCCCGTCGTACCCGTCACCAGGATGAGACCGCGCTGCTCCATGGCGACCGACTCGATCACCTTGGGCAGGTGCAGATGCTCGAGAGACTTCACGCCGAACGGAATCACCCGGAAGACGATCCCCACGCTGCCGCGCTGCTGAAACGCATTGACACGAAAACGGCCCAGCCCCGGGATGCCGTACGCGAGGTCGACCTCACGAGTCTCCTCGAAGCGTTCCTTCTGGATCGGGTTCATGATGGCGAGCGCCATCTTCTGAATCTCTTCGGGCATCAGGCGCTCGCTGTTCTTCAACGGCACGAGGGCGCCATCCACCCGGAACATCGGCGGCAAGCCGGACTTCAGGTGGATGTCGGAGGCACCGCCCCTGAGCGCGACTTTGAGAACTTCGTTGAGATCCAAACCCCTGCCTCTCCTGGTTTTTTAGCCGCAGGCACCCACCTGCTTCTTCGTCCTGTTGCACCTCTTGCTTAAGCGAAGCGGGGCGTTTTCCCATCGGCCGGAGGTCCTCAGGCTGGAGTTCCGGCAGTCCGATCAGGGAGCGAGCCAGAGAACCCTCGGCGGTTCCGGCAGAAACGAGGGGAAAATGCCGGTGCGTGAGGCCCATGCCGCTGCCTTGGCGGCAAGCCTGTTGATCCTGGGACTTCCGGCCTGCGTGCTACCGGTTCGCACCGCACCCGGTGTGGCCGGACGAGTCGTCGATCGGGCTTCGGGCGCACCCGTGTCGAACGCGATCGTGGTGGTCCGCTTCGACGGCCGCTATGGCGACCAGTTCCCGGACCGCGAGCACATCGGTCATGCGGAAACCCGAACGGCCGCGGACGGAAGCTTCGACTTCGAGCGCTACTCGAGTGCGGGCCTCTCGGTGTGGCCGCTCTTCCGGACCGAGGTCCGCATCGTATCGGTCTTCAGCCCGGGCCATCGCTGCCCGGATCCCCTCCATGTAACGGGCCTTTCCGAGGTTGAGGTCACTCTCGACACGGCACGCAACTCCGAAGACCAGCGGGATTCGTGTCCAACGGTGGCATCGCGACGCGGCGAGACCGACCAATACCGGGCAGCCTGGCGTGCACTCCATCCCTCGCCGGAGACCACCGCATGGAGCAACGGACGCGAACCGCTCGAGCGCGCGCTCGCCGCGCGCAACGCCCTGGGCTTCGGTGCAAACTGTGCAGGACCCGTAACGGACTTGGCGCTCGCGCCGGACGGTGCGCACGTGGCATACGTCTCGGACGCGGGCGGACACCCGCAGACCCACCTGGCCGCTCTGGAGCCCACGGGACCCGCTTCCGCCCAAGCCGTGGCAAGCGTCGAGCATGTACCGCCGCGCCGGCTCGTATGGACCGGCCCCGGGGAACTTGCCCTGTGGCTCCCCGTCAGCCCGTCCGACTCCCACCTTCCTTCCTCGATCCTCGCGCGCGGGCGCGCGGAGGTCATCTGGACCAATCGAAACTCGCTGCCCGCCGCACCCGACCGGGGCATCGGGCCACCGGCACCCCCGGGACTCGAAGCCCGGCCCCTCGATCCCGAAGACCTCTCGGACGAATCGGACACGCGCCGGCTCGGACGCTCGTTCGGACTCGAGCGGACTCTCGATATCGCAACCGGGCTGCCGCACGACCGACTGCTCGTGCGCCGTCCAGACGGCTTCGGCTACGCGATCCCGCTCCCGGGCGAGGCTTGCGGTGGAGCGCGCTTCGGCCGACCCCAGGCCCGAATCGGTGCCGAAGGCCGTTTCGGCTTCGATCTTCGCTTCGTCCAGGGCGGCTGCCACGCTGTCGCCATCGACCTCGAAACCGGCGCGTGGAGTCTCGTCGACCGCGCGCAAGGCGAGACCCGGTGCCGTGCCCGGCGAACACTCCCACCGCTCCAGCTCACCGCGGCCCTCCGCGGCTGGACCCGCGAGTTGCATGACGCCATGCGAGCGTCCGGCGTCGATCCCCGCAGCTCCTACGCGCTGCGCATCGGCGAGCACGGAGCGACACGCGTCATCGGCCGCAGCTTCAAAGGCGCCACCCTGACGGTCGACGCGCCACGCTTCCCAGTCGCGACTCCGCTGCAGCGCATCGACATCACCAACGTATCTCCGGTAGGCGGCGGCGATGGGCGGCCCGTCACCGCCCCACCCGCGATGGAGCCCCTCTAGCGGTTCGGCGGAATTGGGAAGCTCAGTACGTCTTCGAAAAGCTGATGAGCAACCCGACACCTGCACCGCTCACCGCACCGCCGGCGACGCGGCGCAGGAGCGCCCACTCGGCGGAAAAACAGAGCAGCCCCGCCGTAACCCCTGCGATCGCACACACGAGGAGCACCGCCGAAACCACCGGGTACTCGCGAATGAATACGCTCAGGCGCGGTCGGAGTCCGCGCTCTCCATCTCGCGGAGCCGCCGGCGAAGCCAGAGCACTCCCGCCCCGATCGCCACTGGAGGAAGCACCGAAAGGAAGATCGTCGTCCCGACAAAGGCCGCACGGACCTCGTCGTCGCGGCCGGCCGAGCAGACCGAGCACGCCTGCGCGATCTCGGGCGACCCGACGACCAGCGCCGCACAGAGGCTGCGAATCGCGCCGCGCACACTCACCGATAGACCACCCCGTAGAGCACCGGCCAGACTCCGACCACGAAATACCAGAGTACCTCGGCGGAGGCCAAGCGTCCCGCGGAGAGCCAGCCGCGCCGCAACAGCACGTAGACATACGCCAGCAGCGCGATGGCGGCGACCGCGTGCAGCCCGTGGAGCCCGACGATCAGGTAGAAAAAGCTCCCCAGACTGCTCGACGTCATCGTGAGCCCCTCGCTGATGAGCCGCACCCACTCCGCGCCCTGGAAGACCACGAAAAAGCTCCCGAGCAGCAGGGTCACGAATAGCGGCCGCAGCGCACTGCGCGGGTCGCGGCGGAAGCACCGGTGGGCCCAGTAGAGCGCGAGCCCCGAGAGCATCAGCGCCGCCGTGTTGAGCGCGGTTTCCTCGATCGGCAGACGGGGCTGGCCCGCCGGCGGCCACACGATCGCCTGGGCGCGGATGATCGTGAAGGCGCTGATCAACCCGGCAAAGACCATGCCCTCCGTGAACACGAAGATCAGCATGCCGAGCACGCCGTTGGCGACGACGGGCTCCCGTCTCGACTCGGCCACGGGGTGCGTGCGGCCGGAGGGGGACACGGCGAAGCCTCCGCTAATGGTCAACCTGGTCCTTGAAGAAGATGCCCTCTTCGAGCTCGTTCTCCGCTCCCTCGATGTCGACCTCGTGCCAGCCGGGCTTGACCCAGTTTTCGCCCTTGGGTTCCATCACATCTGGCGCGGTGCCGGCAAAGAAGAGAAGCATGAAGACGAGACCGGTCGTCACCAGGTAGGCCACGAATCGTGGCGCGATGTTTATGTGCATGAAATTCTTCGCCACCATGTAGGCCTTTACGCCCGCGATACCAAAGGCTGTGATCAGCGTGACGATCTTGATCTCGAACATCGGCCCAGCGACGCTGACGCACAACAACCCGACCAGCCAGGCCCAGACTTTCACGTAGTTGACGGGGTGCTCTCCGGACATGGTGCGCTCACTTTGCGATGTACAGAAGGGGGAAGAGAAAGATCCACACGACGTCGACGAAGTGCCAGTAGACACCAATCAGTTCAACCCGGTGGAGTTCGAGATTTCGTATCGCGCTACGGGCCACGATGGCAATAATGATGATTCCGACGAGCACGTGGAGCGCGTGGAGTCCCGCCGCGGTGTAGTAGAAAGACCAGAAGGTGCTCGAGGTCAGGGTGAACCCGTGCTGGATCTCATTCGTCCACTCGAGCGCCTTGACCACGAGGAAGGTCGCACCACCGGCGAAAGTCAACCAGAGCAGATGGTGGGCCTTCTTGCCATCCCCGGCTTCCGCCGCACGGTGCGCGAGCACCGCAAACAGGCTCGACGTCAGCAACACCAGGGTATTGAAGGCCCCGATCCAGGTGTTCGTGTGGGCCGCCTGGGCCGTCCAGGCGTCGTGCGCCAGGCGGTACATGATGTAGGAACCGAGCAGCCCGCCGAAGATCACGATCTCCGACACGATCACCCACCAGACGGCGAGCAACCCCGTCGGCATCCCCGACGCGCTTCGGGTAGTGGCGATGGGTCTCCCGGACATGATCTCCTCAGCCGGCTCAGGCCGGCTCGTTCTGCGGCCAGTAGTCCTCTTCCCGGCCCTCGACGCTGTACTCGTACGGGCCGCGGTAGACCTCGGGCAACTCGGGCCAGTTGCCGTGGGGCGGCGGCGAAGCGGCGGTCCACTCGAGCGTGTTGGCCTTCCACGGGTTCTTCCCCGCCTCCTCGCCGCGTCGCATGCTGACAAAGAAGTTGTAGAGGAAGATCACCTGCGCTCCGAGCATCACCCAGAGCGAGACCGTTGCCAGAACCCGGAGGTCCTGCATCCAGGGCAGTGCAAGGTCCGGAAAGAGGCTGTAATCGAAGATGCGGCGCTGCTGCCCGGCCATCCCAAGAATGAAGAGCGGAATGAAGGTCAGGTTGAACGGAATGATCGTGAGCCAGAAATGAATCTTCCCCAACCCGTCGTTCAGCATCCGCCCGAACATCTTCGGAAACCAGTAGGTCAGCCCAGTGAACGCCCCGATGATTGCGATGGGGTAGAACGTGTAATGGAAGTGGGCGAGGACGAAGTACGTGTCGTGCATGTAGATATCCTCGCCACTCGCCCCGAGGAAGATTCCCGTTACGCCCCCGAGCAGGAACGTCGCGATGAACGAAAGCGCCCAGAGCATCGGCGTGGACAGAGTGATCGACCCCCCGTAGAGCGTCGCGATGAAGACGAACATCATCTCGGCGATGGGAATGGAGATGAGGAGCGTGGTGACGGTAAAGACATGGGCCATGCGCGGGTCAATGCCGGCGACGAACTGGTGGTGCGCCCACACAGTGAAGGACAGGACACCAGTCCCGAAGACGGTGTAGAGCACCGTCCGGTACGCGAATAGCTTCTTTCGCGCGAATACCGTCATCACCTCCACCGTGATGCCGGCCGCCGGCAGCAGCACCACGTAGACCTCTGGATGCCCGAAGAACCAGAAGAGATGCTGCCAGAGCACCGGGTCTCCACCCCGGTCCGGGTCGTAGAACGCGGTGCCCAGATTCTGGTCGAAGAGCAGCATGATCGCACCGGCGATGAGGGGACCCACCGAGGCCATGAAGAGGATGCTCGCGATGACGATCATCCAGATGACCATCGGCATGTCGTAGAGCCCCATGCCCGGCGCCCGCGAATTCATCGCAGTGGTCACGAAGTTGATGCCCCCGAGCAGGAACGCCACGAATTCGAGTGCAACCGCGATGACGAAGATGCTGGAACCCAGCCCCGTAAGGCTGTACTCCGCCTTCGCCGAAAGAGGTGGGTAGGCGGTCCACGCACCGCCGAAGGCGCCGCCCTCGACAAAGAACGAACTCAGCAGGACGACCGCGCTCAGCAGGAAGATCTGGTAGGAGAGGCGATTGAGGCGCGGGAATACCATGTCGTCGCAGCCAAGCATCAGCGGGATCAGGAAGTTCCCGAAGGCCGCAATCAGGACGGGCATCGCCACCCAGAAGATCATGATGGCGCCATGGTTGGTGACGAGCGCGTTGTACTCGTTCGGGCCGACGATCCCGAAGCCCGGCACGCTCATGCCGGGGAACGCGAGTTGTGTCCGGAACACGTAGGCGAAGAACCCGCCGATGAGGGCCATCGCCATGCCCGTGAACATGTACTGCAGAGCGATGACCTTGTGATCGGTCGAGAAGATCCAGCTGCGGATGCCGGTGTGGCCCGGGTGACCCTCGTGCTCGTCGTGGGTGGTGATGACCGCCTCCGCCATGACTACTCCTCGACCGCCGACGGCGTAAACGCCGCCACGGACACCGCCCCGTGCTCGGCCAACCAGGCCGCGTGCTGCTCCGGGGTCTCGATGAAGATCCGGCCCCCCATGAGCGCGTGCCCGATTCCGCAGATCTCCGCGCACTGGATGTCCCACTCGCCGGTCTTCGTGGGCTCGAACCAACCGGTGATGACCCGGCCCGGAACGGCGTCCTGCTTCAGGCGAAAGACGGGAACCGAGAAGTCGTGGATGACGTCCTTCGACTCGAGCAGGTAGTGGTAGATCGTTCCGACCTTGACGTGGAGCTCGTTCATCTTCGTGACGTCATCACCCGTGTCGAGCTCCCCATCGGGTCCGGGGTGCACGAAGGTCCAGGCCCACTGTTGGCTGACGACGCGCACCGTCTCCTGGGGCGGAGGCAGGTACTGCTTGATGTCGTACCAGACCTTCACCGCACCGACGATGATGAAGACGTCGCAGACGAGAACCAGGATGTGCGGCCAGGTAATCCAGCGCTTCTCTTGCTTCTTCTCACCGGTGATGTGCTGGCCCGCGACGCCCGGCTTCTTGCGGAAGCGCAGGATCAGCCAGAAGAAGGTCACCTCCGAGAGGACGAACCAGAACCCCACCAGGACGAAGATCAGGGTGAAAAGGTCGTCAATGTCGCCGGCGTAGGTCGAGGCGGCGGGTACCAGGCTCTCGATCATTTCGATTCGCCCCTACAGGATGAAGAGGAAGACCACTGCGATGAAGGCACCCACGCCCACCATGGAGATCGCGAATGTACGCCAGGCCAACTCGTCGGCCGAAAATTCTCTGCCCATGATCCCGTACCTCCCGCGTTAATTCTGGAGCGTCATCACGTACGCGATGACATCCTTCATGGCCTGGTCATTCGCCAGGATCAGCGCCATCGGGCGCATGCGCATACCCGTTGCGTCGGCCGGGTTCGCGCCGCGGATACCGTCCCGGAAGTGCCGGAGCTGCTCCAGTTGGTACCAGTCGTCTGTGTCGGTGAGCGAGGGAGCCGCAAGCGGCTCCAGACCTTGCGCGTCCGCACCGTGGCAGGCGGCACAGGGCGCGTACAGGGCCTGCCCGCGAGCGGCATCTCCCCCTTCCAGAGTGGGTGCGGGATCCTGAGACGGCAAACTCGCCACGTAGGCCGCCACCGCCTCCAGTTGGGCATCATCGCGCAGTACCTTCGACATCGGATACATGCGCAGGCCGGCGAGGTCGTCGGGGTGCAAGCCCCGGACACCACTTCGGAACTTCTCGAGCTGCGCGACGACGTACCACTCCTCGAGACCAGCAATCGCCGGCGCCAGCGCCAGAAAGCTCCCCTGTCCGGCGGAACCGTGACACTGGACGCAGAGTTCGAAGAGTTCCTCGCCGTCCGGATCGGCTGCCGCGGCCGGGACCGCGATGAGAGCCATGAATACGACGGCGGTGGCGAGACCTTTCATCTCTCGTCTCCCCCTCATTCCGTGGACGCTGGAGCCTTGCCGGTTGCGGAGCGTCGAGGACCGCGCCCCCCCCGAAAGAACCGACCGCGAGCGAGATAGCCCATTCGAGCCAGATTTTCAAAGGAGGAGCACGGCTGAAATGCGCCAGAGTCACGGATCTGGGCAGGAACAACTGTTCCCAGAGCAGAACCGGGTTGAAGCGTCGCGGAGCCCGAAACGAACAACTGTTCCCAGAGCAGAACCGGGTTGAAGCGTCGCGGAGCCCGAAACGAACAACTGTTCCCAGAGCAGAACCGGGTTGAAGCGTCGCGGAGCCCGAAACGAACAACTGTTCTCAGAGTGAAACCGGGTTGAACGGGTAGAGGATGAAGTAGATCGCCACACCGGTAACCGAAACGTAGAGCCAGATCGGCCATGCGACCCGTGCCAAATGGCGGTGGCGCGCAATCCTCCCGCGCAGCCCGAGCACGATGAGGGTGATGGCAAGCGCCGGGACCGCCGCCGCCAACACCACGTGGGAGAAGAGCAGGACGAGGTACACGACCTTCGCGGCGCCCTCGGCGTGGAAGGGCGTGTGCTCGAAGCTCCGCAGGATCTTGTGCAGCACGTACAGGACGAGGAAGAGGCTCGACACGGCAAAAGCGCTCAGCATGACGCGGCGGTGGGCGTCGATGCGGCCGCTGCGCACGAGGCGCCGGCCGAAGACGAGCAGGAGAGTCGCCACGGAGTTGAGCGCCGCGTTGACGGTAGGGAGAATATGACTGTCCACGCTGGACCCGGACACTAGCACCGGACGGCCCTATGCTTGCTCCCATGGCGCGGCCGCCTGCGACGCTCCCGGCCCTCGCGCGCCCCTCGGCGGCACTCGCAGCGGTCGTGCTCGCACCGTGGGCACTGCGCGCGCTCGCGCTCCGGGAGGAGGGCGTCTCCCTGACGGCGGGGGATCTGCGCGGCTTTGGCGGCGACCTCGCCATCGGACTGATTCTCCTGGCCGTGCTCTGGCCACTGGCACGGGGTGCACGCTGGCTCGCAGTAGCATTCGTCGGCGCGCTCACCATCGCTTACTACGCGAACTACGAGACCATCGGGGCACTGGGCTCGGTCGCGTCCCCGCTAGACGCGCGCTTTCTCACCGACCCCGTCTTTCTCGGCGGTTCGGTCCTGGCCCTCGCACGCCCCTGGGCCCTGGTGGCGCTCCTGTCGGTTTCAATGGCGCTGGCAGCCTTGGGGCTCCGCGGTGGCAACTGGCGCCGCGCTCTCGGCTGTGGAGTGGCCGGCCTGATCGGAATCGGTGCGCTCACGGCCACGTCGAACGACGCGCGTATTGGAGTCTGGCGCCAGGTGAACGCTCTCGCCCACAACGTCAACTGGTTGACGACGCGCAACGGGTGGAGCGGAAACGGAGAATTCGCAGATCCGCCGACAGCGATGCTCGACCTCGCACCCGAGCTCGCTGCCGACCTCGACGCACCCCCTCGATTCCCGAACGGCCGCCGCGCGACGAACGTCCTCCTCGTTGTCCTCGAAGGTGTATCGGGAAACTACCTGCCGAGCGCTGCCGCCGTGCACCGCCGCCGCCCGGTCAATGCCATGCACGAGCTCGACCGGGTCTTTACCGAAAACGTGGGCTTCGCCAGCTTCGTGAATCACCAGCGCCGGACAAACCGCGGCCTGTACGCACTTCTGTGCGGGGAACTCCCGCGCCTGGTCGCCGGGACTCCCAAAATGACCGCCGCCACGACGCGGGGCTGGCAGCAATGCCTGCCCCAGATCCTCGCCGACGCCGGCTACAGCACCGTCTACCTCCAAGCGGCGCCCTTGGCCTTCATGCTGAAGGACCGCTTCATGCCCGAGATCGGCTTCGAGGTGGTCGAGGGACACGACTGGTTCGAGCGGTACTACTTGCGCACGCGCTGGGGCATCGACGACAAGGCCTTCCTCGAAGGCTCTCTGCGCATGATCGACTCCCTCGACGCCGAGGACGAGCCCTGGTTCCTGACACTTCTCACGGTGGGAACCCACCACCCCTACGTCATCCCGGAGTCTCAGCGGCGCGGCAAGAGACCCGTGCTCGCCGCCTTCGACTACCTCGACACGGCGCTCGGCGACTTCTTCCGCGCACTCGAAAGCCGAGGTATCCGGGACGACACGCTAATCCTCATCACCTCAGATGAATCGGCCGGAGATCTGGGCTCCGCCGCAGAAGGCCTCGCCGGCCGGCTCACCGGAAACTGGGGCTTCCTGGTGGCACTGATGCCCGATCGGGAACGCCTGCGCGTGCGCACGCCCTATGCCCAGTCGGATGTCGCGATTTCGGTGCTCGACCACCTCGGCCTGGCCGAACGCGGCACGCACCTGTTCGGGCGGAGCCTCTTCCGAACCGACGAGCGGCCCCGGCCGATCTACTTCGGGAACATCAACCACCACAGCATCGGCGCCCTCAGTGAAGACGGACGCGTGACCTACTGCAGCTTCGAGGGCCATCACTGCGACAGCTACGCCGCCCACGACGGGCGACTATTCGCGAAGGGCCTGAGCCAACTCGAGCCCGACCCCGAGCTCTTTGCCGAGGTGCGCACGATGGCCGCGCGCAGCCGTCCCGTTGCCGGAGGCGCACCGCTCGCGCTCCCACTCATGGACAACCCGATTTTCCACGTGTCGCTACCCGAGTGGCAGATCGTCCAAGGAATCGTCGACACATCCGTCGAACCCCACGAATGGCTCGAGGTCGAAATCCAGGCGGAGGCACGGGGTGAGGGCCGAGCCGAGCTGCGCCACGTGATCCGCCTCAGCACGGACTTGCAGCCCCTGGTGGCGCTCACCCGCATCGAGGGGGGGCAGACCCTGCGACTCCACTACACATTCGCCCCGGAGCTGCGCGTGCCGTATGTCAGCGTGCGAACCCGGGCGAGACTCCTCGACGGCTGGGGCCTCGACCTGGTCTTCAAGAAGCGGCGTTTCCTGGTGCGGCGGAGCGGTCAACGCCCGCCCGCGGGCGTCCGGGTCGAAACGTACGCCCTGGAACCAGCGGCGGACGACGCCGCGCTCGGCCTGAAGTTGCTGGAGCCTGAGCGCTACGAGACCAGTCTTCGCGCTCTCGCCGATCTACAGATCGGCGGACCCGAGAAGCCGCCACCTCAACCCAACGGGCAGGGTGACTCCGAGGAAACGCGGAACAAAACACCGTCGTTGTAGCGCCCGACGGCACGCACGCAGAATCCCTCAGCGAGCAACTCCCGCGGCAAGTAGAAGCCGTAGCCCCCGAGATATTTGCCAAACCACGCCAGCGAGACACTGCCGTCGCGTGCGACCCGGTTGCGCAGCGCTGAGAGTTCGCTTTGGTTCGCAACGTCCGACCGGTAGCGGTGGCGACGCGGCGAGTAGACCGCGGGAATCGCAGTGTGGAGGTACACCGCGTGCGGCCGATTGCTCACGACACCGGCGCCCGAGTAGTCGCGGCGCAACGCATCGAGAAGACCCGAAGTGGTCCAGTGCGCTCGCCCCAGTCCGTGGACGCCGGAGCTTCGGAACCCCGACAGCGCGACGGCGGAGTTCGCGAGCCCGAGCGCCGCGACCAGCGCCGCCGCCGCGAGCACCCCCGGCCGCGCACGCCGCGAAGCGCGTGCCACGTGCGAGGCGCCAATCACCAGCAGTATGACGAACGGCAGCCAAACCGGCGCACCGAAGCGAACCCGCGACAGGAGCGCCACGGGAGTCCAGCTCGCGATGCCGACGAGAACCACGGAGTAGAGCAATAGAAACAGCGCGGCGACCGGCACCGGGGCCACGATCTCCCGGTCGCGCGCCCACGCCCGAAGAGCCAGGAGGCAAGCCCCCAGGAGCACGGTCGCGGCCAACGGTGGCCCGAGCACACCGATTCCAGCAAAGCTCAAAGTCGCGCCCAGGTTCTCGAGATACTCGCCGAAGTTGCGACCGAGCCCCGCGTAGCCGACTCCGCGCGCGCCGAAGGGCGCGCCCCCCGCCACGATCAGGTTGCGAGTCCCCCACAGCGCGGGACCCAGCGCCGCGGTCCCGGCGAAGACGGCGGTTCGTTTCCACCGCTCTCCTGGCGCACCAGGGGCGCCCAGGAGCCAGAGCGCCAGGGCCCCGACCAGGGCTACGCCTATCCAGCGGGTCAGACAAGTGGCACTGGCAACCACCCCCAGCAGCAGGACATCGCGCAGTTCCCACTCTCGTATCCGACCGACCAGCCAGCACGCCGTCATGACGAATGCGACAAAGAGCGATTCAGACCATGCAGAAGCAAACGTCCGCCAGAGCACCGGAGACGCAAAGGCCAGCAGGCCGCCCCACACCGCCCAGCCGGGACTCCGCACCGCTCGCGAGAGGAGCGCGACGAGCGCGGCCATCGCCACCGCAGCCGACACCGCCCCCACGGCACGCGCCGCATCGGACGGCTCTAGCCCGGTACGCACAATGAGCGAGAGCAACCAGGGGTAAAGCGGCGGCCACGCTTCGACGCTCGCACCGTCGAAACGCACGAGTCCCCCGCCCGCGGCGAGGCTCCGCGCCACAGAGAGGTAGGTGACGCTGTCGTTCGAGACGCCCGGCCCCCAGCGTGCGGTCGCCGCGAGCACCCACGCGAAGGCCGCGCCACCAAAGGCGACGGGCAGCCACACGGTCGGCCGGCTCCTCGTCATCCCGGCTGCCCGGGTGCCACCAGCTTCTGCAGCCCACGGCGGTCCTCGAGTGGAATGCGGCGCGGCCGGCCGGCGCGATCGACCAGCGCGTGCTCGGTCATTGCCGTGATCACCGGGGTCCCATTTTCAGTGATCGCGTAACCCACACCGAGCGAAGCACCCCGCACCCAGGTGAGCCACGCCGTCACCGCGAGGCGCGCGTCGAAGCCAACGCCGCGGTGGTAGTCGAGTCCGAGCCGGGTGACCGCGAAATGCAGGCCACGCTCGACATAGTCCGTGTAGGGCCGGTGGTGCTCCTCCAGCAAGCGCACGCGCGCGAGTTCGAGGTAATGCACGTATCGCGCGTGGTGGACCACACCCATGGCATCTGTGTCGTAGAAGGGCACCCGGACCTCGACCGTCGATGTGACGGCACCGGGCGCCGTGTCGGCGGAACGTCGCGGCACCCGCTGAGTCTAGCCCGCGGCTGCCGGGCTAGGCGCCGTCGATCTCCTTCACGATGTCCCTGTCGGTCTCCTCCACGGTGTCCAACACCTCCCAGGCCCCTTGGGTACCACCCAACGCCGCATGGACACGATCGGTCGCGGCTGAGGCCGTCCGCATACGGGTGCGAAAGGTCCGCATCCGCCGGCCACCAACCCGCTTTACGCGCACGCGAAAGCTCGAAAGCGCCTCGTCCGCCAGAGGCTTCGGCCCAGAAGACGCGGCGCCCGGCCGCGACAGCGGCGCCTCGTCCGCCAGAGGCTTCGGTGCGGGAGGGGGCTCGCCCGAGCGCAGCAGGTCCACATCGGGGGCGGGGCGGACCGAAGGCGGAAGGGGCCCTGCGTGTCCGTTGCATTCATCCACCTCGGCGATGAGGTCGAGATAGGCCTGCGGCGGATCGGAGACCACGCAGCCAATCGTCCGCAGCGCACCCTTTCGCCCCGCACCGCGCAGCGGACGGTCGTTCCAGACGATTGCTCCGACGGTCACAGCGCGCGCCCGCCGATGCGGAAGGATGCGCAGCCGGATCCCATCCCCCTGCTCGACGCGCAGACGCGCCTCGAGACTGAGACCCCCCGCCGAGAGGCTGCACAACACGCCGCGGACCGGCCGTCGCCCGCAATCGAGCACCTCGCAGGCAAGTCTGCAGCGGACCCGGCGTTGACGTGCGAGACGACCCACCACACCCCCCGAATCTCCTTCGGCCGGGCACGGCGTGCCCGACAGTGATCGGGGTCACGCGTGGGTGATGGATCCGGAGAGATCAGATCTGCGCGCTTCGGAGCCGCAGGGCGTTCGAAATGACTGAGACGGAGCTGAGGCTCATCGCAACCGCCGCCAGCATCGGATTGAGCAGGATGCCAAACGCCGGATACAACACACCGGCCGCCAGCGGAACGCCGAGCGCGTTGTACGCGAAGGCGAAGAACAGGTTCTGCTTGATGTTGTGCAGTGTGGCCCGGCTCAGGCGACGCGCCTGCGCGATCCCGCGCAGGTCGCCCCTCACCAGGGTCACGCCCGCGCTCTCCATGGCGACATCGGTGCCCGTACCCATGGCGACGCCGACATCGGCCCGGGCCAGCGCCGGCGCGTCGTTGACGCCGTCGCCCGCCATCGCCACCACCCGGCCCTCTGCTTGGAACTTCTGCACCACGTCCGCCTTCTGGTCGGGCAGTACGCCGGCCACCACATCGTCGAGCCCCAGGCGCCTTCCGACGGCGCGGGCCGTGGTCTCGGCATCGCCCGTGAGGACGACGATCCGCAATCCGCTGGCCCGCAGCGAATCGATGGCCTCGTACGTCTTCTCCTTGATCGGGTCCTCGACCGCGATCAGCGCGACCACCCGATCCGGGAGGACGAGGAACATCACCGTCTTGCCCTCTCCACGGAGCTCCTCCGCCTCCGCCAGAGCTGCCGGGTCCTGGATACCGAGCATCTCGAGTAACGCGGCGTTTCCCAGGCCGAGCTGGCGGCCATCCAGCGTACCCGTGATCCCCTTGCCGGGATGCGCGGCAAAGCCTTCGACCGACCGGAGTTCAAGGGAGCGCTCGTCGGCCGCGCGCAGGAAAGCGGCGGCGAGAGGATGCTCGCTCGCCCGTTCGAGGCTGGCTGCGAGAGTCAACGCCTCCGTTTCTTCGATCTGCCGGACAATCACGTCTGTCACCTGGGGCCGGCCCTCGGTGAGAGTCCCGGTCTTGTCGATCACCAGCGTGTCGACGTGCTGCATCCGCTCGATTGCCTCGGCGTTGCGGAAGAGCACACCGACACCCGCGCCGCGTCCGGTCGCCACCATGATCGACATGGGGGTCGCGAGGCCGAGGGCGCAGGGGCAGGCGATGATCAGCACCGCCACGGCGGACACCAGGGCGTTGGCGAAGCGCGGGTCGGGACCCACGGAGACCCAGACGACGAAGGCCACCGCCGCGATCACGAGGACTGCGGGCACGAACACGCCGGAAACCCGGTCCGCCAGACCCTGGATCGGTGCCCGGCTGCGTTGCGCCTCGGCGACGAGATTCACGATACGCGACAACAATGTGTCGGCACCGATTCGCTCGGCCTCCAGGATGAATGTGCCCTGGCCGTTGAGCGTCGCTCCGATCACGGAGTCGCCCGGACCCTTCTCGACTGGGATCGGCTCCCCGGTGACCATCGATTCCTCCACGGAGCTGGATCCCTCGATGACGCGTCCGTCCACAGGAACCTTTTCTCCGGGGCGTACGCGCAGGCGGTCACCAACCTGAACGGCATCGAGATGCACGTCCTCTTCGGTCCCGTCGGAACGAATGCGACGCGCCATCGCCGGCACGAGATCGAGCAGCGAGCGGATCGCCGCTCCCGTCTGACTGCGGGCGCGCAGCTCGAGCACCTGGCCCAGAAGGACCAACACGATGATCACCGCGGCCGCCTCGAAATACATGGGCACCTCGCCCGTCGATGTGCGCGATGCTTCGGGGAAGATTCCAGGGGCAACGGTCGCCACGACGCTGTAGGCATACGCGGCACCGGTTCCGATGGCGATCAGGGTAAACATGTTGAAGTTGCGAGAGAGGATCGACTGACCGCCCCGCACGAAGAACGGAAGCCCGCACCAGAGGACGACGGGCGTCGCGAGTGCGAACTGGATCCACTGCAGCCGCCGCGCTCCGAATCGCTCGGCGAGGTCGAGACCCGGCACCAACTCGCTCATGGCGAGCACGAAGACAGGAGCGGTCAGCGCCAGGGCCACCCAGAAGCGCCGCTGCATATCCCGCAGCTCCGAGGTGTCCTCCTCGACAACCGGTGCGACGGGCTCGAGCACCATGCCGCACGAGGGACAGGCGCCCGGTCCCACCTGCCGAACCTCGGGGTGCATCGGACAGGTGAAGATTGCGCCAGAATCGTCCGTCAAGGGGCACCAGCGTACCCCAGGTCCGCCTATTCTCCGAGTTGTGTAACGCTACGCGCACGGGAACGAATGCAACCATGGATTCCCGCGAGAACACGAGCCCGATTCGAATCGCCCTCGGCGTCGCCGCCCTCTCGGTGCTCGTTACGTGCCTCATCAACCGGCCTTGGGAAGGCGTGCACCTCCGCGACGGGGCGTACTACGCCTATCTCGCGGAACTCCAGGGGCGGGGGCTCACACCCTACCGGGACGTATTCCACCTGCAGGGTCCGGTCCTCGTGTGGCTGGGCGGGATAGCGAGTTGGTTGGGCGGGCGGATCGGGCTGACGTTCCTCGGCGCGTCGATTGCCGGGCTGATGACCTTCGCGGGGGTCCGGCTCGCCCTGGAGGCACACGGCCGGCGCGGCTCGGTTGCCGAACTCCTGCCCATCGCACTCGTTACCTGGGGAGTAGCGACCGGCTGGCCCTTCATCGGGGCGTTCATCGTCTCCGGCTCCCGGCCGAAGTTCCTCGCCGTGGGGCTGGCCGCGCTAGGCGTGCAGCTGCTCTGTACACAGCGACGGTTTGCGTCGGGAGTGGCCTTCGCCGTCGCGTGCTGGACGTGGCAGCCGACGGCGGTGATTGCCGCCGGGGCGGTGACGGGCTGGATCGTGACTCGCCTCCTGGAACGAGATCCGGACGCGAAGCGGAACGTCGCCACGACGCTGGCCGGAGTCTTCCTCGGCGTCTTCTCGGTCTCGGTGGCCACGCTCGCAGCGCTCGCAGCGCAGGGAAGCCTCGAAGCATTCGTCGAACAGGCGATCGGATCCGCCCCCTCCCAGATGGAGAGAACCTTCCAGGCCGGGGCCACGCTCCACCGCATCGCAATGCTCCTGCCTCTTCCCGTCCTGGTCGTGGGGGCAATCGGACTCATTGGGGGGGTGGGACAACTGGCGTCGCGAGCAAGCGCTGCCCTTCCGTCTCGCGCTCGCAGGGTTCGCGCAGCGATGCTCGGATGGCTCGTCGCCTACCTCGCGCTGCTGTCGGTAGATTTCGACTGGCGGGGCGACACCGTCCCGCTGCTCCTGCCACTCGGGGTCTTCGCGGGAGTCGTGATGGGCCAGCTGGGGGAACGCATGTCTCGCGCGGGCGGGCTCGCGACTGCGGGGCTGCTGTGCGTCTGGCTTGCCGGCGGCGACTTGCTCTCGCCGCTCCAGCACTCTCGGCTGCCCTACCAGCAGGGCGACCGGATCCGGAGGCAAGCCGGAGACGACACCCTCCGCACCGCCGGAGGACGCGGCGTCCTCATCTTCGCCGACCCGCTCCTCGCCCAGCAGGTGGGAGAGAACCCCAAGCACCCCTACGTGTTCTGGGAGCCCGGCAGCCTCATCACCATTCGCAGCTCTCACGCGGGCGGGATCGACGGCTTCCTGGACCCCCTCATCGAGCGGCAGTACGGAGTCGTGAGCGTCGGCCCGAGAGCCGCGGCTCTCCTGCCGCACCTGGTGCCCAAGCTGGAGCCACTCTACGTACGCGATCGGACGCTCCGGTCGCGCAACCACACGTGGGTGCTCCGCGAACCCTGAACAGAATACCGGGTGAACCCCGGCAGGCTGCTAAGCAGGCACCTCCTCGGCCGGCGCGGCCTCCGGCTGTGCCGGGACGGCGCGCTTCAGACCCTTCGCCTCGTAGACCGCCTGGGCCAAGGCCTCGCGCACGTCAGGGTTCTCAGTCATGAAGCGCCGCGCGTTCTCTCGACCCTGCCCGATGCGCTCGTCGGCGTAGGAGTACCAGGCACCGCTCTTTTCGACGATACCGGACTCGACGCCCAGGTCGATGAGATCTCCTTCGAAGCTGATGCCCTTGTTGTAGAGGATGTCGAACTCCGCCTGGCGGAAGGGCGGTGCCACCTTGTTCTTCACCACTTTCACACGCGTGCGGTTGCCGACTACCTCATCGCCATCCTTGATGGCGGCGATGCGGCGCACGTCGAGGCGCACAGAAGAGTAGAACTTGAGCGCATTGCCGCCGGTCGTCGTCTCGGGGTTTCCGAACATGACTCCGATCTTCATGCGGATCTGGTTGATGAAGATGACCGTCGCGTTCGACTTCGAGACCGAGCCCGTGAGCTTGCGCAGAGCCTGGCTCATGAGCCGCGCGTGGAGGCCCACGTGGTGGTCTCCCATCTCGCCCTCGATTTCGGCCCGCGGTGTGAGCGCTGCCACCGAGTCGATGACCACCATGTCGATCGCCCCGGAGCGCAGCAGCACGTCCACGATCTCGAGGCCCTGCTCCCCCGTATCGGGCTGGGACACGAGCAGGTCTTCGACCTTTACGCCGAGGCGGCGCGCATAGCCCACGTCGAGGGCATGCTCGGCATCGACGAAGGCCGCCACCCCGCCGCGACGCTGCACCTGGGCCACCGCGTGGAGCGCCAGCGTCGTCTTTCCGCTCGACTCGGGACCGTAGATCTCGACCACGCGGCCGCGCGGGTAGCCACCGATCCCGAGCGCTAGATCGAGACTCACCGAACCGGTCGGAGTCGACGCGATCTCCCGGTCGATCGCGTCCTCGGTCATCTTGAGAATCGCGCCCTTGCCGAACTGCTTCTCGATGGTCGAGACCGCCAGTTCGATGGCCTTGTGCTTGTGGCTCTCAGCGCTTCCGTTGCCCTTGCCTGCCATGTGTCCTTCTCCTTCTTTCCTTTGAATTAGGGGTGACCCAAACCCACTCGCTCGAGCGGGGTGTATCGGGCTCCGGAGCGAGACAACTCGCTCCGGAAGAGCACGACTTCTTCGACGGGGGAGGACCCCGCGGCCGCGACGCCGCTCGGGTCGGGTCCCCCGCCCTGCCGGATGCGGCCCAACGTGAGATGGGCCCGGAAGGACCGGCCCTCGGGCTCGAAGCCCTCGCGCGTCACGCCGCGCTCGACGGCAGCCGCAAGTTCGGCGACCCGCTCCGCGGGCTTCACGTCGAGTGCGACCACGCGCGGACGGCGCACCGATGGAAACAGGCGTGCCGCTCCCAGCGCGAGATCGAAGCGCGCAATCTCCCTCACCTCTTCACTCACAGCTCGCGCCAGCGGCGTCGCCTGCGCCCGCTCGATGTTGCCGAGGAAATGCAGTGTCACGTGCAAGCCCTCCGGCCGAACCCAGCGCACCGCGCCGCCCCCAGGCGCCTCGCGCAGCACACGCAGCACGCCCAGCGCCGACGCACGTGCCGCAGCGTCGAGATCGATCGCGAAGAAGGCCCGCACGGGTGCATCGCTCACCCCTTCTTCCCGGGCGCCGACGCCCCGCCCCGGGCGCGCATCAGCGTCGGGCCCAGTAGCTCCTCGCCGAGCACCGCCCGGCGCACCCAGTCGAGCCCCGCCTGGGAGACGAGCCGGCGGTGGCGGTGGCGGTCGAGGGGAAAGACGAAACGCTCCACGTGGGTTCCCTCGCGGCGCGCGAGCGCCAGGTAGACGAGGCCGACAGGTTTCTCTTCGCTGCCGCCGCCGGGTCCGGAAATACCCGTCGTTGCCAGCCCGAAGCTCGCGCCAAAGCGCCCCCGCACGCCCTCGGCCATGGCGCGCGCCACCGGCTCGGACACGGCACCGTGCTCGGCCAGCAATTCGTCGGGCACACCGAGCAGCGCCGTCTTCGACGCGTTCGCGTAGGCGACCACACCGCCCAGGAAATAGTCCGAGGCACCCGGAACTTCACTCAGGGACTCGGCCACGACCCCGCCGGTGCAGGACTCGGCCACAGCCAGCGTATGGCCGGCCTCCCGCAACAGATTCCCCACCACGACGGAAAGCGTCTCCTCTCCCTCGCCGTAGACGATGACCCCGAGACGCTCGCGGATCTGGACGCAGACGCGCTCGAGCCGCGCTTCGGCCTCCGCCGCCGTGGCGCCCCGGGCGACGGGTCGCAGGTAGTTGTCCGGGAAGGCCGTTCGGAAGCCCAGCGAGACGTCACCGGACGCGGCGATATCCTGGAGCTCATCGTCGAGCATCGACTCGCCGGTGCCGAAGGTACGCAGAAGCCGTGCGCGCACGACCGGACCACCGCCTTTCCTCTTTGCGATTCGCGGCAGCACCTGCTCGTCCAGCATGCGCATCATCTCGCGCGGAACACCCGGCATGCAGAAGAACACCCCGCGCCACGCCTGGGCTCCGCCAAGGGCGTCGACATCCAGCATGAAGCCAGGCGCAGTTCCAATCGGATTGGGGAGCACCTCGGCGCCTTCCGGGAAGTCCGCCTGGGTGGCGTTGTTGAGCGTCATCTCCCGGCCGACGGCCCGGAAGAAGCCGCGAATACCCTCGAGCGCCTCTTCATCGCGCACGAGCTTGCGTCCGAAGCTCTCGGCCAGGACCTGCGAGGTGAGATCGTCGCGCGTCGGCCCGAGGCCGCCGGAGACGAGCACCACGTCGGAGCGTTCAGCAGCGCGGCGGAATGCTTCGGTCATATCAGCCGGGTCGTCGCGTACCGATGTGTGCCAGCGGGTCTGAACGTCGAGTGAAAGCAACCGGTCCGACAGGAAGGACTTGTTCGAATCGACGATCTCACCCCGCAGCAGTTCGTCTCCGATGGTGAGAATCTCGGCGATCACCCCGGCTCCGCTCATCGGGCGAAGACTCCGACCAACACCAGCAGCACGCCCGCGCCCATCAGACCTGCGATCACGTCGTCCAACATCACCCCTGCTCCACCCGCGAGGCTGCGTTCGGCCCAGCGGGCCGGCCCCGGCTTCCAGATATCAAAGCCCCGGAATAGGACGAATCCGGTCACGATCCAGAGCAGTCCCACGGGAATTTCGAGAATCACGAGCGGGGCGTAGGTCAGGAGCTGGCCGACGATCTCGTCGATCACGATGCGCCCGTCGTCCTTGCGCTCGAAGATCCGCTCCGCCTCTTCCGCCGCCCAGACACCGGATGAGAGCAGGGCTAGGACCGCGAGCAGGTAGAGCCAGGAGCCAAACAGGCCAATCAGGGGGAAAAGCAGGACGCCCACCGCCGAGCCGAACGTGCCAGGCGCCACGGGCGCGTAGCCCGCCCCCGCACCCGTAGCGACAAAAAGCGCCAGAGGACTCGAAGCGACCCTGATTCCCCGAGTATTTTCAGGTGTTTGTGACATCTGCCCTGGCGGGACCGCGGACGGAGGAGAAACCGCAGCTGCGGAGCGACGCCTTGGTTGGGGCGGCCAGACGCCGCGCCTAGAGTACCGGCTGTGCCTTTCCAGCGTCAATGAAAAGAGGCGAAAAAAAGGGGAAAATCGACTCCCGGTGCCCGGCCGCCCCCGCCGCCGAACCCGCAATCCACAGCCAGGTGGCGCACCCCAGCCGAGCCGAGACGCGCCGACCGGACGAGCGGCCCCGCTTGCTAGGATTTCGCTCCCATGTCGGTCCGAGGACCCGTGCTCGCTCTGGACTTCGGCACCCAGCGCATCGGTCTGGCGGTTTCGGACGCGGCTGCAGAGTTCGCGTTTCCGCTGGCCGAACTCGAGTGCCGAGACGAGAAACGCGACCGCGAGGCAATTTGCGCCCTGGCCGCGGAGCGCGGCGTCGTCCAGCTCGTGGTCGGACTGCCGCTCCATATGGACGGGCACGCAGGCCCCGAGGCGGAGGCAGCACGCTCGTTCGCACAGGCCCTGGGTGCTGCGACGGGGCTCCCGGTGGAACTTCTCGACGAGCGGTGGACGACGCGGGAAGCACGCCGCGCTCTGCGTGACGTGCAGCCACGCCGTCGCAAGCGAGAACGCGCACGCGTCGACTCCGCGGCAGCCTCACTGCTGCTGCGAACCTTCCTCGACCGCGCTCGCCACGCCGGAGGGTGCGAATGACCGCGCGAGGCGCCGCACTCGTCGCGCTGCCGGTGGCAGTACTCTCGCTGGCAGTCGCGGGCTCGCTGGTGCGCGCAGCGCTCGAGCCGGTTGCGCCGGGCTCCGTCCAGACCTCGGTCTTCGCCGTCGCCCCCGGAGAGCCCGTGGGCCGCGTCGCCACGCGCCTCAAGCGCGCCGGACTGTTGAAAAGCGCCCTCGCCTTCCGCGTGCTGGCACGCTGGCACGGTCTCGAGAGCGCGCTTCAGATCGGCGAGTTCGAACTCTCACCCGCCCAGACACCCGAGGAGTTGCTCGAGCAAATCGTCACCGGGCGAGTCGTCAGCTACGAGGTGGTAATCCCCGAGGGATTCCGCCTGGCGCAGATTGCCGACCGCCTGGCCGACGCGGGAGTGGTCGACCGCGAAGACTTCCTCGCCGTCGCGCGCTCACCCGAGACGGCGGCGACGCTGGGAGTCGAGGGCGAAACCCTCGAGGGCTACCTCTTCCCGGAGACCTATCGCGTTCCACGGGGCCTGCCTGCGCGCGCCGTGGCCCGCGTGCTCGTGGAGGAATTCCACCGGGCCTGGGCCGAGATCGCACCGCTCGCCAGGGCCCGTGACTTCTCGATGCAAGAGACGGTGACGCTGGCCTCGATCGTCGAAAAGGAGACCGGCGCGCCCGCCGAGCGCCCGCTAATCGCTTCTGTCTTCTGGAACCGTCTCGACAGATCCATGCGCCTCGAGACCGACCCCACGGTGATCTACGGCATCGCCGACTTCGACGGAAACATCCGCCGCCGCCACCTCGAGGACCGCAACAACCCGTACAACACCTACGTCATCGCGGGCCTACCCCCGGGTCCCATCGCGAGCCCCGGCCTCGAGTCGCTGCGAGCCGTGGTGCAGCCCGCGGAGAGCGACTACCTCTTCTTTGTCTCGCGCAACGACGGAACGCACGCCTTTTCGCGCACGTACCGCGAACACACCAGGGCCGTCGACGAGTATCAACGGCGAGGCCGCCGAAACTGAGCCCTAGGCGAGTGCGACGTTCTTCAGAAGCGGAAGGTTGTCCAGCGCCGCACCGGCTCCGTGAACGACGGCGGTGTAGGAATCCTCGCTGCGCAGAATCGGGAGATTGGTCTCCTGACGGAGCACGCTGTCGAGATCTCGAAGCAGCGAGCCTCCACCGACGAGCATGATACCGCGATCGACGATGTCGGCGGCGAGCTCCGGCGGCGTCTTCTCGAGTGTGAGGAGGACGGCCTCCACGATGGCGTGGATCGGCTCGATGAGGGCATCGCGCACCTCATCGCTCGTCGCGACCACGACCTTGGGAATGCCGGCCACCAGGTCGCGGCCCTTGATCTCCATGGTCTCGGTCTTCCCCGTCGGCGAGGCGGTGGCGATCGTCATCTTGATCCGCTCGGCGCTTCGCTCGCCCACGAGTATGTTGTACTTGCGCTTCACGTAGTTGATGATCGCATCGTCCATCTTGTCACCGCCGCAGCGGATCGAGCGGGAGGTGACGATTCCCGAAAGCGAGATCACGGCGACGTCGGTGGTTCCCCCACCGATATCGACCACCATGTTTCCGGTCGGTGCGGTGACGTCGAGGCCGGCACCAATGGCTGCGGCCATCGGCTCCTCGATGAGATACACCTCGCGCGCACCCGCCGACAGAGCGGACTCCCGCACGGCACGCTTTTCGACACTCGTGATACACGGCGGAACGCAGATCACCATCCGAGGCCGAACCAGCTTGCGCCGGCTGTGGGCGCGATGGATGAAATAGCGGAGCATCGCCTCGGTGATCTCGAAGTCGGCAATGACGCCGTCCTTGATCGGACGGATCGCCCGAATTCCAGTGGGGGTGCGCCCGAGCATCTCCTTGGCCTCGTGGCCCACGGCCAGCACCTTCTCACCTCGGCCGGAGGCATCCTGCGCCACGGCCACCACCGACGGCTCGGAGCAGACGAGCCCCTTGCCGCGCACGTAGACCAATGTGTTGGCCGTTCCGAGATCAATGGCGAGATCGTGTGAGAACGCGCCCGCAATCGCGTCGAAGAACATCGTTGTCGGTCCCTTCCGCGCTGACGAGAGGCGCAAGCACCGTATCGGCAGTTCATGGGAAGGAATTGAGCAGCTAATCGCGTGGCGAAGAATCCGGGTCCTGGTTCACCAGATGGATCAGTTCGGCCGCGGAAACGCGGACGGCTTCGAGATGCTGCCGGTGAGCGGTGAGCGCCGCTTCGGCCGTCCCGAGGTCGGCCTCCAAGCCCGTGACTCGCGCCTCGAGTTGGTCCGCGCGGCGGGCTTCGACGCCCAGCCCGATCAGAGCCAGGAGCAACAGGCCGAGCAGCAACCAGGGCGTCCAGTGACGGAAAGCCTCTGGCCGGTCCGGGGCCTCCGACCCCTCCGGCACGTCGGACCCGGCGCCGCCCGGCACCACCTCGAGCTTCGGGCCGGCCTCGGCCACGCTAGCTCTGGATCACGAGCTTCGAGAGACTCGTCTTCCGCAGATTCGTCTTCTGGATGGTGCGCACCAACTCCGCAACCTTTTCGATGTCCGTCTCGAAGGGATTGTTGCAGATGACGCGCACGTTCAACAGGTTACCTAGGCGGATGTTCGACCAGTCGAGATCGTATTGGATCGAGTTCTGCCGGGCCAACTTGATGAACTCGCCCCGCATGCGCGCCCGCGTATCCGTCGGCGGCTCGGTCTTTGCCTTGAGGATCTCCTCATCCTCGAGCACGCGATCTACGGCGCCGGAGCGCTCGAGCAGGTAGTAGAGACCGCGGTTCATCCGAATGTCGTGGTACTGGAGGTCGAGCATGAATACACGCGAGTCGTTCCAGGTGGTTTCCCGCGAGTCGATGTAGCTTCGGATCATCGAGCGCTTGATCAACCAGTCAATCTGGCGGTCGAGCTTGCTCGGATCTGTGTCCAGGCAATCGAGCGTGTGCTGCCACATCTGCACGGCGAGCTTCAACTCGTCGGATACCGGGTACTGCTCGATGTACTTCTGGGCCATGTCGCAGTACTCGTACTGGATATTGATCGGAGAGTACTCACGGCCGCTGTCCAGGCGCAGCTTCCGCTTGCAGGTTGAATCGTAGGAAATGTCCTTGATCGCCTTGACCGGATTGCGGAGCGTGAAATCCTGGTTGATGTAATTGTCCTCGATCATCTGGAGGACGACCGCACACGCACCAACCTTCAGGAAGTTCGTGTACTCGGACATATTCGAATCACCGACGATCACGTGGAGCCGGCGATATTTCTCTCGGTCGGCGTGGGGCTCGTCGCGAGTGTTGATGATCGAGCGATCGTTGGTGGTGGTGCCCGATATCTTCTGATAGATGTGCTGGGCCCGCTGGCTGATGCAGTAACGCACCCCGTCCTGGGTCTGGGAGACCTTGCCCGCACCGGTGTAGATCTGACGGGTCACCAGGAAGGGGATCAACTGTTCGGCCAGGTAGTAGAAGTCGACGTCGCGGTCGACCAGGTAGTTCTCGTGGCAGCCGTAACTATTGCCCACGAAGTCCGTATTGTTCTTGAAGATCGAAAGCTTCCCGGCGATGCGCTCCTCGCGGATCTTTTCCTCGGCGTAGACCTGCAGATCCTCGAGGATCCTCTCGCCGGCTTTGTCGAAGAGAATCACCTGGCGCGGCGAGGCGCACTCCGGGGTGGCGTATTCGGGATGACAGCCGGTGTCCTGGTAGAACCGGGCTCCGTTCTCCAGGAAGACGTTCAGAAAGTGCTCGGTGGTGATCAGCTTTTCGAAAAGGAAGCGGATCGCCTTCTCCACGGGCAGTGTCTTGCGCCCGTCAGGCGTGAAAATGATCCCGTATTCCGTCTCGATTCCGTAGATCCGCTTCTGCACGTCGGGTCCGCCGGACTTCGAGTCTAGCCCGCCAAGTGGTCCCTTACCGTATCGGTGGAAAGGCGGTGGAACTTGCGCCCGATCCGGCCCCGCTCGAGCACGCAGACTTCGAGGTTTTCGGGTGCAACCTGCGGCTGGCCCTCCGCCGCGCGCTCCAGGGCCCGGCGGCCCAGGTGCAGCGCTTGCCGGAGGGAGAAAGACTTGCGGTACTCCGACCGAAGAAATGCATCGAGATCGTCGGCGGCGCCACCAATCACGCAGTAGCCCTCGTGGTCACTGATACTGCCGTCGAACGTCACCCGGTAGATTGAGTTGTGCTCCTGGCCCACCAGTCCGGGATCCCCAACCTCGGCCACGATCAGTTCCACCTCGAGCGGCTTCAGCTGCTGGGTGAAGGCATCGCCGATGGCCTGGGAATATGCGTTCGCGAGCCCCTTCGCCCGGACGTCCTCTCGAGAGTAGGCATAGCCCTTGGTGTCGGCGTAGCGCACGCCGAGTTTCCGGAGTTGGTCGAACTCGCTGAACTTCCCCACGCCGGCGAAGGCAACACGGTCGTAGATCTCGCCGATCTTCATCAACGAGGAGACGTTCTCGGCCATCAGGACGACCCCCCCCTCGAATTCGAGGGTGACGCTGGACTTTCCGCGGCTAATGCCCTTGCGGGCGTATTCGGCCTTGTCCGCCATCACCTGCTCGGGTGACACGTAAAAGGGCATGCTCATGAGGCGCCTCGCATGATCGATCGGTAGGCATTCTCGACGTCGGCATCCGAGACACGTTCGATACCCGACTCCGTGCAGAGGCAGACGATCGGGTAGATGCCGCGCTGGAGATCAACCCCGCCCGTGGCCCGATCCTCGTCGGAAGCGTCGGTCAGGGCCTGTACTGCGGAATGAAGACCGGCGGCGGCGGACATATCGTTCGAGTGGCTTTTCTTCAGCGACTCGCCGGCGTACAGGCCACCCGAGCCCGTCGCCTCGTAGTCGGTCTCCTCGTAGCGGCCGCCGGTCATATCGAACTTCCACAGCCGACCCTGGGATCGGCGCGGGTCGTAGCCGGCGAAGAGCGGCACGACAACCATGCCCTGCATCGCGGCGGGCAGGTTCGCACGCACCATCTGGGAGAGCTTGTTGGCCTTGCCGTCGAGTTCGAGAGAATCGCCCTCGATCTTCTCGTAGTGTTCGAGTTCGATGCGCATGATGCGCGCCATCTCGATCGCGGGACCGGCCACACCGGCAATCGCCATCAGCGAGTGGTTGTCGGTAGGGTAGACCTTCTCGATGTCGCGGGAGGCGACGCGGTGGCCCTCCGTCGCCAGCCGGTCGCCCGCAACGAGCACGCCGTCGGCAAACTTGAAGGCCAGCACCGTGGTCCCATGGGGCAGTTTCGATGGATCGAAGGCGCTCGCGAGCCGGGAGAAATCCGGACGCAGCCCCGGATGATCGATGGAGAGCAACTCCGAAAAGCTCGAACCCTGGTACTTCCCGCCGACCTGCACACACCCCCCCTTTATTGCACCACTCGCACCCCAATGGCGGCGTGCGCGCCTTATTCTCCTCCCCGCTGGACGTAGTTCTTCACGAACTCCTCGGCGTTCTCCTCGAGGACCTCGTCGATCTCGTCCACCAGAGCGTCCATCTCTTCTTTCAGTTTCTCGCCCTTCTTGGAGAGCTTCTGCCCCCCCTCGGAGCCCCCTCCATCCTCAGCGTCTCCGCCCTTGCGCGGCTTCTGCTTCTGACTGGATTCCGCTGCCGACACGATGGGCGGCGCTCGGTGGCTTCCACTTCCGGGGATCGTGATCACTCGCATGGCTTTCTCCGCATCGGGCTCAAGCCCGCAGGTTCTTCACCAGATCCGCCACCGTGGGCGACCGATCCAACAACTCCTCGACGTGCACCCGTGATCCCTTCAGCGGTTCTGCCATCATGATGCGCTTGATCGGCTCGTCTTCGACGCTGAACGAAATCGAATCCCAGTTCACTCCGAATACGGCAGAGCCATAGCGGCGCAGACACTCTCCTCGGAAATATGCGCGAGTGTCGCCAGGAGGTGTAGTCACCGCCGCCAGGATCTCTTCGTCATTGACGATACGCTCCACGCGTCCCTGCTTCTCGAGCATGTAGTATAGGCCCTTGTCCGGTCTCAGGTCGTGGTACTGCAGATCGAGCATCTGTACCTGGGGTGCCTGCCAATCCAAGCCCTTGCGCTCCATGAAGCTCTCGATCAGGACCTTCTTCATCACCCAATCGATGCGGTTCGCAAGTTCCATCGGATCCCGCTCCAACGCATCGAGCACATCGGCCCACTTGTCGAGCACGTCGCGCTCCCAGGGCTCGCACGTGCGCCCCGACAGGTAGCGCTCGGCCATCTCGAGGTACTCGCGCTGGATCTGCACCGCCGTGAGCTGGCTGCCACTCTCCATGGCCAGCGTGGCACGGCAGGTCGGATCGTGGGAGACCTCTTTGATGGCTCGCACGGGGTCGCGCAGGCTGAGCGACTTGCGGATCGCACCGTCCTCGATCATCGAGAGAACGATCGCGGTCACCCCCGTGCGCAGATAGATCGTGTATTCGGAGAGGTTCGCATCCCCCACGATCACGTGGAGCCGGCGATACTTCTCGCGGTCTGCGTGGGGCTCGTCTCGGGTATTGACGATCGGGCGTTTCACCATCGTATCGAGCGCAACTTCTGTCTCGAAGAAGTCCGCACGCTGGGAGATCTGGTAGTTGCAGGGCTGGCTGCGGTTCTCGCTCCCCGCCTTGCCCGCACCGGTGTAGACCTGGCGCGTCACGAAGAAGGGCGTCACGTGCTCCACCACCTGCTTGAAAGAGGTTCGGCGGTCCATGAGAAAGTTCTCGTGAGCGCCGTAGCTATTTCCCTTGCGGTCGCTGTTGTTCTTGTAGAGGAGCAGTTGCGTTCCCGCCGGAAGCAGCGCGTTCGACTCGCGGCGGCTCATCTCCATGATTCGCTCACCCGCCTTCTCGTGTACCACGAGGTCGCGTGGACTGGTGACCTCGGGACACGAGTACTCCGGATGCGCATGGTCGACGTAGTAGCGCGCGCCGTTGATGAGAGTCTTGTTCCGGGCGATGTTCTCCTGCTGGTTCGGGGTGTACTTCTCCCCGTCCACCTGAAACCCCCGAGCGTCGGCGAGCGGGTTCTCCTGGTCGTAGTCCCAGAGAATCTCACCCGCGTGGTCCTCGCGATACGCGTTGACCAGCAGCACGCAGCTCGAGATCGGATCGAAATCGGGATCGCCTTTCACAGTGATCCCGTACTCGATTTCCGTACCCATCACCTTCGGAATGGCCATCAGATCACCGGCGCGTTCTGCGCCCCCCTAGAGATACTGGCCCGAGGTGACGTTCTCAATCGACTGCTCCTTGCGATTCATGCCCGTCATGAGCGTGCGCACGTTGATGATACGCTCACCTTTCCGACCGGAGATGCGGGCCCAGTCATCGGGATTCGTAGTGTTCGGAAGATCTTCGTTCTCCTTGAACTCATCGGTCACGGACTCGATCATGTCGTCGAGCCGGATTCCGCGCTCGCCGTGGTCGATGGTGCGCTTGACCGCCTTCTTCTTGGCACGCGCGACGATGTTCTCGACCATCGCACCGCTGGCGAAGTCCTTGAAGTAGAAGATCTCGCGCTCGCCCTTGGCGTAGGTGACTTCCAGGAATTTGTTGTCATCGTCTGTGCGGTACATGCGGTCGATCGTGTCTTCGATCATCCGAATGACGATCTGATCCGGTTCTCCACCGTACTGCTGCACCGCCTCCTCGTGGAACGGGAGATCCGCGGTGAGATACTTGGAAAAGATCTCACGCGCCGCATCTCGGTCGGGTCGGTTCACCTTGACCTTCAGATCGAGACGGCCGGGTCGCAGCACCGCGGGATCGATCAGGTCCTGCCGATTGCTGGCCCCGATGACGATCACGTTGTTGAGCGACTCGACACCATCGATCTCCGCCAGGAATTGGGCGACGACGGTGGCCTCCATATCCGACGAAATTCCCGAGCCCCGCATACGGAAGAGCGAGTCCATTTCGTCGAAGAAAATCACGACGGGCACGTCTTCGCTGGCCTTGTCCCGAGCCTTCTTGAAGACCTCGCGCAGCTTGTGCTCCGTCTCGCCGACGTACTTGTTGAGCAGTTCCGGTCCCTTCACGTTCAGGAAGTACGCGCTCGTCTCCTTGCCGGTGCGCTTCTCGATGCTCCGAGCCAGACTGTTCGCGACGGCCTTGGCGATGAGCGTCTTCCCGCAGCCCGGAGGCCCGTAGAGAAGGATGCCCTTCGGCGGCCGCAGCTTGTGCTCGGCGAAGATCTCGGGATGCACGTAGGGAAGTTCGACCGAGTCTCGCAATGTCTCGATCTGCTCCGCCAGACCCCCGATCTTCTCGTAGGTGACATCGGGAATCTCCTCGAGCACCACCTCTTCGACCGCCGACTTCGGAAGCTTCTCGAAGGCGAAGTGGGTGCGCGGGTCGAAGAGCAGGTGGTCCCCGACCTTGAGCTTCTCGCTGCGCAGCGGCTCCGCCAGGGTCACCACGCGTTCGTCGTCCGTATGACCGAGAACGATCGCGCGGTTGTCGGCGAGCAGATCGACTACCGAAGCAATCTCACCGCGGGGAACATAGCCCGACCCCTCGATTACGTTGAAGGCCTCGTTGAGGACGACCAGTTGACCTTCTTCGAATGTAAAGGCATCGAGATTTGGGTGAACGTTTACGCGCATCTGGCGACCGTCCACCAAGATCTCCGCTGTACCGTCTTTGTTCGCGCAGTTGAAGATGCCGTAGTTGTTCGGCGGCGCGCAGAGCTTGTCGACCTCCTCCTTGAGAAGTTCGATCTGTTGTTTGGCCTCCTGCAGCACCGACACGAGGCGCTCGTTCTGACGCTCGGCATCCGCACACTGCTCCCGGGTGAGCTGGTAGCGGCGCCGCAGCGCTTCGAATTCGGCGACCAGGCGATCGAGTCGGCGCCGGAACTCATCGGAGTCACTGCCGAACAGCCGCACCGCGTCCTGGAGGTCTTCGACCTCATCGCGGTACGAGCGCGCGTCCCCGCGCTGTTCCGGACTTCCCTCGGAACCATCTTCGTCCGACGGCGCAGACGACGAGATCCGCCGCATTACGTCGTGGACGAAACCCCTCCTGCCCGATCCCGAATCGAACTCGCTCATGCCGATGTCTCCTCGTTCGTCCTCCCCCCTTCGGGGGAGCAGGCTTCGGCTAAACGAGAAAGCAAGACCCGTGCCGCACGCACCGAGACGGACCCTCTAACAGGGCTCCCGAAACCACGCATCCCTCTCCGGAAAGGGAGCCAGCGCTTCGAGTCCCGTGGAAAAAGAACCACTCCCGCTGTAGTGAGAGTCCGTTGAGCGGCGAGGTCATGAAGCCATCGCTCATCATCTGGTCCCCTCCCCCTACACCCTACACCTGCATTCCGGTTCTGGGAGGAGTGCGCGGAAAAGCGTAGAACCTCGCGGAAACACAAACTTTTTAGGTATCCGAGTCTAGCCGAGGGCCTCGGGGTGTCAACCGGCATCCCGCGTGCACAGCCGATGGCAAGTCCTTGCACAGGCGACACTCCCACGACCTTTGACACCGATCCCGCGTTCGGGATCCATCTCGGTTCTCCCGAGGTAACCGAGCCGCCGCTGGCCGAACTTTCCGGCCCGGCTCCCGCTGCGCTCGGTGTGCCGCCTCGCAATGCAATGCTGCACTGGAGTTGCCGGAGAGTTGACAGTATTCCCCTCCCCAGCGCCGGCGATTTGACAGCCCCCGACCCCCGCGAAACTCGGTGCTGCTGCTTTTCCAAGGGTGATTCATTTCCTTTTTTCTGTAGATTCCACCCTCTTGAGCTTCAGTTCGGAGGGTCTTGAGCTTCAGTTCGGAGGGGCCAGTTCGATCACCTCGACGCCCTCCGGGGCATCGAAGCGAAACAATGCCGAATCCGGTGACGTGTTCACGCGCATGTCAGTGAAGGCCACTCGGGTCTCGTTGCCGAGCAGATCCACGACCTGAGTCTCGAGTATCTCCCCGGTCTGCGGATCCACGGCAACGCGCAATCGCTCGTACGCCGCCGGTTGGAGCGGTGTCAGTACGACGCGCACGCGGGTCGCCTCACACGCCTCCTCGCGCACGGAAAAGGTCCCGGCGATGTCCGCCTCGCCCAGCAGGAGCGGAATCGCTGCGCCGGAGAGCGCTCCCCCGGCGACCGAGAGCTTCTGGGCCTCACCGCTCCCGATCTCGTGGATCCACATCCACTCGCCGTCACTCACGACGAGGCTTCGCTCCGGCTCCGTGTAGGTCCAACGCATCCGGTCTGGCCTGGCGAATACGACCTTGCCCTGGCTCCGGGTCACGGCACCGGGACCCCCGAACGCCACGGAGCGCGATTCCTGGCTGAACCGGGCGCTGAGGTCCTCAACGCTCGCGTAGAGCTGTTTCACTGCCTCGACGGCACGCTCCGCACACTGGGATGCGTTCTCATCGGCGCCCGCGGGCAACGCCGCCAGGAGCACGAGGGCCAACAGGGTGTGCGGAGCACGAAACCTCACCTCTCGTTCGACGACCCGGAGCCGGCGGCATTCACGCGTCGATCGCGCTGACATAGACCTCGCGGGGCTTGGTGCCCTCCTGCGGTCCCACGACGCCCTCGTTCTCCATGTGCTCCACCATGCGCGCTGCCCGGTTGTATCCGACCTTGAGGCGCCGCTGGATGTAGGAGATCGAGGCATTGCGCGTCTCGGCCACGATGGCCACGGCGCGATCGTACATCTCGTCCACGTCCTCGTTCGATCCGGACTCCCTGGCCTCGCCTTCCTCCTGGGCACGGATCAGTGCGTCGTCGAAGTGCGGCGCCCCCTGCTGCCGGAGCTGGCTCACGAGCTCCGCGACCTCCTCCTCCGTCACGAATGCACCGTGAACACGCTGGAGTTTCGACGTGCCCGGCGGGAGGAAGAGCATGTCCCCCATCCCCAACAGCTGTTCGCCGCCGTTCTGATCGAGAATCGTCCGCGAGTCGGTCCGCGAGGAAACCTGGAAAGAGATGCGGGCTGGAAAGTTCGCTTTGATGACGCCGGTGAGGACGTCGACGCTGGGTCGCTGGGTCGCCAGCACGAGGTGAATACCCGCCGCCCGAGCCATCTGGGCCAGACGCTGGAGCGATTCCTCCACCTCGCGTGCAGAGACAACCATCAGGTCCGCAAGCTCGTCGATAACGACCACGATGTACGGGAAGTGGCGGAAGGGCACCTCTTCGCCCTCCTCCTCTCCGGGCTTCGGCCTCAGACGGAAGGTCTTCTTGCCGGCGTCGAGTTCCTTCGCCACCCGGCCGTTGTACTGATCGATGCTGCGCACGCCGAGCGCCGCCATCATCTGGTAGCGCTCCTCCATCTTGTGCACGATGCCGTTCAATGCCGCAGCGGCTTGCTTCGGGTTGGTGACGACGTCCGCGATGAGGTGCGGAATTCCCTCGTAGATCGAGAGCTCGAGGAGCTTCGGGTCGATGAGCAGCAGCTTGAGATCGTTGGGGGGCGTCCGGCAGAGGATCGAGCAGAGGAGCGAATTGAGAAAAACGCTCTTGCCGGTTCCCGTGGCCCCAGCGACGAGCAGATGGGGCATCCGAGTAAGGTCCGCAAAGGTCGGGTTTCCGAAAATATCCTTGCCGAGCGCAATGTTGAGCCGAGTACCGTCTTCGCGGAAGGCCTCCGAGTCCACCAGGTCGCGGATACAGACGGTTTCCCGCTCCTGGTTGGCCACCTCGATCCCGACCACCGATTTTCCGGGAAGCGGCGCAATGATGCGCACTGACAGCGCTCGCAGGGCCAGCGCGAGGTCGTCGGAGAGACTGACGATCCGGTTCACCTTGACGCCCGAGGCCGGCTCGAACTCGTACATCGTGATCACAGGTCCCGGGTGGACCGTGATGACGCGCCCCCCGACACTGAAGTCGGCGAGCTTCTTCTCGAGGATGCGCGAGTTCATGATCAAGCTGTCGCGGTCGTAACTGCGCTTCTGCGAAGTCGGCTTCTGGAAGAGCGTGACGTCGGGCAGCCGGTAGGGTCCGGAGGAAGCGGTATCCTCGAAGCTGAAGGCCTCCTGGTGCTCGGTGCGCTCGCGCGCCCTGTCCGCGGCGTGATCCACGATCATCGGGGAGCCGGTTGCGGCGGGACGCTTCGGGGACGCCGCCTCAACGGATGCGGACGCGGGATCGCTCTCCGGTCTCTCCGCCTCCGCAACCCGCGCCCGCCGACGGCGCTGCTCCCGCCAAACCCCGAGTCGCGCGAAACCACGCGCCAGGCCCATGCCGAGCTGGCGGGTCGCACGCTGCGCGCGGCCCGCCAGCGCGCTCACGCTCTCGAAAAGCCAGATGGCGACAGCGGCGAGTGCGCCGCCGACCCACCCGAGGGCAACGCCGATCGCACCGAGCCCGGCACCGGTGGACACCCCGGTCCAACTCAGCGCGCCGATGGAAACGATCACCGCGTTGAGGAGGAGCGCGCCCCAGGCCCCGACAAATCGACCCTCGGCACTCGCGAGGCTCCGCCCCAGCCAACCGGCCGGCACACCCGCCGCACGGCCGGGGAATGCCTCTGCGACGAGCGGCGGCAACGTGGCTGCCGCGAGTATCAGGAGAACCGCGCCCACCCAGAAACGCGATGTGGGCGGCGGGACTCCCCGAGCCAGGAGCAGTCGGAGCCCGACGTAGCCGAGCGCCACAACGAATACGACGGCCCCGAGCCCGAGCGTGCCGAAAAGGACGGCGGCGGTGGTGGCCCCGAACACGCCCGCACGGTTTTCCACGTTCCCCGCCTCGAAAAGGGCATCGTCGGGCGAAAACGTCCAGAGCCCGAGCGCGAGCAATAGCGCGAGCCCCACGAGGGCTACGCCGACGCACTCCCGCACCACCCGCGAAGTCACCTTTGCGGAGCGGGTCTCCTTGGACCTGCGCCGTCCGGCGGCGGCCCTAGCCATGCCGATGCCTTCCCACGCCCCTCACCCCCTGGGACGGGTCGTGACGTCAGTTTAACCCAGCCGGTGCGGGGTGGCCCCTGGGCTCTCCTCCGTGCGGAATTCCGGATCGAAGCCGGCCGCGATCGCCTCCCGGACGGGTCGGCCGGCGCGAGCACCCGGCCGAAGACGCAAATCCATGCCAGCGCGCGCTCGGCGACGAACTTTCACGGGACCCGGGCGTGTGGTTGTCGAAGACACCGTGGGGCTTGCGCCCGCTGCGGTCGAAGGGAAGAGCAAAACCCCGATGCTCGCCCAAACCATGGTGCAGATACCGATCACCGGATACCGCGCGCGGCCCAGAGCCGGCGGAAATCTGTAGAAGACGTGAACAACCGTTAACATGGAACGAGGTTCTATTCGCTTCTGGCTTGACGCCCGTTCGTCGGGAAGGGATGATCTCAAGACACCCCCGATCCCGACGGAGAGGCCTTCATGGCAAGCGTCAACAAAGTGATCTTGATCGGCAACCTCGGTCGCGACCCGGAGCTCCGCTATACGAAGGGCGGAATGGCAGTCGCCAATTTTACCCTGGCCACCAACGAACGCTGGCGAGACAAACAGGGCAGCAGCCAGGAGCGGACGGAGTGGCATCGCATCGTGGTGTGGGACAAGCAGGCCGAGAACTGCGCCCAGTACCTGCAGAAGGGGCGCAGCGCCTACATCGAAGGGCGCCTCCAAACCCGCGAGTGGGAGGACAAGGAAGGGAACAAGCACAGGACCACGGAAGTCGTGGCGCAGCAGGTGACCTTCCTCGGAGGACGCGGCGACGGCGTCGGCCGCAGTGGCGGCGATGCGCCTCCCCCGCCCGGTCCGGCCGATGGCCCGCCCGGTCCGGCCAGCGGCGACGACATTCCGTTCTGACGCACTGCGACGGCTGCGCGACGCCCGGCGGCCTAGCCGGGTGATGCGACGCGGAGCTTCCGCACCAACTCGTTGACGCGCTGACGGGTCTCGGGAGAAAGTTCACCGAACTCGATTCCCATGCCGGACGGCTCGCCCCGAGAGCCATCGGCCACGTGAACGACCACGCCGCTGGCTCGAACGGGCTCCTCATCGCAGGGCAGACGGAACCGAAGATCGATCTGCGTCCCCGGAACGGGCGGAATTTCGGTCTTCACGAAGATTCCGCCCTCGTTGACGTCGCGGGAGAACTCCGAGAACAGCTCGTCGACGGTCCGGTACTCGACCTGCACCACCAAATCGGCCCGGTCGGCCTTGCGTCGCTCGTACCCTCGGACTGCGCACTCGAGCGCGTGATCGCCGCTGAATCGGGTCATGGGAAACCTCCCCAGCGGGTATCGGCAACCCGTCGAGCCAGCTTGAGCCCTGGGGCAAACAGATGTCCGGGCCGCTCAAACGCCCGGCCACTCCGCCAACTCCTCCCTCAGACTCGCATAGCCGCGTTCGGCCACGACCACGTGGTCGAGCACGGGAATGCCAAGGAGATCGCCGGCGCGCACCAGCCGCTCGGTGATCTCCCGGTCTTCCCGGCTGGGCGTGGGGTCGCCACTGGGGTGGTTGTGCACCAGGACCACGGCGGCTGCGGGCTCGCGAAGCGCCGGCCGGAAGACCTCGCGCGGGTGAACCAGGCTGGCGGTGAGCGTACCCCGCGACACGAGCGCATGACGGATCACGCGGTGCCGTCCGTCGAGGAGCACGGTGATGAAGCATTCCTGGGCCGCGTGGCGCAGGTGCGGGTGAAAATGGGCGTGCACGTCGGCGGGACCGCGCACAGCGATCCCTGCGTCGAGCCGGCGTTCGGCGAGGCGGCGGCCCAACTCGAACGCGGCTCCCAACGTGGCACTCTTTGCCGGCCCGACACCCGGTACCGCCGCAAGGTCCGCGGCCGCGGCTCGAGCCGTACCCGCCAGACCGCCGCTCGCCGTCAGCAGCTGCACCGCCACGGCGACCGCGTCGAGACCCCCACCACCGGTGCGAAGCAGTAGCGCCACGAGTTCCACATCGCTCAGGGCCTCGGCACCAAGTGCCTCCAGGCGCTCGCGAGGACGGTCTCGCATTGAAACTCCGCGGGACCGCGGTCCAAAAAGAATAGCGCGTGCCGGGGGCGAGGC
>PVBE011248966.1_pt1 | contig 37096 bp, 22 predicted proteins | sample 1631181 | NCBI WGS metagenome assembly PVBE01 (sample SAMN08397723, study PRJNA350692) | Marine metagenome, whole genome shotgun sequencing project. | isolation source: water | place: Pacific Ocean | collected 2012-04
ACCGAGATGTACCGCAAGTTCATGCCCATGCTTGAGGCTGTACAGGAGGATGCAGGCCGACGGATGGACCGGGACGTGGAGGTCGAGCTCCGCATTTTCCGTTCATACGAGGAGGGCATCGAGGCACTTGCCAAAGGGAAGGTGGACTTTGTCCGATTCGGCCCTGCCTCTTACGTGCTCGCCAAGCAGCGCAACAAGAACCTGCAGCTTCTTGCCATGGAGCAGAAGAAGGGCAAGACCCGTTTCAAGGGTCTCATCGTGGCGCGCAAGGGGGCGGGCATTGAGTGCCTTGCAGACCTGAAGGGTAAGCGCTTCGCCTTCGGGGATGAGAACTCCACCATCGGCCGCTATCTGGCCCAGGAGCAGTTGGTCAACGCTGGGCTGTTCTCCAGAAGCCTGTCCGGATACGAGTTTCTCGGCCGGCATGATAAGGTGGCGCGGGCAGTCCAGGTTGGCGATTTCGACGCCGGCTCACTCAAGGAGAGCACCTTCAAGAAGATGAACGAGGATGGATCGCTCGTCGTGGTGCAGGCCTTCGAGAACGTGACCAAGCCTTGGATTGCGCGCGAGGGGCTTGGAGCGAACGTGCGGGTCGCTTTGACGGCGACCCTGACCTCCATGAAAGACAGTGAAGCGCTGGCGGCCTTCGGAATCGATTGCTTCGTATCCACTTCAGATGCTCAGTATGACTTCGTTCGTAGCGGCATGGGTGCCGCGCATCGCTTCGACTCATCGGAGCCGACGGTCGTGGTCCACAGGGGTGAGGATCGGTAAACGTGCGCAACGGCCTTCCTCTAGCCTGGCGGTTCATCGGCGCGACGCTGGTCATAGTGGCCGGCGTCTCGTTCGTCGTGGGCCGTCAGTCCTTCCAGGAGGACCGTGAGCTGCTGGAACGCGATCAGTTCCTCCTGGGGGAGCGCCTTGTGCATTCGGGGGCCATCTATTGCGTCGAGCCTTTGGCCGCCCGCGACTACCCTGTTATTGACACGTTTGTCCGTGATCTGGTGAACGCTGACGAGGATGTAGTGGAGGTGAGCGTCATTCGCCGTGGTGAGGTGCTCTCGCGGGCGGGTAGAGAGCACGAGTTCGACGCCGGGGTAAGCGCTCACAGCGCACCCATTCGCCTGGAGATCGCCGGAGCGCAGCCCCAACTCTTTGGAACGCTGCACCTGACGCTGTCCAAGGCTCGGACCGAGGGGCTGCTCGTGCAGCGTGCCTGGGAGATCGTCTGGTTCAGCCTTGCGAGCTTCGTGGTTCTGGCGGGCGTACTCGCTGGCATGCTTCGTCGGCACCTGGGGCGTCCGCTTGAGGTCCTCGACGCTCGTACACGCGCCCTGTCCAGTGGGGACTTCCAGACGCCGATACCGCGTGTGGGATCCGCCGAGCTGGGCCGTCTGGCCGGGACGATGGACCAGATGAGGGTCAACGTGCACGACGCTCAGGCGGGTTTGGAGGCGCGCAATCGGGAGCTCGTGAAGATAGGCGCCGAGAAAGACACGGCCCTGGCAAAGCTCACCGTTGCCCTCGACCGGGCTAAGGCGGCCGAGAGAGCCCGCTCCGAGTTCCTGGCAAACATGAGCCATGAACTCTGTACGCCTTTGAATGGCATCTTGGGTCTGACGGATCTGCTGACGCGTGATGCATCCTCTCGCGAGAACCTCGATCGGTTGCGTGATGTACAGCGCTCCGGTCACGAGATGCTACACCTGGTGCGGGGCGTGCTTGATTGGTCAGCTATCGAGAACGAAGCCGTCCAACTGGAGTGCATCACGTTTGATATGGAGGCGCTGCTTGTCGACCGCGTGAGGCAGGCTCGGACCGCTGCTATTGAGAAAGGCCTGCGACTGACGTGCGTGGTTGAGGAGGGTTTGGGGGGGCTCCGGATCGGCGACCGAGCTCGTGTGGATCAGATCGCTGGGCATCTCCTCGACAACGCCGTGAAGTTCACCGAGCACGGAGAGGTCATCTGCCACTTGGGCTCAGGCCCGGAGGGTGAAGGCGTGGTTCTGGAGGTGCGGGATACTGGCCCGGGGCTTGGCGACGTAGATCCCGTGGAGTGGCTTGAGCCCTTTCAGCAGGCCGATGGCTCCACAACGCGTTCCCATGGCGGTGCCGGGCTCGGCCTCGCCATTTCGTCACGGTTGGCACAACTGATGGGCGGGTCCTTGAGCATCAAGGCCCGGCAGGCTGTTGGCCTGACTGCGACACTGGCCCTGCCGCTCCCCGTTGGAGTTCAAGAACGTGACGATTTGGGTGCCGCGAAGGGCTCCCCGTTGCGCGTTCTGGTGGTGGATGACAATGCCGTCAACCGCAAGCTTGCCAGCGTGGTTGTTGAGCGCGGGGGACACGAGGCTGTGCAGGCAGCTGATGGGGCCCAAGCGGTCGAGGCTGTGGAGCGAGGCCTTTTCGATGTGATCCTGATGGACGTGCAGATGCCGGTAATGGATGGATTTGAAGCCACGCGCCAGATTCGCAGTCTTGAGCTGGCCAGGGGGGCCGTCCGGGTCCCCATCCTCGCGGTGACCGCAGGGGCATTTGAGGGCGGGCAGGAGCGCTGCCGACGGGCGGGCATGGACGGCTTTCTGGCCAAGCCTGTGAGCTTTGACAGGCTCCTGGCTTCGGTCGAGGCGGCTGGCCTGTCTCTTTCGCAGGCCAGCTGAACCGGATCCTGCTTGTCCAGGTGCTTCAAAGCCCTATTCGCTAGGAATCGGGCCGGGCCGCCAGCTATGCTCGGCGCCGCGATGAGCCGAATATTCCGACGCCTATGCCTGCAGCACACGCCTTCTTCGAGGGTGCTACTGCTTTTCCTCGGGTTGCTGGGTCCTGCTGCAGGGGCCCAGACGCCTCCGTCTGGAGCCTTGGCCTCCATCGAAAAGAAGCAGGTGCAGGCGCATGTCAACTTCCTTGCCTCCCCTGAGCTGGAGGGGCGCGACTCTCCGAGTGTCGGCCAGAGCCTGGCTGCGGAGTATATCTGTGGCACCTTCCGCTCCTGCGGCTTCGTTGTGGCGGAGGATAGCGGCGATCTCTGGAAGCGGGTGGCCAAGGATGAGGAGATTCCGCCCTGGTCGGCGCTCGGCGATGAGGGCACCTATCTTCGGCCGTTCCTGGTTGATGTGGACACGGGAAGCCGAAGGGGGACTCCACGGACGCGACCTGATGTGAAGAACGCCGCGCTGGTTCTCAGGGAGGATGGGGCCGAACATCCCTTTGCGCTGGGCCAGGACTTTGTACCCGTCCCGCGTTGCGGAGGCGAGGTGGTGGGTGAATTGGTCTTTGCGGGCTTTGGAATCCAATCCAAGAAGGAGGGGTATGACGACTTCAAGGGAGTGGACCTGGAAGGCAAAGTGGCGCTGATCATTGAGGGTGAACCCAATCACAAGCGCAGGTTCAGCGGGAGCGACGTCACGGCCTTGGCTTCCATCTGGAACAAGATTGCTGCCTTGGAAAAGGAGGGCGCTGCAGGGGTGCTCATCATGCGTAGGCCCTATCCGAAGCGGAAGAGCAAGGATAGGGATGGGCCGCCTGCCGCGCCGCTCAGCTATCGGTACACCTATGCGTCATTCAATCCGCCCGATACGGACCGTTGGCGCGACTCACCTCTGCCTGCCCTGGAGATCAGCGCAGACTGCGCCGAGGCCTTGACGGGCAAGGATATCGGCGAGCTTGCAGAGCGCATGGACCGCTCGGGCAAGCCGTCACGGCTACGCTTGAAGGGGCTGGAGGTTGTCATGAACTCGGCGACTGAGGAGAGTGACCTGTTGCTGAACAATATCGTGGCCCTCCTTCCTGGGAGCGACCCGGAGTTGGCGAAGGAGGTCGTGATTGTCGGCGCTCACTATGACCACATTGGTGTGGGGAAGCGTGGTCGGGTCGGTTATGGGGCCGACGACAACGGCTCTGGTACGGCGGCTCTGCTGCAGGTTGCCGCGGCGTTCAAGGGGGCTGCGCCTCGTCGTAGCGTCCTCTTCGCGTCCTTCACCGCTGAGGAGGACGGCTTGGTTGGTTCGGCCAGGCTGGCCAGGGACCTCCCGGTGCCCCGCGAGCAGGTGGTGGCGATGGTGAATATGGACATGCTCGGCGTGGGCGAGGCAAATGAAGTGGTCTGCTTTGGCTTCAAGCAGAATCCTGGACTTGAGAAGATCGTTGGCCGAGCGAACAGGCTGGGCCGGACGGGTATCAGGCGCATAACCGAAGTCAATGACCCCGGGGTTTTTCAACGTTCAGATCACTTCTCATTTCATTCCGTGGGGATACCCGCCGTATTCTTCACGGAGGGCTTTCCCATTGAGAAGAACAAGGACTATCACACCTGGCGTGATACGCCTGACAGCATCGACCCAGAGAAAATCGCGGCCTCTGCGCGACTGGCATTCTTGACCACATGGATTCTGGCGAACCAAGACGAGCGACTTCCCCCTCCCCGAGACTGACTCACATCGGAGTGGGCTTTGTGCTGGCCCTGCTGATCCTGTCCTTGCTTTGGGATGGGGCTGGGGACGGCGATGCAGTCGGCAAGGTCGTATTGACGCGGCCCGGTGACCGGTCTCTGGGACCGACGTCTGTGGCGGGGCCCACTCCCGCGGGCCTACCGGCGGACGGGATCCCAGGGGGCGGCGAGCCTTGGGATCGGAACCCTGATCTCACCCTTGAATCGGCTGTGAAATCGGCCGTTCAGCATGCCAGTAGTGACGCTGCGGCGGTCAGTCAAGGCAAGGCAAACGGCTCCAATATTCAGGTGGCGGTTCACGTTCGGGACCTTGGCCGCCACCAGGTGGTGCTGGATATCGAGGGGCAACTCTCCATGCGACCGGCTTCCAATCAAAAACTGGTGACCTGTGCTGCCGCGTTGGTGTTGCTCGGACCGGGCGCCGAGTTCGTCACGCCGATCGAGGCACTGGGAGCCGTTGGGGATGGCGTTCTACTCGGGGATCTGGTTGTCCGCGCGGATGGTGACCCGCTCTACGTGGAGGGAGGTGATGGCTCCCTGGACCCTTGGCTGGGCCCGCTGGCGGATACCCTGCTGGCGGCAGGTATCTGTCGGGTCCCCGGCACCCTCATTCTGGACGAAGGGAGCTATGCGCTCCCCGGTCCCGGCCCCGCGTGGCCTGCAGCGCGTGACTATTGGCAGGAGTACTGCGCCCTGGCCGGCGGCTTCAGCGCAAACGCGGGTTGCCTTACGGCTTGGGTGGCGCCCGGGCGTGTGGGGCGCAGCGCGGACGTTCTGGTTCTGCCCCGCGGCCATGGTCTGCCCCGCAAGGTATCCGTCAGTACGGGCTCCGGTAGCAGCAAGCTCGATGTGCGTATCGGGGCCAATCAGTGGGGCGTTACGGTGAGCGGGAGTATCCCCGCCGGCACCCCTCGGCGCTCCTGGCGCTTTGCTCACCCCGATCCTGTCGAGCTGTTTGGGCATGCCATGATCGAAGGGCTCAACCGACGGGGCGTGTCCGTGGAGGGTGGATTCCGCCGCGAGCGCGGTGGGGCGACGGGCCGCTGGGTGGCCGAGCTCGCCACGCCTCTTGCCTCTTACCTGATTCCGATTCTCACCCACTCCAACAACTCGGTGGCGGACCAGGTGTTCTTTCACTTGGGGGCCAAGGAGGCTGGCAGGGGGGACAGGGTCGGCGGTTCGCTTGCCACACAGCGGGCGCTTGAGCTCCTGGGCGTCCCCCCGGCTGGGTTTGTGCAGGTGGATGGATCCGGCCTCAGCCGGGACAACCGGGTCAGCGCCAGTCAATTGACCGCCCTGATCGCCGCTGTCATGGACCTTGAAGGTGGGGGCGCGGTGCGATTCTTGGAGGCTCTCCCTCTGTCCGGCATACGGGGGAGCCTCGAGCGTCGCCTGACCGGGCCGGGCACCAAGGGGCGCGTGTGGGCGAAGACGGGTTTTATCAATGGCACAAGCGCTCTCTCCGGTGTGGTGCATACGAACTCCGATCGTATGCTGGCCTTTTCCATCCTCGTGGATTATCGCATCACGCCTGGGCTGAACACGCGTTGCTGGAAACCTATGCAGGATCGGATCTGCAGCCTTCTGGTTTCACTCTGATGGAGCTCTCCGAGAGGCAGCAACTTCTCAGCATCGCCGAGGCTGCCGCGCGCGAAGCTGGTGATGTTCTCGTTGGGCACTTGGGTAAATTGGCCCCCGGGGCGATCGGTCAGAAGACAAACTACCGGGACCTTGTGACGGCTGCTGACCTCGAGGCCGAGAGAGTTCTTGTGGAGCGCCTGCGGGTGGCGTGTCCGGGGCACGCCATCGAGGCAGAAGAGGAGACCCGTGACGCACTGGACGATCGGCCCCGTTGGTTTCTCGACCCTTTGGATGGGACGGTGAATTTCATCCATCGGCTGCCCTGTTTTGCCGTGTCCATGGGGTTGTGGGTTGCTGGGCGGCCTCAGGTCTCTGTGATTCACGCACCCGTGCTGGGGGAGACCTTCTGTGCGGTGCGCGGTGGTGGAGCTAGCGTTGACGGGCGCCCGCTGCATGTCTCTCCTGTGGAGACCATTCGTGACGCCGTTCTCGCTACAGGCTTTGCCTACCGGCGCAACGAACTCAAGCCCTCGAACCTGGACCAGTTTGCGAGCTTCTTCTATGAGGCGCGTGGCCTGCGACGGATGGGGTCTGCCGCCCTGGACCTCGCGTTTGTGGCAGATGCCCGCCTGGATGGGTTCTGGGAGTATCACCTCTCACCCCATGATGTGGCGGCTGGAGGCCTGCTGGTTCTTGAGGCCGGAGGGTGCGTTACCGACGTACGGGGCGAGGAGGACTGGCTCCGGGGGGGCAGCATCGTGGCCGGGTGCCCTGCGCTCCACGGGGAGATGATCCAGCATCTGGCGCGGGTTGAGTAGGAGGGGTCGGACCCGGTTGTGGGTTGATGCGGGGGCGATCCCCGCCGGGGGGGGTAGGAGAATCGCAGGTGGAACTGTTACTATGACGGACTCGCTTGGGCGCTCCAAATCCCCGATAGACCCCTCTTTAGGCCCCTGATAGGAGCCACGAAGGAGGGGGCAGGACTGGCCCGGGCTCACCCCAAAACCACCCTCCCCACCCCTCGATGAAGCGCATCCGTCCGGATGATCTCATACGCATTCGTTGTGCTCGCCAGAACAATCTGGTGGGGGTGGACGTTGACATGCCCCGCAACGCGCTGGTGGCCGTGACCGGGGTTTCGGGATCAGGGAAGTCGTCCTTGGCGTTCGACACCCTCTACCGGGAGGGACAGCGCCGTTTCCTGGAGACCCTGTCAGCCTATGCGCGACAGTTTCTTGGGGGGATCTCCATGCCTGACGTTGAGAGTATCAGTGGGTTGTCACCTGCCATTGCCGTGGATCAACGTTCCATACCCCGGGGGGCCCGATCCACTGTGGGGACATTGACAGAGATCACGGATCATCTGAGGGTTCTCTTTGCTCGCGCCGGTGTTGCCCACAGCCCCTGGTCCGGTGATCCTGTTGAGTCCCGCACTCCGGAGTCTGTTGTGCAAGAGCTCCTGCGCACCTATGAGGGCAGCGCCGTGCAATTGGCCGCTCCCCTGGTGAGGGACCGCAAGGGGCAGCACAAGGCCCTCCTCGACGATCTTCGCCGCAAGGGGTACGTGCGTGTCCGGGTGGATGGCGTGGTCCAGCGCATCGAGGACGTGCCCGAACTCGCCCGGTACAAGATGCACTCCATTGAGGTCATCGTCGACCGCCTCAAGCCGAGCACGGACAGCCCGGGCCGACTACGGGAATCGGTGGATGCCGCCCTGGAGCTCGGCTCTGGCAGCATGCTCGTGGTTACACCGGATGGAATCCAGAGCGTCTCCACCCAGGCCGTATGTCCTCAAACGGGTCGCGAGCTTCCCACCTTGGAGCCGCGGTTGTTTTCGCCCAACTCTCCCCACGGCGCCTGCCCCACATGCAAGGGCCTGGGGTCACTCAGGGCCCCTACCGAGCAGGCCGTCGTGGCGGATGGCCAGCTCTCCATCCGGGAGGGCGCTCTAGCTGTAACCCGGGCCAGCGGTGGGGCTCTTCTCTTCCCGAGGGTGGACTTTGCCTTCCTGGAACAGATCGCCACTCTTGGTGGTTTCAGCCTGGACACGCCCTGGATCGAGCTGACCCCCGAGGCGCGGCAACTGATCTTGAGGGGGACGGGTGACAAGCGATTCGAGGACAAGAAGCGTTGGCAGGGGAAACGCGGGCGTGGGGAGTGGACCTGGCGGCGCCCTTTCCGCGGGGTGTTGACGGAGTTGGAGCGAGCGAACGCAAAGGGGACCCAAAGACGCCTCGTGGGTCGTTTTCTCACGACGACCGTCTGCCCCGAGTGTGATGGCTGTCGGTTGGGGGAGGCCCCACGGCACGTTCAGTTGGGGGGCGTGACGCTTCCTGAGTTGTGCCGCTTACCCGTGAGCGAACTGCCCCGACGGCTCGGGGCCTTGAAGCTCAACAAGCGTCAGACTCGGATCGCCCGTGATCTGCTCTCCGAAGTCCTGCGCCGTCTGGCATTTCTCGAAAAGGTCGGGCTGGGTTACCTGGGCCTGGAACGTGGTGCCGACACGCTCTCCGGTGGGGAGGCCCAACGCATTCGGCTGGCGGCCCAGTTGGGGGCGGGCCTGGTGGGTGTCCTGTACGTGCTCGATGAACCCTCGATCGGCTTGCACTCAAGGGATCACGCGGCCCTACTGGATGCGCTTCGGGATCTGGTGAACCAGGGAAACAGCGTGGTGGTTGTGGAGCACGACGAGAGCACTCTGCTCGCTGCGGATTGGATCGTGGATGTAGGGCCGGGCGCCGGGCACTTCGGGGGGCGGGTGGTGGCAGAGGGGCCACCTGAAACCGTGGCCAAGGTGGACACCCCGACAGGTCGGTTGTTGCGCGGTGAGATTCTTCTGCCTGCGCCCACAGAGCGTCGATCCGGGAACGGCAAGTTCCTCAGCCTGACGGGTGCGTCCGCGTTCAACCTGCGGAAGATTGACCTGGACCTGCCTCTCGGCTGCCTGATCGCGGTCACCGGGGTATCGGGATCGGGTAAGTCCACCCTGATCCAGCGCACCTTGAGGCCGGCTGTGCTACGCGCGCTGGGCCGAGAGTGTGAGGTGGCTGGTGAATACGCGGGCCTGAGTGGAATGGAGGCCGTCACGGATCTGGTGGTGGTGGACGCCACCCCCATTGGCCGAACGACTCGCTCCAACCCAGCTACCTATACGAAGGTCTTGGGGCCCATTCGCGACCTATTCGCCGCCCTCCCTGAGAGTCGAGTCCGGGGCTACGGTAAATCGCGCTTCTCGTTCAACGTCGAAGGCGGGCGCTGCGAGGTGTGTAAGGGGGCGGGTTCCGAGTTGGTTGAGTTGCAGTTCCTGGCTCCCGTAACCGTGCCCTGTGTGGAATGTGGCGGAGCCCGTTTTCAGGCTGAAACCCTGGACGTGCTGTACAACGGTCATTCGATCTCCGGCGTTCTGGCCATGACGGCCGGGGAGGCCCTTGAGTTATTCAAAGACCATCCCAGGATCGCACGGCCCTTGCAGTGGATGTGTGATGTGGGCCTCGGCTATCTCACGCTGGGTCAACCGTCGACGACCCTCTCTGGTGGAGAGGCCCAACGGATCAAGCTCGTGACGCATCTGCAGAAGCGCACCCATGGCCACGTGCTCTACTTGCTGGACGAACCCACCACTGGCTTGCACATGGAGGATGTGGGCCGTCTGACCGGAGCCCTGCAGTGCCTCGTGGATCAAGGGCATACCGTGGTTGTGATTGAGCACAACCTCGAGTTGGTTGAGGCCGCCGACCACCTGTTCGACCTTGGACCTGAAGGAGGCGATGGGGGCGGGCAGATGGTGGCCAGCGGGACGCCGGAGGAGGTGGCCAGATGCAAGGCCTCCCACACGGGCTACGCCTTGTCGATGAAGGGGAGGGCACCCAGTCGGAAGCGCCGCGCATCCGGGCGGGGGGGTGCCGCCCCCCAGTCCATCGAGGTTCGGGGTGCCCGCACCCACAACCTGCGCGACGTGGACGTCTCGATTCCCCACGCCAGCCTGGCCGTGATCACCGGCCCTTCGGGTTCGGGGAAGACCTCGCTGGCCCTGGATACCATCCATAGCGAGGGGCGTCGGCGCTTCGTCGAGTCCCTCTCCACCTATGCGCGCCAGTTTCTTGGGGACAGGGACCGCCCGCCCGTTGAGAGTCTCACAGGACTCGGTCCTTCGGTAGCCGTCGAGGCCGGCACGATCGGGGCCCATCCGCGCTCTACCGTCGCCACCACCACGGAGCTGCATGATCACCTACGGGTGCTATGGGCCCGCGCGGGGACGGCCCGGTGCCCTGAGCATGGAGAGGTTCTTGAGCCGGCCGATCCTGGCGTACTCACCCGCCGCTGGCTGAAGGGGGAAGGGGCGGGAAAGAGTGGCCTGCTGCTCGCCCCGATTTTCGGTCATGGACGTGCCTTACCCGATGATCCCGGGGAGGCCATGCGGCGAATGGCTGCATCCTGGCTGGAGGCGGGCTACCTGCGAGCCCAGGTGGACGGTCAACTGCAGCGCCTCGATGCACTGGATGGAGTGGACTGTCAGTCCAGTTTGGACCTTGTGGTGGACCGCATGGCCCTGAACCCGGACAAGCGTGCCCGCTTGGCCGAGGGGATCGAGCAGGCCGCATCCCTGTCACACGGACGGGTGAGCTTCCAATGCGCCAAGGGCCTTCGGCTCGAAGCCTCTACCTCCGGGGCGTGTACCCGGTGCGGCTTCCAGCTGGATTCCGACTTGGAGCCCCGTCACTTCTCCTTCAACACGCATGTGGGTGCGTGCGAGCAGTGCGCCGGGCTCGGCGAGACGGTGGTGTGCGACCCGGACATGCTGGTGACCGACGCTGGTCTGGCTCTGGTGGATGGAGCGATCGGCGGCAAGTTGGGGCGTTATCTGACCAAGGGCAAGGGCTACTACGAGACATTGCTGCGCGCTGTGGCCCGATCGCACCGCATCAACCTCAATCAGGCGGTCAATCGCATGAGTGTCAAGAGTCGCGACCTGCTCCTGCGAGGTGTAGGCGCTCGGGACGCGTATAAGGTCACCCTGCGCAAGACCACACGCAACACCGAGATGGTGGAGAAGTTGAGCCTGCCCTGGACGGGTCTTTGCGGCCATGTGGACGCGTGGCACCAGAAGACCGACGACCCAGGTTGGGCATCCTTGCTCGAGTCGGTCATGCGCAAGACCCGCTGCCCCGCTTGCAATGGTGAACGTCTGGCTCCCGGACCGCGGGCCGTCAAGTTGAGCCGGAGGCGACTGCCAGAGGTTCTGGCCTTGAGCGTTAGCGACGCTCTAGCGTGGATGCGCTCCCTGAACATTCGTGCTGAGCTGGCCGAGGTTGTCGAGCCCGTCGTTGCGGAGGTCAGTGGGCGACTTGCCCTGCTCGAGAAGGTCGGGCTGGGCTACCTGACCCTGGATCGGAGCACGGCCACCCTCTCCGGCGGGGAGGCCCGTCGCGTGCGCCTCTCAGCCAGCCTGGGGTCGGAGCTTGTGGGGGTGTGCTATGTCCTGGATGAACCCACGGTCGGCCTGCACCCAGCCGATGTGGACTCCCTGTGCGACGCCTTGTGTGCCCTGCGTGACAAGGGGAATAGCGTCCTGGTCGTGGAGCACGATGGTGCCGTCATGGCGCGGGCGGACTGGATTGTGGACATGGGGCCCGGAGCTGGCAGGAATGGGGGGCGTTTGGTCGCGGCGGGGACCCCCGCGGAGCTCACGGCACATCCCGACTCCCTGACCGGGGCCTACCTGCGTGGCGAGCTGAGCCTGCCCGCCGCCACGAATGGCGAGGCGGACCCGGACCTGCCGGTAGCTATCTCCCTGAAGGGGGCCAGGGTTCACAACCTGCAGGGGGCAAATATTGAGCTTGAGTTCGGTCGCATGACCGGCATCTGCGGCCCATCAGGGTCGGGGAAATCCAGCCTGGTTCTCGACACCCTACTGCCTGCTCTGCAGGGGGAAGCCCCGGATGGCCGCTGGAAGTCGTGCGCCTTCCCGGAGGACCTACGAGTCGTCGTGGTCGACGCTACGCCGATTGGTCGCACACCCCACTCTGTTCCTGCAACATACACGGGTCTCCTCGGCCCCCTGCGAGAACTGTTCGCGCGAACTCCTGCTGCGAGGCAAGCGGGAATGGGGCCCGCGCATTTCTCCTTCAACTCCACCCGGGGCCGCTGCCCGGCGTGCGATGGGCGTGGAGCACGTTTGGTGGAGATGCAATTCCTTGCGGACCTCTGGCTTACCTGCGATGAGTGTGATGGTTCGCGGTACAAACCAGAGGTGTTGGAGGTCAAACATCGGGGGCTGTCCATGGCCGACGTGCTCGCCCTCTCCGTAGATGAGGCCGCCGAATACCTGGCCCATCAGCCCAAGTGTCTCCAGATATTGCAGACGCTGCAGGAGGTCGGATTGGGGTACCTGGGACTGGGGCAGCCTTCCACAACCCTCTCTGGGGGGGAGGCGCAGCGTGTGAAGTTGGCCTCAGAGCTCGCACGCCTGAAGCATGCCGCGCGAGTCAGTGCTCCATCCATCATCGTGTTGGATGAGCCCACGACGGGGTTGGCCGCCAGTGATTGCACACGACTACACAGCGCCCTGCGTGCGCTGGCCGACCGAGGGCATGCGGTGGTCCTGATCGAGCACCACACGGACCTCTTGTCCAGCTGCGATGGACTGATCGAGATGGGCCCTGAGGGGGGCGATGGGGGCGGTCGGGTCATCGCGCGTGGAACTCCGACGGAGCTGCAAGCCAATAAACGCTCGCTGACGGCACCCTTCCTTGGTTGCCAGGGCAAGCCGCTTGTGTCCCCAGCACGGACGTCCAAGGCGAAGAGAAGGGCTGAGCGCGTAAGCGGAGGGGTGCAGTAGATGGGCCCCACCGAACCTCTGATGGTGCAGTCGGATGGCACCTTGATGCTGCACACAGTCCATACTGTGACGGATGCGGCTGGTCGTCCCGCGAAGGACGAGCAGGGTAGGCCCGTGACGGCTGAGCATCCGCGCTATCAAGCGGCCCGTGATGCCCTTGCGCCTTTTGCCGAGCTGGAGAAGAGTCCTGACTATCTCCATACTTACCGTGTCACCGCCATCTCCATCTGGAACGCCGCTGCCCTGGGCGTGACCGCTGAGGAGATTGAGCGGACCCTTGATGAGTTCAGTTGCGTCCCTGTTCCCCCGGGGATACTTGAGCGGATTCGCGGGTGGCTGGAGCGCTATGGACTCCTGCGTATTGAACGCGTCGGAGATGAAGAGCGGTTCCGGCTCGTGGCTGGCGATCCAGCAGCGCTTGAGGATGTGCTCGGTCACGCCTCGGTCCGTGGAAGGGTGGAGGTCGATGATGCGGGGCAGGTCTTTGTTGACCCCCTGGAGCGAGGCACCCTCAAGCAGGCGCTCATCAGAATCGGCTTCCCGGTGGACGATTGCGGTGGGTTTGTAGAGGGCGATCCTCTGGACGTGCGGCTGCGGACGACGACCTTGGGCGGGGAGCCCTTCGGCTTACGGGATTACCAGCAAGGGGCGGCGGATGCGTTCCATGCCGGAGGCGCGGCCTCCGGCGGTAGCGGAGTTGTTGTCCTCCCCTGCGGGGCTGGGAAGACCGTCACGGGGATGGCTGCCATGGCGAAGGTTGGAGCCAAGACCCTGATCCTCACCACAAACACGGTTGCTGTGCGGCAATGGAAGCAGGAGCTTCTGGACAAGACTGAGCTGACCGAGGATCAGGTGGGGGAGTACACGGGAGACTGCAAGGAGGTGCGCCCCGTGACCATCACCACCTACCAGATGGTCACCTGGCGTCGCTCCAAGGCGGAGGAGTTCGAGCATCTCTCATTGTTCGGAAGGGAGAATTGGGGGCTCGTTATCTACGACGAGGTGCATCTCCTTCCCGCCCCTGTGTTTCGGGTGACCGCCGAACTGCAGGCGCGCCGTCGGTTGGGCCTGACCGCGACCCTGGTGCGCGAAGATGGCAAGGAAGACGAAGTGTTCTGCCTTATCGGCCCAAAGCGCTATGACGTACCGTGGAAGGTGCTCGAGGGCCAGGGTTTTATCGCCAACGCCAAGTGTGTGGAGGTGCGGGTCCCGCTTGATGATGCGGAGCGGGCGAACTATCTCGCTGCGGGGTCGCGGTCCAAGTTCCGGATCGCATCCGAGAACGCAGCGAAGACCGCGGTGGTGCAGGCGCTGCTCGGATTGCACGCAGGGGATCGGGTGCTGATCATCGGGCAATACATCGATCAGGTGAGCCACCTGGCGGGAATCCTGAACGCTCCCCTGATTACCGGCAAGACGCCGCAGGCGGATCGCGAGGATCTCTATGCCAAATTCCGAACGGGCGAGGTCTCGACCCTGGTCGTTTCCAAGGTGGGCAATTTTGCGATCGACCTGCCTGACGCGAACGTCGCCATTCAGATCTCGGGTACTTTTGGCTCCCGGCAGGAGGAGGCCCAGCGGTTGGGTCGCATCCTGCGCCCGAAGTCTGACGGGTCCGACGCATCGTTCTACGCTGTCGTCACCTTGGCCTCCAAGGATCAGGAGTTTGCGGAGCGGCGGCAGCTCTTCCTGACTGAGCAGGGCTACAGCTATCGGATCATTGAAGCCCATGCCTTGGAGGCCTCATTGGGTGGGACTTCTCACCTGGGCTCGCAGGTGGCCTCTGTCGGTCCGGATGATCCAGGAGGTGTGCGTTGACACGGTCACAGTCATCACCGAAAGGAAGTTCCAACGGCTCCGGCATGGGCCGCGCCTCGACCTCGGTTGCAGAGGTCGTTGGAGCTCTCTCAAAAGCGGACCTCGGTGAAGCCTGGCGCTTCTGGGCGGACAAGGGAGCGGGCAAGATCCCTGCAACGCTCAAGGACCTGCGCAATGATGTGGTTGGCTGGATGGGGGATGCCTCACGCGTATTGGATCGTGTTGAGGCTCTCAGGCGTAGTGAATCGACAGTGCATGACATGCTTCTAGGGGCGCACCATTTTGAACTCACGGTGGGAGAGATCGTTGCCGCAAAGGACTTGGCCTACCTGTCAAGCTATGACCTGGAGGCCAGTCTTGAGCTGCTCCGTCGACGCGCCCTCGTCCAAGAGTGCGCCTCTAGGAGGGTGTCGGCGGACGGGGTGCGCAGCTTTGCCATCTGTCAGGACCTGGGTAACACCCTTCTCGGTGAGCGGCGCGCCCGCCGCAGGGGGATCTTCGACGCCCTGACCCTCCGGGGGCACCTCGATCGTATGTATGACGACCCAGAACGCGCTGCCCGCACGCCACCTGCCCGTGTTCGGGAGCTGTACAAGCTGTACTCCAACGAGACGTCATGCGTATCCCGAGTGGACCGCCTCCCTGAAGGTCTTCAGGATCTGATGCGGAAGGTCGTCATGGAGTTCGGTGGTCTGCTTCCCAAGGCCTTCTTTGAGCGCATGGAGACGGACCTGCCACACTGGAATGGGCTTCGCTGGGGGAAGATCCTGGAAGAATCCCTGGTGGGAACGCTGGAGAACCTCGAATTGGGCCGCTATGGGATAGGCCATTCCGGTGAGACGCTGATCGTGTTCAACGAGGTGACGCTCGCCTGGCTGAAGCGGGTAGCTGTCCCCGGGGATCCGGACGCGCCCTATGACGAGGCCTCGATGGGGGTGGACCTGGTGGCGAACGTCACGCGCTTCTTGGCCTTCATTGTCGATCACAACGTGCGTTTCACAGCCAAGGGCGAGATCTTCAAGACCACGGGCAAGCGCATCCTCAAGGATCTGATCCCCGACCCGGGCCGCGAAGTGGAGCGCGATGAGGTTCTGAACTTCATCTACTCGTTCGCCAGGCATATGGAGCTGATTGAGCCTACCGGTATGCGCACGTTTGCTCTGACTGCTGAGGGTCGGGGTTGGGACGAGCGCTCCCTCGATGACAAGGTGCAGGCGCTATTCGATTTCATTATCGAGGAGTCAGCCGCGGAGCGGGACACCTACCACCAGGCTCGCTTGCGGCACATCCTGATCAGCATGACGAAGCGGATTGACCCGGGGGTTTGGTATGACCTGATGTACCTCCCGTTCCTGGCTCGCAACAACTACCTCTGCCGCCTGGACGAGCTGGGCGTGGAGGAAGCCTTTGAGGGCAGCGAGGCTCCACGTAGCAAGACAGGTGAAGATCTGCAGCGCATGTCCTGGGGCCTCGTGCGCTGGTTGCGGCAGCGCGTTCACCTCCTCGGCCTGGTGGATCTGGGCTACGACGGTTCGGGGCACCCTGTGGCCATGCGCTTGACCCCCATAGGTGCGCGGCTGTTGGGCGTCGAGGACCCCGACCGCAGCTCCGGGGGCTCGGGCAACCTTGTCATTACCCCCGATTTTGAGGTGGTGCTCTTTCCTAGCGAAGATGACGCCTCCCTGATTCACGACCTGGACAGGTTCTGTGAGCGGGACGGAAAGGCCGACCTCAAGCATTTCAAGATCACGTCCGGTTCGCTCCATCGGGCCCTGGTGGACGGGATGAGCCTGAGCCGAATGATTGAGACGCTGGAATGGAATTCGCGCGTGCCTGTTCCGCAAAATGTCTTGTATTCACTTCGCGATTGGGCATCACAGGCTGGACTGATGCGCATCACTCCTGATCTGGTTGTGCACGGTAACGATGGGCACAGCATGAAGCGCTTCGTCCAGGACCCTGGCGTCCGCAGCTACGTCCACAAGGTCCTTGATGGCCAGAGGGTGCAGCTCAAGGGTGACGTGAGCCCGGCGCGCATGCGGGTGCTGTTGCGGGAGCTGTCATACCTGGTGGAGTTGGGATGAGCCTCTACCTGCCGCCGCGCCTCTTGGCTCTCAGCCCAGGAGATCTGGCGCCCGGTGAGGGGTTTGCGCTGAGGGCGGCGGACCTGCTGGATAGAGTTCGCGCTGCCAGGCGTGTGGGGTTGCGGGGGGTTCTCTTGCGAGAGCCACAGTTGCCTGATGGCGCCTTCACGGGATTGGCCGTGAGCTTGAAGGCCATCCTCGATGAGGGGTGGTTGGGTCTGCATGACAGGCCGCATCTTGTTGCAGGAGTGGGGGCCCAGGGCGTACACCTTGGATTCAGGTCGCTGACGGCCCTTGAGGCCCGGCGGTGCGTTGGTCCGGAGGTTGCCATAGGGGTTTCGACACACGCCGGCGACAGTCCGGGGCTGTGGGAGGGGGCCGACTACCTGTTCCACGGCCCGGTCTACGCGCCCCTCAGCAAACCTGCTCACCTGGCGCCCATTGGCTTGGGCGGTCTGCGGGAGTTCGTGGAGCCATTGGGGCTCCCTGTTTGGGGGCTTGGGGGAATGACCCCGGAGCTTGCCCCGGCGGTGATTGCGGCGGGAGCCGCGGGCGTGGCCTGCCTTGGGGGCCTTCTTTCCGGTGCCGACCCCGCTGAAGCCTATGCTCGTTTTGCTGAAGGAGTCGTCCTGTGACACCCAAGGGGATCCAACGCATCCTGCGCTATGGCGTGCTGGTCTTTGTGCTTGCGGGGGCCGGCTACCTACTCATGCGCTTCGACGGCTTGACTCTTGCTCCGGATTCTCCGTCCCCACTGCTGCGCTTCAGCCCTGGAGACGCCCTGGTCCTGGATCGCTACCCGAAGGTCCTTCGGCCTGACGACCCCGTGGTCTTTACAGGACCCGATGGCCGTGTGCACCTGAGCTTGATACTCAAGTCGCGACTGGAGGCTGGTGCTACCGAATTCTGGCTCGGCCATGATGCCCCGGGCTGCAGCGCTCCCGATTCACAGGCCCTTGGTTGGGTTGGCAAGGAGTGGATCGTCGGGCGGGTCATTATGGTCTGGCCCTGGTAGGGGGCGTGTTGGCTAGGATGCGGCCATGAGGATCCCGGCCTACCCCTTGCGACTGCTTACTGCGATTGCATGCTTGGGTGCACCGGGCTGGGCGCAGTCCAGCCTTCTTCCGGCAGCGCATATCCTCGATCAGGCGGTGCAGGAGTCGGTGGTTCCTGGTGGGATCCTCTACGTTGGGCAGGGAGGCGAACACGATCGCGTGAAGCCATTCTTGCATGTCAGCGGGGCCCTGGCGGTTGCTCCTGAACCGGAGGCTTTGTCGCCCGATGCCATCTTCGACCTGGCTTCCCTTACCAAACCGGTAGCGACCGCAACGGCCATCATGATCCTGGTGGAGCGCGGCCGTGTAGCGCTGGACGCTCCGGTCACCGAGTACCTTCCTGCGTTTGGGGCTGTGGGCAAGTCGGGGGTTACGGTTGAACACCTGCTCCTGCACCGCTCCGGCCTGACTGCGGATAATCCTCTTGGTGACTACTTCGCTGGCCGGGAGGAGGCCTTTGAGCGAATCTGCGCTCTGGAGTTGCTCTCTGCCCCCGGGGACGCATTCCGTTACAGCGACGTGGGCTTCATACTGCTGGGCTGGATTGTCGAGGAGGTCGATGGGCGCCCCTTGGAGCAGTTCTGCGCAGACGAGATCTTCTCGCCGCTGGGCATGCAGGGGACGACCTTCTGCCCACCCGCTGAAGTGAGGCAGCGCTGTGCCCCGACAGCGGCCTGGGAGGACCGCTGGCTCAGAGGTGAGGTCCACGATCCGCGGGCCAGGGCGCTGGGTGGGGTGGCGGGACATGCAGGCCTTTTTTCCACCGCCCGGGATCTGGGCCGCTGGATTCGCATGCTCTTGGCGGGCGGAACCCTGGAGGGCACACGCATTCTGGGTCCGGGCACGGTGGCGCGCATGCTCAGGCCGACCTGGTTGCCGGATGGCTCCGGGGGCCGCGCGCTTGGGTTGGATGTCGACAGCGTCTACTCCTCCCCGCGTGGAGACCTTTTCCCGCGCGGGCGTAGCCTCGGCCACAGTGGATTCACTGGACCTTCATTATGGTTTGACCTGGCCAGTGAGGTCTACGTGGTCTTCCTCTGCAGTCGCCTGCACCCACACCCCGACCAGAGCGTGATCGGCCTCCGCAGAGACCTCAGCACCGCAGTCGCACGTGCTTTCCTTGCTTCCGGGGAGCCACATTCAGTCCTGACCGGAGCAGACATTCTGGCCCGGGATGGGTGCGCCCCCCTGATCGGGCAGCGCGTGGGCCTATTGACGCACTCCGCCGGCCGTACCCGTTCAGGGGAGCGGACGCTGGACCTCCTGGCGGCCCATCCGGAGGTGGAGCTGGTCCGTGTGTTCACCCCGGAGCACGGCCTGACTTCCAAGGCCGAGGGGCGCATACCTGATGGTCAGGACGCGACGCAGGATGTATCCATTCGCAGCCTGTATGGACAGGAGCGGCGTCCCGAACTGAGTGATCTGGCTGATCTGGACACGGTGGTTGTGGATCTGCAGGACGTCGGTGTTCGCTTCTACACGTACGCCACTACGGTGGGCTATCTGATGGAGGCCTGCGCTCAGGCGGGTACAGCCATACTGCTTCTCGATCGCCCCAATCCCATCGCCTTCCTCGGCCCGCGTGGCCCCCGGGCCGATGAGGATCGTTTGGGGTTCATCAGCTATCAGCCCACTCCGGTAGCCCATGGGCTGACCCTGGGGGAGTTGTGCCTTTACTTCCGCTCCGAGCTCGACCTGGAATTGGAGCTTGGAGTCCTGGCCATGGAGGGTTGGACGAGGGAGATGACCTGGGAGGACACGGGCCTCCCCTGGCGCAATCCCTCTCCAAACCTGCGCAACACAAGGCAAGCGCTCCTCTACCCCATGGTGGGGCTGCTTGAGGGCTGCAACCTGTCCGTCGGTCGCGGATGCGATGAACCCTTCGAGATGCTGGGCGCACCCTGGATTGCGGAGGGGGCTCTGGCCGCTGACCTCAATCGGCTGGATCTCCCTGGCGTGCACTTTATAGATGTCGAGTTCACGCCGCGCTCCAGTCGCTTCCAGGGAGAGGCCTGCAACGGAGTGCATATGGTGGTGACCGACGAGAGACGGCTGGATCCTGTGCTTTCCGGGCTGGCTCTCGCCTGGCAGTTGGATCGTAGTTATTCGCGGATCTTCCGTACCGATCAGGCTGACGCCCGACTCTTGAACCATGAGGTCTGGGAGAACATGCGCAGGGCTCTTGACCCACGAGCGCTCGCGGAAGGATGGGCCGGTGAGTTGGCTGCCTACTGGCGCTCCACCACGGCCTTCCGGCTCTATCCCGATGGCTCCCAATTCCTGGCGCCGCGTTGATAAGCGGAGACAGACCTCCACGAGACCAGGAATCTGTGGCTATCGGGGCCCGAGGTTGTCGCTCGGATGGAGGCCCGCTTGCAAGCTCAGCGCTTGGCGCACCGAACACGACCGGACTAGGAGAAGAGCCCCTCGATCTCCTCGATGGAGAGGGTCTTGAGCATCCCATCGCCTGTGGGCAGGATGGATTTGACGAGTGACCGCTTCTTGTCCTGGAGTTCGAGGATCTTCTCTTCGATCGTGTCCCTCGCGATAAGGCGGTAGGCCATGACCTTGCTCATGCGCCCGATACGGTGTGCGCGATCGATGGCCTGGGCTTCGGCGGCGGGGTTCCACCAGGGGTCCAGGAGGAATACATAGTCGGCCTCGACCAGGTTGAGGCCCAGCCCTCCCGCCTTGAGGCTCATGAGCAGGAGGGGGCAGTCGGGCCTATCCCGGAAACGACTGACAACGGCCTCACGGTCGCGCGTCTTGCCGTCCAGGTAGGCGTACGGATGTCCAGCCTTCTCCAGGTGGCGACGCACGACGGCGAGGTGGGACGTGAACTGACTGAAGATGAGGGCCTTGTGGCCGCTCTCCACCAGTTCATCGACGTGCGGCAGCAGGACGTCCAATTTGGCGGAGAGCTCCTCGGTCCTGTCCGCCTCTACGAGCCCCGGGTGGCAGGCAGCCTGGCGGAGTCGCAGGAGGGCCGTCAGTACCCAGAAGCTGTCCCGCTTGCCATCCTGGTTGGCGAGGCCGCTGCGGTAGTGATCTCGAAGAGTGTCGTATTCGTCGCGCTGGTCGCCGCTGAGTTCACACCAGAGGATCTGCTCAACCTTGGGAGGCAGGTCGGGTAGCACCTCTTCCTTGGTGCGCCTCAAGATGAAGGGGCTCAAGGTCGCCGCGAGGAGGCTACGGCCGGCCTCGTCCAGGCCCGTCTCGGTGCGAGCGCTGATCAGGCCCTTGAACGCGCGCGCACGACCGAGCATGCCCGGGTTCAGGAACTCGAACAGGCTCCAAAGTTCTCCGAGGTGGTTCTCAACGGGGGTACCAGAGAGAGCAAGCCGGTTCTGGGCCCGGAGGAGGCGCGCCGCCTTGGCGGAGTGACTGGTGGCGTTCTTGATAGCCTGCGCCTCGTCGAGGATGACGTAGTCAAAGACGAGGTCTTTGAGGTCGTGGATGTCTCGCCGCAGGGTTCCGTAGGTGGTGAGGATGACATCCTGCTCGGGGAGTAGAGGGAGGAACTCCGAGCGTTGCGGGCCGGTATAGTCGAGGACCTTGAGCTCCGGTGTGAACCGTCTCGCTTCTGCGCGCCAGTTGAACATCAGCGACCGGGGGACGACAACAAGCGTTGGGAGGTGCTCGCTGCGGTGCTTCCGACGGTCTTCCAGAAGTGCCAGGACCTGAATGGTCTTGCCGAGGCCCATGTCGTCTGCCAGGCATCCCCCGAAGTTGACGTCGCGGAGGAAACGAAACCAGCTGAGCCCCATGCGCTGGTAGGAGCGGAGGTCGCCTTCAAAAGACTCGATCTCCTCTTCTTCGTTGAGGCCGCTGAAGGCGCTCAGGGTGTCACGGAGCAGCCCGAACTTCTCGTCCCAGGAGACGCCGGGCTTGCCAGCCAGGAGTCGATCCAGCAGCCAACCCTGGCTCTTGTGGAAGCGCAGGCCATCACCTTCGCGGCGAGCCAGGCCGGAGAGTACACCCCATTGCCGCCTGAGCTCATCGGGGAGGTAGCCGACGGTGCCGTCTTCGAGCGTGAGGCTGCGCTCGCCTTTTTCGAGGGCGGTGAGCAGGTGGCTGATAGGTACCAGGCTTCCTTCGAAGTCCACCTCCCCCTCGAGGTCGAACCAGTCCATACCGGAGGAAACACGCAGGGTGAGGGCGCCACCCGTCTTGCACAACTCCCCCCCAACCTCGACGGACCAGTTGAGGCCCGTCAGGCGCAGGACCACCTCGTCAAGGTCGGCTGCATCGACGCGGCCGCTGATGCCATCCCCCTCAGGCGCGGGACGGCCGCCGGCCAAGAGGAAGGAGCGCAGGGCGTCACGCTCTTCATGCCAGACGCGCCGCACGACCAAGCCGGTCTCTTTCTCGCGAACGGCTCCTCGGGCCTCGCCGAGGTCCACGTAGGTGTCGCCGTACTGGAAGAGGATCTGGCACGTCAGAGGGGCCCGCTCGGAGCCAGGCGCCGAGATGCGTAGGTGGGGGAATGGGGAGCGTGGCTCCGCCAGGTGCAGGCCTTCGCCTTCGAGGAGCGGGTGCCCAGGGAGATCGAGAACCCGCTGAGCCAGATCGCCTGCATCATCGAGCGGCCCGGCGAGAGGCCCGTCGGTTCGCAAAGTCTGGAGCAGGGGCCAGGCTCCTCGGGAGTCCATGGGCGTGACGTGCTGGGGGGTGAAGAGGAAGCCCGCCTCCAGAACGAGGAGTGGATCCTCGATGTCCATGGTTTCGTCGCGCCTGGCGAGGTACCCATGCAGGCTGGCGCGTTGCGCATCCTCGTCCCGCTCCAGCCTTACGCCGAAGGCCCAAGGTTCGTCCGTATCCAGTTGCAGGGGTTCGGTCTCCTCTTCACCGCCGGCATGCAGATAGGCACGCCCGGTTTCACAGAGAAGGGGGATGACCTCTGCGGTCTCGGCATCATCGAGCCACCAGGCGCCGCTGCCTCCGAAGCTGGAGAGGTGTGAGGAGGCCGTCCAGGCGGATCGGCGCGCGACACGCAGGGCGCGGAAAATGCGGACGTCGGTCGGATCGCTAAGCTCGACCGCATCCTCCGCCTCGGGGTCATAGGGCCTGCGGCGACTCCAGCGGTGATTGCGATGACGCTCACGCCAGAAGGGGCGCAGGACAAGCCCTCGCCCGCTGGCGGTGTCATCGAGATCGAGGACGTACAGGAACTGGTAGCCGGCACTGACGCGACTGGGCACCAGGCCATCCCAGGGGTCTGGGGCGGCTTGCTCCAGCTCGGTATGCACGCTGCCCAGTCGTCCCCGCCAGACTTCCCGCGAGGGGTCGAGCGTGGCGATGCTGGCATCCTCTGCCTCAAGGTTGACCGTGGTCACGATCTCCAGTCCGCGCTCATCCACCTCCTTGACGACGGCCCAAAGATGCCTGCAGGCACCGGTTTTCTTGAAGAGGGGGCACGTACACGAGACGCTCCAAGCCGCGGGCGGGGTGAGCCGCAGTAGGACCTCCTGGGATTCGTGCCCGTGAACGGTGGCACGCACCTGTGTGGGATCGTGATCATCGATGACGACGAACTCGACGGAGTCGTTCCCTCGGCCTCGGGCGCGGGCGGGAAGGAGGGGACGGAGTTGCTTGGCTAGGCTCACGGGGGCGAGGGGGGGAGGCGAGAGAGAGGGGGGGCGGCGCTCGAAGCGAGCCATGTTGCTTTGCCGACTGGTTCGGATCAAGTGGCTGGCTCGATCAGATGAGAATCCAGCCGACTTCTTTGGTGGGAGACGGGCCCCTGGGGTCTGACCGGTCCGGCGTCAGCCCCAAGACGGGATCGTTGCCCAGGGGCGGGAGTTGGACAGGCGGTCAGCGGGTGCGAACAGGGAAAGAGATGGGCCACCCGGGAAACTGGGCCGCTTTGGAGTCGCCCACGTCGACGGTCCGGGGCCAGCACTCAAAGGTCACCCGGCCCGCTCGCTTGTCGAAACGGATCAGACCATAGCCCTCCCCGTTGTGGGCCTCATCAGGGTTGGCGTAGGCGTGCATGGTGATGCGGTTCTGGAAACCGTCCCGATAATCCCCGGTGAAGGGCAGGGGCGAGGCCGGGTCGCGGGCCAGTCCTGCAGCATCATTCTCGGGACTCCACCAGCGTCCATAGATGGTGTTGACGCACGCGGGGACGATGAACGCCCAGGGGCCGTCGCGGTGCTCATCGATGCCATGCTGAATGACAGTGGCGAGGTGCTGATCTCCACCGATATGGATGGCTCCCGCCGCCTGAATCAGCCTCAGGGCCTCATTGCGACCCTTCTGGGGCCAACCGTTGCTGTCCAGGTCGGCAAAGAGGCGATTGCTCTGCTTTCCATGCAGGTGGGCTCCACCACAGAACCCGGTCTGGGACAACACAGCCTTCATGTTCACCCCTTCCCAGTCTTGCCCCCAGCGCCGGAGGAAGGCGTGCTGTCGCTCACCGAGCAGGACCAGACCATCCAGATCGATGCTGGCGGGGTCGTATTCGGGGTTCGTGATGTGGTCGGGTCGGGGTCCCTGTTTGGGGATCTTCCCGGCAGGGCCCGACTTGAACTTGCGATCCTCGAGGATGGCAAAGTCGATACCGCCGAGTCGTAGGTTGGTGAAGTAGACGCCTATGCCCTGGTCGATGGGGCGCGGGTCCACCGGATCGGGGAGGTGGGCCGTCTGGCAGCGCTCCACCATGCGCACGTAGTCAGGATGATGGTTGTAGCCTCCGTCCGCGCTGCCAGGGAGCTTGGCGACCTTTCCCGACTCGCCCCAGAGATTGGGCTGACCGATGTCATGGTCGTCGGGGATCGTGACGCATGGTCTGTGCCGGAAGACGTCCCTGAACTGCAATCCGAATTTGAGCCAGGCTGCTGTGTGCTCTTTGTGATCGTAGCTCTGGTCCCCAGCGAAGAACACCAGGTCTGGATCATGCAGGAGGATGTTGCGTACGTAGTGTGGGCGCAGCCCCCTATCTCTGCTCGAGTTGCAGGAGAGTGCCGCAAGGGTGATCTCTTTGCGCTCGACGGGGTCGCGACGGATGGACCCAAGGAACTGGGCGCTCTCCCCATGGCGGAGTCGGTAGGGCACGTCCTCAGTGGCACTCCAGTCGTCGATCCGCAGGAGGGCCGACCAGCCCAGGTCGTTGACCTCCGCCCGCGCCTCCTCTCTCCATTCCCCATCCCGGAGGAACTCAATGCGAACAGTGCGCGACTCCCGTGGGTACAGTGGGAACAGCTGCGCGGTGAGCTTCAGTGAGCCTTGGTGGACGGTGTAGATGCCGAAGGCGATCACCTGATCCCTGGGCACGCGGGTCTCGACTATCGGCGATGGCTTGCGTGCCCACCAATCGTTGACGCACAGGGTGTCGAGCTTCTTGAACGGCGCGGTGATGGGCGGGGCACCATGGTCCGTGAGATCCTGAACCGGCAGGGACAAGATTGGAAAGATGACGGATAGAAGGAAGGCTGTGGACACTGTGGCCTCTCTGGTGGCGGAGGGGAGCAGGAGCGATCAGGCGCAGATAGGTCAGGAAGCCGAGCCGCAGACGGGACAGTCTGGCCGTCTTTGGATGTCGATGGTAAGAAACCTCATGTCGCGCAGGTCGTAGGTCAGAAGTTTCCCCGCGAGAGGCTCTCCATTCCCCGTGATCACCTTGATGGCCTCCATGGCAGCCATGCATCCCACGCTCCCCGACACGGCTCCGAACACGGGGAAGCGCCTCTTCCAGGCGGGGGGGCTGTGAGGCGTTATGCATGCCAGGCATGGTGTGCGACCCGGGAGTATCGTTGTGAGTTGGGCCTGCAGTTCATACATGGCGGCCTCCACCATGGGGGTCTCGGTAGCCACGGCTTCACGGTTCATCAGCAGCCGCTCTTCAAACAGAGGAGCGCAGTCGACGATCAGGTCCGACTCGGCGACCAGGCCCTGGACGTTCTCCGCTGTGACGTTCTCGGCCAGGCACAGGGTCTCCAGCCTTGGGTTCAGCTCCTTGAGGCGCCGCTCCACCGATTCGATGCGAGGCTTGCCGATCCAATCATGCGTCATCAGGAGCTGGCGGTTGAGGTCACTGGGCTGGACGTCTCCACCATGGGCCAGGACCAGGCGCCCGACCCCCGCGGCTGCCAACTCAAGCGCGACCACCGAGCCCAATCCGCCGACACGGGAGATCAACACGCTGGCGCCCTTTAGCGCCATCTGCCCGGCATCGCCGTGACCTGGGACGGTTATCTGCCACGAGTAGACATCCTGCTCGTGGGCGCTGAGCTCCGGATCCGGGTGCGAGGTCATCTCTACCCTCCGGCAATGGGGCTGGAGAGCACGAGAGTGGAGCCGGGTCGAAGTTCAGGGTTTCCGTCGGTAAGAACCTGCACGCCGTCCAGAGCAACCAAGAGCGCGGAGACACGGCGCCCGTCTACCAGAACCAGGGGACGGAGCGCTTCGGAACGATCATCGGGGAGCGCCGCAATGGCCTGCTCAAGAGCTTCGGTCAGCTGGACTCCATCGGGACAGTCCAGAACCTGCAAGGCGGTGCCGGCGGCTACGCGCAGCTGGGACATCCACTCGAGGGTCAACTTCATGAGGTGGCGAGGACCTGGCCATCCTCCAGGCGGAAGCGGTGGGTGCCCAGTCGGTCCGCTTCTTGGGGATTGTGGGTGACGTGGAGCACTGTAACGTCCCCGCGATCTCGAAGGCTCTCCAGATACCGGCAGAGTTCGGAGTGCATTTGCTCGTCCAATGCGGAGAGGGGTTCATCGAGCAGAAGTAGCTTGGGCTTGCCTGCCAGTGCGCGGCCGAGCGCCACGCGTTGACGTTCTCCGCCGGACAGGCCCGCAGGCATACGCATCAGCAGTGGATTGAGCTCAAGGCGCTCCGCCAACTCCGAGACCCGCTCCTGCCGGCGGGCCTTGGGCCACCCGCGGAAGCGGGGAGCAAAATCAAGGTGCTCCTCGACAGTCATGGTGTCGAACAGGACGCCGTCCTGGGGGAGATACCCGATCTCACGGTCCGCAGGGCGGAGGTGGTTGGAGGCTTGGCCTGCGATGGAGAGATCTCCAGCCATCAGCGGGGCCAACCCGGCGATCAACTCCAACAGCGTGGTCTTGCCGCTACCTGTCCGGCCCATCAGTACTCCGTAGGCCCCGCTGGGCAGATCCATACTGATCGGGCCCAATGGGAACGTGCCAACGGCCGTGCTGCACTGTTCGAGTCGCAGGCTCATCGCCCCACCTTCAAGCCAAGTAGTCGACCCAGGAGAAGGCAGCCCACGGCCGCGGCAACCAGAACCAGGGAGACGGCAACGGCCGCCTCCAGGTCTCCAACGGATAACTCCAGGAAGACGGTGGATGGCAGAACCTCCGTCTTCATGCGCGTGGCCCCTGAGAAAACAAGAACCGGACCGAATTCGCCGAGGGCTCGAGCCCAGGCCAGCAACCCAGCACTCAGGACGCCCTTCCAGGCGGATGGCAGGACAACGTGCCAGAAGGCCTGGCGCGAAGAGCAGCCCAGTGTGCGGGCCACTTCCTCACAGCGCGGGTCCAACTGGTCAAAGGTGACGCGCAGGGTGCGTATGGCAAAAGCACAAGAGACGGCGAACTGCGCAATGACGATGCTGGGCACCTCGTAGGTGATCCCCACCCCGAAGGCAGCCTTGAATCCGGCCTCCAGTTGCTTTCCAGCGCCGGTCTGAAAGAGGATCAGCAAGGAGAGTCCGATCACCATCGGGGGGAGCACGATGGGGATGTCCAGGACTGCGTCGACGAGGGCTTTTCCGGGAAACTGGCGACGCCCCATGATGTAGCCGATGGGGACAGCGAACCAGACCGAGAGTATGGCTGTGATTGTGGCGGTTATGAAGGATAGGCCAAACGCGTGCCGTATCTCGGGTCGGGCCAGGGCAGCCTGGATGGCTGGGAGCGTGGTGAAGGATGCGTCCGCCAGCAGCATGGCCACGACGAGCAGGAGGTAGGTTAAGCCCAGCCCGATCAGGGTGGCAAAAAAGACCCTGTCTCCCGCACTGCTGGCAGGGCGGGTGGCGCTCATGATCCTTCCTCCCACCCGAAACCGAACGTTTCGAACTGCACGCGTTGGTCTGCATCGGTAAGGGCCTGGTAGAGTCGCTCGAGCAGCAAACGATGGGGCGTCTCCAGAGCTGCGGCCCAAGGCTGGCGGGCCCTTGCACCTGCGGGCCCAAGCTCAATCACCTGCAAACTGGCCTTGGAGGTGTTGGAGGCGTAGACCAAGGCGGCATCGAGCGAACCCGTTAGCAACTGGTTGGTCAGCATGTCGCCAGTGGGTGTCCAGACGCGGACGTTGCCGGAATCTGCCAGCGCACGGGTCAGGTTGGCCCGCTCCAGGACCTCTTGGCTCAAGGCGCCCAGGGCGGACTTGTCCGGGTCCCCCAGGCCTACCCGAAGGTCCGGCTTCAAGAGGTCGTCAAGGGTTTGAAGCCCGAGGGGGTTATCGGGCTGTGTGATCAGCACGAGGGGGTTGCTGCTGACCACTCTGCCGGGGTGGAAGCGTGGCTGCACCAGGTCGAGGAAGGTCTGGTCACAGGCAAAGTAGGCATCCGGTCTGGCTCCTGCCTGCATCTGGGCCACCAGGAGCCCGCACCCGTTATAGGTACGTCGGAGTTGGATGCCCTCGCGTGCTGCGAAAGTGTCAAGGGCGCCCTCAACAGCACCGCGGAGCATGGCGCCACAGTACAGATCCAAGGTCGGGACCTCGGTCCAGGGATCGCCCTCGGAAGGCTGGAATCCGTGGGCGCTAAACTCTACCCCGCCCTCATCTGGAGCAGAGAGGAACCGGGCCAGACGCAGGGCCGCAGTGGGGTGGGCGGATTTGGAGATGACCCCGGCGTAGACCCAGGAGCGGAACTCCGAGAAGACGGAATCCTCAACCGCATCCAGTCCAGAGATCTGGTTGACCGTTGCGTCCCAGACGATGGCGGCATCCAGTGATCCCAAGGAAATGTCGCTGGCCAACTCCGTCACGGTGGGTTTCAGTACCAGGGCATGAGCGCGAACGGCATCCCAAGCGCCAGCCTCCTGGAGGGCGTCGCGCGCTATCGTGCCGATGGCCGTCGCTCCTGGCTGAGCGAGCCCCAGTCGGAGTCCCTCTGCAAGGAGATCCTGAACCCCTGCGATATTCAGGGGGTTGCCCTCCGCTACGGCAATAACCGGGCGCTGCCCAGCCAGGGGAAGCACCTCACGCAAGAGCCCCTTGGTCACGGCCCGTTCGATGAAGACCTGGTCGGCCGGCAGGTAGAGGTCGCCCTTGTTGGCCACCTCCATGTTCGCCAGGAGGGTTCCCGACCCGGCGTACTGGACCTGGGTGGGAACTCCGTACCTTCGCTCGTAATCAGCGAGGAGAGACTCGACGGGCCTGCGGACTCCAGCAGCCACGTAGAGGGTCAGGGTGGTTCCTGCGTCACCTTCCGGGCCGATCGGGCGGTCGCGTTGGCTGTACCACAGGCCCCCCAGCAGCGCCAAGATGGATAGGAGCAGGAATACGCCAGGACCCTTCATCGGGCGGGATTCTATAGAGAGGGCAGCCTCTGGCGGGCGGTCAATCCTTAGAATCACGTATCCCATGCGCGCCCTGACCACCTGCTTCACCACCTCGCTCCTGTTCCTGGCTGCACTCACCCAGGAGGGCCAAGCTCGATCCCCCCAAGAGGGTGATAGCCACGATTGGCCGACCCATCGCGGGGACCTGCGGCGTAGCGGTGTGTCCCCCTCACCTCTGATCGTCACCCGCCTTGCGCCCCAGTGGAGCTGGGCCTCCGCGCACGATCCCTCTCCGGCTTGGCCCGGGCCCGCGCGTTGGGACGCATACGCGGGGCTTGCGGGGTTGAGCTCCATGCGCAACTACGACCCGGTGTTTCACCCCAGCGTGGCTGGGGGACGGGTCTACTTCGGGTCGTCAAGCGAGGATGCCGTTGTTTGCCTTGACGCGACAAGTGGGCAGACTTTGTGGCGACATCCGGTGGGCGGTCCAGTCCGAGTGGCCCCTCACGTGCATGGGGGTCGCGTGTACTTCGGTAGCGACGATGGTGTGGCCTATTGTGTTGATGCGACCAGCGGTGCGCCTGTCTGGCGCGTTGTGGGCGAACCCACTGCCGGTCGCATTTGGAATAACGGGAGGATGATCTCGACTCACCCCGTTCGAACGGGGGTCTGCGTCATCGGTGAGCGTGCCGTGTTTGGGGCTTCACTTCTGCCGTGGGAGGCCAGCACGATAGTGGCCGTCGATGCGGAGACGGGTCTGCTGGATCGCCCGGGTGGCTACCGCCGTTCGCTGGGTTCGGGCATGACTCTCGAAGGTGCCATGGCCGTTGCCGGCGACCTTCTGGTTGTGCCCCAGGGGCGTGTCGCGCCACTGCTCCTGGATCACGTGCAAGGGGAGTCCAAGGGTTCGCTTGCTGGCGGGGGGGGCTCGTTTTGCATTATCGATCCCGAGGGGGGCGTCCTGCATGGTCCGGGAAACAAGGACGGTTGGATCACAGACTCCAAAGGTACAGGGGGCGAAGCTGTCGCCAGTTATGCCAAGGGCACGGCCATGGTCGTGGGCGAGCACGTCGCCTACATGCTCTCCCCTGGACACCTTGGCGCCCTGGACCGGCCTACGCAGTCGATCCTGTGGACGGTCGAGACCACCTGCTCCGACACCCTCCTCATGGTGGGGCCTTGGTTGGTGCTGGGCGGTATGGGGCGCGTGGAGGCGCGCGATGCCTTGAGCGGCCAGCTTGTTTGGGAGGCCACGGTCCCGGGTCGCGTGCATGGGTTGGCGTGCACCGCAGAGCACCTGTTCGTGGCGACGGACAAGGGGGTACTGACTGCCTTTGGGGAGGAGGATGCCGCCCCGGGCCGGGTTCGGGATGAGCTGGCACGGGCTGCGCCCCAGAGCTTGGCACCCCCCGCCGAAGTTCCCACGGGGCCCCACCCTTCACTTCTGGATCACTTTCTCTTTCAGGAGCCGACCATCGAGCATCGGCCCCTTCGCGAGGGCAACCCCTTCACCCATCCCTGGGCCATGAACCTGGGGCAGCCGGGAGGGCCTGAGGCTCACATACGCGGCCCTCTGGACCTCATCCAGGCTGGCGAGTTGCACGCCTTGGCGTTGGACGGCAGCTCACAGGAGCTTCAGCTTGCTGCCCGCGCCGACTTTACCCGTCTGCCGCGAGAGGAGATTTCGGCTGAAGCCTGGGTGCGCGTGGACAAGTCCCAAACGTGGGGCGGGCTTGTCGGGGCTATGCAGGACAACGGTGAATACGAACGCGGCTGGATCCTTGGCTACAGGCAGGACCGCTTCGGCTTTGCTCTCAAGGGCTCTGCGGGAAGCGGTCCCATGACCTGGCTCCTGTCCCCGCAGCCCATGACTCTACGTGGGTGGCACCACGTGGTCGGCACCTACGATGGGCGTGCTATGCGACTGTACGTCGATGGGGAAGCCGTGGCGCAGAGCACCGCCCAGTCAGGGTCCATCCAATACCCCGAGCACGCCTTCTACCAGGCGGGGGCCTACCGGGATGACGATGAGTTCTTCCGGATCAGTGGGGCTCTGCATGAGCTTGCCGTGTGGACGGCAGTACTGACCGGGGAAGAGGTTCAGGAACGCTACCGGGGCAAGCGGGCTCTCTTCCCTGAGCCGACCCCTCCGCCCACGGAAATTGCCGGGCCCGCCGCCAGGGCCGAAGAAAACCTGGTCATGGCGCGCGGACCCATTATCGATTTTCCCGTCAGGGGTCGGACGCGGTTACGGGTGCATCTGCCTGACGCTGCTGCGCTACGTTGGATCCTGGTGGGGCCCCGAGGGGAGGAGGTCGTGGTGTCCTCCTCCGCGGCTGCACGACACCACGAGCTGTCGACGCGCGCACTGCTCCCGCAGACCCTCTACACCTATTACGTGGAATCGGAGGGGGCGAGGAGCCCTGTGTTGGAGTGTGACACTCACTTCGACCTGGGTTTTCCGGGGCTGCTTGGTGGTGCCTCCCGGGAGCCGTGGTCGACGATCCTGAGTGAAGCAGAGCCGGGGCGCGGGGTCATCGTTGTCCTTGGGGCCAGCTCCGAGGGCCCTTGGCTGGACTGTGTGCGGCACACGGAAGCGCAGGTCCTCGTCATCGCGGCATCGGACGAGAGCGCTCAAGCCCTTCGACAGGTCCTGCTTGAAAAGGGTCTTCATGGTCAGCGCGTCAACGTGCACAGCATGCCTGACGGCGTGAGCCCGGACATCCCTCCTTGCTCGGTCAACGCTCTGCTTGTGGACCCCACCTGCCTGGAGAGTGCGCAGGGTTGGGTGGAGGCGGGGATCCTGGAGTCCCTGAGGCCCTCAGGCGGGACAGCCTGGTTGCCTCGCAGCCTGGAAACAGAAGATATCGAGGAGTGCTCCCGGTGGGCCTCGACCACCGACGTCCAGGGCTTCAAGCTCCTGGTGCGCGGCGAACTTGAGGGGGCTGGATCCTGGACCCACATGTACGCATCCGCCGACAACTCGGCGTTTGGTGGAGAGGAGTTGGCGGGGGCCCATGGTGTGGACGACCTGGATCTGGTTTGGGTCGGTCGTCCGGGTCCGCGCTACCAAACGGACCGGCAGAATCGCAAACCCTCACCTCTGGCGGTGGCGGGGCGACTGTTCCTGCAGGGCCATCAGCGCATTATCGCTCTAGATGGACACAACGGCCAGCCGCTCTGGAATCAGGAGCGGCCTGAATTGGCGCGCTTCAACGTTCCCCGTTCGTCATCGAACTGGTGCGCCGACGAGCAGAGCCTCTTTGTGGCCATGGGGCAGAGGGTCGAGCGCCTCGGTGCTCAGGATGGGCAGCTCCTCAAGACCTATCAGCTTCCTCGTGGGGTGATTGGGGACTGGGGGTTTGTGGCGTCCCTCGACGACCAGCTGATCGGGACCGTGACGCCTCGTGGCGCGCAGCACACCGCATGGTGGGGGTCCAGCGCCTGGTACGACGGGCGCGATGGCGAGCCGGCCAAGAAGATTGCAAGCCACGCCCTGTTTGCGCTTAACAAATCCAGCGGGGCCCCAACCTGGATCTACAAGGGGGGCCGGGTCCTGGACGTTACCCTGACCATTGCCGACGGGTGCATCTGGTTCGTCGAGGCCCGCCATTCGGATCTCGACCCCACCGCGGGACGACTGGACGGCCCCGCATTGTGGTCAGACCTGACCTTGGTCTGCCTGGATGCCTTCAGCGGCGAGGTGCTATGGGAGCGGGAGGCCAAGCCCATGGCGGGTACCGTAGCTTTCTATCTGGCGCACGCCGATGGGCACCTGATCCTGCTCTCATCGAGCGGTGGCCACTCAGCCCTCTACGCATTTGATGCGGATACAGGCGAGAGTCGCTGGCGAAATAAGTATGCATGGGAGGCCGATCACCATGGCAAACACCTCTCCCGGCCGGCCCTCGTGGGTGGGAAGGTCTACGCGCGGCCTGGGGTCTTCGACCTGGAGACCGGCGAGGCCTTGGATGTATCGTTCCCTGAAGGGCATCAGTGCGGAAGCTACGCCGCCACCTCCAACACCTTGATCTTGCGTGCCGGAGACCTCTGTGTCTGGAATATCGAGGAGGGCGGGTCTTCGACCTGGAGTCGGCTGCGGCCCGACTGTTGGATCAGCACCATTCCCGGCAATGGCATGCTGCTCTCGCCCGAGGGTGGGGGTGGTTGCTCCTGCGGATCATGGCTAGAGGCCTCCATGGGTTTCCTTCCCAAAGAGGCCCGCTGATGCGGTTGCAAGCCGCTCTCGCCTGCCTGGGATTGGCGTCGGTGGCTGTGATCTGTCGGTACACCATTCGGGATATCGGCTTTGTGAATCTCCGCCCTGACGAGTACGTCCTGACGCGGGTTGTGTCTGCGGAAAACAAGGAGACCGTTCTCTCGAAGGAGCTCTCTGCCCTGGGTGCGGTTCTATGCCATGACAGCAACCTGCGCGTGACGGGATTGAATGCGCAGAGAACGCAGGACGGGCAGTGGCGCGACCTGCTGGACGGAGCGGGTCTCGATGCCGCGTGGTTCCTGACCGGAGCTGACCTGCCGCCGCTGCTCCTGCCGGTATCTACCGCCGGTGGACCCGAGGCGGAACTACGCGCCGCTGTAGAGTGGGCGCTCGACTCTCCACTGCGCGAGGAATGGCGCCAGCAGGCCCTGTCCACCTTTGCCTCCCTGTGGATCTTTGAGGGTTTGGATCCCCAGGCCAACGCCGCGGCTAGCGCCGAAGTGAATGCGGCTGTCGATGCGTTGAGGCGTCTCGCTCCGTCGCTGCCCCGGCCGCTCCAGCACCCTGCGCGCGTCAGGCGCATCGGCGTCGCGGAGCAGGAGAGCGCGCCCGTGAGTCTTTGGAGCCTGGGTTTGACGGACCCTGAACAGCGACCGGCGGTGGCCGTTCTGTATGGCCGGGCCAAGTGCGCGGGCGAGGTGCTTGTGGGGGACTCCATCCGCGAGACAGAGTTGGTGACCCAGTTGGCACTGGTGGGATCCTCCTGTGAATGTGACACGGATCGGCAGTGGCTCTCGGAGCCCAGCCTTCCCCTTCGCTGGACGCCGTCCATGCAGCGCCAGGCGGCCGACAGCCTGGGCTTTGACCCGGAGAGCCCGATGGTTGTGGCGGAGGTCCAGCGCATTCTTGCGCAGGTGCAATCCGGCCACCGGGGGTCAGGCTCCGCTGGTGGCGTGGCCGCGCTGCTCCTTGGCTACAACGAGTCTTCGCTTGTGGAGGGGCCCGCATCTGCCCCGTCCTACGAGCCGGATGCGGTGGAGCTGAGCGGGGCTCGCGACTCTTTGCGGCCCGTGGCTGGCGACGATTGGGCCTTCGAGGAGCCCTCCTCCGAGCCCGAGCCTTCAGGCCTGTCCTGGGCGTCGAACCTGAGAGTCTCCGTTATTATCGCGCTGCTACTTTTCCTCGCGGTGATCGCTGGTGTGTGCAGCTGGATCTACACGAGGAGACACGGGTGATGAACTCCCTCGCCCTGGTCGCTAGGGAGTTACGCCATCGCTGGCCCGGGGCGCTTCTCGGGACCCTTGTTGTGGGCATTGCGGTCGCCCTGGTTGTCGTCTCTCTGGCCCTCGCCAGGGCCGGTGAGAAAGAGACGCGCCTCATCCAACGCGACGTGGGCCTCAACCTACTGATTCTCTCAGACAAGACGGACATGGCGGACTACTGGGCCCGGGGGTATTCCGATCACTCCTTCCCCGCGGAGTACATGGACCGGGTGCATGACCAGGCCGTGGCCAACCGGTTGGTGCCCCTCCTCAAACAGCGCGTAGAGGTGAGCGGTGTGAGCGCTCTGTTAGTGGGTATCGAGGGGGAGCGCTTCAAGGGCGGGCAGGTGATGAAGCCCGTCTTCGGCAAGGTCCTCGCCTCTGGACAGGCCGTGCTTGGCGGGGCTGTTGCTCGGCTTCTGGACGCCGCCCCGGGTGATTCACTGTCGATCCTGGGTCACGAAGCCAACGTGCAAACCTGCCTCTCGGAGTCCGGCACGGTGGAAGACGGGACCATCTACGTCCCCATGCAGGATGCTCAGGCCTGGCTCGGAATGGCGGGGAGGATCAACGAGATTCAGGCCCTCGAGTGCCACTGTGGAGAAGAGGTCGAGGATCCCCTGGGGCTGCTGCGGGAGGAGCTCGCGCCTCTCCTGCCCGGGACGATCGTGCTGCGGCGCAAGGACGCCGCAGACGCGCGCCGGGACCAACGCCAGCTTGCCGAGGGGACGCTGGCCCTGCTCAGCCCACTCTTCGTGCTCCTCGCGGGGGCTCTGGTCGCTGTCTTGGGGGTGCTGAACGTGCGCGATCGACGTGAGGAGCTGGGGGTCTACGGGGCCTTGGGTCACAGCCCTCTGCGCGTGGCCGCGGTGCTCCTGGGTCGCCCTGTCGTCATCGGTTGCACCGGAGCGCTGGCAGGCTGTGCCCTGGGCGAGGGCCTGGCCCGGCAGTATGGACCAGCCCTGTTTACCCGCGCCGTGGTGGAGCTGCACTCGGGGTGGCCCCTGTGGCTTGGCGCCATACTCGTTGCTCCGGTCTTTGCTCTCATAGCTTCTCTGCCCGCTACCCTCTGGTCCCTGCGCCAAGACCCCGTGCGGCTCCTTCGCCATGGTTGACTCCTCGCCCCTGTTGGTCGCTTCCGACCTTGGCCATGGCTATCTCCCGGACCGGGGCCAGGGGCCTGCCCTGGAGGGCGTCAACCTGGAGTTGCAGCGCGGGGAGTTCGTGGCCCTCTGCGGACCCAGCGGCTCAGGCAAGTCTACTCTCCTCCTGGCGCTGGGTGGGATGCTGACACCGACCTCGGGCCAGGTACGGTTCGATGATCGCGACCTGTACGCACTGGCTGGAGGAGAGCGCAGGAGCATTCGGCGTGAGCGATTGGGCTTCGCATTTCAATCCATGCACCTGATTCCCTACCTCAATGCCCAAGCCAACGTGGCTCTCGGTGACCCCCGGGCGGGCGCTGGCAGTCGCGCATTGAAGCGCCTGGTTGAGCTGGGCCTGGAGGACAGGGCGTCACACCTTCCGGAACAACTCAGCGCCGGGGAGCGACAGCGTGTGGCTCTCGCGCGGGCGCTTGCCGCGGAGCCCCAGGTGCTGCTTGCCGACGAGCCAACGGGCAACCTGGATCCTGAGAGTTCTGCACTCGTGTGCAGGCAACTAGCCGTCTATCACGAGGCTGGTGGGACCCTGCTGCTTGTAACCCATGATGCCGAATTGGCGAGAGGGGCACCCCGGCTGCTACACATTGCTGCAGGCCGGTTGATGGGGGCTACCCCCGCGACCCCCTAGCCGTCTTCCGTGAACCGCTCGTGAGCAGGGTCTTCAAGGCCTGAAGCCTTCTTGTAGAGTTCCCTGGCGTCGTCGTCCCTCTCTTCCAGTAGGGCGCGCTCCAACTCCAGGTAGGCCTCCAGGGCCTCGATCATTCCCAGTCGGAAGTCGCGCTTGAAGGCGGCCTGCTCCGCCTCGGGAACCCGGGGCAGCATTATGGGGTCCAACTCCTTGGAGAGCAGCAGGCCCTCTTGGCATTCCTGGACATGCGCCAGTGAGTCTACGCGAGCCTCTGGCTTTCGAATGGACCGTCTCAGGGTTCGCATGGCATCTTCGACGCGTTCCATCTGCACCTCCATCGGTGTCGCCTCTTGTTCCTCGGCGGCCCCGCCTTCCGGGTCCTGAATGGGGGCGGTGGCGGCACGAACGGATGTGAGCTGCAGCAGGAGGCCTGTGGACATGGCTGCGGCAAACAGAAACCAGATGGGGGACTTGGAGACCATGAGATTTGAGGGATACGGGGTAGGGGCGCGCTGAACCTAGAAGGC
>PVBE011538893.1_pt1 | contig 37093 bp, 25 predicted proteins | sample 1631181 | NCBI WGS metagenome assembly PVBE01 (sample SAMN08397723, study PRJNA350692) | Marine metagenome, whole genome shotgun sequencing project. | isolation source: water | place: Pacific Ocean | collected 2012-04
TACAAACGTCGCGGTCAGACGATCGAGCGAGTGTTTGGTGACTTCAAAGAGCATCGAAACCTGCGTCGGTTTCGCGGTCGCGGAATCGGCCGAACCCGGACGCAACTGGGGCTGACCGTTCTCAGCCATAACCTCCGTCTGCTCGCCAAACTTCGAAATCAAAAGAAACGGGAGTCAGCCGTTGAGAATACGCCTAGAATCGCGGCATAATAAGTCAGAAAGTCTGCTCGGGGGAGAGGTCGGACGCGGTAGCGGCCGGGAGAGGGCGACAGATTCGCCAAACCCAGATCGCGATTCATGGAACGCTAATACGGCGCAAATCATCCTGTCTTCTCCTACCGGCTTGACCTATCTCCGGGTGTGGCATGATCAATACGCTTTACTTGCCTGAACTTCGGGAGATGTTGACCGACGGCGACATCACCGAATTGCGCGAATTCTGCACCGCGTTGCATCCAGCTCGCACTGCCGAATTCATGGAAGGGTTGACAGCGAGTGAATCCTGGCAGGTCATGAAACACGCGCCGCCGTGGCTCCGTGGCCAGATCTTTGCGTTCCTGGACGAGGAAAAGCAGGTCGAGATTCTCGAGTCGCAAGATCGGGCTGAGATCGCCGATCTGGTCGGGGATCTGGCAGCGGACGACCGAGTCGACGTGTTGGATGAAGTCGACGAACGAGTCGTCGAAGAACTCCTGCCGCTCATGCCGACTGAGGAGCGACGCGAATTCTTGAGGTTAAGGTCGTATCCAGACGACTCGGCCGGCGCGGTCATGACCACCGAGGCGGCCAAGCTCGGCGAAGATTTGACGGTCGGCGCGGCACTTGAGGAACTCAGCCGCCAGGCGATGGAGCTCGAGACAATTTACTACCTGTACATCGTGGATGAAAAAGATCACCTGAGGGGGCTTGTTTCGGCCCGCCAATTGCTCTCGGCAATGGGTAAGCCCGATCTCAAGCTGTCCGAACTCATGGAGACGCATCTGATCACTGCGGACGTCCTCGAAGATCAAGAAGACGTCGCCCAAAAAGTTGCAAGATACGATCTCCATGCGATTCCAGTCGTCGATCACGAGCACCGTATGCTCGGCATCATCACGCACGATGACATTATCGACGTCATGCGCGAAGAAGCACGGGAAGACGCGCATCGCATCGCCGCCGTTGAACCGTTCGAGGCGAGCTACAGCAAGACGCCATTGTTGTTGCTAAGTTGGAAACGGGGTATCTGGCTGACGGTGTTGTTTCTTTTCGCCCTCCTCACAGCAGCCGCACTGCGCTATTATGACGTGCAGCTCGAAAAGTGGGGTTGGTTGGCCTGGTTTGTGCCATTGGTAATTTCCAGTGGCGGCAACGCGGGTAGCCAGACGGCGACCTTGATCATCACCGCCATGGCATTGGGCGATATCAAGCCTTCCGACTGGTTCAAGGTGGTTCTGAAGGAACTGGGAACTGGCCTCGTTCTGGGTGGATTCCTGGCGACAATTGGCTTTGTGGCCGCCGCGCTGATGGCAGAGAGTATACATGACGCGACGGTGATCCCCATCACACTGTTGCTGGTCGTGTTGTGCGGTACTTTTTCGGGTGCAGTGTTACCATTGCTTTTCAGACGATTGGGATTGGATCCGGCCCTCATGAGCAGCCCCTTCGTCGCTGGCATCATCGACTTGGTGGGCATTATCGTCTACATCAACGTGGCGATGCTGATCTTGTCCAGTGAATGACAATAGGCAGTTCGGCTTAACTCACCCTCCTGGTTACTTTCGATCTGTAACGAAAATGGACAACGGTTGCATTGTCTGCTCGGATCGTTCATCCTTACCCGATTCAATTGTCCTCAGGTGCCAAGTGAACTGCTGTGCCAGAAGCCCCTCCACCGCAATCAAGCCAACTCAAGAACTCCGGCACTGGCCAGAACACGTTGCTATGGACCGTCTGGTTCACTTACGGCGCGTTCTATTTCTGCCGGACGAATATCTCGGTAGCCGTACCAGGCTTGACGGGCTCGATAGAAGACGGCGGCCTTGGTTTGACTGCGCCCCAGGTCGGCATGATCCTGGGCGCGACCAAGATCACGTATGCAGTCGGCCAGCTATTCAATGGGCAACTTGCTGAACGTCTCTCCCCTCGCAAGTTGCTTGCCATTGGAATGCTTGGTACGGCAGCGCTCAACATCGCCTTTGGTTTCGCTGCAGCACTTTACTTTTTGATTTTTGTCTGGGCCTGTAACGGCTATTGCCAATCGTTGGGCTGGACACCCTGTGTGCGGGTGGTGGCGAACTGGTTTCCGGTCCACCTTCGTGGCAAAGTGATTGGGCTGATCGGTACGGGGTACCAACTCACGGCGGTCTTGACGTGGCTCGTCGCTGGCTATGCCGTGGATGTCTTCGGCTGGCGCGGCGCTTTTTGGGTTCCCGCAGGGATCATGGTGGCGGCCGCGATCGTGATGTTGTTGCTTCTGGAAGAGTCGCCGGTAGTCGCGGCGACTGGTGACGAATTGCCTGAAGACAGACCGCGACTGCCCGCTGCCGACAAACGAAGCTCGGTATTGGAAAACTTCTTGCTCACGATTTCAAATCCGAATCTGTGGCTGCTGGGAGTCTCCTTGGGTTTGTTGAATGCCACGCGGTACGGGTTTCTCGACTGGGGTCTGAAACACCTGATTTCAATCCGAGAACTGGATGGGCAGACTGCCAGTGTTTTTAAGGAGGCGATCAAGTATGCGGTCTTGCCACTTGGTGGCATCGCGGGGTCGCTGCTTGCCGGCTGGGCAACCGACCGTTTCTTCGGCAGTCGCCGTGCCCCAGTCACTTGCATGTTACTCGTTGCCCTCGGAATTCTCACACTGGCGTACGACAGAGTTGCCCATGCCAGCGTTCCGGCTACGATCTTACTGTTGGGTGTGATTGGCTTTTGCATTTACGGCCCGCAAGTCTTGCTGGTCGGCACCGCGCCGGCCGATCTCGCACGTAAGGGAACATCGGCCGCAGCGGCGGGGTTCGTGAATTGCATGGGCTACCTTGGGGCGGCAGCCGGTGACCAGATTACTGGCTTTTCCCTAGGCACAGATTACAACTGGCATCGCACCATCTACCTCTGGGCGTTTTGGGCCTTCGGCGCAGCTATTGCAGCAGGCTTGCTTTGGAATGCGACTGCCCACGAAAGCAAGGACAAGTCCCCCTGACGCGTAACTGCCGGAACCAGGAGACCTTCATGCAGGCAATTATCATCGGTGCCGGACGCGGTAGCCGACTCATGCCCACCACGGCCGATTCCCCTAAGTGCTTCGCCGAAGTCAGTGGCCAGCGGATCTTGGACTGGAGTGTGCAGGCTTTTCGCGAAAATGGGATCGACAACATTACCTTCATTGGCGGCTATCGGATCGATTGTGTCCGCGAGGACTATCCTGACTTTGCCTTCCGTCACAATGCGGACTGGGAAAACAACAACATCCTGGAGTCGCTGCTGCACGCGGAGGACTTGATGGACGAGCCCTTTCTCTGTTGCTATTCCGACATTCTCTTCACTGCGAAAATCGTCTCGGACGTGCTACAGCGCGATGCGGATATCGCTCTAGGCGTGGACACTGGATGGCTGACGCGATTCGAACAGCGCACCGAACACTCGTCCGACGACGCCGAAAAAGTAACCGTCGAAAACGGCCAAGTGACGCGCGTTCACCGGGAAATCCTCGAACACGATGCGCACGGCGAGTACATTGGCCTCGCGAAGTTCTCAGCCGCCGGCGCTGCCTCCTTGCGACGACATTATCAGGACCGTCGCTCGACATTTTCCGGCAAGCCCTACCGCGAAGCCAAGGTCTTTGAGAAAGCCTATTTGATTCACCTGCTTCAAGACATGATTGAGTCCGGCCACCCAATGGCTCACGCCGACACACCGGGCGGCTATATTGAAATCGATACCCAGCAAGACTTCGACTATGCGCAAGAACACTGGACCTCGCGCCATTTAGATCGGTGACGGCAGGAATATGGTCATGGCGAATGAGCTTCTTTTTCCAGCTTCAATCATTGGATCGATGCCGCGTCCCGACTTTGTGAAGGACCTGATTGCCGACGACTGCACCTATTCAGACGACGAGTACGAACACCTCATGGGTGCCGCGATTCGATCCGTCGTCGCCCTGCAGGAGGCCGCGGGGCTCGATGTAGTTTCAGATGGCGAATGGCGACGCAAGTCGTACATCGGCGTCATCGCGGAATTGGCCCATGGATTCCAATTGAGCCAAAACCCGGCAGACGGACGCCCGTGGACCATCGTGACCGAGCAGCTTAGCCCGAGGCAACCGGGGTTCATTGCCAAGGAAGTCGCCTTTCTCAAGAAGCTGACCCGGCGCGCCATCAAAGCCACACTGCCGGCGCCGGCGCTGCTGGGAGAACGCATGTGGGATGCCACGGCTTCTTCGAAGGCTTATCCGACACGCGAAGCATTTGTTCAAGATTGTGTACCGATCCTCCGCCGAGAAATCGAACTCCTTCGCGACGAAGGTGTTTCCATCATCCAAATTGACGACCCGCACTTGTGTCTGTTCGTTGCGCCGGACGTGCGTGCGGGTTACGCCAACCCGGATCAAGCGGCAGATTTCGCGGTCGATATGGACAATGATCTCGTGGCCGGCTTCGACGGTGTTCGTCTGGCCGTGCATCTGTGTCGCCGAGCTGGCGCGAGAGCACGTGGAGAAGCAGATCATCAGGGCAGCTACGATCCAATCATGGCGCAACTCCGGCGACTCGCAGTCGGACATATCACCATGGAATTCACCACACCAGGATCCGGTGAAATGTCCGTGCTACGCGAACTTCCGGAGGATATCGAAATCGGCCTGGGATGCGTCAGCACTTTTCCCGGTGAGGTTGATTCGGTCAACACGATCGTCGCGCGCGTCGAGCAGGCCCTGCAATTCGTTGCTCCTCACCGAATCACGCTGAACCCGGAATGCGGCTTCGCGCCAGGCTCGGGAGCCGTCGTGAGCATTGATGAAGTCTACACAAAGCTGAAGAACGAAGCGGCCGCAGCAAGACAGCTTCGCGAAAAATACTCGTAGACACACCCATTTACAAGCGCGACAAGGCGTCGAGAAAGTCCTCGACGCCTTGTGTGGTCCGTAAGTCCTTGGCGGGGGTGTTGCGGCGGCAAGCGTCAGTGTCGGGCGCCGAGCCAGCCGTCAATGGTGCCAGTGACCGGTGCGATGAATGTCGTAGTGCCCCGGTTGGTAGTCCCAGTGGTTTCCGTGACGATAGATCTGGGGCGCGTGGTAATCAAGATGCGTCGTGTCGTGGTACCAACCGTAATGACCGCCGTAGTGCCCGTAATTGTGGCCATATCTCTGTGTGCCATAGCTAAGGCGTCGCGTCGAATGGCCGTACACGCGATTCGACGAGTAGTGGTGGCCACCTCGGTAAACGTTACCACGGTACACGCTACGACCGTTGAGGCCAAAACCACCGATCTGAACACGAATCTGTGCCTGCGCCTCGTTCGTGTCACACACCAACAAGAATCCAGCTGCGATCATTGGAAGCGCCAATAACCTGCTTGAACGTAACATGTCGAATTCCCTCCAACCTTGGAATGAAATAGTTGTTCAGGCTTTCTCACAAGCCACACGATCCCAAGATAAGTCGCAAACCGGCTGCCACTCTCCCTCAATCTTCAGCCGAATCTCGGCACAAAGCAACGGTTCGGACGCATCCTGCTAGCAACCCTGCCATCGGCAGATTTTGTAAATATTTCAAAACACAGACGTTACGTTTACCACTGCAGTTCTGTCACGCTGCCTGATACGATCGTTTTGGCACAGCATTTTTCCATAAACCGCTTACCAGAAGCTGCAAGAGGGGCCAGCGACCGTCCAACAATCGAGTACACCTGTTATCGTTTTGATGACAGACATTGACGACCCGGGCCGGGAGTTCTCCTCACGGAGAAAGAGATCGACCCACGTCAAACCGGATATTTCCACGGCTCCCGGTACTCGCGACGAAGCAATTTGTTTGCGGCTTCATCCCCGACAATACGCTCGCCGTCGCCGTCCCATTTAATGCTGCGACCAAGTTTGTACGAGAGCATGCCCAGCAGGCTCAGATTTGTGGACAGGTGCCCCGACTCGACGTCACAGACTGGCTTGGTCTTGTTCTCGATGCTGCTAAGAAAGTCCGCCCAGAGCAGCTTGAGGTTGTGACCGTCTGGATCTTGAAGTTGGGCATCCTGGTGGACGATCGGCTTCTTGGAATCGGTCGGATAGAACGTCCATCCATCCCGCCAGCCCATATGAAACGTCCCTTTTGTCCCGTAGAAGTAACACCCGATGGAGTGCTTTTCGGCATTGTTTCGTGCAAACTTCCGATGCTCCCACGTCGCAGTGAAGGACTCGAATTCATACGTGGCGACCTGATGATCCGGCGCATCGGTCGTCTGCTCTTTGTCGTTTAAAACAGCCGCACCGCGCACCGGCCGACCGCCAGTCGAATAAACTTTGCGAGGGAACTTTTCGTCCGTCCACCACAAGACCTGGTCGAGCCAATGCACTCCCCAATCACCGAGCGTGCCGTTGGCAAAATCCAGAAAATGCCGAAATCCCCCTGGGTGAATTCTGCTATTGAATGGTCTGATCGGGGCAGGGCCACAGTACATGTCCCAGTCCATTCCTTCCGGCGGTTGACTGTTGGCCGTCGGTGCTTCACGACCTCCGCCGCCGAGCACAAACATGCGGACCATGCCGATGTCACCAACGTTCCCCTCCTTGAGAAACTTCATGCCCGAAACATAATGAGGGCCGATGCGCCGGTGCAAGCCGACCTGAACCACCGAATCGGCGGCGCGGGCGGCGTTGAGCGTCGCTCGACTCTCCAGAATCGTGTGCCCCGTGGGTTTTTCCAGGAAGACGTGGGCTCCCGCTTCCACCGCGGCGATTGCGTTGAGCGCGTGCCAGTGGTCCGGCGTTGCAATGATCGCAATGTCGATTTTCTCTTTAGCCAGCAGATCGCGGACGTCCTGGTATCTGTTCGGCATCGTACCGGACAAGTCGTTGATCTGTTCTGCTGCCACATCCAGCGTGTCCTGATCGACGTCTGCCAATGCCACTGGTTTGCAGTTACCGGCGGCCAGCGCCTCCCGGAGGATGTTCATGCCCCACCAACCGGTCCCGATCAAGGCGGTGCGATATACTTTGGCTTTCGCGGAAGCGTGCACCCATGGTGCCGCCGTCATGGTGAGCCCCGTCGCCGTGGCAGCCTTAACAAAATCTCGTCGATTCAAACTCATGTCTTTTCCTTGAAGTCAACGGTACAATCACTTGCAAACCCCGCTTAGCACACTCGCTTCAGTGAATCAGTTGAGTTGGCACACGCAGGTGGAGTCAGTTTCTTTCACACACATTAACACAGACCACGTCGCCGTCGGCGCTGCGGCAATAGATTCGTCCGTTTGCCAGGACAGGCATCGTCCAGCAGCGTCCATCAAGCACTTGGCAACGAGCCAGTTCTTCAAACGCAGACGGCACGGCACGCGCTACGACCAATTCGCCTTCCTCCGATAGTATGATCAGACGCCGGCCCGCAGCGATCAACGACCCTGATCCCAGACCATCGACTGACCATTTGACCTCTCCCGTCGTCAACTCCATGCACTTCAGCGCCCGCGCCGCGTCAGTGTCGCCGTCGATTCCATAAAGGAATCCGTCGATCAACACGCACGAACTAAACTGGTTCTGCATCTCTTTGTTCGACCAGACGACACGTGGATCAGCTTCCGTCAGTTCCAGCAGTGCACACCCTCGATTGTAGCCAGACGAAATAAAGAGGTATCCGCCGGCCAAGATCGGATCTGCACCGTTGGCCCCAAACTGCGTCAACCAGCGATGCTGCCACGATACCTCGCCCGTCGCAGTATCCACGCTGGAATAGAATTTTCCAGACGCCAGGAACATGGTCGTCTTTCCCGACACGGTATGAAGCAACGGCGTCGTGTAACCGGCCTGACCATCACCTGTCTTCCAAATCAACTCGCCCGTCGTCTTCTTGAACGCTGCGCCGGCATCGCCCACGTTCAATAGCAGCATGTCGTCTTGCACAACCGGCGAACCACCAAATCCCCAGCCAGGTATTCGCGCACCTGTTTCCTCTTGGACGTTCTTCGACCATTTGATTTGCCCCGATCCGGCAGACAGACAGAACAACTGCCCCTGACGACCTAGCGTGTAAACAGTGTCACCGTCGACGGTAGGAGTCGCCGTGGGTCCGCCATCGAAGAAGCGGGCGTCGAGAGGGCTGTCGTACGAGTGCTTCCACCGCTGGGCACCCGTCTCCACATCCAGGCAGACCACCGTATCAACATTGTCAGCATTGCCCATCGTGAACAACCAGCCCTGACTAATGGCCACTGTGGAAAAGCCGGTCCCCACAGATGCGCGCCAGACGACAGGCGGCCCGCTGGGCGGCCACTCGGACGTCCAGTTGGTTTCTCGACTGATCCCATCGCCAGTCGGCCCACGCCACTGCCCCCAGTCTTCGGCTGGGCTGCGAGTTGCCGGCAGGAACAAAATCGCCGCGAGGAAGCAAGGAAGCACGTAATGATTGGCAAGTAAACTCATGCAAGGTGGAGCCCTGTTGGTGAACGGAAGTCCCCTGATTCTAACTCGCCGGCGATGGATTTCCGACCTGTGCTGGAAACAACTTGTTGTGCGAGGGTCTTCGAGGCCGCACTGGTCCCGACCGAGGGTTTCGCCGGAATTGCACTAGCACGAGAAAGCTCGTATCAGATTCTTCTGTACAAATGGGTCAAGTTTTCTAGTGGTTGCCTTGAAAAAACGATCGAACTGCCCCAACAAGAATAGTCGCTGTTCGCTCTGCGAACTTGGCGAAATGTTCGCGCAGCGAACAACGACTATGCGACAATTTGAGCCGCGAACAAGCGAAGCGAAGTTCCGGCCAACGACTGCGGAAATGCACCCGCCTTCCGGAGCCTCACGCGCCGGATCAACAACTCACTCACCCAGACAAATCACGCGCCCATCGGTTGTCGACACGAACAGCCTCTTTTGCGCGGCGGCCATCCCATCCCATGACGGCAGCCAATCCAATTGGTATTCGCCCAACAGACTACCATCTTTCGCAGAAACGGCCTGCAAGACACCGCCTTGACCACCGACGAGGGCCGCGTCCTGCTCAGCAAGTTTCTCGGCGATCCGCGGGTCACGGCTCATGATCCGCGCGAAAGTCTTTTCTTCGTCGATCACGTCCGGGGGACCCGCTACGAAAATCGTGTCGCCCGTCTTAACCATGGCACGCACCAAGAGTGGTATGTCTTGAGCCCAACGATGCCTGACGAACGAAGCAGAACCCGTGGTACCACCTGAACGAGGCCGCCGGAAAGCGAACTGCACACCGCGACCGAACTTACCTTTGACCGACTGAGCCCCCGCCAGTGTTCCATCGTTCTTGTGCCCCGATGCGTCCTCAGCCGTGCCCCCTTCAAACGTGCATGCCAGCACGAGCCGCTTGTCATCAGTGGGTGATTTTTCTCGGCTTGATGCACGGAGCGAAATTTCATCAGCGCTCAGCGCCGAGTGATAAATGCGCACCTCGTCAATCATCCCGGTGAAGCCCAACGGGCTGTTGTAGTCTCCGACGGCACTGGCGTCATCCGCACCGATTTCCAGCGACTGCGCCGGGTCTGTTCCCAACAGCTCCGTGGCCACGGCCGACGCCGCCAGATTGCCATTGATGTACAACTGCATTTGGAGATCTTCATCAAGTACGCCGGCGACGTGCGTCCAACGGCCGATCGTATCGATCTTGGCCACCGCGGCGGCAAGTTTCGTACTCGAACGCACCACGAAACGCGGTTTGCCACCTCGCAGCGCCAGAGCGTAACCGTCCGTCGGCCCACCGCGCGCCAGGATCACTCCGTCCGGTCGATCGGCGGAGAACCACGCTTCGACTGTCAACGGCTTACCTTGCGGATTCAGGCTTGGCGTCTTTTTGAATTGGACCATGTTCACGGCGGCCGGCCTCCTGCGTCCCCCGATTACTTTTTCGTCAACGCTACTGCGTGCCTCGGGCGGTGCCTCCTTGCTTGTTGCGAACAACTGATGTTCGATCGTCGTCGTCCATTTGAGATATTCGGACTTGCGACCGAAACCGTAAACGTCCTTGTCGTCGAACACCAACAGGCGCCCCGACGGCGCATACTTGCCGGCCTGGTAGTATCCGCCGTGGCCACCGGCAAAGCTGCGTCCATACACCCAGTAGGATCGATGGAACCACGTGTCGTCCAAGAAGCCCATCGGTGCGAACAAGTGTGCCGTTTCGCCGCGTTGCACGGACGCTTGCGCGGCAAAGTCGGCGGCATTTGGCCCGATTTCTAAGCGGTTGCCTTCCATGTCAATCTGCTGCGAACGGAGATAGACGTAGACGCTATCCGTCGAAAGGACATCCGGTAAGGCAACGGGCATCTGCAGAACTTTGATATGGTCCTGCATGTCTTCGCCCGTGTGTGGATCGCGATCGTCCATCTTTCCTTCGGAGATCTTGCGACCCGTTTCGGCATCCAGTCGAAAGAACCGCATACCGCCGTCGAGAAAACTCGATCGACCTGCCACAAAATAGACGACGCCACTTTCGATCAGCACACTGCCATGCACCGGCCAGACGGATTCGAGCTGTTCAAATGCCATGAGTCGCTCGTCACGTGGAGCGGCGCGAAATCGCCACACGAGTTCACCGTCGCTGGCACGCACGCAGTACACCCAACCGTCGGCCGAACCGAACACGGCGCCGCCGCGAAAGAGAGTCGGCGGTGAATCGACACGGCCGCCGGTCGTATAGCTCCACTGAGTCTTTCCTGTTTCGGCGTCCAAAGCGTGCAGCGTGTGCGCATCCACTTCTGCGACAAACAACGTGCCGTCGGCAACCACGACACTGCTGAGCTTGCTCGCAAAACGCGATTCCCATTGCGGCTTCAACTTGGTCGGAACCTGCGTGCCGGAGAACCCGGAACGTGACGCGTCATGACGATAGGTGGGCCAGTCGCTGGGGTCGGCTTGGCTAGCCGCTGCATCTGTGAGCGTCCCAAAGGCCGGTCCACGCTCCAACCGCGCCGACTCGTCAACCTCTGAGACCTCTGCCGGAAGTTGCCGGTTCACACTGGCCGGTGCCAGCGCGTTAAGGCCGAACAGTTTTGCCTCGGGATAGCACGCGCAGTTGTGCGGAGGCGCATAGACAAGCCCATTGCAGGGCATAATGCCATACAGGCAGCCACCTCGGACCCAATGGTGGATATCCCAGTCTTGATTCTTGTGATCGACAAACTCGATTCCAGTCCGCGAGGGCAGGAGAAACTTGTCAGTCGCTTTGGCGATATAGCAGCGGTGATGAAACCAGTAGGTATCCACGTTGGGCGGGAATTCGTTGATCACTTTGCCCGTTCGCAGATCACGGCCAGTGAATACACCGGAATCACGTCCGCTGGTCGTCGGCGCAGACCAGACCAGACCGCTGGCGACCAGCAGGTCCTCCGGCGATTGATATCCGCCACGGGCATGTGGAGCCTCCCATAATGGCTTGCCCGTTGACGCGTCGACGGCGTGCATCAGCCGGTCGCCGCCAGCAAACAGCAAGATGCCGTCGTGCACAACTAGCTTGGGTCCGAAGTTCATGGTGACGTCCTTGCGACGCCCGGCGGGCGCCGAGTCCCACTGCGGTTTGCCGCTTTGGCGATCCAAGCAGACAACCTTTTGGTCGTCGTGAAAGTAAACTCGATCGTCATCAGCCGCCAGGGTCAGAGGAGCGACTTTCGATTGAAGCTTCCAGCGCTGCTCGCCCGTGGCAGCGTCCATCGCCACGATTTCGCGGGGCAGCTGATTCCAATGGAATTTGCGTTCTTCGCGGACACGCCTCTGGTCCCCCGTATTGAACGCCGGCGTGAATCCACCCGTGTCGAACTTGCCTTTGTTGACCAGTGCCAGGACAGTTCCGTTGCTGACAATGAACTCTTCAGTTGGGCGAGTCGCCTCGAGTGTCTGGACAACTTCTCCGGTGGCGGCATCGAGCACCGACACGGGCTCCTTGAGGCCGAGCGTCACGTATACGCGATCGCCGATGGCCACCAATCGACGTGCCAGTGCGGTGGGCCCACTCTTCAACGGCCACAAGTGGCTGTGCCATTCCTTGATCGGCTGCTTCCACAAAAGGGTACCGTTAAAGGCATCACGCGCGATCAGCGTCCAGCGCGGCGGCATTTGGATCGAGATTCGTGAGCCTTCGTCCATGATGTAGAAAATGCGACCGCCGGTGGAAACCAACGCGCTCATACTGGCCATGCGATCATGGTGGCGTGACCAGCGTGGGCTGCCAATCCACTGCAAATGACGCGGCGGTCCTACGACATCATCGTGCGCAACTGCGTTCCCGCCGGCGTCGTGCAGAAAATGTGTCCATTCATCAATATTGCCGGGACGTGTTTGAACCGTCTTCGCCCATTTGTCGTCTTGCTTGACATACGCCACGCCGCCGGGGACCAGCACACGCATCACCTCGGACATCGGCACGTCGCCCAGATCTTCAGAAACAAACAGATTGACGAGTCGATCGATGTACGGCAACCGGTTACCGGTAAGACGATCAACGGATACGCTGCCATAGTTGCCTTGCGACTGAACAACACGACGTGCCTTGGCAACATTGTCCGCGTTGCGATCCAAGCCCTGTACCTGAAAGCGTGAGTCAACACGCAACTTTGCAGTCAACTGCCCGTCGCCACAGGGAAAGTGCACGACGAAGCCGCCCGTGGCACCAGCCGCCGAGATAATCTCTTGTGGCGTCTCCGCGGCGGCCGTTTGAACTTGCAGCAACGCGAGTCCGGACATCACAATCGCTAATTGGCGGAACCATCGAGTTAAACAGTTAATTTCCGGATGCGGGCAATTCATCGTTTCACGTTCCTTGACAGAGTTGGCAAATGCGGAGACAGTTCCAGCGATCGGTCATTCTATCACGCGAAGTTGCCCACGTCTTGTACGTTGATTGCGAATTCGGCGTGCTGGCGCCGGGCACCTGATGACCACCCTGCGATTGCGAAATTCACTGCGCCGCGATACAAGATAGGCCGCAGCCGGGCGATGACTTTCCCCAATCTATCAAAGAGCAAGGCACGATGCGCGAACTGGAACTTGCCAAACAAGCTGCCGTCGCCGGCGGCGCCGTCTTGACCGAGTACTTCCGAAATGGATTGCCGCAAGCCATCCAGAAAGATCCATCAAAGACCTACGACCTGGTCTCGCGGGCTGATATTGAATCGGAGGAGACGATCGTGCGTTTGATTCGCGACGCCTTTCCCGATCACGAGATTCTGGCTGAGGAAGGGCAACGTGGTGCGACCGATGCCGAACACCTCTGGGTGGTTGACCCTTTGGACGGCACAACAAACTTCCTGCATCAAATCCCACATTATGCCGTTTCCATCGCCTACTATCGCGGCGGCCAGGCGATCTGCGGTGTCGTCTACAATCCTTCACGCAACGACTGGTATGAAGCCGTGCAAGGGCAGGGGGCTCGATTTCAGGGAGAACCCATTCACGTCGCCAACTGCCAACGGCTGGACGAAGCGCTCGTGGGGATCGGATTTTACTACGACCGCGGTGCCATGATGCAAGCCACACTTGACGCCACACGTGATCTCTTCGAGCAACAAATCCACGGCATCCGACGGTTCGGCACGGCGTCGTTGGATCTGGCTCAAGTGGCTGCGGGCGCCTGCGGAGCCTATTTCGAATATGAACTCTCGCCGTGGGATTTCGCCGCCGGGCAACTGTTAGTCGAGGAAGCGGGCGGCCAAGTGACGGACTGTCGAGGCGACAGTTTGCGGCTGAAAAAGAGTAGCGTCTTGGCTTCCAACACAGTGTTGCACCCGGCCGTGCTGGCAATTGCACGCAAGCACTTGCTGCCCGATGGCAGTTGAGGTCTGGGGACGACACGCCGTGGCGGTGAGATTAATCACATCGTGTGGGCCCAACGGATCGAGGGCCAATACCGTTCAATGATAACTAACAAGCTTGCAGTGCGTTGCCGCGCAGGCAAAAATGGTGCAGCTTGCCGTGTGGCTGACGTGCTGCCCGGTTCACATGTTTGTGCCGTCTAAAGACGGTTGAATCTGTGACTGTTGTATAGTCGTTGTTCGCTCCGCGAACATTACGTCAAGATCGCGGAGTCAGCAGCGCCTATTATTGTTGCGCCAATACTAAGGAGCCTCGCATGATTCGCGTTTACCATCAGCAGTTGTTTGCCACGCCCTTTCTCTTGGTCGCAGTGGTTCTGTTCGCGCCTGTCGCCCCGAGCGGTCAAGCGGCCGATCCAGAACCGCTGGCCGGCACCAAACCGATGACGGTCACGGGGGATATCGCATCACAAATGGTTGACGGGATCGATCGGTTCTTGCTGCGCGAACTCGAGCGGTCCATTGCTGACCGTGCGCAGCACTGGAAGCGAGACATCTCGTCGGCGACCGCGTACAACGCGTCCATCGAACCGAATCGTAAGCGCCTGGCCCACATCCTGGGCGTGCGCGACGACCGAGTTGCCTTCGCCAATCCAGAGTTAATCGCTTCGACCGCGCAACCGGCTCTGGTCGCGAAAGGGCAAGGGTTCGATGTCTACTCCATTCGCTGGCCGTCGGTCGGAGATATGCACGGCGAAGGGTTGATGCTGGTACCCAGCAATGGCAAATCAGTTGCCGATATTGTGGCGATCCCCGATGCATCGCAAACGCCGGAACAGTTGGTCGGACTAGCACCGGGAGTCGCTGCTGCTTCACAGTTTCCGCGGCGGTTGGCCAGCGCTGGTTGCCGCGTCATTGTGCCGTCGCTTATTAGCCGCGACATGCAGCGTCGCGCGCCGCCTGGACGAGGCGGTCGAGCAAACCTGACTCATCGCGAATTCGTTTATCGGGCGGCATTCGAATTGGGCCGCCATCTGATCGGATACGAGCTGCAGAAAATCCTGGCCTGCGTGGATTGGTTTTCAAACGAAGGAGCCGCCCCCCGCACGATCGGTGTGATCGGCTACGGCGAAGGAGGCATGCTGGCATTGCACGCCGGTGCATTGGATCCCCGGATTGATGGTGTTTGCGTGAGCGGTCACTTCGGCTCGCGACAGAATTGTTGGAACGAACCACTCGACCGGAATGTGTTTGGGCTGCTAGAACAATTTGGTGACGCCGAAATCGCCAGTATGCTGGCCACACGTGTGCTCGTGATCGACAGTACACCCGGACCAGACGTGACGCTGCCCAGCGAAGGTGGTGGCCCTGCCGCCATGAAATGGCATTCGCCGCAAGCGATTGCGGCGGAGCGTCAACGGCTATTCGATCTGGTCGGCGACTTGAAGTTGGAGACAAAAAAGCCGGCTCTAAGCAAGTTCTCAGTCAATGCCGAACCGACCGCCGCTTTTTGCAATGCCTCCACACTGCAGTCGTTCTTGTCGTTACTCGAACTGGACCACGTTCGTGTTCCCGCTGACGACGTCCCCATGAAAGACCTGCGCCGCACTTTCGATACCGACGCGAGGCTGGCGCGTCAGATTCAAGAAATGGACGACCACAGCCAATGGCTGCTGCGGGAAAGCCCGTTCGTCCGCCGCGAGTTCATGAAGGAACTTGATACCTCTTCGCTGGAAAAATACGCTGCGTCGGTCGAAAATTATCGAGTTTTCTTTCGCCACGAAGTCATCGGTCATTTTGATCAGCCGCTTCTCCCAGCCGATCCGCGCAGTCGCAAGACGTACGACGAGGAGAAATGGACCGGCTACGAAATCATGCTAAACGTCTTTCCGGATGTGTTTGCCCACGGCATTCTCTGCTTGCCAAAGGATTTGAAGCAGAACGACAAACGACCGGTCGTCGTCTGCCAACACGGTCTGGAGGGACGACCGACCGATATCGTGACCGGTGACCATCGCGCGTATCATGACTTCGCATCAAAACTGGCGGAACGCGGTTTCATCACATTCGCTCCACAAAATATCTACATCTTTAAAGATCGCTTCCGCACGTTGCAGCGCAAAGCCAATCCACTGAAGAAGACGCTGTTCTCCGTCATGGTGCCACAGCATCAACAGATTGTAAATTGGCTCAAAACGCTACCCAATGTAGATCCGGACCGAATTGCGTTCTATGGTCTGTCGTATGGCGGGAAGAGTGCGATGCGGATTCCGCCGCTGGTGACCGATTACTGCTTATCCATCTGTTCGGCCGATTTTAATGAATGGGTTCTCAAGAACGCCAGCACTCGCCACAACTTCAGCTACATGTGGACGGGCGAGTACGAGATCTTCGAGTTCGATCTGGGCAGCACGTTTAACTACGCCGAGATGGCGGCGCTGGTCTGTCCGCGCCCCTTCATGGTCGAAAGAGGGCACTTCGACGGTGTTGGCGAGGACCAGTGGGTCGCACACGAGTTCGCGAAAGTGCGGCATCTTTACCAAGCCAAGCTCGGCATCGGTGATCGCACGGAAATCGAATGGTTCATTGGGCCACACACAATCAATGGCAAGGGGACGTTCGACTTTCTGCACAAACATCTGGACTGGCCCAAACCGCCGACGACTGGCGGGCGGTGAAAACATGCCCTGAACGTTCACGCTTTCAGGCAGCTATGCGTCACCGTTGCCACCTACCGAAATAGTGCGACGAATTTCGTCCGTCTTGAATCCCAATGCCATGGGTCGAGCGACGCCTGGCAAGACAACGACATCGTACAACTCACGGACAATCCCCTCGATCGAGAGCCAATGGACCATGTCGCCGGTGCGGAGGTCGATAACTCCCAGGCCGCAACGTGGCTCCGCATCGCGCTGGGCCAGATTGTCGTCCAGCTCAAGACCTGAAAACGTCTTATTCTCGCGTGCCTGCGACATCCCGACGATGGCGAAGTCGCCCCTAAACGCCAAGCCTCGCAAGTAACCGGGACAAAACGTGACTGGTTCAAATTCGCCCCGTTTGCAGTCGAGTCGCCCCAGAAATCCACAGCCCGAATTCAGCAGCCAAAGTTGATCACGATAAATCCGTGGCGAATGCGGCATCGACAGCCCATCGGCGATGACATCGTCCGTCCGAATATCGACCAAACATCCGCCGTCGCGCCTCCTGTCCCGCCATCCGTCGGCGACATCGGAGCGACTTACCGCGGTCACGTAGGCTGGGCGTCCATCTTCCATCGCCAATCCGTTGAGATGGCAACGGTCTTCAGCGGCCAGCTTGCTGATCCACGGCGGCTGCCATAACGGTACGAAACTGTGGGTGTCGCTGATCGTCGCCAGGCAGCTAAACAGCGTGTTGATGAAGACCACGCGCCCGTCACGATCGACTGCCACATCATGCGCGTCAATATCTCCCGTGGTATTGCCCAATTGCGGTACGTAAACTCGATCGAAGCCGCCTGCAGCTTGTCCGCGCTCCAGAACATTTTCGAAACGCCACATCTGATAAATCGAACTCATCCAGACCGTCTGCGCATCTGTCCAAAGTCCCATGCAGCGATTAAACGTTCGCTCGAAAATCGACAACCGTCCGTCCGGCTGCAGGCCGATCAAGAACAGTTTTCCGGTTTGGTACGTCGTGAAGGCCAAGCTACATTGTTGCTCGGCCAACCAATTCGTAAACTGACGCGACGCATTCAACTCCAGTCGAGGTGGATCGGAGGACGGCGCGTGTTGTTTGGGCATGACTTTCAACCTTTAACTTCCAATTTCCAAGTCACGACTCACGACTGCCTACTTCCTGACCCTTGTACGGCAATCCGAAGTACTCGTGAATGTACGCTTTGCGATCGCCTTCGTGGCGGACGAAATTCACCAACGCCAGCAGTTTCTCTTGATCTCGACGAAGTTTCGCAGCCAGTCGCTCCCCGTCGGTCAGGGCCTCGGGCAGATCACTGACCAACATTAGATCACCTGTCTTGTCGTCCACTTCGGTCACACCGTATCGATCCAACATCGACAGCACTGTGTCCATGCGATGGTCGTGCCGCTGCTTGAAGTGTAGTTTATCTCTGAGCCAGTCCGTACCAAATGCGTTCACCTTCTCCAATTCAGTTGCCAGGATGTGATGAACGCGGTGATAGAATTCGGACGTGGGATTGCTCCAACCGATGAATTCCATTTGTGTCGCCAAATCACCCTGTTCATATAGGAGCAAACATCGGCTTGGTTGGCCATCACGCCCCGCGCGTCCAATTTCCTGATAGTAGGATTCCATCGACCCCGGCAAGTCGGCGTGCAGGACCAGCCGAATATCGTCTTTGTCGATCCCCATACCGAACGCATTGGTCGCCAGAACCAGAGGTTCGTCACCCTGCATAAAGCGATCTTGAATCGATCGACGACGTTGGCGCTGCAGATCTCCATGGTAGGCCACGTGGGGGACGCCTTCGTTCTCCAGTCGTTCGCTGAACTCCATCAAGGTGCGTATCAGCGTGAAATAGACAATCCCGCTGCCGGTACCCAACATCTCAGGGCGGACTTCGCCGAGAATGTGCTGTAGCTTGTCATCAATGTCCCAGACTTCGTCGACATCCAACTGCAGATTTGGTCGATCAATACCCTCGTGGAACAGCTCGACATCTTCCGGCAGCAGGCCGAGTTGTTTCACGATGTCGCGTTGCACATCGAGCGTCGCCGTGGCGGTCAGGGCGATCGTCGTGGGGTTGCCCATCGACTGGCGAATCTCTGCCAGACGCGTGTAATCGGGCCGAAAATCATGGCCCCATTCGCTAATACAATGCGCTTCATCGACGGCCAGCAGGCGGATCTTGCGTTTTGCAAGTACTTGCTGAAATTCTGCCTTGCGAAATCGTTCGGGTGTGACATAAAGCAGCACGTAGCTTCCCGAGGCCACGGCGGCGTACCGTTGCTCGCGTTCCGATCGCTGAAGTGACGAATTAATAAATGCGGCCTCGACCCCGCGTCGCCGGAGGGCATCAACCTGGTCCTTCATCAGGGCAATCAGTGGCGAAATCACGACCGTCAGCGGTGAATCCCGATGTTCCTTGGACAGCTCCACGTTCTCCGACATGGGCTCGGCTACCGGCCAGTCGCTCAGCGCCGGCACCTGATAGCAGAGCGATTTCCCCATTCCCGTAGGCATGATCACGAGGGCATGTTGCCCAAGCATGACATGATCGATGACAGCGCGCTGAGAGGCCCGAAAATCATCGTGACCAAAAACACGTTGCAGGATTTGCACTGCTTGCATGAAACCATCACAATCGTCGCGGAACAAGAACGATGCTTGCGTTGGGTAGGTATAACCGCATACCCTGCGTCATTACAATGACACGACGAGCTACTTCCCGAATGGCCAAGTCGCGACATTCATCCTGAGACCGTTATTCAAGGAACTTATCAGCATCACTTTGTCCCACACCTCCTCCCGAAAGCCCCGCACAAAAATCGTGGCCACTGTCGGCCCCGCTTGTGGCACCGTCGAAATGCTTCGGGCCTTGATCGATGCTGGCGTCGATGTGTTTCGCATTAATACGGCTCACGGCACGCGCGAGGAACATCAAGCAACATTGGATTCCATTCGCCAAGCCAGCGAGACGACAAATCAGCCGGTTGGCGTATTAGTGGACTTAGCCGGCCCGAAAATCCGCCTGGGAAAGTTGCTCGACGATCCAACGCAATGCGAGCTGGATCAGGAATTTCGCTTTGTTCGCGGAGACACATCGGCTGCGGCCAATGAACTGATCTGCAATTATGTCAGGCTTGTTGACGAGTTGAAGATCGGCGATCGTGTGATGCTGGCCGACGGGACCGTCAGCATGCAAGTGACCGCGCTTGAAGCAGGTGCAGCGGTCTGCCGTGTGACTGGCGCGGGAATCCTGCGAAGTCGACAGGGGGTCAATCTACCGGGTGTCACGTTGACTGTGCCGGCGATGACCGAGGCGGACCTGGACAACGCCAAATGGGCAGCCCAAGCGGGGGCGGACTTTATCAGCTTGAGCTTTGTGAGAAGTCCCGATGAAGTCATTCAACTGAAACAGCTCGTCCAATCGTTTGGCTCCAGCGCCATGACTGTGGCCAAGATCGAAAAGGCCGAGGCGATGTCCTGTCTGGAAGATATTGTGTTGGCGGCAGATGCCGTGATGGTGGCCCGAGGGGATTTAGGCGTCGAAATCGAGTTGGCCGAGACGCCCATGGCGCAGAAGCGAATTGTGTCGACCTGTCAGCGGCTTGCCAAGCCAGTCATTGTGGCCACACAGATGCTCGACAGTATGCAGCATTCACCTCGCCCGACACGTGCCGAAGTCAGCGATGTGGCAAACGCGATTCTCGACGGCGCCGATGCCTGTATGCTCTCCGGCGAAACAGCGATCGGCGACTTTCCTCGTGAATCCGTGGAAATGATGAACTGTGTTATGCAAGCCACCGAGGCAACGATGGCGACTCCAGAGAACCTGATGCAGCGGCCTGCGTCTAGGCGGGCCCCAACGCCGGCTCTGTCTGGAATCCATCCGATCTCGGCCGCGACCGTACGCGGTGCCGTGGAAATCGCCTCGCAGTTAGACGCCACCTTGGTCGTCGTCACCAGCCGGAGCGGTGCGACGGCGCGGTTCCAAGCCAAATTCCGCCAACTGACACGCGTCGTGGGGATCAGTGATTCCGTCGAGACTTTACGCCAGATGAGCTTGTTTTGGGGAATTACGCCGTTGCCAGGTGCGCCGGCGGGAAGCGGACCAGAATTGCGCGAGTTCATCGAATCGTGGGGAAAACAGCAGAAACGACTGGCGAAAGGGGATTGCGTTGTCTACCTCATCGGTAGCGCAGTGGTCAAAAGTGCGCATAACGTTGTGGTTGTTCAAGAGGTCGAATGAACATCAACCCTATTGAATTGTCGCACGTGAATGGTGAAGGGGTCGGGCGGCCCGATCTGCAGGTGATGCTCGTCAACGTGCTCAAGGGCAATGAAACCGCGCAGCGGGAAGGGGGTCTGGACATCCATCTTCTGGCCAGGGAACCAGGTATCGAGATCAGCGGCATATGGAACTTCAATGGGTGGGTCGAGCGGTGGGGAAAACACCGGTGGGTCCCCTGTGATCCGAAGCTGCGCGAGTTGGCTACGATTATGGGCCAACCGCCGGAGGGTGTCATGCGTGAAAGTTTGGAATATCCACCGGACGGCTTCTGGTGGGATCAGCAATGGCGAATCACGCCGACCTACCCGAGCGGAGTCCATTTTCTGCAACCCTATGCCGATGCCCTGGCGAAGTATGACACCTTGTCTCTCAGGCGTGGCGGCTTGATACTCGATACCGGCCATGCCGAACTGATCCAATCGTTTGCCTTGGCCTACCGGGCGTTGCCCGCCAAGAAATTCGAGACGGTGGGCGATTCGACCGACCCCGTAGCCGTGCGGACGTTGGTTTGCGATGACAAGCGCTATCTCTATCTGGTGAATCGTCACCACGCGCCCGTATCCGTGGAAGTGCAACTCAACAAGGCAACTGGCAAGGCACTCGACTTGGCAACGAACCAGGACGTGGAGGCTCCCTCGCGTTGGCCGATTCCGCTCGGTCCGTACCAGTTGCGGTCGTTCGGCCTCGCGCCCGAGGTCGAGGTTACCGGCGCTTCGATCATTCCGTAATGATCTTCGATGGCCAATAGCACGAAAGGCTCTGCCACACGCCGTTTTTGAAAGGATGAACCATGTCTGCGAAGAAATACTCCTTGCTTTCCTGCTTTTCGGTGTTCCTCTTCCTCGTCTCATCCGCCGCACAAGCTGGCGATTTTTTTGTCGCGCCCAGCGGCAACGACGCAAGGCGCGGCTCGCTCGAAGAGCCTTTCGCCACGCCCGCCCGCGCTCTGGATGCAGCGCGTCGCGTCCAAGACGAGCCCGTCACCATCCATCTCCGCGGCGGCGTTTATCAGCTTGACATGCCGCTGACATTCACTCCCGAAGACGCTCGCACGGACAAGACCCCGTTGACGATCCGCGCTTATCAACAGGAACGCCCCATCCTAAGCGCCGGCGTCAGGCTCACCGGCTGGCAGGTCGGCGACGACGGTCGCTGGCGACTGACCCTCGACGCGGTGAAGAGCGGCGAGTGGAACTTCGGACAGCTCTTCGCCGGTGACCAGCGCCGCCCACGGCCGCGCGCGCCCGCGACCGGTTACTTCCACATCGCCTCGAATATGCCTCCCACCGAAGCCAACGCCAAACGCGGCTTTGACCGTTTCCAATTCAAGAAAGGCGACCTCAAGCCCGACTGGTCGAACCTCACCGATGTCGAGCTGGTCGCGTTTCACCGCTGGTCCACCTCGCGCATGCGACTCTCCTCCATCGACACCGATCAGAGGGTCGTCAACTTCACCGGCGCCACGCGCGGTCTGGCCGGGTGGACTGACTTTGCAACCAACCACCGCTACTTCGCCGTCAACGTCAAAGAGGCGCTGAGTCAGCCCGGCCAGTGGTATCTCGATCGTCCCACCGGCGTGTTGACCTACATCCCCAAGCCGGGCGAAACACCCGACAACACCGAGGTGTTCGCGCCGCGCGTCGATCAAGTCGTCGTCATGGCCGGCGATGTGAAGCAGCATCGCTGGATCCAGCACATCCGCTTCGAGGGCCTCACGCTGGCGCATACCAACTGGGCCTGTGAACCGGACGGCGAAAGCTTCCCACAGGCGGCGATCAACACGCGCGAGGCCGTCGCCGCCATCGGCACGCGGGATGTCAGCTTCATCCGCTGCGCCATCGTTCACACCGGCGGGTATGCGATGGGCTTTGGGGCCGGCTGCCGCAACGTCCGAGTCGAAGCCTGCGAGATGGTCGATCTCGGCGGCGGCGGCGTCAAAATCGGCAACGCCGGCGGCGCTCACTCATGGGGCCAGTTGCAGGCCGACCCCAGCGACCCCGAGTCCGCCGTCGCGCACATCACCGTGCGCGACTGCACGATCGCGCATGCCGGCCGCATTCACCCCGCCGCGGTCGGCGTGTGGATTGGCCACGCCTCGCACAACACGATTGAGCACAATCACATTTTTGACCTGTACTACAGCGGCCTGTCGGTTGGTTGGACCTGGGGCTACGCCATGCCAAGCCGAGCCCACCACAACGAAATCGGCTGGAACCATGTCCATCAGATCGGCCAGCGTGTGCTCAGCGACATGGGCGGCATCTACACACTCGGCGTCAGCCCCGGCACGCGCATCCACCACAATACGTTCCACGACATCGAGAGCTTCAGCTACGGCGGTTGGGGCCTGTACACCGACGAAGGCTCCAGTGAAATCTCGATGGACCACAACCTCGTCTACAATACCAAGGATGGGTCGTTCCACCAGCACTACGGGCGAGACAACCACGTCACCAACAACATCCTCGTCAACTCCAAGATCTGGCAGGTCCGCCGCAGCCGCGTCGAGGATCACCGCTCGTTCATTTTCGATCGCAACATCGTCTACTGGACGCTGGACACACCTCTGCTCGGTAGCAACTGGAAAGACGGCGGCTTCGACATCGATCACAACCTCTACTGGCACGACGGCAAGGACTTCGACTTTGCCGGCATGTCGCTTGACAAGTGGCGCGAGATGGGCAAGGACCAGCACTCAATCATCGCTGATCCCCTGTTCGTCGACGCAGCCGCCAACGACTTCCGCTTGCGTGAGGAATCACCGGCAAAGCAGATCGGCTTCGAAACGTGGGACTACACCAAGGCCGGCCGCCTCACCCCACGGTCGCTGACCAAAGACATGCCTTCCGTGCCCGCTACGTATGAATAGTCGATGAACCATGGGGATCACGCGACATCGTGGAAACCGTGATTGGATACGGATTGTCAGAAAGGATCGAATGACATGTACGCACATCAGCCGTACTCAGCCCTCTTCACCGCGTCAGTTGCATTGACAATGTCTTTGGCGACTGCCAGCGGTGAGATCCCCGAAGAACTGAAGACGCCGAACTACCGCATCACCAAACTCGAAGGAATCGGGTATGACCAGAGTTTCGGTCGCCAGGATCCAAGCAATGTGATCAAGGTGGGGGAAACCTATCACGTCCACACTTCGAAATTCACAGGCAACTCGCCCTACACTGGAGTCATTGGGCATGCCACCTCGACCGACGGACTCGATTGGAAAGAACATGACGATGCTCTTACCAAGGGCCCCGCCGACGCATGGGATAACTACGGTGTGCTGACTCCGTATATCATGGCCTACAAAGGCAAGTACTACCTTTACTACACGTCATCCAGGAAATTGCCCAATGAACCGTGGGCGATACGAGGGCCCAATAACGGGCGGCACATCGGCTTGGCAATCGCGGACAGCCCCAACGGTCCTTGGCAGAAGCAGCCCGAACCGATACTCAGCCCGGGCAAGGAAGGGGATTGGGATTCCTACCTGGTCGATGACGCACACGTCATTGTCCGCGAAGGCAAATTCTGGCTGTACTACAAGGGGGGCGACATCAAAGTCACAGCCGACACAACGCGGTGGGGGTTGGCGATCGGTAATTCGCCCACCGGACCTTTCGTGAAATTGAAAGACAATCCGTTGATCGGAGGACATACCGTCTGTGTCTGGTCACATCGCGACGGCGTGGCTGCATTGATCGACAATGCCGGGCCGGAGAAATTCACCGTGCAGTGGTCCACGGACGGCATCCATTTCAAGCGTGCCGCGAAACTCAAGTACGTACACACTGGATGTGGACCCTACGATCCGGACGCATTCAGTAACACGACACGGGCCCGAGGCATCACGTGGGGCGTCGCGCAAGATCATCAGCAGGGCAAGATGTGCATCGTTCGCTTTGACGTTGATCTGAACGTCCCACAGGAAGACTATGAAAAAGCCGCAGCCGCCGTCAAAGCCGCGGTGCCCCAAGCCCGCAAGGATCCGACGCGACCTGTCTTCCATTTTCGGCCGCCGGCGCAGTGGATGAACGATATTTGCGGCGCGATCCGGTACAAGGACTACTATCACGTTTTCTATCAATTCAACCCGTTCAGCGGCGACCGTTGGGGAGACGATTACACGCTCTGGGCGCACGCACGCAGCAAGGACCTCGTCCATTGGGAGGACTTGCCGTGGGCATTCTTGCCCATGAAGGATCGCGGTGAGCGTCGCTGCAATTCGGGCTGCATCACGCTTGATGGCCATGGCCGCCCCATGATCTTCTACACTTTCGTTCCGGACCGCCCAGACGCCACACGATTGGGCAAGCGTGAACATTGGGGCGTGGTGCCATTGGATGACGATCTCGTCCGGTGGCGCCGAGTGAAAGAGGAACCGCTGATGGCCGCCGGCATGAACGGCGTTCCCGCCGACACCAACGCCGGTTGGAGCGACCCCTTTGTGTTTCGCAGCGAGGAGCGGACGTTCGTTACGTTCAAGTCATGTGACGGTCTTGTTTGCGAGGCGCAGGACAAGGAACTCACGCAATGGAAATATGCGGGGCGCATGGACGGCGTCGACGGAGAATGCCCGAACTTTGTCGCACTAGAAGGCAAATCGGTGCTATTACGCTCGACCATGCCGCCGACGTACGTGGTCGGCGATTTCAACCGAAAAACGATCGAGTTCGACATGAACGGCCCGCAGGGCGTACTGGACTACGGCTTCGGCAGCAACCCGCCCAAAGACCGAGCTTGGACGCGCGGACTCTACGGCACCAACGTCTTTGTTGACGAGGACGGTTGCCACATCATGCTTGGTTGGGTGTGTGGCTTCAAACCCGGTCGCGGCTGGAACGGATGCATGTCGCTACCACGCGTCCTGACAGTCGACAAAGACCAGCGACTCGTTCAGACCCCAGCCGCTGAACTCAAGAAGCTACGCGGGCGACATGTGCGGATCGAGAACCTTAGTCTATCCAGTGAATCAAGACGCATCGAAGGAGCACAAGGAGACACGGTCGAAATCGTGGCTGATTTCGAGGCAGGCAACGCGTCGGCCTTCGGTCTGAAAGTCCGCTGCAGCGAGGATGGACGGGACGCCGTGACCCTTCGGTATGCAGACGGAACACTCAACGTCGCCGGAACTGAGGTTCCAATAGCTTCTGAAGAAGAGCGGGCGTCCATCAAGCTACATGTTTTTCTCGACAAGTCGGTCATGGAAGTATTCATCAACGATGGCCGCGTTTCCGTCACGCGAGTGAACTACCCCGGAGAAGAGGACCTGGGCATTGCTGCTTTTTCTGAGAATAGCCGCGTCAAGTTGAAATCGCTTGACGTCTGGCAAATGAAACCGATTTGATGGCCTTCATCAAACCCGACGACACGACCCGGCCGGGACACGAGGTGTTCAACGAATTATGAACGTTCTACCCAATCTCAAAAGAAGTAGGTAGCACCAATGTCAGTATTTCGTTTCACATTTATCGCGCTGCTGATGGCCGGTCTTGGCACCGCTGCTTTCGCCGATGAGATGCCCCGCGTCGATGCGGCCAGGTTCGGGTTTTCACCTTCCGCCGCGGCGAGCAAAAACGTTGCCGCCCTCCAGAAAGCACTCAATGGTGGCCACAAGACGGTCAGCGTCACCACGCCGGGCATCTACGATCTCGACGCGACAGTCTACCTCGACAGCCACACCCGCATTGCCTGTTGCAAGAGCGTCACACTCAGGAAAGCGGCTCCCTACGGCTTCATCGTCCGCGGCAACGTCGAGGAGCGGCCGATCCGGCTCGCGGTTCCGGAGAGCGTCGAGGTCAAACGATGAAATACACGCTAACATTCCTCATCGTCCTGCTGCTCGCGCCGCTGACTGGGACTTATGCCGAAGACGCTGCAAAGCCGTCAACGCCGCCCAACATCGTTTTTATTCTCGCGGATGACCTGGGCTATGGTGATCTCCGGTGCTATGGCTCCGTGGATATTCGCACGCCACACCTGGATCAACTTGCGGAAGAAGGTGTCCGGTTCACCGACTTCTACGCCAATGCGGCGGTTTGTTCTCCGACGCGTATTGCATTTCTGACCGGTCGATACCAACAGCGACTCGGTCTGGACAATGCCTTGTACTATCAGGAAATGGGCCGCGGATTGCCGATCGACGGTGAGACGATCGCCGACGCGTTACGGTCTGCCGAATACGCCACCGGGCTCTCTGGCAAGTGGCACGTTGGGTACGACCGGCAGCGTCAGCCTCGGCAACAAGGCTTCGATCATTTCTTTGGGTTACTGGGCGGAAACCATCACTATTTTGAGCACATGGATCGCATCGGCGTACCTGACCTGTGGTTGGATAACAGTGCCATAAATCGTGAGGGCTATTCAACGGATCTCATTACGGAGGACGCAATCGCGTTCATCGAAAAACACGACAAGAAGCCATTCTTCCTGTACCTGTCGCACGCAGCGCCGCATTTTCCCTGGCAGGGACCGGACGATCATGACAAAGTCGTCAGACCGAAACACAAGTCGTGGCAACAAGGCGACCGTAAGACATACATTGCCATGGTTGAGAGCATGGATCGCGGAATTGGCAAGGTGCTGGCGAAACTCGACGAGTTCAATCTGCGCAATAACACGCTGGTTGTCTTCACGTCTGATAATGGCGGCCATACGTGGTCACGCAACACGCCATTGCGAGGTTCCAAGGCCACTATTTGGGAAGGCGGCGTCCGCGTGCCTTGTCTCGCGCGGTGGCCCGGTAGGCTGCCGCAGGGAAAGGTGACGTCCCAGGTTGGCATCACCATGGACTGGACCGCCACGTTTCGGCGGTTAGCCGGTCTCGGCCGTGACCGCGCGGGGGAGGACGGCATCGACCTGCTTCCAGTTCTCACCGGGAAGGCGCCGGCGCGGCAACGGACTCTCTTCTGGCGTCGCAAGAAGGGCCCCGTGCGGAAGAACGTCGAAGAAGGTCTGGCGGTACGACAGGGCCGGTGGAAACTGATCAAGCAGGCAACCGGCGAGCGATACCTCTTCGATCTTAAATCTGACGTTGGTGAGACTCGAAATCTGGTCGAGGAGCATCCGGAGTTGGCTGCCAGGTTGGACGCCGAACTCGTCGCCTGGGAAAAACGAATGGACAGCGAATGAAACACACACAAACCATGAAACACACCCTCACACTCCTCATCGTTCTGCTGGTCTCGCTCGTCTGCGGCCCCGTTGCCGCGCAGGCCGAATCCGACGCGGGCGGTCCACTCATCCCGTCGATCGCGGGCGAGTGGTGGCGTGCGGCGTACAGCCCCGAACTGCCCGAACTCGACTCGAAACGAGGCGAGATCGTCGACCACACCTTCTTCCGTGACGCCGACGGGACGTGGCAGCTCTGGACACAGATCCGTGGCACGCGTCATGACCGAGTCTTTTTCCGGTGGACCGGGTCTACGGATTTCGAGAACGATAAGCAGGCATGGAAACCACATCGTGTGTGTTGGGTTGGCGATCCGCACGCGGGTGAGATGCCGCGCACCATTCAGGCCCCGCACTGCTATTCGGAAGATGGCCGATGGCATATGTTCTATGGAGGTGGCGGAAGCATCAGCCGCGCCGATTCGGATGACGGCCATGTCTTCATCCGCGCCCGAAACTCCGACGGGTTCAGTCGACTGTTCGCCGACCTTTCCAACCGCACACCCAGCGGCATGCGTGATCCGTATCTGTTCAAGGCGGACGACGGGCGCTACCACCTCTACTACACATGGAAAGATCATGTGATGGCGCGGACGGCCGACCGCCCGGATGCGGCTGAATGGTCCGAAGGCGTCATCGTCAGTACGACGCCCAACGCATCACAGTGCCCAACGGTCGTCCGCATCGGCAACTGGTACTACCTGTTCAAGATGGGCGGCTCCGGCGAGTACCGCACGGCCGTCTACGCCTCGCGAGACCCGCTCGACTTCGGCGGGGTCGAGGCGAAGTCGATTGCCACGCTCCCAGCGTCGGCCGCGGAGGTGCTGCAAATCGGCAACCGGTGGTACATCTCCAGCCTGATCCCACATCGCAACGGCGAAGGCAAGGTCATTGGCCACGCCGGCGTCCGACTGGCTCCGATCGAGTGGAAGCCGGCTTCCAACGACTAGCTCCGGATCTCACAAAAGTTTTAGTCGCAGACTGCAAATATTTGGAATTTGGTGATTCTACCTAATGAAACATCACATCTTAACTCTCACCACCCTGCTGGTGGCACCGGTGGCTGCACTGCATGCGGATGATTCGGCAAGAGTGGCGGCCCTCGTCGCATCGGCGGCGGACAACGGCGGCAAGGTGACGATCCCGCCCGGTGACTATTACCTCGATGGCGTCGAGCCGATTCCTTTGCGGTCTGAGATGACGCTCACCGCGTATGGAGCCCGTTTTCACCTGCCGGAGAAGCTTGGCAACCAGGCTCGGATCGTGTTGTTCTCAGGGGAAAACGTCAAGCACCTGCGTTGGTTCGGTGGTTACTTCAGCGGAAGTGTGTTTGACCCTTCTAGGACCAGCAACGCATGGGAGCCGAACGCCAATACGCGCGGCATCCTGATCACCACGACTCCCGGGGGCGAGACCGCGGATCTGACCTTCCGCGATATCACCAGCGACGGTTTGGCCGGCGCGGTCATCACAGTCCTGGGCGCGGAGAAGAAAGGGAGCGATCGGGAGGTCGAAACTTATGCCCGCAATGTGACGATCGAGAACTGCACGCTCCAGTGCAGCGGAAAGTTCATGTGGGACTACGGCTTTCTCTGGCAGAGGATCGTCTGGCCCGAGGACTACAACGACCAGGAACGGGCTCTCGCCGCAAAGTACTTTCCGCCGGAATACATCCGCGGGCCGGTAAGCATGAAACAGGGAGACGACCGCGTCTTCTTCGACAACAAGCCGCCGCTGCCGGTGTCGAATCGGGACTACCGAGGACAACAGTCACTGTGTTTCTACCATGATGATCTGCCGTCGAACATCGTCCGGGGTCGGCAGTATTTCATTGTGGAAAGCAAACCGGACTTCATCCGTATTGCCGAAACAGTCGGTGGAAAACCGATCCGATTTGCCGGCGACGCCGGTGCCAACACCCGGCTGATGTATCCGCTCCTCCGCGCTCACCTCGCTCTGTACGCCCCCAAAGGAAGCGGGCCGGGTAAGGGAGCGATTGATCTGGTGGGCTGTGAGAACGTGATCGTGCGCGGCTGCCGGCTCAGCGCGCTCGGCGATACCATGCACATCCAGAAGAGCCGGGACATTGCCTTCACGGGCAACCACATCACCGGTTCGCGGATGGGCGCCTTCTTTCTCGCCGAGTACTGCCGCAATGCGGTCGTCACCGGCAACACGGTCGACGGTTCCAACGGCTCGCGCGTGATGAGCGTCGAGAAATCCTGCGAAGACGTGACCATCGTCGGCAACACCTTCCGCAATGGCGGACGAGGATCGTGGATCAATCAGCCGCGAAACTTCGTGCTGGCGGACAACGTGTTCGTCAACAACACGACGAAGTGCGAACGGGATCCTCGCCGAGGCAGACGCAGTTTCCTCACGGGCGACTATGAAGAGTACGCCGAACTCTATTTCACCACGCATGAGCCGGGCGGCCGTTATGGCAATGTCACGGTGCGAGGCAACATCTTCATCAGCGGAGACCACGCGTCGCACGCCATCACCTTCGCTCCTGGCGGCGACACGCTGCTGGTGACGGACAATATTTTTCAAGGCCGGGCGCGCACCATTGCACCGACCACGGGCTGCACGAATGTGACGATCCGCGGAAACCTGGGGCCGGAACCGCCGAAAGGGAAAGCATCACAATGACAGACAACAAACACAGATTTTCGGGCAAACACATACTCACACTCCTCACCGCACTGCTGCTCGCGCCGCTGACAGGGAAGGCCACGGAATTCACCGCACATCCCGAAGCGAAGTTCGAAAACAGGACGCCGGCCGAGATCGATGAGTATGAACGCGGCGTTGCAGCCAAACTGAAAACGCTCAGCCAACGCGAGATCTGTGACCTGGCATTGGTGCCGCCGATACTCAACACCGAACCGCTTCCGGAATTTGATTACGACCGGTTGGATTACGGCATGACGATTGGCGTTGCGCGTACGCCGCGGGGGCGCATCTGGTCATGCTGGGTTGCGGGTGAAGATGGTCCGGGCGCGTTCTTCGTGCTCAACCGCAGTGATCCGGACGGTGAGACTTTCTCGAAGCCGATGCTTGTGATCAATATGCACAAGCAGGGACTTCCGCCTCGATCCACACTGGTTGGCAACCTGTGGACTGACCCATCCGGCAAGCTCTGGCTGTTCTTTAATCAGTCGCTCCGGATGAGGGATGGACGCGACGGTGTCTGGGCAACGACCTGTGACAACCCCGACGCAGAGAAACCGCAATGGTCCAGGCCACGCCGTATTTGTCACGGTTTTGTACTCTCCAAACCAACCATTCTTGCCAACGGCGAATGGCTACTACCGGTTGAATTCATCGATTCCGAAGTCTTCCCGGAACTGAAGAAATATCGCGGGGCCAACGTTCTGGTCTCACGGGACAAGGGCGAGAACTGGTCCTGGCTCAGTGTGGCGTCGTTTCCCGATTCTGATTGGGTGGAACCCCTGATCGTAGAACTGAAGGATGGACGATTGTGGCTGCTCGCGCGGACACGCAGTTACGTCATGCAGCGATTCTCTTCAGATATCGGTCGCACCTGGACGGAACCAACGTTGCCGACCTTCAAGCACCCGCGAGCAAGGTTCTTCATCCGGCGCTTGTCTTCGGGGCGAATCCTGTTGATCAAACACGGCAAGGCCATCCAGGAGATCCCTGGAGAGAAACCTGGTTATGGCGGTGGGAATCGTACACGAGTCTTTTTCGGGCATCGGCATCTAAAAATAGTTAGTCGTTGGCCGAAAAAGACTCCCGACCCCTTCCTGGCCCCAATCGACTACGGCGATAGGCCGCGGCTTTGGCTTGCCCCACAACAGACTTTTTCGCTTTTGGCTACGAGAAAAAGCTGGCAGCGAGTCCCTTCTCCCCTCGGAAGGACATGTTCAAGGCTCTCCTAAACCTCCAAAGCGAAAAAGTCTGACAAGCGGGGTGTTTACATGAAACAACACGTTGTGGGCTGTCTCCCGACCGGCCCACGTTCGGCAGACCCTTTCAGGGTCGCACGTCCGTAGGCGCAGGCCGTGGGTTCAAGACGCACTATTCTTGACAGTCGAGTACCATCTTGCCGAATTGGGGCGATTCGCGCATCCGCTCGACCGCCGCGGCACCATCGGCCAACGGAACAACCTGATCGATCGTGGGTGCAATCTGGTGCCGGCCGACGAATTCGATCATCTCTCGAAAATCCTCCGGCGACCCCATAGTCGTGCCCACCAACCGCAGTTGTTTCCAAAAGACCTTGAACAGATCTAACTTCTTGGCCGGACCTGCCGTGGCACCGTAGCTGACAATCCGACCGCCCGGTGCGGCCAGATTGACCGTCGCCTCGTAGCCTTCTCCACCTGCGCTATCGACGACCAGATCGATGGCACCGGCCTCGGCTTTCAGCTCGGCGGGCCACTCCTTACGCGTGTAATTGAAACCTGCCGTAGCGCCTAATTCTCGTGCCCGTTCCAGTTTATCGTCGGAAGACGACGTAACATAGACAATCGCTCCGGCGGCAACGGCCATTTGGACCGTCACCGTCGCCACACCACCGCCAACGCCCGTGACCAAGACACGATCGCCTCGCGTCAGCTGTCCTTGCGTGAGCAACGCGCGGTATGCGGTCACGCCGCCCAGGGGCAAGGCGGCTGCCTGCTGCCAACTCAGATGCTCCGGCTTCTGATGGACGACATCGGCTGGTACAACAACTTGCGTGGCAAACGTCCCATCGTCGGGCATTCCCAGAATACGAAAGGCGCTCGACTGCACCGAGCGATTCGCGCCCCACGCCAAGCCAGGATTGATCACCACGGACCGGTCGCGCCATTGGGCTCCGACGCCTTCCCCGACTTCAGTCACGATTCCAGCACCGTCCGAACCCAAAACGACAGGCATTTTGACACCAGGGTACATGCCCTGTGTGATCCAGAAATCTCGTCGATTCAATGCCGCAGCCTTGACAGCAACCGACACTTCGCCGGGGCCAACAGTCACATCGGGGCGCTGAACGAAGCGCAGTGGCTTATTGATTTCTTCCAGGACAAGTGCGTGCATTTGTCGGAACTCCCAAGGGATAAAGGCAGCTTGCTCACAACCAGGCAGCCGCCAACGCTGTTATGTCATTTCCGGTCGATTTTTGCTAGCGGGCGGTGTCCGCTGGGGTCGCTTCGCTTCCTCGCAATTGCAATTCCCACAAAAAAATGCATTTCTTGCGCGCTTCGTGTGCTTGCGTCGTTTTGAGGTGTAGGCCAGAGGTTGTCGGCCCCAGCGCCCCCCTGGTCGTCTGTCGAGCTTTGATACTCGGATTGAGACCGAAAAACGCAGGACTCTCCTTCTTGGTGAGCGTGAACTTGTGAGTTTGGGAACCAACGGCGGATCGATTTCGCTAGACGATTTGGTCGCGCTGAACGAGGAGATGGCGGCTCTGGTCCGTGCCGGTGTCCCGTTGGACGCCGGAATGGCCGATCTGGGATACGACCTCCCTGGAAAACTCGGGGGGCTGGCGAGTCAGATTGGCGAGCGGCTCAATCAGGGTGAAAGCCTGCCGCAAATTCTGGCTGACGATAGCCGAACGCTGCCGACAGTCTGGCGAGCAGTGGTCGAATCCGGGTTGCGATCCGGAGATCTTCCTGCGGCACTCGAATCTATGGCGACAACCGGCCGGAACATCGCGGATATGCGACGGGCCGTGATGATGTCGCTGATCTACCCCCTGATCGTTGTTTTGGTTGCCTATGCGTCCTTTGTTTTTCTGACAACGTATGTGTCGCCAACCATACTCGGGTCATTTCACGACCTCACAGATCAAGAACAACCGTTCCTTAGTTGGCTGGTATGGTTGGGTGTCAATTCTAGCTGGTGGGCCGTTTGGTTACCGTTGGTTGGTGTTACTTGCTTGGGCGTCTGGTGGTTCAGGTCCAGTCGAGCCCAGACCATCTCGAACTCGACGATCATGCGATGGCCAGCCAGCCTCGCGTTGCTACGCTACTGCCGTCTGGCCACGTTCGCAGAAGTCCTCGCGTTGCTGGTTCGTCAGAACGTCCCCTTGCACGATGGACTCGAACTGGCCAGTCAAGCCTGCGGTGATCGTGGATTGCGCGAAGCCGGTGCGTTGGTTGCAGCTAGCTTGCGTCGCGGCGAGTCCCTTTCGAAAAACGACGCTGGCCTGAGTGCATTTCCGCCATTGTTGGGTTGGCTGATCACTTATGGCGGCCAGGCGGAATCGCTCAGCAACATGTTGCGAGAAATGGCGGAGCGGTACCGCAATCAGGCCAAGCACACAGCGAATTGGTCAGCCGTGTATCTGCCGATCATCATCACCGTGGTCGTGGGTGGTACGGTCACATTGCTCCAAGCTTTCGCAGTCTTTGTCCCGTTGACGCAACTCTTCATTGGCATCGCCAGGCAATTCTAGATGAATTCATTCGATTACCTAGCGTTACAGCCGGACGGCAGCGAAGCGACGGGGCGCATTGAAGCCGCCGACAGCGGCGAGGCCAGACGCTTGCTTACCGATCAGGACTTGACAGTTCTCAACCTGACGCTGGTCGCGGAACCTTCAGCAACCACATCGAACCGACCACTTTCGCCCAGCGAGTCCGATCAATTGGCCGACCACTTGGCCCATTTTGGCGCGACGGGGCTGCCGTTAGAGGCGGGTTTGCGGGCCGCTGCTGCCGAAGTGGACAATTCTCGTGTGGCGACCGCCCTCAACCACCTGGCAAACCAGCTCAGCCAGGGGGCCTCGTTGGAGGCCGCCATCGTTCAACCAGAGTGCCAGCTTCCTCGACACGTCGGCGGGTTGATCGGAGTCTCTGTTGCGATTTCAGTGACATGAGCCGACTCTCCACTTCTCTGCCGCCTGAGCGACCGAGAGGATGTCGACATACCCCATTCGCCGGAGATCAACAGGCTGTTAGAATAGTAATCGAACGTCGCCGCTCTTTCCAAGCAAAGCGATACGTGCCACAGAAGGGAACAGCCACCATGCCAAGCTGCCGCCGATGGTCCGCTCATTCGTTTGTCGTCTTCGTCGCATCTACCGTCTGTTGTTCAGCTCAAACGCGCGCGGCGGACGCCGGGCCGAAAATCGTACTCGAAGAGTTCTCGATTACACCAAAGATCCTGAAGCTGGGAGAGTCTTTCGAGATACGTGCACAGGCAGTGGCGACCGATGTGCCGCTGGGCAGCTTCCTACTCCGCACGGCGGAAGAAGTGCCGCGAGAGGCAGCGATCCCCGGGTTTTCACTCTACACCAACGGCAAGTGGTACATGGCGGAAGATGCCAAGTATTACCTGATGGATAACGGCAGGGTGGACGAGGATCCGCGTGACGGCGCGTTCGCTGTCAGCGTGAACACGAAGGGTTGGAAGAAAGGCGTCATTCCGTTCGCATTCTTTGCCAGTCGCCGACCATCAGGAGGGCCGTTCGTTGCCGCTCGGCATGATTTTGTCGCGGTCGTTCGTGACAATCAGGTGACGATCGAAGACCTCGGCGGCAGCAATCTCAATGAGAGTCGCTCCATCGAGTCATTTCGTGTCGAGCTTGGCGAACCAGTACGAGTGTCAGCCAAGATCGTCCATCGAAGTTGGCAGGGAGTCCGGATTACCAATCCGTTCCACATTGCACACGCCGATACGTTGCCCGGCTTTACCTACGATCGTGGAAAGAAGAAGTCGGTTCTTGGAGCCGGGCCAACGTCGCTCGTTGCCAACGATAGTCCACTCGATCTGGATAAGGCCGCAGGAAGCATCGTGTTCAATCTGGCAACAGAAGACTGGCGGCCGGGCGTCCATCATTTCCTGTTCGAACTGATTGGCATCTCGGGCAATACGATCGACCGACGTTCCTTCGCGATCAAGATTCCAGATCCTTGTGATCATTTGGCGGTGACGGTCGAGGATTCTCGCGAGTTCAGCCTCGGCACGCACTTTGGGCGTTTCCTCAAGCTGCCTGATGGGACCCTGTTCTGCGAGGACAAGGTATCGGTTGACAAAGGCAGCACGTGGCAGACTGGCACCGGCGGTTTCGGCGTCGGTGGTGAACAACTGGCTGACGGGACGCTCCTGGGCTTGGCTTACCGCTGCCTGCCGACTGAACAGGACAATGGTTGGTATCTGTGTGAGCGATCGATTCTGAACGACGATGGCAGGACCTTTCGAAAGGATCAAGCGAGGTTCTTTGTGCCGGAGGCGAAGCCTGCGATGGGGCACGGTCCGCACAAAGGGCCGCTGTTCATGCGTTCGATCATCGAGCGGAAAGACGGCTCGCTCGTTGCCCTGACAGCTGGCTGGTTCAAGAGCGACAAGGCGCTCTGCCCCTACGGTCGAGGCCGCCCTTACTCACGCACTTACGTTTGCGAGTCCAGCGACCGCGGCGCGACATGGAGGTACCTCACCACGATCGGCTATGACCAACTCGGCAGCGAAGGCTACAACGAAGGCTCGATGCGCCGACTGTTCAACGGCGAATGGCTCGCCGTTCTCCGAACGGGCAACGAACGCGACGCCAAGTGCCAGGACAATCCTATCATGTGGTCCGTGAGCAACGACGAAGGTCGCACCTGGTCGGAGCCCCAGCGGACTGGTGCCGAAGGTGCCTACCCCAGCCTTGCAGTGCTCAGTGACGGTCTGGTCGTGATGAGTTACGGTCGCCCCGGAGCCATGCTCGTCTTCAGCCACGATGGTGGCCGTACCTGGACCGACCAAACGGCCGTCGACACGACACCCTACTCCGGCTACACCGACGTGGTCGAACTCTCCCCCGGCCTGCTGCTCGTCGGATTCGGTACGAAAGACTATCTCGATCGCACAACCGGCAGTCGCACTGACCAACTACGATTGGTCCGAGTGCGATATGAGACACGCTAGTGGTGCGTCAACATAGAGTTTACTAATCCTTGGATACCGTGTATGTACCGATTCTTCGGTAAGTTCTTTCACGTATCCAAGGATGGATTTGATGCAAAAGGTCTATGTGGTTCAATTGTCGAGCGAGGAACGGGA
>PVBE012375927.1_pt1 | contig 37067 bp, 32 predicted proteins | sample 1631181 | NCBI WGS metagenome assembly PVBE01 (sample SAMN08397723, study PRJNA350692) | Marine metagenome, whole genome shotgun sequencing project. | isolation source: water | place: Pacific Ocean | collected 2012-04
GCCACTGCCAGGGCAAATGCAAATCGCCAGCTTGCCTGCCGGACCCCCACAATCTCCTTCAACGTATAAGCCAGCACGTCGGACACTACCCCTGCGGCAACAACTGCCCAGAGCGGCCACAATGCCACGATCCAACCGGTCCAGTAAGTCACCAGTGCGGTGAGACTGACCAGGCCCAGGCCCAGCGTCCATTGCACTACGGCCTCAGGACGTTGTCCTCGCTCGGCAATCCTCTTGGCCACGAAATAACAGGCTACGGCGACTGCAGCCATACAGAGCAACAATCCCAGCTTGCTCCAGCTGCTCATCGCATCTGCCTGGCCCAAAAGAAAATCCACGTTCGCTAAATCCAAGAATGATGACATAAAAGCTGATTCCTGACCTCACAAGAGAGGAAGTTAATGATTGAATTCGTAACACGGGCCTGCGACAAACCAAGTCCCGCGTGGTTATTTATCTTTATCCTCATCCGTCAAAATTTGGCGAATGGCACTGCGTACCACTTTCATTCGCGTATTGTTCGAATCGTCCAGGATGAGTGTTACCTCGTCGGCCTCCTTGTTGACCCGCGATACCGTACCGAGGATACCCCCAATCGTAAGAATCTGATCGTTCGTTTTCAGCTGGTCCAACTGCTGCTTCAAGTTGGCCCTTTTCTTTCTTTCTGGCATCATGAACATCAGGTAGAAGAGACCGAAAATTAAAAGCATCGGCGTCAACATGCTGCCCAGTCCCGGTGGTTTCGCTGCGGCCGCAGGTTGCTCCTGTGACTTGTCAGGATCGCCAGCCGGGGCAGTCTTTTCTGCTGCTGCATCGGCTGCCTGGTTTGCCGCTGGCTGGGCATTATCCGGAGCCGGCTGATTGCCAGCATCGTTTTGAGCCAGCAGTAAACCGGCGACGATTAATAGTTTAAGCATGCTGCGTGCCTTTTTTGGTTTCTTCTTGCCAACCAGCAGAGCCAGTTACTGCTCTACCGTTACGTCTTTTCCCAGGTTCATCGGCCTGCCGCCAACCGCTGCAAAGCTCCACCCACCCGATCCGGGGGCAGGAATCGCAAGAACCGAGGCTGTCGACCGTGATTCCTTGCATAAAACCTAGTCTCGGTATCTTAAATGTATGTTCGCTAAGGGGCAAGATCACCCCCAGCCCTGATATTTCACTTCTGCTAACTCCGTCAATCGATCTTCTTCAATCGCCTGGCGGATCTCTGCCATCAGCCGCTGATAGTAGGTCAAATTATGGAGGGAAAGCAAAATGGGGCCCAGCATTTCTCCTGCCATGAACAGATGCCGCAAATACCCACGGCTGTGACGGCATGCCAGGCACGGGCAATGAGCCTCCAGCGGCTCCTGGGATTGCTGGTGCTGCCGATTCCGTAGCCGCACAGGCCCCTGGTCCGTAAACGCCAGACCGTTACGTCCATTACGAGTGGGCATCACGCAATCGAACAAATCAATTCCCCGCTGCACGGCTTCCAGGATATCCTGCGGCCGGCCGACACCCATCAAGTAACGAGGGCGATCCTCCGGCAGGATAGGCTGGGTCACATCCAGGACCTGGTACATTTGTTGCGGTGTTTCCCCAACACTTAAACCTCCTACTGCGTAGCCTGGAAAATCGAGTGCGACAAGCTGCTCTGTACACCAGCGACGCAACGATTCATCAAGCCCACCCTGAACGATGGCAAACTGGGTTTGTTCGGCCACACCACTGGCCTCCTGGCAACGGGCCGCCCAGCGTACGCTCCGCTCACACGCTTCCTTGACCAGGCTCTCCTCGCTGGGCAGCGCCACAACATGATCAAGCACCATGGCAATATCACTACCCAGTTCCGCCTGCAACTGCATGCTGCTCTCGGGAGTCATTTCCAGCAAGCTGCCATCAATATGCGATCGGAAGGCAGCCCCTTCCTCGGTCACTTTCACGCGTTGCGCCAGGCTGTACAACTGGAAACCACCGCTGTCGGTCAGGATGGGACCGGTCCAGCCCATCATGGCATGCAGTCCGCCCAACTGCTTCACAACGGTTGCGGAAGGACGCAGGGCAAGATGATAGGTATTGCTGAGCACCATGTCGGCCCCGGTGGCCGCCACCTGGTCGATGGTCAAGCCCTTGACCGTGGCCTGCGTGCCGACCGGCATAAAGGCCGGACACTGAACCTTACCACGCAGCGTTGTCAATTCCGCGCGTCGCGCGGCGCAATGCTTATCCTGGTGCTGCACCTCGAAACCAAAAGATGGTGCGCTCATTGCTGGCCAGCCAAATCAGTACGCCGGTTACCTCGCGGCAACCGGGCTTACTAATCGCCTCGTAATTTCAGATCGAACAAGGTTAGTTTTTCACGAACCTCGTTGAGACTCGTCACTCCAAAGTTTTTACTCTCGAGCAGATCGTCCCCGGTCTTACGAATCAATTCACCGATCGTATTCATTCGCAATCGCACCATGCACTTGCGGGCACGCACCGAAAGATTCAAATCAGAGATAGGCCGATCCAGGATCGTCTGCTGATCCGGAGGCAGGTGTGAAACGTCAATTTCAGGTTCGACATCCATCCCTTCCTCGGCAAACTGTCCAAGCTCCAATCCCTTCGAACTCAGCATTTCATTGATTTCCACCAATGAGGTTTCCCCAAAGTTCTTGCTGCTAAGCAACGTTTGTTCACTGGTTCTGGCCAGGTCACCAAGGGTCATTACGCCCATTTTCTGCAGGCAATTACGACTGCGAACAGACAGTTCAAAATCGGTGACTGGAATATTAAGCACCTGGGCCAATCGATCACTGGCTTTTTCAGCTTCCAAATCAAAGAACTGATCGTCAGAGGCTTCTGCATCCTTGAGAAACATCGTGGCATTGGGATGGTTCGGCTGAACTTCGAGAATCCGGTTGTAGCACTGCTGTGCACCCTCGAAATTCTGGTTGTCTTCATAGAGGATTCCAAGATTGAGCAGGACGCCCACGTGACTCGGAAAACCATCTGCGGCACGGCGATAATAATTCAACGCCAGTTCATCATTGCCACAACGATCATTTTCCAGTGCCAATCCGAACAAAACTCCGGGATGGTTGGGGTCCGCTTCCAGGGCGCGTTCGTAAAGGGCAATCTGCTCATCGAGGTTGCTTCTCAACGCCGCCACGGTAGCCGCTCGCTGGTACAGGTATTCGGCGGTCTGTTCAACGGGACCGAAAAGACCGTCTAGCAATGCCAGGGCGGACTCGGATTCACCCGCGTAACGTAATGCCTCGGCCTTGCCCAGCACGCAGGAATCTGCATCGTATCCAGCGCCTTGAGCTGCCTCGTAACAGGCAATCGCCTGTCGATGATCGTCCCGGGCAAAGTAAGTCTTACCCATGAAAAAATGGGCTAAAGCACCGCCATCGGAATTGGACAATGTCTCCAGGGCCTGGTCAAAACGTCCAAGCAAGTAATAACAAACTCCCAGGCGCACCGCCGTTGCGGGGCTGCGATCCTCTCGCACCTCCAGTTCAGCAACGGCATCTCGCAAGGTACCAAAACATGAAAAGTCCGCTGAAATAGCTTCGCTCAGCTGACGAATTTCCGTTGGCCCAAACGAACTATTAGAAAGAACGGTTTCTCGCAAATCGATTTCTGCCGTGTTGGCCATCTCGTTGGTGTCCAAAACCCTCTCCTTCGTCTCAACAATACATCAAAACCACGATACAAATCGTGACCTGGTAAACTTCATTGAACAGGCCGCAGTCATCCCCCGCGGCCACAAGAGCCAGCGGCGGGAGTCGAACCCGCAACCCCCGCATTACGAATGCGGTGCTCTGCCAATTGAAGCTACGCTGGCCTGATGGATTCCCCCTGCCGCGCTCAGAAACCCTAAACCTAGATAAAACAACGGTTATCGTCAACAGGTGAGCGGCCCAAAGCGAGCTGCAAGCCGTGAAATTACGGTCGCTATAAAAGCTCGCTTTTCAAGCATCAGCAGTTGCTTGAAGCATACCAAGACCAGCAAGAAAAAACTACGGGTCCCGAATGTGCCAAACACGCGTTGGCGTTGCTCAACGGCCAGGGGCAAGGCAACCGTTGAACACCCAACATTCGGGACCCGTCGGATCGATGTCTTCACGAACTTGTCGTGAAACTCATCTGTTTCCTATCCTGAATAGAAAGCACTCCGCGTGCCAATCGCCACCAACTGCCCAACGTTTTCCTGAGACAGATCGCAAACATCTACATACCAAGCACTTACGGAACGCAACTGGGCCTCGGCTGGCTTTCTCGCCAACCAAGCAACATCCCTCCGTTTGTCTTAGATTCATACATTGGCACGAACCGCATGACCCAAAATGCAACATTCCAAGAGCCCCCTGCTGCCCACCTGAGTTCTGGGCTACACTGCCAGCCATTGAAGCATTTCTGTGCGACCATGGTTACATCTCGCTGCCTAGTTGCCCAAGCCTGGAGAAGCCTCATGCCAGCTTCCGCTGTATCCGATCGTTCTGAACATCGACAGAACCTGGTCCTGGTCTCAGCCAACCCAAAAGCAGGTGCACGGTCCGGAGCCACCCCCCTAAATCAGCTTTGTCACACACTTGAAGAACAGGGATTCGAGTTAATCCGGATATCTGAAATTGAGCAACTTGCCCCTGGCATCGCAGCTGCCTACCAAACGGGACGCCTGCGTACGGTCATCGCAGCTGGTGGGGACGGTACAGTCTCGCTGGTAACGAACCACACGCCACCGGGTGTACCGATTAGCATTTTTCCGCTGGGGACAGAAAACCTGCTGGGTAAGCACCTGGAGTTGACTGCTGAGCCACTTGCTGCCGCGCACCTGGTAAGCCACGGACAAGCCATTCAGCTGGATGCGGGCAGGGCAGGGGACCGAATTTTCCTGTTGATGGTTGGCTGCGGCTTTGATGCAAACGTCATCCACCAGTTGCACGCTACACGTACCGGTCACATTCGTCATTCCTCTTACTTCAAGCCGATCTGGCAATCCATTCGCTCTTACAACTATCCGAAAATTCAGATCCAGTTTCCAGATCTTGAAAAAACTGTAGCCGGTTCACCGGCAGAAGAGATCCAAGCTTTTTCAGCCAGCTGGGTTTTCCTGTTCAATGCACCCAACTATGCATTCGGATTACCCCTGGCACCAGATGCTGACAACCGTGATGGCCTGCTGGACCTGTGCACATTTGAACATGGTTCACTGGGACAGGGGCTCCGTTACCTGAGCGGACTGCTTGCCGGTGACTGTAATTCCTGGGCGGACTGTCAAAGGAAACGTGTACGCAAAGTCCGCCTGGAATCGGAACATCCTGTACCCATCCAGCTCGATGGCGATCCAGCTGGATTCCTCCCCCTGGACATCGAAATTTTGCCGCAGCGTCTAACGGTACTTGTCTCCCCGGAATGGGCTGCCAAAAATGGGTTTCCGAAATCGCCTGAACTGAGGTAGGCTTAGAGGCGTAATATAAACTGTTTTGCTGTCGCATATCGGCCCTGCAATCGCAGTACGGCTCAAAACAGCCCCCTTTTTTATTCCCAAACAAGCGGACCCGGCGGGCATGAATGCTCCTCAGAACGCAAACAATCCAGCCAGCGTCGGGCCCTACCGTTGCGGTCCTGGCGAACCGCTCCTGCTGATTGCAGGCCCCTGCGTTTTGGAAAGCAAGTCGTTGGCCATCGAAATCGCCGAAACTCTGCTGGCCGAATTGGGACCGCTGGACGTGCAATTAGTTTTCAAGGCGTCTTTCGATAAGGCTAACCGTACACGGCTGGACGCCTTTCGTGGACCAGGCCTGGAGCAGGGCCTGGGAATCCTCCAAGAAGTCCACCAACAAACGGGCTTACCTGTCACGACAGATATCCACGAACCTTCCCAGGCGCGTGCCGCCGCAGCTGTCTGCGATTTGCTCCAGGTACCGGCATTCCTCGCTCGCCAAACGGACCTGCTGGTTGCTGCAGCAGGTACCGGTCGCGCAGTCCACGTGAAGAAAGGACAGTTCCTTGCACCGGACGACATGCGACATGTTATTGCTAAACTGACCGAAAGCGGCTGCCGAGATGTACTGGTCTGTGAACGCGGCACTTTTTTTGGTTATGGACGGCTTGTCAATGACATGCGTGCATTACCTCAATTACGTGAGCTAGGATCCCCGGTAATTTTCGATGCCACGCACAGTGTCCAGGAACCCGGCAGCCTGGATGGGGCAACGGGTGGCAACCACTTGATGGTTGAACCGTTGGCTCGTGCAGCGGTGGCGATTGGTATTGACGGATTATTCCTGGAGACACATCCTCGTCCGGAAACAAGCCCCAGTGACGGAGCCAACATGATCCCCTTGGACCAGTTACCTGGTCTCGTGAAACGCTTACTGAAACTACGTAAGACGGTGGAGAATCTCTCGTGATAGCAACGCGTCTTTTCAATCGTAAATCCCCGGCTTTCCAAATGGTCAATGTGATGAATTCTCACCTGGCTATACCATGGATCCTGGCAGCGATTGTCTTTCTCCAGGTCGGCTGTCAGCAGCAGGTGAAGGGCCCGAACCCCCAGTCCATCAAAAAACAATCCACGCAAGACGATCTCAATGAAGCATTACAATACATCGATGCCCTGGATGATTTCGACCAGGAACAAGTCATTGACCTGACGGTTTATTATCTCAATCGCTGGATCGCCCCCCGGTCCGCAGATGACCAGTGGAATCGTTCACCCCTGATCGATAGCCTGCCAAGACGCCTAAAAGAGATTCGTTTCGTCGGTAACGTTTCGGACCGAAAGTACAGTTACATTGACGTCGATCATATTCACCAATGCCGGTGGTTACGTGGCATCTCCAACTGGATCAGTCGTGTTGACCAGACGGCTCACCTGAAACACTGGAACCAACTTATCCCGTCTTCGCTGGAGGCGCAGCAGCGGGAAAAACTGATCCTGGCTGCCAAGCTGTTCGACTGGACTATTCGCAACATTCAACTAGATCCCCTGCTGGATCCTTCCCAGGAAAACCTGGACCGATCATGGAACCTGGCTTTCGAGGCCACACCAGGCCCTGGCTACACGATGACACCCCAGGAAACCATCCTGTATGGACACGGCGATGCCTGGCAGCGAGCTCGCATTTTCATGCTACTGGCTCGCCAACAACGAATCGACACGGTCATGCTGTCCATCCAGCGAACACCGGATGGACAACCAACCCCCTGGCTGCCAGCCGTCATCTTAAATGATGAAGTCTACCTGTTCGATACTCAACTGGGACTTCCCATCATGACGATCGAGAGCAAGCAATTGGCATCGCTAAAACAGGTCCGCGAGAATCCTGCGATCCTCGCTCGCCTGTCCGCCGAAAATCAACCTGCTTACCGAGTCGGCCAGGAAGAATTACCACAACTGACCGCACTGGTCGATGCCTCACCGTTTGCCATATCCCAGCGTATGCTGATGCTCCAAAAACAACTCACCGGGAACAAACGACTGACCCTGGCTGTTTTACCGGATCGACTTGGCAAGCAACTCCGGGACAAGCATGCGATCAATACCACCAAGCTCTGGAACATACCCTTCGAGATTCTCCTGTTCGCGGAAGGACGTGAACGACTGAACCAAGCGGGGACAACCACGCCACAAACGACCGAAACTCTTTACCGCATGCAAAACGAATTGTTTCGCCCTGAGCTAAGAAGCCCGTTACTGACTGCCAGGCAACGTTACATCCATGGGCAATTCGAGAACAACACGGAAGAAAAAGGCCAATCAGAAACCCCGGGAGCGAAACCGCTGCTAATGACCGCTCGCAAAAGCGAGAAGGAAATTAACGGCATCAAAGAGATCCCTGAACTCCAGAAAGCATTGCAATTACAGCAAAAACCGGGCGAGCCAATGGAGGCTTGGCAGGAGCGGATCACACAAGCCCAGCTCTATTATCGAGCGATCAAGCAGTATGCCACCTACTGGCTCGGAATCATTCAGCTAGAAGAGGGGAACTACCAGACCGCCATTACCTGGCTCCAACACGCCATCGACGAAGGGGCAGGAAATCCTTTTTTCCAAGGGGCACACTATAACCTGGGGCGCTGCCACGAGGCTCTCGGCCAGGTGGCCGAGGCCCGCAAAATGTACGCCTTTGCCGATTCCGTACAACACGCGGGAAACCAGCTGCGCAGCCGGTTACTGGACCAACCGGACACGGAAACACCCAGGGCCAAGGAAAACCCCACACCCTGACAGCAGCTACCAAAAGTGGAATGTGCCGATCACTTTAGATGCCTTCGGCGGCATGAAATACTCCCTGCCGGCGTGACCAATGGTCGTTAGCTGCTAGAATAGCGGAAGCCAGCAGCCCTACATTCGTGGGCAACTGAATCAAACTCGTTTTCGTCATACTGCTCCCTACCAATCAGCCGAGAATATACACCCATGGGCCAAATGCGGTTCGTCACCCCAACACCTGAACGCATTACGCCAGACCTGGTTGAGAAAGCCTATCTCTCCAGCCTGGAAGGGGTCCCCTGGAATTGCCAGACACAACTGGTCAACAACAGCCTGGTCGTCGATCGGGCCAATGACGAATCCGGCAACCTGAATATTCCCTGGATTGCACCAGGGCATGGCCCGCTCATGATCAGTACCACCAGCCTCATGCAACGTCCTGAGGCCTACCAGCTGGAAGTTGAACTGGCACGAGGAACTCTCAATCGCCTCCGCAATTCCGTCTCCATCAGCTCCCTTAGTGGCTGGGATGTGCCATCAGCAATCACTGACGAGATGCACCTGGCCCAACAACTTTTCATTCGTGCTGCGACCTCGCAGCACATTCCCAGCCAAGCGGCTCACTGGGCCCAGGAGAGTCTCACTCACAGCCTCCAGGGCATCGAAAATTTCGCCTTGCAAAGAGCACGCTTCCTGCTGCATCACCGACAGCAGCAGGATGAGAAGCTATCCACGCTCCTGGCCACGCGAAGCGAAAGCAGTGAATTACGATCACAGATTCGTAAATCACTGCCTTCTGCATTTAACAGCATGGGAGTGACCACGTCCTGGAAACGCATCTCGCCAGATGCAGACAAGTTCAAGCTCGACAACCTGGAAAAACAAATCCGCTGGTGCCATCGCAAGGGGCTGAAAGTAATCGCAGGGCCGCTGGTGCAACTGGACCAGGCAAGCGTGCCCGACTGGGTTTATCTCTGGGAAGACGACTTCCCCACGATTGAAAATTACTTCAACGATTACATTCGCGAAATCGTTACTCGCTTTTCTGACCAGGTGCACATCTGGAATTCCGTTGCCAACATGAACGTCGACAACTGCCTGTCGCTCTCCGAGGAGCAATTACTACACTTGGCAGTCAGTTCCATCGAAACCTTGCGAAAGCACGACAACAAGACACCGCTGATCGTTACCATCAGCCAGCCCTGGGGCGAATATCTTGCAGACACCAGCATGGACATGTCTCCAATGACATTCGCCGAGCTATTGATTCGTGCAGATCTGGGTATCAATGGTATTGGCCTGGAAATCAACTGGGGGTTCCATGACAAAAGTACCTTACCGCGAGATTTACTGGAATTGAGCCAACAAATTGATCGCTGGAGTCAACTGGGAATGCCGCTGGTCATTTACCTGACTCTCTCCGAGCTATCAGGTGACGACAGCCAGGATGCCGCCGCTGCCTATAACAGCGATGACACGGTCTCACTAACGTCTCGATCCCGCAATGTCTTGAGCATTTTGGCGTCAAAACCAGCTGTCCAGGCCCTGGTCTGGAACCAACTTACCGACTCCAAGAAGTCTTCCCGGGTCGGGGCTGGGCTGTTCGACGTTAACGGAAAGCCTAAACCGATCCTCAAGGATTTGCACGATCTGCGGACCAACTACCTGACCTGATCCAGTGCAGATGTAAATTTTCTGCAGGTTCTTCGTAAACGCCTGTTGCAACCTCTTGCCAACGGGCCACTCTCAAATCAAGCTAAGAAAGCATCAACGCTCTCTTTCAAAAGGAAATCCAGTATGGGCATCTCTCGAAATCATCGCACCGGTTACCTTGTCCACGCCTTTCTCCTGATCGCCCTGGCTGGTCCGATAGCTGCTCAACAACCAAATCCTCAAAAACTGACGATCACCGACATCTCCAAGGCAGGTGCTGATTTCCAGGTGCAGGGTGAATACCTGGGCACGGTAGGCACCCGACGGCGTTCACAGACCACCCTGGGACTACAAGTCGTGGCGTTGGGTGACGGACAGTTCCAGGCTGTTGGGTTTCCTGGCGGTCTTCCTGGTGCCGGCTGGACCGGTCGCACGGACTCCATGGAGATGATCGTTAAAAATGAGCCTAACAAGGACAGCCTGGCCATCGTCACGTGTGCTAATTCGGAAGTGCACTACTTGATTCAACTCGAGAACAACGTCGCCCTCGTCTACTCGGCTGAACAGCAGTACCTGGGACAACTGACCAAGATAAATCGCGTCAGCCCGACCTTGCATCTTCCAGCGCCCAGCACGGCAACGGTACTCTTTGACGGAAAAACAACTGACCATTTCGAGAACGGCCGCGTTACTGAAGACAGGCTTCTCATGACCGGGACCACAACTAACGTGGCTGTCAATGACTTCCACTTGCACCTGGAATTCCGAACACCGTACATGCCCTTTGCTCGTGGACAGGCGCGAGGCAACAGCGGCGTTTATATCCAGCGGCGTTACGAGGTACAGATCCTGGATTCCTTTGGCCTCACCGGGGAACACAACGAATGTGGCGGGCTCTATCGACAGCAATCACCGGCCATCAATATGTGCCTGCCACCACTGGCCTGGCAAACCTACGACATTCATTTCCAGGCAGCTCGCTGGGACAAAGACAACAAGAAAACCGAGAACGCCGTCATCACGGTCTACCACAATGGTTTCCCCATCCATAACCAGCGGGAGATCAAGAACAAGACCGGGGCAGGAAAAGCCGAGGGCCCGGAACCCATGCCGATCCACCTGCAACACCACGGGAATCCGGTTGCATTCCGCAACATCTGGATTGACCAGACTCCAGCCGCCTCTCCATCCGATATCGTTGAGGCACCTACCAAGCAGCGTTGTCGCTCACGAAGAATCCTGCGACGAAGACGATAAATCCCAGGGCCCCGGCCCTAGCCCTCTTCATCACTGCGAGCGAAAACCACGAGGCACATGTCGTCCTCCTGGGGAACATCCTGCTGAAATTGCTTCAGCTGTTCCACCAGCGCCGTTCCACATTCAGATGGCTGGCTGCCGGTTTTCGAGACAACCTCGTGGATACGGTCAATACCGTACTGTTCATCCTGGGTGTTACAGGCTTCGTTCAAGCCATCGGTATAGAGAACCAGCAACTCCCCAGGTTCCAGTTGGATCGTATGCTGCTCGTACTCCACGGTCTCCTCGATTCCAATTGGGATACCAGACAACTCACTTCCCGGCTCATCGATTTTCCCATCGCTGCGCCGCATCACCGGGGGCATATGTCCCGCATTCACGATCGTCACTTCGTTGGTATGCGGATCAATGACTGTCATGATCATGGTCACGAAGCCTCGCTGTTGCGTTCGGCTGAACCGTTCGTTTAGCAGTCGCACGGCCCGATCCGGACGAGGTTCAACGGCCAGGGAAAATCTCATCTCTGCCGAGAACTTGGCCATCAGCAAGGCAGCCGCAACACCATGCCCGACGACATCCGCCACGATCACTGCAACACGGTCATCCGGCAGGGCCACGTAATCATAGTAATCACCGCCCACATGATTGGCCGGCTGGTAATAGTCGTAAAACAAGTAGCCTGGAAGATCAGGCTGATCATCCGGCAAAAAATCACGCTGGACTTCATGTGCCAATTCCAGGTCTCGCTGTACTTCTCGCTGGATCAGGGTTTCTTCATGCAAGTTTGCATTATCGATGGCAATCCCGGCCTGGGCGGCAACACTGACGAGAACCTCCAGGTCTTCACGTTTGAATTGTTTCTGTCGCTCAATCGTATCCACCTGGATAACCCCGATGACTTCACCCTCGCTGTCAAACAAGGGTGCGCACATCATCGAACGAATTCGAAAATCGGCGATACTCTGGCTGGCCTGGAATTGCTGATCCGAAACTGCATCTGCCGACACCACGGCTTCTTTCAGTTCCATCACGCGGTTAATAATCGTCCGACTGATCCGAATCGCCTCACTGGAATCCTCGCGTCGCGCCTTGGACCACCTCGGAACCAACACACCGCTGGCATCCCGCAAACCAATAAAAGCACGATCTGCCTGGACAAAAATCTTAAAGAGGCTATCGAGAACCGTGGGTAGCACGTTATCCAGCGAAATCGCTTTTCCCAGGGCCCGCATGATTTCCATCATGGCATGTAGCTTGACCTCCGGGCTGGCAATCAACTGCACCTGCCCATGATGGGAAGTCACTTCCAGTTTCGACATGATCGTCGAACCGCTGCCTTCATGACCATCCAGGAGTACGGGTACATTCCCAGTTCCCATATCGATCGCCTGCGAGACCTTCTCTGTTTGTCGAAAAACAAAGACAACATCGCAAACCGTAACGCGATCACCATCGCGTAATCGCTGCTGACCGTCCTCCATCGGCTGGTCGTTCAGGTAGGTACGATTGCGGCTCTTCAGATCTTCGAGGTAGTAGCCGCCATCCTGAGCGATAATCCTGGCATGCCGACGACTGACCGCATAATCCTCGATCTGGATCTCACACTCCGGAGCACGCCCGATCGTGGACGATACCACGTCCAACTCAAACGTCTGGCCTGAAACAGGCCCGTTGTTAGCGGTCAAAAAAGCCATCAATTCATCCGACACGTACCAACGAACAAAACCGCTACATGCAAAGGTAGCAACAGGGCGATTCTAGTGTGATAGCAGGAAGATCGTCAACCAAACAAAAGATGGTTTTTGCCCCGGAGAGCCGCTGGTTGGAGAATCTTCGTATTCTGAAGAATGCCAACTACCTGAAACCCCAAATCGACCAGGCCTTTCCACAGCCTAAAGCCCCTCTATCCCTCGAAAACCCGCCTCTCGCACCGTTGATCGTTTTCCTCGAAACGGGTAGGATGCCAGCAGATCAAAATGTCATTTTTTACATTTTAATCGGTAGCCCGTGGTGTAATTGGTAGCACGAGAGATTCTGGTTCTCTTCGTCGGGGTTCGAGTCCCTGCGGGCTAATTGATGTCGCTTGATGCACTCCACGCCAGGAGCAGCCAACCTCTCATGTCTCCACGATTCACCGGTGGAACTACCGCAACAGACCCTGGCCTACGAATTCTCGTACGTATCCTGCTGCTACTGGTCCTGGCCCTGCTATTAATGCAGTATTATTATTCCACTCGGAACCAGCCCGGGACGCTCGATCCCAACGCTCAACCACGTCGCATCACGGAACGTGGCGATCTGGCAACGGATGAAAAGGCCACGATCCAGCTTTTCCAGCAATCTTCGGGCTCAGTGGTCTATATCACGACTTCTTCCATAGGCCGAATGAACTTCAACCTAATGGAAATTCCCCGTGGAACAGGATCTGGATTTATCTGGGACGACCAGGGACACGTGGTAACCAACTTCCACGTGATTGAAGGAGCAAGCCGATTCAAGGTCACACTTGCTGACCAAACGACGCGTCGGGCCGTAATTGTCGGCGTCGCCCCGGATCGTGACCTGGCAGTCCTGAAGCTCGACGGCTCCCTGTCCGATCTGAAAAAAATCAATCTTGGCACTTCCAACGATCTCATGGTTGGCCAAAAAGTACTGGCCATTGGCAATCCATTCGGCTTTGACCAAACGCTGACCACCGGTGTCATCAGTGCGCTTGGCCGTGAAATCAAGTCCCGCACAGGTCAACGGATCGAAGGTGTCATCCAGACCGATGCGGCGATTAATCCAGGAAACTCCGGTGGACCGCTCCTCGACAGTGCCGGACGGCTGATTGGTGTCAACACGGCCATTTTCAGCCCCTCGGGCGCCTTTTCTGGAATCGGTTTTGCGATCCCCGTAGATGAAGTCAACCGCGTGATTCCAGAGATCATCAAGCATGGACGTATTTTTCGCCCCGGTTTCGGCATTTCTATCCTCCCGGACAGCGTTGCTCGTGACCTGGAACTGGAAGGGGTGATCGTGCACCAGGTTGATCCCAACTCGGTCGCTTCCAACGCCGGGATCAAACCGCTGCGACGTGCCGATTCCGGTGCCCCGTTGTTCGACTTGATCGTCGAGATTGATGGCACATCCATCGCTGCCACCAACGACCTGCACAGCGTACTCTACAAGCATTCGGTGGGTGACGAGGTCACGCTCCAACTCATTCGAAACCCCAAATCCGAGCAACCGGAAAAACAAACGTTACAAATCCGCCTGCAGGCAATCGAATAATCGTGCCTTCAGGATGCCTTGCCGACTGTGCACTCCGGTTGTCGCGACAGGCAATTTGTCGTAGTCTGCCAACTACGTTCGCTTAACGACAGGACTTGTTTCACACACCGATTTGCTCCGGGTCATTTCAGACCTGCAGATCTTCGGCGTTAGACGTTTCCTGGCTCTCAGCGACAAACAAGAACGGACACCGAATTCCCGGAGCGAGGACTGGCAAATACGATGGAGATGGAAAAACTCGTTTCACTCTGCAAACGTCGCGGATTCCTGTTTCAATCCAGCGAGATTTACGGAGGTTTCAACGGTTTCTGGGACTATGGGCCGCTGGGTGTCGAACTCAAACGCAATGTCAAAAACGCCTGGTGGAGCGACATGGTGACGGGCCATGACGACCTCTCAGTCGCTGCGGGTGCGCCAACCACCTACGAAATGACAGGACTGGATTGCACGATCATCATGCATCCCCAGGTCTGGAAATGCTCTGGCCACTACGACCTTTTCCATGACTTCATGGTCGACTGCCGTGAATCCCAGCGACGCTACCGACATGACCAGGTCCGGGGACGTTGGGTCCAGGCCAAGAACCAACGGATTTTTGTCGCCACGGTCTCGGAAACCTCCCAGGAACAAGAGGACGTACAACGACGGGCGCAGAAATTTTTCAACCTGCGAGCCAAGAACATTGACCAACTGGAGTGGGATGGTGATTTCCAACCCCTGACCGAAATCTCGGACCTCGACCAGGTGCTGGGACCCGATGCCAAGTCCCTGGGCACCCTGACCGAACCACGCGAATTCAACTTGATGTTCAAAACGATCGTAGGGGCACTTTCTGGAGAGGAGGGCACGGCCTTCCTAAGACCGGAAACCGCCCAGGGAATCTTCGTCAACTTCAAGAACGTCCTGGACAGTACCCGGGTGCGTGTCCCATTCGGTATTGCCCAGACCGGCAAGAGCTTTCGCAACGAAATCACGCCTCGCAACTTCACCTTCCGATCACGCGAATTCGAGCAGATGGAGATCGAATTCTTCTGTCATCCAGACGCCTCGGCCGAGTGGTATCGTTACTGGCGAGATCGACGCATGCGATGGTACACCGAACTGGGATTATCCGGTGAGCGACTGCGATTACGTGAACATGATGCTGACGAGTTAAGCCACTATTCGACCGGTACTGCAGATATCGAATATGCGTTCCCGTTCCTGCCTGAGGGTGAATTTGGTGAACTGGAAGGAATTGCTCATCGAGGTGATTTCGACCTGCGTAGTCACATGGAAGGAAAACTCAATCCCAGCACGAATCCCCTGGAACTGGAGGTCGACGAGGACGGCAAGCCTGTCTGGCGAGGAAGTGGTAAAGACCTGACCTATCGTGATGATCTCAGTGGTGAACGGTACACGCCACACGTTATTGAACCATCCGCGGGAGCTGATCGAGCTACACTGGCTTTCCTCTGCGAAGCCTATACCGAAGACGAGGCTCCTGATGAAAAAGGAAAAATGCAAACGCGTACCGTGATGAAATTCCATCCCCGCGTAGCACCGATTAAGGCGGCTGTTTTCCCACTGGTCAAGAAAGATGGCATGCCCGAAGTGGCTCGGGAAATCTACTCCGCGCTGAAACCGCATTTCAACGTGTTCTATGATGAAAAAGGGGCCGTCGGCAGACGCTACCGACGACAGGACGAAGCGGGCACGCCTTATTGCATCACCGTGGATGGCCAAACCCTACAGGATCAAACCGTTACGATCCGAGATCGTGACACCCTGGAACAATGGCGAGTCTCGATCGACGACTGCATCACAGAAGTCCGCCAGCGAATCGGCTGACGGATCATGCTGCCCCATCCTGTTTCCCGGCTCGGACGGAGATTTGTCCCATGCTACCCGCCATCAGCCAGGTCTGCTCGCTTCCTTCTCCCTTCGAAAAAGACCTGGCCGACTACGCCGCCGGCAACTGGCAGCATATTGAACTCTGGTTCACGAAACTGGAAATCTACCTTCAAGCGAACTCCATTTCCGCCGTACAGGAACTGGCAAGCCAAAACCAATTGACCTTCCCGGTTGCCAGTTTCCAGGGTGGCTTGCTGAACCCACACGGACAGGGTCGCGAACTGGCCTGGGAATTATTCAATCAACGACTGCAAATCTGCCAGCAACTTGAAATCGGCACCCTGGTTGTAGCCTGTGACATCCTGGACACGCCGGGCGAATCCGATTGGCCCTTGATCATGGATTCCCTGAAACAAGTTGCAGACCAGGCGGCCCAGGCGGATACACGCGTGGCACTGGAATTCCAGGCAGAGGCAAAACTGGGAAACAATCTGCAAACCACAGCATCACTGGTGGCAGAAATTAACCATCCGTTCCTGGGCATCTGCCTGGATGCCTTCCACTTTTACGTTGGCCCCAGCAACACCGAAGACCTGGCCTGCCTGACCAGCGACAACCTGTTCCACGTTCAACTCTGTGATCTGGCAGATTGTCCTCGGGAACTGGCCAAGGATGGAAACCGGATTCTTCCTGGAGAAGGAGATATCCCGCTGAAGGCTATCCTGGCCCACCTGTCCCGGATCAACTACCAACGTCATATCTCTATTGAATTAATGAATCCCCAGCTCTGGCAAGTCCCCGCATTACAGTTCGGGCAAACCAGCTGGTCGGCCTTCAACAGCCTGCTTCAGCAGGCCGGCATCACCGACGGTGACTCCATCTCAACGTGACCCCCAGTCCGCCTGTTGCAACGTGAACACCAATCACCATCAGTGTTCCTGGGAGAAACGGATTACTCTTTCGCCTTGCTGGCCTCCAGCTTGGCTTTCAAATCCTTATCGTCCTGCCGCAACCAGCGAACCAGCATCTCGATGTCGTGATCACTCAGCAGTTGGCCCTCCGGTGTCGAAAACGCCGGCATCCGATCGTTGGCGCCTTCTTCATAACCGTAGAATCGTTCGTGATTCGGATTCTGAATCATGCCCCGCAACCAATCTGCGGATCCATAACCCGTCAGGTCCGGCGCTGCGCCCAGGTCACCAACATCACCAAGCTTGTGGCAATCGGTGCAGCCCATTTCCTCCGTCAGTAACTGTCGTCCTGCCGCCATCACTCCGTTCTTGGCGTCAACAGCTTCCTGCTTGGACTGGCGGATCAAGACGGCTTCCCCAGAGAGCGACCAGGCGACTTTCTTCAACTTCTGCTGATCCTCGGCACTGAGGTCCGTAAGATTGTCGTGCACGAAAGCAACCATGCCCGCGGAATCATACTCCCCATCTTCATCTTTCTGACCATGCACCGTATTACCAAAATAATCAGTCGTGACAATCTTCTTCGGATCCAGCAGATTCTCGATCCACTGGCGTGAGGCAAACCCATACAGGTTGGGAGCTCCCGTCGGTTGCACTTTACCGTCCACCTTGTCCGGCAACGCCGGACCAGCGATCCCCTTGCCGTCCGCGTCCGTATAGGAATGACAACTGGCACAGCTACGGGCGAACAGTCGTGGTCCCATGATCTCTGGATCATTACGCACCAGCTTGGTGGGACCCTCCACGGGAATCCCCTGGTATTCGATCAATTCACGAATACGTTCATAATCATGATGTGCCTGGGCCTTGGCATCAATAAACTCACGGGAAGCCGCAACCTTTTTCTTTTCCGTGGAATCCGGATACCACTCGGCATAGTAATCCTGCTGCAGAGCCTGGTAGGTCAGGACGCTGGCCGTGACAAACAGCACGACCAGGAAGGCCACGTTGAATGCGTGTCCGAACTTGATGCGTGCTACCAGCGGCATCAACACCAGCACCATGAATACCAACCCGGGAACCACAATTGCTCCCACGAATTCACTGTGAAATAGTTTCAACGCCTGGAACAGGAACAGGAAATACCATTCTGGACGAGCTGCCTTGTACCCCTCGGTCGGTTCAGCCGGCCCCGTTAGCTCAGCGCCACCTCGATACCAGACGATCGCCATTACGACCACGAACAACAGCAGGCAGGCCACCCCATCCTTGAGGACCTGTTGCGGCCAGAAAAACTGGTCAGGACGCTTCTCAGAACTTTCCGCGGTGATTCCGTGCTTGCGAAACATTGCCAGGTGTAACGCCAGGACACCAACCAGCAGCGCCGGTAAGACACCGGCATGAAGTGCAAAAAAACGTGTCAGGGTAAAGTGACCATACTCGCTGCCACCCACGACCTCGCGTTGAATCGAGGTCCCCAGGACAGGTGGCAATGCCATCAATTCAGTTGCCACCTTGGTGGCAAAATAACCCTTCTGATCCCAGGGCAGCAGGTAACCCGTCAGGCCCAGGCCCATCGTGATCAGCAACAGAACCAACCCCAGCCAGTAGTTAATCTCTCGTGGTTTCTGATAAGCCTTCTCCCAGATTACCTGGAGCATGTGTACCGGCAACAATACGACCATGGCCTGGGCCATGAAATGGTGAATTCCGCGTAAGACCCAACCCCCGGGAACCACGTTCTGGATGTGGTAGACGCTGGCCCAGGCATTCTGACTACCCGCGCTGTAAAACATCCAAAGAAACATCCCGGTAATCACCTGCGTGACGAAGGCAAAAACCAGCATGCTGCCGGAAACGTAGCGCCACTTCGCGCCACCCGGTATATTCTCGTAAAGCGATTCGTGTACCAGTTCCTTGACACCAGTACGATCATCAACCCAATTGACAAGCCATTTCATGGATCTGCTTACGCCTTCCTGACTTTTTCTTTGTTACCCGTGTAGAAATCGAAAAACTCAACCCATATTTCATCGTCGGCCAATTTCGCCTCGTTAACCGTCAGTCGATCTAGTGGTCGCGGACTCGGATTGTGACTACCTTCTTGTTCGCGCTTGGTACCATCCAGGTTGAACGAGCTGTTGTGACACGGACAGAGGAATGCCTCATCCGACTGCTCGTAGGAAACGGAACAACCCGCGTGCGGACAAGTCGTCTGGAACGCAACGACCTCCCATTCTTGGGGCGATTTCCCATCGTTGTCCAATGGCTGCTTGCTCAGGTAAATCGCTCCAATCGGCTGGTTCGGAATATAATTCCAGCCATCAAACTTATCTGCAATCACTTCGAACCGTCGGGGCACACCATCATTCGAGAGCGAATCGATCGTGGTAATAAAATACTCATCCTCACTGGTTCCACCACTGCCCGTTGCCTGGTTGTACTTTCGGGGAACCGTGCGCTGTCGAAAGGGCTCCATTAGAACCGCGTACAGGCCAACCGCCAGCGGCCCGCGGCCGGCCAGGGATCCCACCACGATAGCCGCGATCTCAACCAGGAAACCACGTCGCTTTCCAGCCGGTTCACCTGCCTGTGTATCCTGGGCATCTGTTCTATCTGACATCTTCGGATATCCTTTCCATGCGTTCGCCTTACTTCCACCGTCCATTGGACGAAAAAATAAGAACGTGTTATCAACCGCGTGATTCTGATACCGCGTCCGTTGGCAAAAAACCAAACGTACCCGGTTGGGGATGGCGAACGGCCATGCGTACATGGTCCTGGGAAACATGGCTGTTCGATGGTGGCATTTCGGGGCTGCGAATCATGCTGCGATTCTGGCTATCACGCCCCGGGCAAGTTGTCGTCCTTTCCTTTCTGGTTCGCTTCCTGCTTTCGCAGCGGGAATGGATTATTGCATCTGTTTACGGACAGCGTCAAGAACTGACACCGAGGCCTCTTCCAGGGAATCGTCCAGGAAAGCACCGGCGGCAGCCTGGTGACCACCGCCACCAAAAAGACCGGCCAACTCACTGCAATCCACCATGCCACGGCTACGAAAGCTGATTTTAACACCTCGTTCCGGCTGTTCCAGCAAGATCACGGCCACTTCCACGTCCTTGACCAGGAAGAGATTGTTGACCACGTCCTCGGTATCACTCAGCAACGCCCCGGTCTCGGAAAAATCTTCCTTGCGAAGATGCGTATGAGCCAATTTCCCCGATTCCTCGACGACAATACGCTCCAGGGCACGGCCCCGCAACTTGACACGACCCAACGTATCGCACTCATACAACTGGCGATAGATTTCGGTAGGGTTAACTCCTGCCTCCAACAACTGGGCGGCACAGGCATAGGTTTTCTCTGTGACCGAATTAAATCGAAACCAACCTGTATCCGTGGCCAGGGCAGCAAACAGCGGCATGCCTATTTCCTCGGTAAGGGCAACGCCCAGGTGTCCCGCCGCATCAACGACCAAGCGACCCGTCGCCTCTGCCCCAGGATCCTTGAAGTACTCCGCTCCCAGGTCATCTTCGCCGACATGATGGTCCAGCACAATTTTACGAGCAGGCAGGGACCGCAGGGCATCTCCCATCGGCCCCAGTTGTGCCCAGGCACTGGTATCCAAGACCATCAGTAATTCAATCTCCTGCAGGTCCGCCAGCGTCACATCCTTGTCCAGGACTTCAATCCGACCGTGCGGATCGATAAACGCCAGGTTCGGAGGGACCGAATCTCCGTTGACAATCCTGACATCCTTACCAAGAGCTTCGAGGACCCCGGCCATCCCCAGTTCACTCCCCAGGGCATCACAGTCCGGTCGAATATGGCTGACCAACAGGATGCGTTGATACTGCTGAATCACCTCGACAAATTTCGTCCAGTCAATCGTCATAAAGTTACCTACTCACTTTGCTTGAATCCGTGCAGCTTGCTGCACATCTTTTCGTAATTGTTCCTGTAAGGCCTCGGGGGAATCAAACGTTTGCGTCCCTCGCAACCGTTCCACTATATCAACTTCCAACCACTCTCCGTAAAGATCCCCCTCAAAGCCAATCAGGTGGACCTCGAATTTCACCTGTTCCTCTGCGAAGGTAGGGTTAGGGCCAATATGAATAGCTGCCGGCCAAGTCTCCTGCTGCCCGTATGCCTGCCCTCCATACACCCCCGGTGCCGGTACGAGATTAGGAATTTCATCCAGGTTCGCTGTTGGAAATCCGATGGTCGCTCCCCGCGCTGCCCCTCTCGCCACCTGGCCTCGTACCCGGTGTGGCCGAGATAACATCTGCGTGACCTGGGTCATTTCTCCCAGCTCGACCAGGGCACGAATCCGACTGCTGGAAACCATCTCACCATCAAGCAATATCGAAGCGACCACGTGCAGGCTTATTCCTGCCGAGTCACAAAAGGAACCTAGCGTTTCGATGGTCCCCTCGCGGTTATGACCAAAACAAAAATTATCGCCCTCGATAACCGCTTGCGCATTCAAGTGCTCACAAACGACCTTGTCAAAAAACTCTTTCGCCGGGAGTGACAGAAACTGCAGGTCCGTTGGAAAAGCAACGACCAGGTCGATCCCGAGTCCTTCCAACAACGCGACCTTGCGTTCCGGCCAAACCAGTGGCACTGGTGCGATCTCCGGTCGCAGCACCTGGACCGGATGCGGCTCAAAGGTAAAGGCTACCGCCGGGCCGTCAGCTGCTCGTGCCGTCTCCAGCAGTTGCTTGGCCAGTGCCGCATGGCCCCGGTGTACCCCGTCAAAGTTTCCAATGGTCAGGGCCCCGGCCTGGAAATCGGACGGCAATGCTGCGAGGTCCCGAATAAATGTCACGTTTAACGATCATCCCCAACCTACGACTCACGGTGCCGACACAACGCCTCGACAAGCTGCTCATTATGCGATGCGATCCCTGAAACTTCAACCGCCAACCTGCTCGGCGATCGCCTGCGGCAAATAGTCAACCAGATCCCGGGCCGTCATGCCGACCTGTCCCAGCTGGTCAGCTGCCAGATCTCCCGAACGTCCGTGCGTATGAACTCCCAGGCAAGCCGCCGACATGATATCCAGACCCTGGCACACCAAGGCTGTCAGCAATCCTGTTAGCACATCACCGGAACCTCCCGTTGCCATCCCCGGGTTTCCGGTCTCGTTGTGATAGAACTGGGTACCGTCAGTAACCAATGTCTGATGCCCCTTGAGAACCATCACCAGTCCATGCTCAGCTGCAAATCGGCCGGCCAGTTCCTCATCGGCCTGTCGTTCCTGGGGAGTCCCAGGGACCCCCTGGCGATCCGCAGGAACGCCCGACCACGACTGGGCCTTCAAAGATGCAAATTCGCCCAGGTGCGGTGTCAGGATACGCGGGCCAGCTGCCCCGGCCAGCCCCTCTTTTCGCACCGCCAACGCATACAAGGCATCTGCATCGAGGATCAGCGGTTGCTGAATATTTTCATAAAGCCAAGCCACCAGTCGTATCGTATCATCGCTGCGTCCCAACCCGGGTCCACAGGCCCAACAGGTGAAGGCATCCTGTCGCTGTTGCAGCAACGAAGCGGCCTCGAATTGAACCCTTCCTGCGGAATCAGCGGGCAACGACCAGGTCATATAAGAGGGTTCGTAGGAAGCTACGACCTGCTGGCAACCGGCAGGCACAGCCAACGTCACCAGGCCCGCACCGCCTCGCAGGGCAGCCATTCCGGCCAGGCCAATGGCTCCGGCCATCCCGGTAGAACCACCCAGCAATAACGCTTTACCATAATGCCCTTTATGACTATCCGGCTCGCGCGGATTTAATCGGGGAAGTTTCATGGCTGAGGTCCACGGTCCGGTCAAGGGTTAGTCATCCAGCGAAGATGCTTCGCGACGACTGGGATCTTTTACGTGCACAATCATTCCTGCTACGTAAGCTGCCTTGTAGCCTGCATCAATGTTTACCACCGTGACATTCGATGCGCAGCTGTTAAGCATTCCCAGCAGGGCTGCAAAACCACTGAAACTGGCTCCGTATCCCACACTGGTTGGAACGGCAATGATCGGACAGTCCACGTATCCACCCACCACGCTCGGCAAGGCTCCCTCCAGGCCCGCTACCACGATCACGACATCCATCGCCTCAAGCATATCAACATGCTCCAGCAATCGATGAGGTCCTGCCACGCCAACGTCCGCAACAAATTCTGCAGTAATCCCCATCCAGGCCAATGTCTCACGAGCTTCATCTGCCACGGGACGGTCACTGGTGCCAGCTGTTACAATCGCCACTCGCCCTGGGTTCTCGGCTGCGGGCGAGTTGGCTCGAAAGGTCCGAGCCGAGGAATGATAGATACCGTCCGGGAATTCTTGTTCCAGCAAGTTCGCTTGCTCCGCGTTCACTCGCGTCACCAGGACCGGCTGGGATTCTTTGAGCAGCCGTCGCACGATTTCCACGACGGTTTCCGGGAGTTTCCCTTCACCGAAAATCACCTCCGGAAACCCGCAACGGCGCTGACGATCCAGGTCCAACGTGACCTGGTCTAACGGATTCTCCCCGGCAGCCTCAGCAGGTCTCTGTAAACGCTGCACGAAATCATCCACAGACAACTCACCAGCGATGAGACGTGTTGCTAATTCTTGTAAGATCTCTGGCTTCATCTGTATTTCTCCACTTCCTGCATGGTAGCCGCTGAGGCAGACCCAGGGAAATAGCCTGGCTCCCGTTTTGACCGTCATGCCGCCATAAAATCAGCAATTCGTAAAAATTGCCAGACCCGTCAGAACCTTTGCTACGTAGTTGCCAGGATCCCGTTGGTGTAGCGGTCGTCGGCTAAATGATCTTGGCAGACCGAGGTCCAGAAGGCAGAATCCAGCTGCTACTGAATCCTCCACCAGACATTTCCTGCTGTCACCATGGAAAATTACGATCGCGAACATCGGCTGAACGTCTCTTGTTTTCTGCCATCCCTGGCGGGTGGCGGGGCGGAACGTATTACAGTCAACCTGTTGAACGCCCTGGGGGATTATCCGGTTAACCTGGAACTGGTGCTGGCCGATGCAACCGGCCCCTACCTGGAAGCGATTCCACCCACCGTCCCCGTGGTTTCCCTGGACACCCGGCACGTACGACACGCCGTTCGCCCGCTGGCACGCTATCTCAAGCAGCGTCAACCTGACATTCTGCTTTCCCATCTGAGCCACGCTAACCTGGCTGCCGTCGTGGCGAGAAAGAAGTCACGCACCTCGACACCGCTGATCCTCGTCGAACATCTCACGATGTCAGCCTACCAGGGGAAAAATTTCCGAGATCGACTGATCCGACCACTAGCACGCCTGCTCTATCGATCAGCCGAATCCGTGGTGGCTGTTTCCGAAGGAGCTGCCCGGGATCTCGAGCAACAACTGCGTTGGAAGACCGGCCGGGTTTCAGTGATCCACAATCCCGTTGTTGACGCATCGTTATTGGAAGCCAGCACGGCACCACTGGACCATCCGTGGGCCAACGACCAGTCGATACCCGTCCTGCTGGGGGTCGGCCGCTTAACCCCGCAAAAAGATTTTGCCACGTTACTGCGAGCATTTTCCCAATTACTAAAAGAACGTCCCGCCCGCCTGGTCATTCTTGGTGAGGGTGAATGCCGAGCCGAGTTGGAGCAACTCGGCCAACAATTACAGCTGACCGATAGCGTTCACTTTGCCGGGTTCGTCAGCAACCCTTATGCCTGGATGCACCGTGCTGATGGCTTCGTACTCTCTTCCCGGTGGGAGGCCTTACCCACGGTCCTGATCGAAGCCCTGGCCTGCGGTTGTCCCGTGACGGCCACCGACTGCCCAAGTGGTCCATCAGAAATCCTTCGGCAGGGGGAGCATGGCATCCTGGTTCCCATGGAAGACCCAGCTGCCCTGTGCGCCGGAATCCGACAAATGCTAGAGAGCGAACACACACCGGAGCGATGTCGTCAACGCGGCCAATCCTTCTCTTTTAAACGTGCTGCCGAGCAATACATGCAGCTATTTCAGCAGGTTGCCGGACGCGGCCCGGACTCTGCTGTCGACGAGAATTGACCGCACCCTCGCGGTCCCGTATCTCGCCTTTCCCGGATCAACCACAACGGGATGGGCCTACGTACCTTGCCAGCAACGGCTTAGCTGCTCACAATAAAGGTTACGGCTGTGCAGCCCCGTATCGCTGCCGGCGACCAGGAACGCATGCATAAAGTGAATCTCCATGCCAAGTTGTGTTTTAGCTTACTCGGGCGGTCTGGATACCTCTGTCATCCTCGGATGGCTCAAGGATCGAGGCTATGACATCCACGCGGTTTACGTTGACCTCGGTCAACCCTGTGAAGACCGGGAAGAAATACTGCAAAAGGCGCGTGACGTCGGAGCTGTCAGCTCCCAGCTGATCGATGCCCAGCAAGAATTGTGCCGAGACTTTGCGTTCCCTGTTCTCCAGTGGCAAGCCAAGTACGAAAGCATTTATCTGCTCGGCACCTCCATCGCCCGACCACTCATCTCCAAGGTCTGCCTGCAGGTCGCTCGAGAAGTTGGAGCGGACGCCTACGCACATGGCGCCACCGGCAAGGGGAATGATCAGTGTCGTTTCCAGTTGGCTGCTGAAGCCCTGGACCCGAGTGTGGAAGTCATCGCACCGTGGCGTATCGAAGAATTCCGGCAACTGTTCCCCGGTCGTTCAGAGATGATCAGCTACTGCAACGAAAAAAACATCCCCGTAAAAGCCTCTGTAGCAAAACCCTACAGCTCCGATGAAAACTGTTTGCACATCAGTTACGAGGCCGGGGACCTGGAAGACCTTAATGTCAACGGCGTGGAACTTGTCGATTTTGGCATGACCGTTTCACCGCAGGAGGCACCTGATACAACAGAATCCGTTACGATTCAATTCGAAGCGGGACGTCCCACCCACGTTAACGGAGAAGCATTGAGTCCACTGCAGATCGTTCAACAACTGAACCTCATCGGGGGTCGCAACGGGATCGGGCGGATCGACATGGTGGAAAACCGCTTTGTAGGGATGAAGAGTCGTGGAGTCTACGAAGCTCCTGGCATGACCATGCTCTACGAAGCCCTGCTTGTCCTGGAACAAATGACTCTCGATCGGGACCTGGTTCACCTGCGTGATCGACTGGCTCCCGAGGTCGCTGAACTGGTCTACTACGGTTTCTGGTTCTGCCCCAAGATGGACGCCCTGCTGGCCTTCATTGAACAGGCGACGAAGCATGTCACCGGTGAAGTTACCCTGAAGCTTTACAAGGGAAACATGATCGTCGACAAGCGAGAAAGTCCTTACAGCCTTTACGACGAGGGAATCGCGACCATGGAAGGAGGGGGTTCCTACAACCAAACCGACGCCGAAGGATTCCTGCGTATCCAGGGACTTCCCTCACGCGTCCAGGGAAGAATCAATCCGCGGACGATTTAATCCTCCCTGGCCGCTAAATATCTGTAAAGATTAGCGGCGACCGGGCATGCCAATACGACTCAAGGCGCTCTCCATCATGTCATCAAAGGCATTCGAGGTGTCCTCGGTGATAAGCAGACGGTCCCCGTGTCGAATGGCATAGTTATAAGCTGGATTCACTTCTTTCTTACGACGATCGTAAGTAACCGGCATTTTAAGTGGCTGGTGACTTTTCTTCGTCGATCGCTGTAATTCAATATTCATCCGAGTAAAGACTCGGTCTACCTTGATCGCTACCAGCACGTCCTGGACCGACATCCCTTCCGTAATCGCCACTTGTCCTTCTTTTAACTGGCCCCGATAAGACCGCACCTCAACGATACAACTCTGCGTCGGCTCAGTCTGCTGAGTAGGCGCCGTGGCCGTCGCTTGCTCCACCGGTGAATTCGTCGCAGTAACAGAATTCGCAGAGAAGGGTGCCAACTTCAAACTCGTGCAACCAACGCTACTGCTAACAAGCATAGCCACTGCTAGCGTCCAAAAGGCACTCGGGTTGGAAACAAACATCGCGTATTCCTTTCAATGAGGATCATGCCTCCGGGCTCCAGTCGCTATGCCTTGCAGGGCATAACACCGAACCACGAACTCTATTTCCCCCAATCGTTGCTGGCACCACAATCGGCACGGTTTCCATACATCTTCAATAAGATCCCTGATTTTCATCAAAAAACGAACAAACTCATGGTTCTGCCCCATGCAGAACCATTCTTCGAAAAGGTAATGCTTGCAGGTTACAGCCCTGCTGTTAGAATCAGCCCATAGAGGCAATTACTCGTGATCGAAGAGAAAATCACGGCCTGCCGCGTATGACACGCTGGCCATTTTTGAAACGAAGGTACAGGACCGAAAGCCGTGGGCACGGAAACAACTACCAGTGACACCGAGTTCATACCCATCTTTCCGGACCAATGGCAGCGACGTCATCTACTTGACCTGGAAAGCCTTTCGGCGGAAGAGCTCCAGGCGATCCTGAATGTTGCTGAACAATTCAAGCAATACATGGGACGGTCCAGGGAAAAGCTATCCCTGCTGAAAGGCCACACCTGTGCCAACATCTTCTTCGAAGATTCCACGAGAACCCGTAACAGCTTCAGCCTCGCTGCTCGTCGACTGGGAGCCGACACGGTCGAGTTTTCAGCTTCCAGCAGTAGCGTGAGCAAGGGTGAAACGATCATCGACACGGCCAAGACCATTGAAGCCATGAACGTTGATCTGTTGGTTGTACGTCATCGTACTCCCGGAACACCGCACATGTTGTCGCAGAATGTCGACTGTTCCATCATCAATGCCGGCGATGGTCCCCATGAACATCCCACGCAGGGGTTACTCGACATTCTTACGATCCAGCAGCATCGTGGCGACCTGGCCGGGCTCACCGTGGCCCTGGTCGGAGATATCGCTCACAGTCGCACAGCGAGATCAAACATCTGGGGGCTGAAGAAACTGGGAGCCCACGTGATCGTCTGTGGCCCCTCGACCCTGGTTTCCCAGAACTGGGAAGCATTGGGAGTTGAAGTCGCTTACAGTCTCGATGACATCTTGCCTCGCTGCGACGTCCTGAATCTGCTGCGAATCCAGTTTGAACGGCAGTACACACGCCCATTTCCGTCGGTACGTGAATATGCCTTGCTCTATGCAATGAACCGGGAACGCATGCGACTGGCCAAGGACGACATCCTGATCATGGCTCCTGGCCCCATTAATCGTGGCGTGGAAATTACGCCCGATGTCGCTGATGGTCCTCATTCCGTTATCCTGGACCAGGTCCACAATGGACTGGCCGTCCGCATGGCCGTTTTGGCGTTGGTACTTCATCAGCAAGAAACGACTCTCTCCGCATAGAACATTACACGACGCAATTACACGTCTTTCGCATACCCCTGACCAGCTTGGAATCGAACGAAACTGATGTCTCAAATCCTGATTCGTAACGGACGCGTGATCGATCCCAGCCAGGGACTGGATCGTGTCACCAACCTGCTGGTGGAAGATGGTCGTATCGCGGCCCTGGACGCAGCAGAGAACGGGGTTGAAACGACCATCGATGCAACCGATCGAATCGTTGCTCCCGGCTTAATTGATCTCCACGTTCAACTACGGGAGCCTGGCCACGAGGAAGACGAAACGATTGAATCCGGAACAGCGTCTGCGTTGGCTGGCGGATTCAGCACGATCACCTATATCCCCAACACAGAACCTCCCCTGGACACCCAGGCAGGCGTGCAATACGTCCTTCAAAAAGCGACCCGGGCTAACCATTGCCGAGTCTACGTGCTGGCCTGTGTCAGTAAGAACCGGGAAGGGAATGAACTGGCTGAAATTGGTACGCTCGTGGAGGCTGGTGCTATTGGTTTAACCGATGCCATGCGTCCCCTGCATAACACCGAGTTGCTGCGACGGGCCCTCGAGTACTGCCGCATGTTCAAGAAGCCCATCTTCAGCCATCCCGAAGTGCTTGAACTAACCCATGATGGAATCATGCACGAGGGAGAAACTTCCATGGTCCTGGGACTCGCCGGCATGCCGGCTGATGCCGAGGACGTGATGACAGGACGCGATCTACGACTGGCCGAGGCAACCTCGGGACAACTACACCTGATGAATATCTCCAGCGGTGGCAGCGTGGAGTTGATTCGGCGAGCCAAGGCTCGTGGAGTAGCTGTCTCCGCCGAGGTCTGCCCACCGCATTTCAGTCTCAATGATCAGTCTCTTCGTTCCTTCAACGCCAATTTCAAAGTCAACCCGCCGCTACGTTCCCAAGATCACGTGGAAGCCTGCATCGAGGGCCTCGTCGATGGCACCATCGATGTCATCGCCAGCGGCCACGCCCCACGAGCGTCAGAAAAGAAAATGCGGGAACTGGACCAGGCACCGTTTGGCATGGTGAACCTGGAAACCACGCTGGCCCTGACCATTACCCACCTGATCGCCAAGGGCCACCTGGACTGGTCCAGTGCCCTGGCCAAGCTAACCATCAACCCGGCCCGGGTACTCGGCATTGACCGGGGAACATTACAGGTAGGGGCCGATGCAGACATCACGATTATCAACCCAGACGTCCGCTGGCAGGTTTGTGCGGAAGAGTTTCATTCTCCCAGTGCCAATACGGCCTACGAGGGAGTCGAGCTCCAGGGACGTGCCGAACACGTGCTTGTCGGTGGTATCACCAAGTACAGTGCTGGCAAGCTACTGTAAAAAAACCGGTCGTTTCCCAGGTAACGCCTGCAGTCCATCTTCCCAGGAGTGATCGTCCACCATGAACGATTCTATCTCCAGACGAGCCCCGCTCGCCTCCGCTCCCTTACTGCTGATCGACGGCTACAACCTGCTTTATGCCACCGATATCATTGGGCAGGGAAGTAATGCCGGAACCCTCCAGGCCTCACGACAGGCGCTGCTGGACTTCCTGGTCGACACCCTCCGCGAGGACCTCCTGGAACGCACGATCATCGTCTTCGACGCCAAGGACCCTCCACCTGGATTACCGCGACAAGTCAAGCAAGGGGTTTTGCAGATCCACTATGCAACCGGTTTTCCAAACGCCGACCAATTACTAAAAGAGTACATCGAAATCCATACTGCACCACGGCAACTGCTGGTCGTTTCCAGTGACCATGAGGTGCAAAGGGCCGCCCGCCGCAGGCGTGCAACCTCCGTCGACAGTGACGTCTGGTACCGCAAGGTACGCAGCCAACAAAACGATCCTTACTCTCCCCGGGGAGGATCGCACGACAAGCCCACGGGGCCGCCATCTGCCGTAGAAGTACAGCGATGGATGGAAGAATTTGGAACCGTTTTCGAGGAACTGGAAACTGCAACAGAAGCTACGGACAGCAAGGGCCCTGGTCCACCAGCCAAGAAAAACACGGCCGAAACAAACGACATCAGCAATCCCTTTCCCCCCGGATATGCCGACGACCTGCTAAGTGATGAAGATGAATTGGACGGATTCCAGTTAGACTAGCGAGCCACATCGCCTAGCTGGCAACCTGGATCTCTTCGCCTACTTCCCACTGCGTGAGATCGTCGGTATCACGTGATACGTGTCGATAGAGCGTATCACGCTCCACTGGTTCACGCCCCGCTTCCACGATCAGTCTCTTGATATCCTCCACCGACAGGATTTCCGGGGTCGTAGCACCCGCATCGTGGTAAATCAATTCGTGACGTACCGTACCGTCCAGGTCATCGGCCCCATAAGACAGGGCTGTCTGAGCCGTACCGATCCCCAGCATGATCCAGTAGGCCTTGATGTGAGAAAAATTGTCTAGCATCAAACGGGAAACAGCCACCGTCCGCAGGTCCATCAGGGCCGATGGTTTGCGAATATGAGCCAGTCCCGTGTTCTCCGGGTGAAAAGCCAGTGGAATGAAGGTTTGAAAACCATTCGTTTCATCCTGCAGTTCACGTAATCGAATCAAATGGTCAATGCGGTGATAAGCATTTTCTATATGGCCGTATAACATCGTGGCATTCGTTTTCAAGCCCAACTGGTGCGCTGTCCGATGGATGTCAATCCACTTGCCAGCATCTGACTTGTGTTCACAAATCTGGTCACGCACCTCGGGGTGAAAAATCTCGGCCCCTCCACCTGGCATACTGCCCAGGCCGGCCTCGATCAAATCCTCGAGAATCGAACGGACGGACTTCTTGGTCAGGAATTCGAACCAGTTGATTTCCACACCCGTCCAGGCCTTCAGGTGCAACGTGGGATGAGCCTGGTGAAGGATATCAATAAGGTGAACATACCAGTCATATTTCTTCTGGTGATGCAAGCCGCCCACGATATGCAATTCCGTACATCCGTTTTCAACCGCCTCCTGGCCACGGGCCAGGATCTGGTCATCACTCATCAGGTAACCGCGTTCATCACGCAGATCCGCCCGAAACGCACAGAAATTACAACGGTACACGCAAACATTCGTGGGATTTAAATGCGTGTTGATATTGTAGTAGGCTACGTTGCCGTTTTTCCGCTCGCGGACCAGGTTTGCCAATCGGCCCACCTGTTGCAGCGGCGTGGCAGGGTCGTACAACAACATTCCGTCGTCAAACGTAAGACGTTCACCATCCTGGACCTTTTCCTGAATGCTTTCCAGCGATGTTTTCCCGGTTCGATCCATAACAGCTAACTACCCAGCAGGTCTATTACCAACAAGTACATGCCTCAGACAACCGTTTAATGTCGTCTCTAATTAACCCGTTGTCCAGAGAGCATCATCAGGGGACAAATAAAAGACGACGCAGTGCCTGCTCTGCCAGTTGACGGATCCGTGCATCATCGTCCTTGAGACACTCTTTGAGTTTGGCTATCGCGGGCTTGGCAGGTGCCCCAAGGCTTCCCAGGGAATAAATCGCCAGGCAACGGGCACGATGAACCGGGGAAGACACCTGACGCATCAATTCTGGTACCGCTGGAGCACCGATTCGAGTCAAGGCAGCCGCAGCGGCATCACTTAACTGGTCATCCGGTGCAGCCAGGATGGCACCCAGCTCGGCACAGGCTCCCGCCGCATCCTGCCGGAGACGCCCTAGTTGAACCACGGCTGCTCGTTGCACCGTCAAGTTCTTGTCATGCAATAAAACATGCCGATAAATCGGCACCGCTTCCTCCGGCAGGGCAATGCGTGACACCCCGTACAAACTGGCCTTGCGCACCGTGTCAGCAGGATCCTGCTTAACCGACTCGACCAGTGCAGGCAGCACCACCTGCCACTCGATTTTCAAACGCCCCAGGAAACGGGCCACTGCAGCACGATTCTGGGTTTCTTCCCTGGCTACCTGTAACATGGCTACCAGTCGTGGGATGGCGGGACGAATGGTCTCAGCTGGCAACCGCGTCACGATCTGTAACGCCAAACCACGCACCTTGGCATTCTCATCCTCTAGCCTCGCTAGAAAGGCCTCTTGCAAACCGACATCCTGGACCACGAAACGCCCCGTCAGGTAATAGGTTGCTCCCTGCCGAACCAGCGGAGAACCATCTTCCATCAGGGTCAGGAAAATATCGTTCCCAAGCTCCTGGTCGTCCAACGTCTGTTGGGCCTGGCTGCGGGCAGCAGGATCCTCTCCTACTAACTGAACCAGCAACTCACGCAGCTGCTTGGCAACATCCGAACCTGGGTCCTCGGAGCTTATGGCCCCGCCAGTCTCCGTAGCAGGATCTGCCTGCGAGTCGCTGCCAGGGACCGTACTTGTATCGCTGGAACCGGTTGAGTCTGCAGGCTGACTGGTGCCGGCAGGTTCCGCTGGAATCCCAGCGGGTTCTTCTCGACTGCAGCCCACACAGCTCATACCAACAAACAAACCGATAATGACGATGTCGACTGAATTCCTCGTGCTTGCCATGTGCTCACCCTTACTTGCTGTCCATACCATCATGCGAGCAATTGCATCCTTGCCGCGAACGAGCCTTTAGTTTAACAGGAGATCCAGTGTTACGATCAAGAACAATCCGATGCTAACAACGGCATTGACACGAAAAAATGCTAAATTTACGCGAGACAGGTCATCCGGCCGAACCAACCAATGCTCGTAAAGCAACAATACTGCTACCGCCAGGATCCCCAGGTGGTAAATCCATCCTAGCCCCACCGGTGGTCCTCCTAACGTTTCTGACCAGGGAAGCAGCATCAGCACCAGCAACATACCCAGGTGACTCATGGCCGCCACACGCAGCGACCATCCCACTCCCAGACGTGCCGGAATACTGTGCAAACGTGCCTGGCGGTCGAACTCCACGTCCTGGCACGCATAAATAATATCAAAACCACCAACCCATAGCAGGATAGACACCCCCAACAAGCCGGCAGGCAACAGATCCAGTGGAGCAACCAAAACCGTTTGGCCTCGCAGGGCAATCCAGGCACAAATGGGTGTTAGCATCAGGGCAGCCCCCAGGTAGAAATGTGCCCACATGGTAAAACGCTTGGTGTAACTGTAGATCAACAGGAATAACAAAACGGGGACTGACAGGTACAAGGGCAGGGGGTTGGGAAAGAAGAGGAGGGTCGAAGCCACGAACCCGAGAGACATCACAAGTGTGAACCCCATGACAAAACGCCTGCTAAGCAATCCCTGGGGGAGATGTCGGATACTGGTACGCGGGTTATCAGCATCAATCGCGTGATCAACCAACCGATTAAAGGCCATGGCTGCACTACGTGCGGTCACCATGCATAGCAAAATTCCCAGCAGATCCTGCAGACGAAAGGCGGTTGTGGCGCCCGTCCGATCCTTGATCAACCAGGCCATCACCGCTGCCAACAGGGCAAAAGGGAGGGCGAAAATGGTATGGCTAAACCGAATCATCCCCAGAATTTGACGCAACCGTTTCATCATGCTTTTGTTCTTTACCCCATCGCTGCATCAACTGGTTCTCGATTCCTAACTGATCCAGGAGACGTGCCACGATAAAATCGACAAGATCCAGGACCGATTCCACCCCGTGATACCAACCAGGCATGGCTGGTAAAACCACCGCACCTGCTGCTACGGCCTCCTGCATGTTCTTCAGTTGTACCATGGAAAGGGGTGTTTCACGTGGCATCAGTATCAGTTTACGCTGTTCTTTCAAGTGAACATCCGCCACGCGATGAATCAGGTTACTGCCGGTGCCATGAGCAACCTTGCCCAGCGTGCTACTGGAACAGGGACAGATGACCATACCATCCGTCAAGAAGGAACCGCTGGCAACGGGAGCCATGAAATCATGCTCGTCATGCCAGTGAATCGTGCCCGGTTTCGATTCCCCACCGTCACTAACTCTCGGCAACTCCAGGAAACAACGACTTGCCAGTTCTAACATGGCAACACTATCCAGCTTCTGTGGTTCGATTTCGACCTGCAACTCCTCCCTGAACACCAGGCACCCCGCCTGGCTGATGATCAGATGAACGTCACGACCCGCCAGCGAAAGGGCTTGCAATAATCGCAATCCGTAAACCACGCCACTGGCACCGGTCACCGCTAAAACAATCGGATTACTCATTTCACTCCCACATACAAGGTTGCCACACCGAAAGTCAGCCGATGCAAACGAACTTGCTGTAAGCCGGCCTGGGACATTCTATCCAGCAAGGCCGTTCCGGATGGGAATTGCCCCACACTTTCTGGAAGATAATTGTAAGCGTCTTCATCATTGCGAGCGATCCACTGACCAAGCCGGGGCAAAACATTACGGAAATACCAACCGTAACAGGCTTTAAAGGGCTGCCAGGTGGGCTCGGAAAACTCCAGGACAGCCACGCGTCCCCCCGGGCGACAAACCCGCACCATTTCCGCGAGGCCACGATCGGTATCCTGCACGTTTCGCAGGCCAAAGGCGACCGAGACAATCTGGAAGTAATCGCTTTCAAAGGGTAGCTCTTGGGTATCTGCCTCCACCAGGCGAAGCCGCCCGGCGTGCCGTGAACGCAGCTTCTTCTGCTCGCCAACTTCCAGCATCTGAGGACAAAAATCGGCTCCCACCACCTCGACCTCTCCACGTGTACGACGACAATAGGCCAGGGCAAGATCTCCGGTTCCGGTGCAAACATCGAGGATCGGATCCGTACCGCAGGGCGGTACTCGCCGCACAGTGCGCCAGCGCCAGTAACGATCCACGTTCATGGATAACAGGTGGTTCATGCGATCGTATTTCGGAGCAATTTGTCCGAACATCCGCTTTACGCGAGAACCAGATTTGTCGACAATCGCCATCAATGCCATTTCCTCGAAAGGACGGGTACGTTTCTGTTCGTATAATCAACCTGTACCGCACACTACTCGATATCGTAACCGCTTTGGATTCATAACGCGACCGGCAGACTCCTGGGCAACCGGGGTTCATCCGCTTTTGACAGGCAAATACCTTCCATGCAGCCAACTGTTTCCGTCCACCTGTTGCCCTCCCTGGTTGATCCTGCAGAACTGGCAGATGGCACCGTCGTGGTCATCGATGTGCTACGAGCCACCACGACCATTACCACGGCCCTGGCCGCAGGAGCCGCAGGTATCATCCCTTGCCTGGAAATTGAAACAGCTCGCGAACAAGCTGAACAATACCCCGATCCTGTACTGCTGGGCGGGGAACGCCGGGGGGAGAAAATTGAAGGATTTAACCTGGGAAACTCGCCCAGCGAGTACACTTCAGCTGCCGTCCAGTCGCAGACCATCCTGTTTACAACCACCAATGGAACCCGCGCCCTCGACAGGTGCCGACAGGCAACCCGGGTCCTGATCGCTGGATTCGTTAATCTCTCAACGGTCGCTAAACAACTCAAGCTCGCGGCATCTATCCACCTGCTATGCGCGGGCACCGATGGAAAGGTCTCCGTCGAGGACACGCTCCTGGCCGGAGCACTTGTTGACCGCCTGGTCCAGCAGGCGACGAAACCAATATCAATCAACGATCAGGCTGGTATTGCCCAGGCCGCCTGGCTCCAGGGTTCACAGGGAGCAACGGATATCCCGTGGCTTTCGTTGCTACAGCAAGGCCTTGGGGGCCAAAACCTGGCACGGGTAGGCCTGTCCCAGGACATCCCGATCTGTGCAGCCATCGATACCTGCAGCGTCGTCCCTGAACTCAACCTGCAAACGGGAATTATTGCGCTGCCATGAGAGTTCGTGCTGGCACTCCATTGCGTCCCTCTTCCACCTGCCTACAATAGACCTTAAAGCATTTTTACCGACCACGCATTGCCTGTTGTTTTTAACCCTTGAACCCGGGAATAAATCCATGCACGTCGCCGACTATATTGTCCTGTTCGGTTACTTCCTGCTCCTGATTGGCATTGGCGTTTACTGCATGCGCCGCATCAAGCATCAAGAAGACTACCTGATGGGTGGCCGAGGCTTTGGAAAGCTGCTGCAGACCTTTGCCGCCTTTGGTGCCGGCACGGGCTCCAGTGACCCGATCAACACCGCTCGCAACACGTATACCGGTGGCATGAGTGGTATGTGGAGTGTGATGTTCTGGTTATTCGTGACGCCGTTCTACTGGATTACCGGGGTCTGGTATCGCCGCATGCGTCACCTGACTCTCGGCGACTGGTACGTGGAACGCTACGAATCCAAGAAAATCGGTGCCGCCTACAGCATCTTTGGCGTGTTCTTTTTCATGATCTACGGATCGATGTTCTTCACGGCTATTGCCACCACCGCTGAGCCGATGATTGGCGAAACAGTCAATCTGGGCGCCGCCCTGTTGGGGCAGCAGCAGTGGGACCAGGCAGCCGGTTACTTTGAACGCACCTTGGAGTTGGAACCAGGATTACTCCAGGCCCAAGTTGACCTCAAATATGTCTTGATCCCGACCATCGCAATCGTGGTCGTACTCTACGGTATGGCCGGTGGCCTGGCAGCTGCCTACTACACTGACCTGATCCAAGGGATCTGCATCATCGCGCTGAGCATCATGCTCATTCCCATCGGCCTCAATGCACTGAACAGTTCCGAGAATCTCAACCCCGGCGGAAACATGTCAGGGGCCGAGGTCATGCATGACCAGCTACC
>PVBE012857453.1_pt1 | contig 37067 bp, 31 predicted proteins | sample 1631181 | NCBI WGS metagenome assembly PVBE01 (sample SAMN08397723, study PRJNA350692) | Marine metagenome, whole genome shotgun sequencing project. | isolation source: water | place: Pacific Ocean | collected 2012-04
CCTGATCGACGACGGCGGCGGACGCCTCACCCCTTACGCGCGCGTGGGCGAACCTTTGCCGCCGATCGAGTGGTACGACTCGCCCCTGCCCCTTGGCCGGATCGCCGTCGCCGCGCTTCCGGATGCGGCCGGCTGGCTCGCGGCGTACGATTTCGATGGCGATCGCACCGTCGACGACGGCGAGATGACCCAAGGTTGGCTGGTCCGCGCCGCCGAGCTTCAAGGCGGGCGCGCGTACGCGCCCGATGCCTTGGTCGCCTACGCCGGCGTGGCCGCGCGCCTCGCCGAGGGCACGCGTCCCATGCGGCTCGCGGGCCTTCAGCTCGGGACCGAGGGCAGCCAACTCGTCTACACCATCGTGGAGGCGTTCGAAGAGGGCGCGAGCGCGATCTCGGCCATGTTCGAGGTGGCAACAGAACCCGATTCGGCCGGCGGCACGTGAGGGCGCGCCCTCCTCCGCCCGATCCCGTCTCGCCGCCGATTGGAACACGATGCGGTTGTGGTCAAGCGCGCAAATCCGCTCAAATCGAATTGGAACGACCGGATTGACCTGGTCGGCGCATCGCCGGTGGCGATTGCGGATGACTACGATCTGGTCCAGCGCATTTTCCGCTTAGGCGGACGATGCTTTTGGGCGCCGTCAGCGGCTCGGGGTCACGCAGGCCCCGCTGTCCGAGATGCGGCTGGCGCTTAGCGGAGTTCCCCGCATGCAGAACGAAAGCTCGCTGGGCGTCCCGCAGATGCACGCGCGCACGCCGGCGACGAGCCCGGCGGGTGCTGCCGGCAGCGCGAACAACCGGCCGTCGGCGCCCCGCGGAAGCCCAGGCATTCGACACCGGCTTCGACGGTGCCGAGAACGCAGACCTCGGAGGGCGCCGCTGTTTCGCCCCGCGAGGCGCGCAACTTTCGCTCGCGCCAGATCCACGGCGGGACGAACGCGCCCCGCCACAGCCCGCGGCGGCCGCGCCGGGCCTCCTCTTCCTTGGCGACGTAGTCATCGGCGCCATCGCGGACCGCGAGCGCCCAGCCGGTATGGACCATGTTCCAACCGAGATCGGCCTGGCCGGCGAAACAGATGGCCGTAATCTCACCGGAGAGGGATGCTGCGCCAGCCCTCGCCCGGCACGTCACGGCGGCGCCGGCGGTCAGGTCCATCAGGGCCGTGCGCGCGATCTCGCCACACGGAATCGTGCCGGCCTTCGGCCATTCGCATCGTTGGTCGAGCTCGGGCGCGTCGATCCCGAACAGACGAAACCGGGTGCCTGCGACATCGAGCACGTCGCCTTCGATCACCGTCGCCGATCCGGTGACCGGCGCCTCGTCCGCAAGACCCGGGCCGGCAGCGAGGACGACGGCGCCAAACGTCGCGGCCACGACTCCGATCGCAAAGGCTAAGGGCCCGGTCATGGGCCGAGTGTACCACCCGAGGCGCGTGCGGGACGAAGGATGCTGCTCGTCTCCGATCCTTTTCGGAAACTTGGGTCGCCACGACCCCTTAAGCAGCTTGAATCGAAGTTGCGGCGCGCGTGCTGGATCGTTATCCACTTACCTGGAATGGCAGCGATCCGCACCCCCGCCCGGCCACCCACGCAATGGTGCGCTTGGGGCCGGCGTGGGAGCGGGCCGGAACCGACGAAACGGAGAAAGCGCTGATGGAGCCCGTGGCACCATGAGGGATGTGAAGATCAGGCGCGCGCGCCCGCGCGACGCGATTGAAGTGGCGGCGCTCTTCCTCGAGACGCGCAGGCACTCGATGGCGTACCTGCCCGAAATCCGAACCGTCGACGAAACCAAGCGTTGGATGGCCGAGACCATCTTCACCGAATTTGAGGTGTGGCTCGCCGAACGTGGAGCGGAGATCGCCGCGTTCCTGGCGCTCGCCGGCCGCCATGTGGAGTACCTCTACGTGCGCCCCGGCCACCAGCGCCGGGGCATCGGCGATAAGCTGCTCGCCAAGGCCAAGCGCTTGCACCCCGAAGGGCTCGAATTGTACGTGTTCGCCGAAAACACCCCCGCGCAGGCCTTCTATCGGGCGCGCGGTTTCGTCTGTGCCGCCGAGCTGGTGATCCCCGAGGAGGAAGAGCGCGGATACCAGTACGTCTGGACGCCCGAGTGCGGGCCCGGAACCGCTCGGTGACCGCTTCGGGACGCGTTTCCGATTCTATGAATTGTCGTTTATCGGTTAATTATATTCCGCTGGGCTCGCCGAGTGCGATGGTGATTCAATGTAATTAACTTTAATATGCAAATTATCTACAACGCGTTGATTTTATGGATTGTTTTTCGAAATTCCAATGGCCGGTCGCGCGGCCATGCCGGGCCCGCGCATGACCCGCGTCGTCGGCGTCGACGGCTGCCGCGTAGGCTGGGTCGCGGTGCTCCGGCGCCCCGGCCACGACGCGGCGGCGTTTCGCCTGTGCGATTCGTTTGCCGAAGTGGTCGCCCTGGCGCGCGAGACGGCGCTTGTCGCCCTCGACATGCCTATCGGCCTCCTCTGCGCGGCCGAGCGTGGCGGGCGGGCGTGCGACCGCCTGGCCCGGATCCGGCTCGGGTGGCCGCGGGCGTCCTCGATCTTCTCGCCGCCTGTGCGGGGCGCGCTGGCGATGACCGACGACTACCGCTCGGCGCTCGCGGCCAACCGCGCAAGCTCGCCCGCCCGCATCGGCATCTCGAAGCAGTGCTTCGGCCTGTTCCCCAAGCTCCGCGCGGTCGACGCGGCGATGACACCCACGCTTCAGGAGCGCGTCCGCGAAGCCCATCCCGAACTCGCCTTCCTCGCCATGGCCGGCGCGCCGGCGCAGTTTTCGAAACGCACAGTCCGGGGGCGCGAGGAGCGCATCGAGCTTCTTCGCCGGGCCGGGCTCGGCGGCGTCGCCGAGGCGGCCACGGGCTTTCGCGGACGGGGCTGGGGGCACGACGACGTTATCGACGCGATCGCGTTGTCGTCGATCGCCGAGCACATTCTCGCCGGCACCGCGATCCGGCTTCCCGAACCGCCACCGCGCGACGCGCGCGGGCTCGCGATGGAGATCTGGGCCTAAACCAGATGGCGGTCGGGAAGAATCATCTACGGTGATCCAGCGGGCGTGTGAATCTGGTCGCCACTATAGAGGTCGAGCGGAATCACGCGTTTGATGGGAGCCGTATCGCGGTCTCAATCAAACGCGATCCGCTTTAAGCCGCACGCAGGCCATCGCGATTGGCGCGCGTAGCCGATCCCTGGTATGACGGACGCCGTCCCTGGACCGGATGGTGGTCGGTCGGATTCGCGTGGCCGCGATCCGCCGACCACGTCAACCTGGTCTGAGCTATTGAGATGAAGTGGATCGACGCGCCTGATCGCAACCGCCTCGCGGTTCCGGTCGATCGCGATCCGCTCGAGACCCGGAGGGCGCGTCAATGACCATAGATATAGACGACTCCGCCTTCGCGTTGGGCGTGGTCGGTGCCGGCGCCATGGGCCGCGGGATCGCCCAGATAGCGGCCGCCGGCGGCTTTCGCGTGCTCATGACCGACGCCCGGCCCGAGGCCTGCCGCGAGGCCAGCGATTTCATCGCGCGCATGCTGCGCCGGCGGGCGGAAAAGGGCCAGTGCAGCGCCGAAGAGGCCGAGGCCGCGATCGCGCGCATCGAGATCGTCGACGGGCTTGCCGACATGGCTGCGGCGGGCGTCGTTGTCGAGGCCGTGGTTGAGGACTTGGACGCCAAGCAGGCGCTATTCACCGAGCTTGAGCATTGCGTCTCCGACGAATGCATCCTCGCGTCCAACACCTCGTCGCTGATGATCACCGACATCGCCGCCAAGTGCGCCCGGCCGGAGCGCGTCGCCGGCGCCCATTTCTTCAATCCGGTTCCCCTGATGAAGCTGGTGGAGGTCGTGGACGGCGAGCTGGGCGACCGCGCCGTCGGGGACGCGTTGATGGCGCTGTTCGCGCGGATGGGCCACCGCCCCGTCCGGGTCAAGGATTCGCCGGGGTTCCTGGTCAATCACGCGGGTCGCGCTTACAGCACCGAGGCGCTCGCCATCCTCGCCGAAGGCGTTGCCGAACCCGCCGACGTGGACCGGGTCATGCACGAGGCGGCGGGTTTCCCCATGGGTCCGTTCGAGCTGTTCGATCTCACCGCCCTCGACGTCACCCACCGCTCGCTCGAATCGAGCTTCCGCCAGTACTACGCAGAGCCCCGCTTCCGTCCCTCACCCGAAACCGCGCGCCGGTTCGCCGCCGGTCTCTGGGGACGCAAGACCGGCGCCGGCTTTTATCGCTACGCCGATGGACGCAAGGTGGAGCCGCCGGAGGAGCCGGCGCCGACGACACTTCCCCGAAATCTCTGGGTGAGCGCCGCCGACGCCGAGGCGCGGGCCAAAATCCTGGCATTCCTCGGCGGCCTCGGCGCCGGCATCACGATCGAGGACGGGGCCGCGCCTTCCGACGGCGCCCTCATCCTCGTCACTCCGCTCGGCAACGACGCCACTTGGGCCGCGGTCGACGAGGGCGTTGATGCGGGACGCACGGTCGCGGTCGACACCGTGGTCGATCTCGAACGCCGGGTCACCCTCATGACCACGCCCGCGACCCGCCCAAGTTCGCGCGACGAGGCTCACGCATTGTTCGCGGCCTGTGGCGCCAAGGTCACGGTCATCGGCGATTCGCCCGGCTTCATCGCCCAGCGCATGCTGGCCTCGATGGTCAACATCGCCTGCGCCATCGCCCAGGCGCGGATCAGCATGCCCGACGATATCGACGAGGCGGTCCGCATCGGCCGCGGTTACCCGAATGGGCCGCTCAGCCTCGGCGACGACCTCGGGCCGGGCAAGGTGCTGGCGATCCTCGAGAACATGGTCCGGATGACCGGCGACCCCCGCTACCGCCCGAGCCCGTGGCTCCGGCGCCGGGCACAGCTCGGCGTCTCGTTGAAGACCCCCGACTTCGCGGACTGAGAGCGGGTTCCGCTTGATCGGCTTGAGGCTTCCGTGACGCCGAAGTTGATGAAGGCTCTACGAAAAGAAAATGAGATCGCTGCCCCGCGACCCGGGCCGGCCATGACGTGAATGGCGACTCGATCAGTCGGCGTCGGTCTCAGACCTCGATGGTCGTGAGCGTGGGCGAGACCGTGAGCTTCGGCTCGGTTGCCGCCTGAACGTCGTCGGGCGTCAGACCCGGCGCCACTTCTTCGAGCACGAGGCCGTCGGCGGTCACCGAAATCACCGCCATATCGGTGAAGATCTTGGTGACCGAGCGCAAGGCCGTGAGCGGATAGCTCAGCGCGCTCACGATCTTCGGTTCGCCGTCGCTGGTAACGTGGGTCATGATCGCGAACACGCGTTTCGAGCCGACCGCGATGTCCATGGCGCCGCCGACGCTACCCGTGCGCGCGTTGGGCAGCCGCCAGTTCGCCAGATCGCCGTTCTCGGCCACCTGATAGGCGCCCAGGATCGTGGCGTCCAGCCGGCCGCCGCGCGAGATGGCGAACGAATCCGCGTGGTGTATGAAGCAGCCGCCCGGGACCAGCGTCACCGGGCTCTTGCCGGCGCTCAACAGATCGTTGTCCGCGTCCGCCGGGTCGGCGGGCGGCGGACCCATGCCGATGATGCCGTTCTCGCTGTGGAACAGGACGTCGCGCTCGGGCGGAACGTAGGGCAAACACTTGGTCGGCATTCCGATACCGAGGTTGACCAGCCAGCCGTCCTGAAGCTCGAGCGCCAAGCGCTTCGCCATCTGCTCGCGGTCGAGACCCGCCTTCTCGAGTGCCGCGGTGCCCATCCCCAATCTCCGTTACATCTGCGATTTATACGTGCCGGACACGAAATACCGGGTGACGTAGATCCCCGGCGTGATGACGCATTCGGGGTCGAGACCGCCGACCGGCACGTCCTCGATCGCCTCGACGATCACCGTGTCGGCGGCGGTCGCCATCACCGGATTGAAGTTGCGCGCCGCCATCCGGTACGTGAGGTTGCCGCGGCCGTCCACCTGTTTCGCGCGCACCAGCGCGAAGTCGGCCCGGAGCGCCAACTCGAGCAGGTACTCGCGGCCGTCGAGCTCGATAACCTGCTTTCCCTTGGCCAGCTCGGTCCCCACCGCGGTCGGGGTGAGAAATCCGGCGATCCCGGCGCCGCCGCAGCGGATCCGTTCGGCCAACGAGCCCTGCGGCACCACCTCGAGGTCGACCTTGTGGGCGTTGTAGAGGTCGCGGAAAACGTTCGATTCGGTCGCCAGCGGGAAGCTGCACATCATCTTTTTCACGCAACCGGCCTTGAGCAGGCGCGCGATCCCGGTCTCGCGCGTGCCCGTGTTGTTGCTGATGACGGTCAGATCCTTGACGCCCTTATCGCAGACCGCGTCGATGAGCACTTCCGGCACGCCGCCGCGCCCGAAGCCGCCGATCATCACGAACGCACCGTCGAAGATATCGGCAACCGCCTCTTCCGCGCTTTCCACCCGTTTGTTTTTCATCGCCTTGAACCGTGATTTTATTCGAACCGCGCGCGAACCGGCGTCGAAACCTAGGCCTAAATCGCACCCGAAGCAACCGGAGAGGCGCGCTTTTGCGGCGCGGCGCGGCGCCGGCGGCGAGGCGCGTTTGACATCCCGAAGCGCCTTGCGCTAAACCGCGTCGAGAGGAGAACGCTGGCGCCCCTGCCGGCGGCCGTTCCTCCACCACCGCGTTCATCTTCTTCGTTCCGAGGAGCATGCGCGTCCGCTGGCGGACCCGCATCCCGTTTCCAGGAGGCCCAAGCCCGTGAGCGCCGAACTTCCCGAAAGCATGAAGGTAGTCGAGATCACCGCAGACGGCGGACCCGAGGTCTTGAAGGCGGGACGCCGGCCGCTCCCCGTTCCGGGTGACGGCGAGGTCCTGATACGGGTGGCGGCCGCCGGCGTCAACGGCCCCGATCTCATGCAGCGCCGCGGCCTGTATCCGCCCCCCAAAGGGGCTTCCGATCTGCTCGGCCTCGAGGTCGCGGGAGACGTCGTCGCACTTGGCGCGAGCGCGAAAAGGTGGAGCGTGGGCGATCGGGTCACGGCGCTCACCAACGGCGGTGGTTACGCCGAATATTGCCCCGCCGCGGCCGACCAATGCCTCTCCGTTCCCTCGGGACTCAGCCTGACCGAGGCCGCGGGCCTGCCCGAGACCGTCTTCACCGTTTGGAGCAACGTCTTCATGGGGGCCCAGCTTGCAGAGGGCGAGAGCTTTCTCGTCCACGGCGGGGCTGGCGGGATCGGAACCACCGCCATCCAGCTCGCCAAGGCTTTCGGCGCGAAGGTTTTCACGACCGACAGCCCGGACGCGCGCTGCGCCGTTTGCCGCGAGCTGGGCGCCGACCGGGTGATCAATTACGAGACCGAAGACTTTGTCGAGGTGGTCAAGGGCGAGACCCCGAACCGCGGCGCCGATGTGATTCTCGACATCGTCGGCGGCGATTACATCCAGCGCAACATCAAGGCGCTGGCGACCGACGGGCGGATGATCCATCTGGCCTTCGCCAAGGGCGCGGCCACCGAAGTTAACCTGATGCCGGTGATGCTGAAGCGGTTGACGCTGACCGGCTCGACGCTCCGCTCGCGCTCGCCCGCCTTCAAGGCCGAGGTCGCGCGCCAGCTCGAACACAAGGTCTGGCCGTTGGTCGAAGAGGGGCGGATCCGGCCGGCGATCCACACCACCGTGCCCCTCGAAAGCGCGGCCGAGGCGCACCGGATGATGGAAAGCGCCACCCACGTCGGCAAGATCATGCTCGAGCCCTGAAGCCCGGCCACACGAGCCAAGACGCCGTGCGGGCGCGGATGCCCCGGCAAACGGGGCGCCACGCCCGGCCCCCCCCAAGACGCAGCAAGACGGAGACCGAAGCCATGAACGAGACGCTTGAGATCGACCCCGCGATCGACGCTGAGATCGACGCCTGGGTGGAGCGGACCCGGGAGCTGACGGGCAAGGAGGTCCGCGAGCGCGAGACCTGGAACCACGACGTCACCGCCGATTCCATCCGCCACTTCGCCTATGGCACGGATGACGACAATCCGCTTTGGACCGATCCCGAACATGCTGCGCGTTCGCGGCACGGCCGCCTGGTCGCGCCGCCCGCCTATCTCGTCTCGGTGCTGTATCCCATGCTCCACGGGGCACCGATGAAGGCGCCGCTGGCCTCGCTGATCGGCGGGGTAAAGTACGAATGGCGTCGCCCCATCCTCGCCGGCGATCGCCTGCGCGCGGTCTCCAAGCAGGGGGACCACTTCGAGAAGCGCAACAAGCAGGGCCGGCGGCTGAACTTCGTGATCTCCGAAATCACCTATCTCGACGCCACCGACCAGGTGGTCGGCGTTGCCGCGGGCACCATGATCATGGCGACCCAGGTGGGCCACGCGGTCATGTTCGAACGCACCCCCCACCGGTGCACGGACGCCGAGCTGGCCGAGATCGAGCGCGCTTTCCGGGCCGAGACGAGGCGCGGCGCGGACACGCTCTTCTTCGAGGACGTCACCATCGGCGATACGCTTGCCCCGATCGTCCGTGGTCCGCTGACCATCGGCGACATGGTGGCCTGGAATGCGGGTATCGGCCCTTCGTACAAGGCGGGCCGCTGGGGGTTCCTCGACTTGCAGAAGGCGCCGCACGCGGCGTCCCTCATTCCGCCCCTCAACTTTCCGGTCAAGTACTCTCAGCAGCACGAGGATTCGAATATCGCCGCCGGCCGCGGCATGCCGGCGCCCTTCGACAACGGAGTCATGCGCTTCGCCTGGGTAGCGCCTCTGGTGACCAACTGGATGGGTGACGACGGAACGCTCTCGAACCTCGAGATCCAGGTACGCGCGCCCGGGCTCTACGGGGACATCGTCACCTACGCCGCGACGGTGGCGGGAAAGGACGAGGAACGCGGCGTCGTTTCGCTCGACATCACCGGGACCAACCAGGAAGGCGGCGTTCCGACCGTCGGCAAGGCCGAGGTCGAACTGCCGCGACGCTAGAGCGTTATCCGCTCACCTGGAATCGCACCGGCCCGCACCGCCTTCCGGCCGCCCATGGAATAGTGTGCTTGGGGCGGCCGGGCGGCAGTGCGGGCCGGAGCCGAGATAGGCGGAAAAAGCGCCGGGAGATCCCGCCCTACTGGGCCGCCGCGCGCCCCGCCGAATCGAGCATGGCGTCGGCGTGATCGAGCGCCTTGTCGATGACCGCGAGCCCGTCGCGAAGCTGCTCCTCGGTGATGCACAAGGGCGGCGCGATCGAGAGCAGGTTCGGCCGGTTCAGCGTATAGACGCCGCCCTCGGCCAAAGTTTTCTTGATCGCGGCCATGCCGCCCTTGGTCGAGTAGGGCTCTTCCTTGATGGGCATCAGACGCTCGCGGGTTTCGCGGTTCTTGACCAGCTCGATGGCGCCGAACAGGCCCTTCGCGCGCACGTCGCCCACCGACGGGTGCTTCGCCTTGATCTCACCCAACACCTGGACCAGCACTTCGCCCAACTTGGCCGAGTTCTCGATCAGGCCCTCCTCGCGGTAGACCTCGATCGCCGCGATCCCCGCCGCGCACGCCAGCGCGTGGCCCGAATATGTTGACCCCGACCACAGCGTGTTTTCATCCATGTAATCGGCGATCTTCTTCGAGACCACCACCGCGCCCAAGGGCACCATCGAGTTGGTGAGCCCCTTGGCGGTGGTCAGGATGTCGGGGACCACGTCCCAGTGGTCCATGGCGAACCATTTTCCCGTGCGACCCCAGCCCGTCATGACTTCGTCGGCGATCAAGAGGATCCCGTACTTGTCGCAAAGCGCCCTCAGCATCGGCATGGTGTCGTCGGGCGGCAGATAGACGCCCTGGGCGACGCCGGCGATGGATTCGACGACGATCGCTGCGATGAAGTCGGGGTTCTCGAACTCGATCATCTCTTCGAGCGAACTCATGCACTCGCGCTTGCAGGTCTCGGGCTCCTGGCCGAAGGTGCACCGATAGCAGTAGGGCTGGAACGAGTGCAGCGCGCCCACCATGCCGGGCTCGTTGTAGGCGCGGCGCCAGTCGCCGGTCAGGCTGATGGCGCCGTGCGAGGCCCCGTGATAGGCGCGGTAGCGCGCGATCACCTTGGGCCGGCCGGTGGCCATCTTGGCGATCTTGACGGCATAATCGTTGGATTCGGCACCGCCGCACGTGAAGTAGGTCTTGCACAGATCGCCCGGCGTGACCTCGGCGACCATGCGCGCGAGCTGGCCGCGCACGTCGGTCGCGAAGCTGGGCGCGGCATAGCAGAGCTTTTCCGCCTGGTCCTGGATCGCCTTGATGATCTTGGGGTGCTGGTGGCCCGCGTTGACGCACACGAGCTGGCTCGCGAAGTCGATGTAGCGCTTGCCGTCCGCATCCCAGAAAAAGACCCCTTCCGCGCGCGTTACCGGGATCGCGCTCAATCCCCCCTGCTGCGACCAGGGAAAGAGGACGTGCTTCAGGTTCTCGGCCGAGATGTCGTTCGCGCCGGCTTGTTGACTCTTCGTGTTCATTTTTCGATGACCTATTCTCAAGGGTTACGCGGTCGTTTGCGACCGTTGGGGCGGGGACATCCCACGCCCTTGCATCGGCGCGCCAAGCCTATTCGGCGGTGTCCGCGCGCCGGACGTCGAATCCGAGCCGCGCCATACCTTCGCTGAGCTCGGTCAGATCGGGCTCGCCCAACGGCCGCAAAGGCATGCGCGGGTAACCGCCGGGAAGGCCCAACATGTTCATGCCCGCCTTGACCGAAGGATACAGGTTGCGGCCATTGGCGAGGTACAGGTCCCAAAGCTCGACGGCTTTCTTCTCGAGCCGGAGCCCCAGCTCCAGATCTCCGTCGCGGCAAGCTTCAAAATAGACGACGCTGTCGCGTCCCAAGACGTTGGGCGCGCCGCTGACGGCGCCCACCGCGCCATGCTGGATCGCGGCGACGCCGTAAAGGCTGAGCTGGCCGGTAAAGACGAGGAGGCTCTCGCCCGCAAGCTGCATCGTCTTGTAGAACTTGCCGAAGTCGGTCGTGCTCTCCTTGATCGCGACCACGTTTTCGATGTCCGCGAGCCGCGCAATCAAATCGGGGGTCAGCTCGTTCACGTTGTAGCCGGGGACATTGTACAACATTATCGGAAATTCGAGGGCGTCCGAGACCATGCGGTAGTGACAGATGATGTCTTCCGGCGAATGGAGCTTCGGGAAGAACGGCGGCATGATCATGACGCCGTCGCAGCCCACCTCCTTGGCGTAGGCATTCATCGCAATCACGTCGGGGGCCGGAACCGCGCTGGTTCCGGCGATGACCCGGATGCGCCCGTTCGCGGTCTCGACCGCCAGCTTGAACAGCCGCTTGCGTTCGCCGAGCGTGAGCGACCAGGCCTCGCCCGTACACCCCGTGGGCACCACCCCGGTGCAGCCGTAGTCGATGCAGTGCTCGATGTTGCGGCAGTACGCCGCCTCGTCGATCGCACCCGATGCGTCGAAGGGTGTCACGATCGCCGGCATGACGCCGTGCCAATCCACCGAGGTCCTGTCCATGACTCAGTTTCCTACCGATTTTCCGTTAGGCGCCGGCGGCGTTCCGCGGATGTCGCGGGCACGAGTATGCGCCGATTGCTCAGCGAAGACAACGCCGCAAGCCGTTATTCGACACCGATTCCCCGCCATTTCGCGCAGCCGCTTCAGCTTTCGAGAAGCGCCACCACCTGGCCTTCCTGGACCGCGTCCTCCTCACGGACGAGAATCTCCTTAACGGTGCCCGCCTCGGGCGCCAGCACCGGGATCTCCATCTTCATGGATTCGAGAATCATGACCGCATCGTCCGCCTCGAGGCGATCGCCGATGCCGACCTCGATCTTCCATACTTTCCCCGTTATCTCGCTTTCGACTTTGATCTCAGCCACGCTCCACTCTCCAACAGAGGCCAGGACGCCGCCTCATGGCGGGCCCGCAAGGATATCGTGCGCGAGCCCGGTGTGCACGTCGCCGGCGACGAAGGGCGGATGGCGCAACGCCCGCAACAGAAACGGGATGTTGGTCTTGACGCCTTCGACCGCGAACCCGTCGAGCGCGCGGCGCAACGATCCGATGGCCTCGGTCCGGTCGCGCCCGTGGGCGACGACCTTCGCCAGCAAGGGGTCATAGAACGGGGTGACGGCGGCGCCCTCGCGGGTTCCGGTCTCGACCCGGACGCCGTCGCCCTTGGGCGGGCGGAAGGTTCTGAGCGTGCCAGGCGAGGGCAGGAAGCGGACCGGGTCCTCGGCGTAGACGCGGGCCTCGATCGCGTGGCCCTGAAGCGGAACCGGATCAGGCAGTATCTCTGCCATCCGGGCGCCCGCCGCCGCGAGAATCTGCGCCCGCACCAGATCGACGCCGCTGACTGCTTCGGTGACCGCGTGCTCGACCTGCAGCCGCGTGTTCATCTCGAGGAACCGCACGCCGGATTCTGCGTCGTGGAGCGTTTCGACGGTGCCGATGTTGTCGTAGCCGAGCCTGGCCAGCGCCCCCGACATGCGCGCCGCGGTCGCGTCCAGAAACGCGCGATCGAGACCCGGTGCCGGCGCCTCCTCGATCAACTTCTGGTGGCGGCGTTGGATCGAGCAGTCGCGCTCGTACAGATGGCGGACGTCGCCGGACGCGTCGCCCAGGACCTGAAACTCCACGTGCCGGGGCCGTTCGACGAGGCGTTCGAGATAGAGTTCCGAATCACCGAAAGTGCGCGCGGCCAGGGCCCGGGCGCGGTCCAGGTTGCGCGCCAGCGCGATCTCGTCGTCGGCCCGCGTCATCCCGATTCCGCCACCGCCGCGCACGGCCTTGATCAGCACCGGAAAGCCGATCCGCCGCGCCTCGGCGATCGCGGCCTCGATCCCCTCGCCGAGCACGCCCGAGGCCACAGACACCGGAAGCCCCAACGATTCCATGAGCCGACGCGCGTTCGTCTTGTGCCCCATGGCTTCGATCCAGCGCGCTGCCGGGCCGATGAACCGGCACCCGGCGCGCTCGATGCGCGCGGCGAAGTCCGGATTCTCGGCGAAGAACCCGTAACCCGGGTGGAGCGCGTCCGCGCCGCTCGCTTCGAGCGCGCCGAGGACGCGTTCGGCGTTCAGATAGCTGTCCAGCACCGGCGCCGGGCCCAGCGCGATCGCTTCATCGGCCTCGGCGACATAGGGCGCTTGCGCGTCGGCCTCGGAATAGACCGCGACCGAGGCAATCCCCATCTCGCGCAAACACCGAATCACGCGCGCCGCAATGGCGCCCCGGTTCGCGACGAGGACCTTTTTGAACATGCGACGGGTCCGATGTGAAAGCGGCACGCCCGCATCGCCCAAGCGGCCGCTTTCGGAGGAGCGTCGGCAAGCTATCCGGCGGCTTCCTTACGAGTCAAGGAAGCGCGCGCTTCCCAGGCGATTCCGGTGCCGCCGCGTGCACGGCCGAGGCCCTGGCACGGCTCGGGCAAATTGCGTAAGCTCACGCTCGCTTTCCGCTTTGCCCGCCGGTCCCTGGCGAACAATGACGAACAACGAGAACGGACGCCCATGAGCTGGGAAAAGGAAATCGACGAGCTGCGCTTGAGGCGCCGTCTGGCCCGCAAGCTTGGCGGCGAGGAAGCGATCGAGCGCCAGCACAGCTTCGGCAAGCTGACGGCGCGCGAACGCATCGACAAGCTCTTGGACGAGGCCTCGTTCCACGAGATGGGAACGCTCACCGGCAAGGCCGAATACGACGCCGACGGTGCGTTTTGCGACATAACGCCCGCCAACGCCATCATGGGCCAGGGCCGCATCGACGGGCACCGTGTGGTGGTCTCGGCCGACGACTTCACGATCCGCGGCGGCTCGTCGGAATCCACCATCTCGGACAAGTGGGTCTTTGCCGAACGCCTCGCCTTCGAGATGCGGATGCCGCTGATCCGCCTGGTGGATTCCGCCGGCGGCAGCGTCCGGCTTCTCGAGCAACAGGGCCAGACCAAGATCCCGGGCTACCCCGCGTGGCCGCTGACGCGCCTGATGGGCGCGGTGCCCGTGGTCGGGGTGGCGCTCGGCGCCTGCGCCGGCCTCGGCGCGATCAAGGTCGCGTTCTCGCACTTCTCGGTCATGGTGAAGGAAACCAGCCAGGTCTTCGCCGCCGGCCCGCCGGTGGTCAAACAGGGTCTCGGCGCCGAGATCGACAAGGAGGCGCTCGGCGGCTATCGCGTGCATGCCCGCGGTAGCGGAGTCGTCCAGAACGAGGCGAATTCGGAAGAGGACGCGCTTCACCAGGTGCGCAACTATCTCTCGTATCTTCCGCGCAACGTCTGGGAGATGCCCGAACGAGGCGAGACGGGCGACGATCCGCGCCGCGCCGACGAGGCCTTGATCGACGCAATTCCGGAGGATCGGCGCAAGGTCTACGACGCCCGCAAGATCCTGACGAGCGTCTTCGATCGCGATTCCATCTTCGAGATCGGACGCTACAACGGCCGCTCCTCGATTTGCGCGCTCGCGCGGCTCGACGGCTATCCGGTGGGCGTGATGGCGAACGATCCCTACCACGCGGGCGGCGCCATGACGCGGCGCGCGGCGGAGAAGACGGAGAAGTTCGTCGACGTGTGCGACACCTTTCACCTGCCGATCGTGAACCTGGTCGACCAGCCGGGCGTCATGACCGGGATCGAGGCCGAGAAGGCGGGCACCGTCGGCGCCGCGCTGCGCGCGCTCGCCGCCATCGAGCAGAGCGCCACACCGTGGATCTCGATCATCTTGCGTCGCGTCTTCGGCGTCGCCGGCGGGGCGCACGGGCCAAAGCACGGCATCGACGGCTCGTCCGTGAATTTGCGCTACGCCTGGCCCTCGGCGCGGTGGGGCTCGATCCCCATCGAAGGCGGGGTCCAGGCGGCGTTTCGCAAGGAGATCGAGGCGGCGCCGGATCCGGACGCGCGCCGCGCCGAGATCGAGGCCCGCTACGAGAAGCTCGCCTCGCCGTTCCGCTCGGCCGAGCGTTTCAGCATCCTCGACATCATCAATCCGCGCGAGACGCGCCCGATCCTCACCGAGTGGGTCAAGGACGCCTACGCCCTGTTGCCTGCCCAGCTCGGGCCCAAGACGCGCACCATGCGGTGTTAGGACGAGGGCTCGGCTCTCACGAAACGTCTTCGAACCGCACCGGCTGGCCCGACGGCTCGCCGGCCAATACGCCTTCCGCCATCACGACCCGGCCGCGTATGACGGTGTAGATCGGCCAGCCCGTGACGGCTAAGCCGGCAAACGGGGTCCAGCCGACCCGGCTCGCGATCCAGGCGTCCTCGATGGTCCGCCTCAAACCTAGGTCCACGACCGAGAAATCGGCATCGTAGCCGCACGCGATTCGGCCCTTGCCGGCAATTCCGAAGACGCGTGCGGGCCCGGCGCTGACGAGCTCGACCAGGCGCGCGAGCGAAAGCCTGCCGGCGTGCACATGGTCCAGCATCACCGGCACCAGGGTTTGGACGCCGGGCGCGCCCGACGGGCTTTCAGGATAGGGGCGCGCCTTTTCGTCCAACGTGTGGGGCGAGTGGTCCGAGGCGACCACGTCGCAAAGGCCATCGCGGATCGCCGCCCAGAGCGCGTCGCGATGGCGTTCGCTACGCACCGGGGGGTTGGTCTGCACCCGGGAGCCGAGGCGCGCGTACGCCTCGGGCGCGGCGAAGGTGAGATGAAGGGGCGTGATATCGAACGTGGCGAGGTCCTGATTGGCCGCGATGATCGGGATCTCGTCCGCCGTCGTCACGTTCATCACGTGAACGCGTTTGTTCGCGGCGCGCGCGAGTGCGAGGAAGCGCCGGGTCGCGATCACAGCCGCCTCTTCGTCGCGCCACTCGGCATGACGCGCGACCGGCGCCCCGCCTTCGACCATGGCGCGCCGCTCGGCAATCCGCGCCTCGTCCTCGCAGTGCGCTGTCAGCCGGCGCCGGCAGGAGGCGAGAATGGTGCCAAGCACCGCTTCGTCCACCACCACCGAGGCGGTCGAGGAGCCGAGGAACACGTTGGCGCCCGGACACCCCGGAAGCCGCTCGAGGGCCGGAAGCGCACCGACGTTCTCGGGCGTACCGGCCACCGCGAGGGCGAAGTCGCACCAGCTTCGCGCTTCGGCGCGGCGCATCTTGTCGGCGTAAGTCGCGGCATCGGCCGTGGTCGGGATCGTGTTCGGCATCTCGAAGACGGAAGTGACGCCGCCGAGTACCGCGGCCGCCGAGCCGGTCCGCCAATCCTCCTGGTGCTCGGTGCCCGGTTCGCGGAAGTGGACCTGGGTATCGATCGCGCCGGGAAGCACGTGAAGGCCGCCCACCTCCAGCACGCGGGCCGCGGGCGCGTGGCCCAGGCTTCCCACCGCGGCGATGCGCCCAGCGCGCACGCCGACATCCGTTTCGACGACGCGGCCGTCGATCACGCACGCGCCGCCGGAAAGCAAAAGATCGAAAGGCTCATCCACGGCATTGTCTCCGCCCAGGCCAAAGTGCCCCGACCCTAAAGCAATGTGCCGAGTCGTGGAATCGCACACGCCCACGCGATCGGCCGACACGCGGGCGCCCGGCGCGGCGTTGCCGCCGCCGTAGAGCGCGGCTAGATTGCGGCCTGCGGGGCCGCCGGCGCGGCCGCCGTCATCATCCAGGGGGATTCGAGATGGCGCTTACACCCAATTCGACCGCCGGCCGCGACGTTGCCTACCACATGCACCCGATCACCAATTGGCGCGAGCACGAACGCAGCGGGCCATTGGTGATCGTTCGCGGAGAAGGCGTGCGCGTCTTCGACGAAGCGGGCAAGGATTACATCGAGGGTCTCTCGGGCCTTTGGTGCACGGCGCTCGGCTTCAGCGAGCCGCGCCTGGTAAATGCGGCGATGCGCGCGTTTGAACGCCTTCCCTACTACCACGTCTTTTCGTCCAAGACCTCGGACGTGGTCGCCAATTTGGCCGAAAAGCTGATCGCAATCGCGCCTTCGCCGATGGCCAAGGTGCTCTTTGCCAACTCGGGTTCCGAGGCCAACGACACCGCGATCAAGATGGTCTGGTACTACAACAACGCGCTCGAGCGCCCGCGCAAGAAGAAGATCATCTCGCGCCACATGGCCTACCACGGGATCACCATCGGCGCCGGCAGCCTGACCGGGATTCCCGCCAACCACGCCGCCTTCGATCTGCCGATCGCAGGCGTCCTGCACACCATGTGCCCGCACCACTACCGCTACGCAGAGCCCGGCGAATCGGAAGAGGATTTTGCGGCACGGTGCGCGAACGCGCTCGAGAAGATGATCGTGGACGAAGGGCCGGACACGGTCGCCGCCTTCGTCGCCGAACCCTTGATGGGCTCGGGCGGGGTTATCGTGCCGCCGCCGACGTACTTCGCGCGGGTCCAGGACATCCTCAAGAAATACAACATCCTCTTCGTCGCCGACGAGGTCATCTGCGCCTTCGGGCGCACCGGCAACATGTGGGGGTGCGAGACCTTCGACATCCGCCCCGACATCGTGACCTGCGCCAAGGCCATGACATCGGCCTATCTGCCCATGTCGGCGGTGATGATCTCGGACCCGGTCTACCAGGTGCTCGCCAACCAGAGCGATCGCTTGGGCGCGTTTGCGCACGGGCACACCTTCGGCGGCCACCCGGTCGCCGCCGCCGTCGCGCTCGAGGCAATCACCATCTACGAAGAGCGCGACATCGTCGGCCGCGTGCGCGCACTGGCGCCCCGCCTCCAAGATGGGCTCCGGCGATTCCGCGATCATCCGCTGGTGGGCGAGGTGCGCGGAACCGGGCTGATCGCAGCGGTCGAGCTCGTCAAGAACAAGAAGACCAAAGAGCCGTTCGCGCCCCACGTGGGAATCGGCAAGCGGCTCATGGAGCGGGCCCACGAGCACGGGCTGATCCCCCGCCTTTCCGGCGACTCAGTGTGCTTCGCGCCGCCGCTGATCATCACCGAGTCCGAGATCGACGAGCTTCTCGAGCGTTTCGGCCACGCGCTCGAAGACTTGGGACGCATGGCCCGCGACAACGACTGGACCGCGGCCTGAATTGGACCGGATCGTGGTCGCTCGGTTTCGCCTAAGGCGATCCGCCGACCACGTAAATCTGGTTCATCTCGTTGGAATCGAGCGGATTCACGCGGTTCCAATCATCCGCGATCCGCTCTCGTTAACGAAGTCCGCGCCAGCGCGCCTCAATCAGCGCAGCGGACCACGCCGGCCGCCGCCAGCGCGTCGATCCGCTCGTCCGTTAGCCCGGCAAGCTCGCGCAGCACCTCCCTGGAATTGGCGCCGATCTGCCCGCCCACCCAGCGGATGGCACCAGGGGTCGCCGACATCCTGGGCACCGGGGCCGCGAGCCGGACCGAGCCCAGCTCGGCATCCGCGACCTCGGCCAGCATGCCGCGCGCGCGATAGTGCGCATCGGCGAAGACATCGGCCATGGTGAAGACGCGCGACGCGGGAACGTCGGCCTCTTCGATCAGGATTTTCTCGAGTGCGGCGGCCGAGTGCCGCGACGTCCACTCGGCGATGATGGGATCGAGCGCGTCCGGGTTCTGGCCGCGCGCGCGCGGTGATGCGAAGCGCGCGTCCTCAATCAGATCTTCGCGGCCCATGACGCCGATCAGGCAGCTGAACAGGCCTTGCGTCGTCGCCGCGATGTGGACGTAGCCACCGTCGGCGGTGGGATACAGGCTGTTGGGCACCTGGCCGGGAAGGTTCGGCCCCGCGCGCGCAGGGATAAAGCCGAGCTTGTCGAAGGCGGGCACGAACGGCTCCATGAAGCTGAAAGCCGCCTCGAACAGCGCCGCGTCGATGATCTGCCCGTCTCCGGTCTTTTCGCGGTGCACGATCGCCATCACCGCCCCGAGGGCGCCGTAGAGCCCGGTGATGTAGTCCGTCAGCGGCACCGCGGCCCGGGCCGGCGGGCGGTCGGGATCGCCTATGATGTGACGGAGCCCGCCGACCGCCTCGCCGATCACGCCGTATCCGGGCCGCGCGCTATAGGGTCCGTCCTGGCCGAAACCCGAGATCCGGACCATTATGATTTCGGGGCGCAGGGCGGCAAGATCGGCGTAGCCGAGCCCCCATTTCTCAAGGGTACCGGGGCGGAAATTTTCGACCACCACGTCCGAGCCCTTGGCGATCTCGCGCGCGATCTCCTGGCCTTCGGCGGACTTGAGATCCAGCGCCACGAGCTTCTTGCCGCGAAGGATACTGGCCGCCCACAGCGAAACCTCGCCCACGTGCTTGCCCATGGCGCGCACCGGATCGCCGTCGAGGGGCTCCACCTTGACCACGTCGGCGCCGAAGTCCGCGAGAAGGCGCCCGCAGAACGGCCCGGCGACGGTCGTCCCCAGCTCGAGCACGCGGTAACCCGCCAGTGGACCCGGCGCCTTAGGTTCCATGGTCTCCCCCTATCCCGCGTGCGGGCTGGTGCGATTCCACGTGAGTGGATAACGGCCTTGCGCGTTACGTCCTGAGCACGCCGCCCGTTTCCTTCGCAACCCGCGCGATAACCTTCTCGGACACCGCCTCGATTTCGGCGTCAGTGAGGGTGCGGTCCTTCGGCTGAAGCACCACGCCGATGGCGAGCGACTTTTTTCCCGCGCCGAGGCCCTTGCCGGAATAGACGTCGAACAACTGCGCGTCGGCGATCAGCGAGGTGTCCGCGCCCCTGGCCGCGGCGAGCACGGCGGCGGCGGAGACGTCCTTGTCCACGACGAAGGCGAAATCGCGGGCCACGGGATGGAACGGCGAAAGCTCCGGCGGGGCGGAGGGCGCCCTTGTCTCGGGCGCGGGAATCGAATCCAGAAAGACCTCGAAACCGGCCACAACTCCGCGCGCGTCCATGATTTCTAGCACCGCGGGGTGGATCTCGCCGAAAGTGGCGAGCACCGGCGCCGCCGCGCCGCCGCCGAGCCGGAGTACGCCGGCGCGGCCCGGATGGTAGTAGGCGGGCGCCTTGGCCTCGATGTGGACGCGCCCCGAGGCGACGCCGAGCGCCGCGATCACGGCCAAGGCGTCGGCCTTGGCGTCAAAGACGTCCACGCCGCGGCTCGCCTCGGCCCACGAGCGCGGGTGCGCGCCGCCGGAGCGAACCCCGGCGGCAGCCGTGGTCTGCTCGGCGGGGCCGACGCCTGCGTACTGGGGGCCCACCTCGAACAGCGCGGCGTCCGAGAGGCCGCGGTTGGCGTTGCGCACGCCGGCCGCGATGAGATTGGGCAGCACCGACGGGCGCATGACGTCCAGATCCGCGCTGATCGGGTTGACGAGGCGAAGCGATTCGGGCACGGGCGCGAATTGCTCGGCATATTTCGACGCCGTAAACGAAAGCGTCACCGCCTCCATCAGTCCCTGGGCGGCAAGCACGCGCCGGGCGGTGGCGCGCAAGGCCTGTTCAGGCGAAAGCGCAGGTTCGGGAAGCGCGCCCGCGCATTTCACCGGCACCGCCGGCACCCGGTCGTAGCCGAAGACGCGCACCACCTCTTCCACCAGGCACGCCTCGCCGACGATGTCGTTGCGCCACGACGGCACCTTGACCGAGAGCGCGCCGTCGCCGGCACCGACCGTGAAGCCGAGTGCCGTCAGGATCCGCTTCGCCTCCGCCGTGGGTAGCTGGACGCCGCCCAACGTCGCCACGCGCTCGGGCGCAAATGCGATCTCGGGTCGCGGTTCCGGCTCTTCGCCCGCAATCACCAGCGCCGAGGCCTCGCCGCCGCAGAGATCGAGCACGAGCCGGGTCGCCAGCTCCATGCCGTCCACCTGGAAGGCTGAGTCAATCCCGCGCTCGAAGCGGTAGCGCGCGTCGGAAGTCAAGCTCAGCTTGCGCCCGGTCGCCGCCGTTCGCACAGGATCGAAGAACGCGGATTCGAGAAAGACGTTCATCGTCGCATCCGTGCACCCGGTGCGCGCACCACCCATGACGCCGCCAAGCGCTTCCGCCCCGTGGTCGTCACAGATCACGGTCATCTCGCGATCGAGCTCGTACGTCCGGCCGCCCAAGGCCTCAAAGCGTTCGCCCGGATTCGCCAAGCGCACGCGCAAGTCGCCCGCGACTTTGTCGGCGTCGAACGCGTGCAGCGGCCGGCCGTAGCCAAGGGTGAGGAAGTTGGTGATGTCGACGAACGCCGAGATGGGGCGAAGACCGACGGCCAAAAGCTTGTCCTTGAGCCAGTCCGGGCTTTCGCGGTTGGCGACGCCGCGGATATGCCGCCCGACGAAGTAGGGGCAGGCCGGGCGCTGGGCGGGATCGAACTCGAGCCGCACGCCGATCGGGCTTTCGTACGCTCCCGGCACGGCCTCGATAACGAGCGGTTTGAGGGTCCCTAGGCCGGCCGCGGCCAAATCGCGCGCGATGCCCCGCACACCCAGGCAGTCGCCGCGGTTGGGGGTGATTTCCAGATCGAAGACGGGATCGTCGAGGCCCATGACCTCGACCACCGGCGCGCCGACGGGCGCGTCCGCGGGCAGTTCGACGATGCCGCCATGTTCCTCGCCGAGACCCATCTCGCGCTCCGACAGAAGCATTCCGGCGCTTTCGACGCCGCGGATCTTGGTCCGCTTGAGCTTGGTCCCTAGCCCCGGAATGGTGGAGCCCGGCGCCGCGAAGACACCCTTGAGGCCGGCGCGCGCATTCGGCGCCCCGCAGACGACCTCGGCCTCACCGTCCTTGGTCTCAAGGCGGCACAATTTCAGGCGATCGGCGTTCGGGTGCTTGCGCGCCTCGATCACGCGGGCGACCGTGAATTCCTCGAGCCCCGAGGCCCGCGTCACGACCGAATCGACCTCGAGGCCGAGCATGGTAAGCCGGGCCGCGATCTCGTCCAAACCGGCCTCGGTCTCCAGGTGGTCTCCGAGCCACGACAGCGTGAACTTCATCGGTGCAGCCCGCCCACCAGGTTGGGAACGTCGAGGGCGGCGAAGCCGAAGTGGCGGAGCCAGCGGAGGTCGGATTCGAAGAAGGTGCGCAAGTCCGCAATCCCGTACTTCAGCATCGCGATCCGCTCGAGGCCCACGCCGAAGGCGAATCCCTGGAACCGCGCAGAATCGACGCCGCAGTTCTCGAGCACCTTCGGGTTGACCATTCCGCACCCCAGGATCTCGAGCCAGTCGCCGCCGCGGCCGATTTTCAGCTCGCCGCCGGCGCGGCTGCAACCGATGTCGACCTCGGCCGACGGCTCGGTGAAGGGGAAGTAGCTCGGGCGAAAGCGGACCGGCAGATCCTCGATTCCGAAGTAGGCGCGGCAGAACTCGATCAGGCAGCCCTTGAGATGGCCGAAGTGCGTGCTCTCGTCCACCATCAGACCCTCGACCTGATGGAACATGGGTGAGTGCGTGGCATCCGAATCGCAGCGGTAGGTGCGACCGGGAACGATGATGCGCAAGGGCGGCGCGCGCTCCTGCATGGTTCGGATCTGGACCGGCGAGGTATGGGTCCTGAGCACGAGGCGGTGACCATCCTTCGCGCCCGGCAGATAGAAGGTGTCCATCTCTTGGCGCGCCGGGTGCTCGGGCGGAATATTCAGCGCGGTGAAGTTGTACCAGTCGTCCTCGATATCCGGCCCCTCGGCCACCTGGAAGCCCATCTCGCCGAAGATCGCCACCACTTCGTCGATGGTCTGGCTGATGGGGTGGATGCGCCCCAAGGGACCGGGGCGGACCGGAAGCGTCACGTCGATGCGCTCCTCGGCCAACCGCGCGTCGAGCTCGGCGCGCCCCAACTCGCGCTTGCGTTGGGCGATCGCGGCGGTGACGTCGTCGTGAAGCGCGTTCAAGATTTGGCCCGCATGGCGGCGCTCGTCCGCGGCCAGCGCGCCGAGTTCCTTCATTAGCGCGGTGATGCGCCCTTTTCGCCCGAGCGCCGAGATCCGCGCGCCCTCGAGCACACCGAGGTCGGGCGCCTGGCGCACCGCCGCGAGAATTTCATCGCGCAATCCCTCGAGGTTCTCCATCGGGCTAGATCCAACGCCAAAAAGGGAGCGGGCCAAAGGCCGGCTCCCCTATACAAACCAAAGCGTCTTCCGGGTTCAAGCAGGATTGCCGAGAGCGGCCTGGACGCGTTCCACCAAACTTCGAAACGATTCCGGCTCGCGGACCGCGAGATCGGAGAGCACCTTGCGGTCGATCTCGATCCCGGTGTCCTTCAAGCCCTTCATCAGGCGCGAATAGGTCAGCCCGTGGGACCGCGCGCCTGCGTTGATCCTCTGGATCCAAAGTCGCCGGAAGTCGCGCTTGCGCGTCCGGCGGTCGCGGTAGGCGTACTGGAGCGCCTTCTCGACCCGCCCGAGCGCCAGGCGGAAGTTGTTCTTGGACCGGCCACGGAAGCCCTTGGCCAAAACCAGCACCTTGCGGTGCCGGGCACGGCGGGCAGCGCTGCGTGTTACCCTTGCCATCGAGACGCCCCGTTCAGCCGTTGGGCATGTAGGACCGGACGATCCGGGAATCGGCGGCCGAAAGCAGCTTCGTGCCGCGCGCCTTGCGCTTCATCTTCTGGGACCGCCGGCGCAGCATGTGGTTCAGGCGCGCCGAGTTCCCCCGCACCTTGCCGGTGGCGGTCAGGCGAAAGCGCTTCTTGGCGCTGGCTTTGGTCTTGATCTTCGGCATGCCGGAATTCCGTCTCGGGCGCCTCAGCGAAGGCGAGGGTTATAATGGGCACCGGCGCCGAATGCAAGGCGGACGCGGGCCGCCGGCGCGCCTCTAGCGCATTATCCGTTTAGTCGGTTGCGATTCCACGCAAGTGGATAACGGCCTAGCGCGGAGCGACGACCATGGTCATCAGGCGCCCTTCCATGTGGGGGAACTGCTCCACCTTGGCGAGGACGTCCAAGTCGCCCCGGACGCGATCCAGCACCTGCATGCCCCGTTCCTGATGCGCCATTTCGCGGCCACGGAACCGGATGGTGACCTTGACCTTGTCGCCTTCGTCGAGGAAACGCCGGGCGTTGCGCAACTTGACGTCGTAATCGTGCACGTCGATGCTCGGGCGCATCTTGATTTCCTTGACGTCGATCGTTTTTTGCTTCTTGCGTGCGGTGTTCGCTTTCTTCTGGGCTTCGTATTTGTATTTCCCGTAATCGAGGATCTTGCACACCGGCGGGTCGGCGTTCGGCGAGATCTCGACCAGATCCATGCCTGCCTCGTTGGCGTGTTCCCTCGCGGCTTCCAGGAGAACGACGCCGACCATCTCACCGTCCAGCCCGACGAGGCGGACATTCGGCGCTTGGATGTCTTCGTTCACGCGCGGTCCCTTGCGGACCGGCATCTCGAACTTACGTGGCCTTCGTATCTAAAACCTCCGTCCTTTGTTGCCTCGACCGGCGCGCACCCCGTTTCGGCCTCAATTGCCCGGGGCGGACGCGAACCGGGTGTACCCGGGGTCGATGTCGCCTTTCGTCAGCCGTGGCCGAGAGGGCCCGCGGCTTCGTGCCTCAGTCTAGTCACCACCTTCGCGAGCGCAACAGATTCTTGCGTATCGCCGCCGAGACGCCGCAATGCGACCGTCCCGGCCTCCGCTTCCTTGGCGCCGACCACCACGATCACCGGCACCTTGGCGACGCTGTGCTCGCGGACTTTGTAGCCGATCTTCTCGTTCCTGAGATCGAGCGTCGTCCGCAAACCGGCCGCCGCGAGCGCGTCATGTACCCGGCACCCGTAATCGTCCGCCGCGTTCGTGATCGTGGCGACAACCGTCTGCACCGGCGCCAGCCATAGCGGCAACCGCCCGGCATGGTGCTCGATCAGGATGCCGACGAAACGTTCGAACGAGCCCAGGATGGCGCGGTGCAGCATCACGGGACGCAATTTCTCGCCGCTTTCCGCGACGTAGGTCGCGTCCAGCCGCTCGGGCAGGACGAAGTCCACCTGCAGGGTTCCCAACTGCCAGTCCCGGCCGATGGCGTCGCGCAAGTCGAACTCGAGCTTGGGGCCGTAGAACGCGCCTTCGGCGGGATTGAGCTCGGTCTTGATGCCGCCGGCGTCGGTCGCCTCGCGAAGCGCCTTCTCTGCACGGTCCCAGGTCTCGTCCGAGCCCGCCCGGACATCGGGCCGGTCGGCGAACTTCACGATCACGTCGGTGAAACCGAAGTCCTCGTACACACTCATCAACAGCTCGCAGAACGCCTGCGTTTCCTCACTGATCTGCGCTTCGGTGCAGAAGATGTGGGCGTCGTCCTGGGTGAAGGCGCGGACCCGCATCAGACCGTGGAGCGCGCCCGACGGCTCGTTGCGGAAACACGAGCCGAACTCCGCCATGCGGACCGGAAGATCGCGATAGCTCTTGATTCCCTGGCGGAAGATCTGGACGTGGCACGGGCAGTTCATGGGCTTGAGCGCCAGCACCCGGTCTTCGGATTCGGCGGTGAACATGTGCTCGCGAAACTTCTCCCAATGCCCCGAATCCTCCCACAGGCCGCGGTCGACGAGCTGCGGCGTGTTGACCTCTTCGTATCCGGCTTGGGCGAGGCGCGCGCGCATGTATTCCTGAATCGTGCGGTACAGCGTCCACCCCTTCGGGTGCCAGAAGACCGAGCCGACGGCCACATCCTGGATGTGGAACAACCCCATTTCGCGCCCCAGGCGGCGGTGGTCGCGCCGTTCCGCCTCCTCGAGCATGGTGAGGTAGGCCTTGAGCTCGGCGTCTGTGGCCCACGCGGTGCCGTAGATCCGCTGCAACATCTCGTTTCGCGAATCGCCGCGCCAGTACGCGCCGGCCACGCTCATCAGCTTGAACGCCTTGCCCAGCCGGCCCGTGGACGGAAGATGCGGCCCGCGGCACAAATCGACGAAGTCGCCTTGGCGGTAGACGGAGATCGGCTCGCCTTCCGCGATCCCCTCGATGATCTGGATCTTGTAGTGCTCGCCCAAGGCGGTGAAGTGGCGAATCGCGTCGCCGCGGTTCCAGACCTCGCGCGCCACGGTCTCGTCGCGGTCCACGATATCGCGCATGCGCGCCTCGATCGCGACCAAGTCCTCCGGGGTGAACGGCTCGGACCGCGCGAAGTCGTAATAGAAGCCGTTTTCGATCACGGGCCCGATGGTGACCTGGATCCCGGGGTACAGTTCCTTGACCGCCTCGGCCATCACGTGGGCGGCGTCGTGGCGCAGTAGCTCTACCCCGTCCGCGTCGCTGGCGGTGATGATCGTGACCGCGGCGTCGTCTTCAATCGGCGCGCCGATGTCGCAAAGCGTGCCGTCGATTCGTACCGCGAGCGCGGCGCGCGCCAATCCGGGGCCGATATCGCGTGCGATATCGGCCCCGGTCACGGGGCGGTCGTACGCGCGTACGGTGCCGTCGGGAAGCGTGATCCGGGGCATAAAATGGCCGCTCGTCTAGGGGCGCGGGTCGTGATCGGGGGCGCAATGTAGAGGGAATCGGTTAGCTGTCAAGGAAACGGGACCCAATCCCGGCACCCGCCAGCGTCAATGCCGAGACCACCTCTTCGACCTCGAGATGGGCGAGGCGGGGGCGCCTGAGAATGGTCACGCAAGGCCCCCGCTGGGCGCAGAGCGCGGGATCGGACGCCTCGGAGTACAGCACCACGGACGGGCACCCGACAAGCGCGCACACATGCATGGGCCCGGTGTCGTTTCCGAGCGCGACAGCGGCGCCTCTGGCAAGCGCCACGATGTCGAAGAGACTGGTCCCCCCGGCGAGGCTTCGTGCCCCGGGCGCGCGCTCGGCGATCGACTGGATGAGCTCCGTCTCCTCCGCCGCCCCCAGAAGCACTGGCTGGATGCCTTGTTCGGCAAGCCAGCCCGCGGCCGCGGCGAAGCGCTCCGCCGGCCAGCGCTTGGCCGGCCGGTGGACGGCGCCGCCGGGAACCACGAGGCCGAAGCGCTCGGCGAGGGTGAAGCGATCCAGGTCCGCCTTGGCCCACGAGAAGTCAGAAGGCGGCACGTCGGCAACACCCGCGACCGCGAGCTGCTCGGCTTGGCGCTCGAGCGTGTGCATGAAATCGCGCCGGGGATTGGCGTGGGGGTGCGAACAGTCGCCGGCGATCCCCGACCATTCGGGCGTGGGACCGGGCCAGAAGAGACGGAGATAGAATGAGCTGCGCCGCGACGTCTGCAGATCGTATACGCGGCCGAAACCGCCGCCACGCAGCCGGCGCCGCAGATCGAGCCAGCCCCGAAGATCGCGTCCACCGGGCCTGCCCTCGGCCCAGACCTCATCGAACCAGCCGCTCGCCGCCGCCAGCTCGGCGAAGGGCGGCGTCGTGAGCAGGGTAATCCGGGCCGCGGCGTGATGGCGGCGTATGGCTGCGAACGGGCCGGTCGCCTGAACGAAATCGCCGAGCGCCCCCAGTTTGATCACCAGCACGTTTTGAGGCGCGAAGGGCTTGCTCAACGGTGGTCCGGCCTCGGTCCCCGAGCAAGGACTTCGTCGTAGACGTCCAGGGTCTTCGTGCACATGGCGTCCTTGGAGAAGTTCTCGCGCGCATTGGCGATGGCGCGCTCCGCCAGCCGGCGCCGCGCTGCATCGTCCAGTTTCAGGGCGCGGTCGATGGCCCCGGCCAACGCCACGGCGTCGCCGGGTGGCGTCAGCCACCCCGTCACGCCGGGGATCAGCGTCTCGCGAGCGCCGCCGTGGTCGGAGGCGATCACCGGCCGGCCCAGCGCCTGGGCCTCGGGCACCACGCGGCCGAACGCCTCGGGATCGGTGGACGCCGAGACGACCAGGTCGGTGAGCATGTAGGCGGCCGGCATGTCGTTGCAGTGGTCGATGATGCGGACGATGCCGCTGACGCCGCGCCTTTCGATCAGGGCATCGAGCTCGCTTCGATAGCCCTCGCGGCCCTGATCCGAACCGACGATGAGGCAGCAGATATCGCGCCGCGCGAGAAGCGCCACCGCCTCGATGAACACGCTGTGACCCTTCCACCGCGTAAGCCGACCAGGGAGCATGATCGTGAGCACCCCGTCGGGAAGACGGCACGCGGCGGCAAGCGCCACGACCCGCTCGGTGCTGACCCGGGACAGGTCGAAGCGCGCCAGGTCGACGCCCCTGTGGATGACCCGGATCCGACGCGCGGGCACCCCGTAGACCCTGTGAACGTGGCCCGCGATGAACCGCGAGATCGCGATCACCTTTTCGCCGCGGGTCATGACCGCGTTGTAAGTGCGCTTGGCCCAGGTCTGCGTTCCGTAAGTGCCGTGGAAGGTCGTTACGAATCGGGCGCCGGTGGCGCGGGCGGCGAAGTAGGCGCTCCACGCCGGCGCGCGCGAACGGGCATGGACGATGTCGACGCCGTATTCGCGAATCAGGCGCGCCAAGTGCCGCGCATTCGCGCGCATGACGAGCGGATTCTTGCTGGCCAGCGGCAATTGCAGGTGTTCCCCGCCGGCGCGCTTGATCTCGTGCTCGAGCGCCCCACCCGCAGACGCGACCAGCGCCCGGCCGCCGGCCCCGGCGATGGCGCCCGTGATTTCGACCGCTCCGCGCTCGACCCCGCCCGCTTCGCCCACCGCCGGCAGCACCTGCAGCACCGTCGCCTCCCGGCCCGCCGATCCCGTCACGTCGGGGTCCGGTTCCCGGGGCGTGGCCGTCGTGATAATGTCCGGCGGCGAATTCATCGCGCGCGCTGTCCTTGGGCCATGCCGATCGATCCGAAACCATGCGGCCGCAAACGCTGACGCGGCGCGGCGGCGCCACTATCGCCTACCGCTCGAGTCCGGGCAAGACGCCGGGCGTCGTGTTCCTCGGAGGTTTCCGCTCCGACATGACCGGCGAAAAGGCGGTCGGCGTCGAGGCGTTCTGCCGCGCCCGCGGACAAGCCTTCGTACGCTTCGATTACATGGGCCACGGGGAATCCTCGGGCGCGTTCACCGAGGGCACTATCGGCCGCTGGGCCGACGACGCTGTCGCCGTCCTCGATGGCACGACCGAGGGACCGCAACTCCTCGTCGGCTCGAGCATGGGCGGTTGGATCATGCTTTTGGCGGCGCGCGCGCGTCCCGGACGAGTGGCGGCGCTGGTGGGCACGGCGGCGGCGCCGGACTTCACCGAGGATCTGATCGCCGCCTCGCTCACCGCCCAGCAGTGGGACGCGCTGGCCGCAAACGGCATCGTTCATCTGGAAAGCGAATACGGCGATGCGGTGCCTATCACCGCCGCGTTGCTCGAAGACGGCCGCCGGCACCTGCTCTTGCGCGAACCCATCCCCCTGGCGGTGCCGGTCCGCCTGATCCACGGCACCGCGGATGTGGACGTTCCCTGGCAAACTTCGCTCCGGCTCGCCAATGCCCTCAGCGCGACCGACGTGGAAGTAATCCTGGTCAAGGATGGCGACCACCGCTTGTCCGCGCCCGACGACGTGGCGCGGCTGTGCGCGGTGCTGGACCGGCTGTTGAGCGCGCTCGACGTCTGATGGCGCGCCTCAGGCGCCGGACTCTTCGGCGAGAATCGCGCGCAGGCCGACGCGATAATCAGGGTAGCGGAGCGTCACTCCCAGCTCCTTCTTGATTCGGCGGTTGTCGACAACGCGGTTGTCGCGCCAGAAACTTCGCGCCATCGCCGACATGTTTTTCTCGGCTTCGGCGAAGGGGACGAGCGGCGGCCCCTCGACGGCGAGGAGCGCGCAGGCGAAAGCCACGACGTCGGCGGACGCGGAAGCCTCATCGTCGCACAGGTTGTACACCGCGCCCGGCGCGGGGCGCGCCATCGACGCCATCAGCACGGCGGCGATATCATCGACGTGGATGCGCGAGAATCGGTGGCCCGGCCGGTCGACGCGCCGCGCGGTGCGTGCGCGCACTTGGTCGAGCGCGCTGCGAGCTGGACCGTAGATGCCAGCCAGCCGGAAGACGTGCACGGGAACGCCGCTGCGCTCGTGAAGCGCCAGCCAGGCCGCCTCCGCCGCCACGCGGCGGCGGCCACGGGCGGATGTGGGCCGGGGCCGCGCACTTTCGTCCACCCGCGCGCCGCCGGTGTCGCCGTAGACGCCGGTGCTCGAGAGATAGCCGGCCCACGTCAATCCCTCGATGCGGGCGATGTCGGCGCCGTGCCGATCGATGACCGGGTCTCCGGTGTCGTCCGGAGAAACCGAGCTCAAAAGATGGGTCACGCCTTGAAGAGCGTTGGGCGCAAGGGGCGTATCGTGATCGAACGGGAACGCATCGAAGCCAAGGGATTCCATCTCGGCCTTCACGCTCGCGTCGCGACACGTGCCCGCGATTCGCCAGCCCCGGGCGGCGAGCGCCGGCGCCAGGCGGCAGGCCGAGTAGCCCATTCCGAAACAGAAAAGCCGCATCTCTTCGGCTCCCAACGGCGGGCGCGGACTCTACGGGCGCGCGAACATGTCAGGCAAGGAAACGAGCCACCCCGCCGAGATCGTTTTTTGCGCCGCCGCCGTCTGCGCCGTCGCCCTTTCGGTGAGTGCCGCCCGCGCCAACCGCAAGCGCATGGATCAACGCGTTCGCCAGCGCATTATCCGTTTAAGCGGAACCGGCCCAAGCGTCTCAAAAGTCGACATTTGCGTATTGCTTGGCCGGAACGAAGCCGGGAATGGTGTCGCCCAAGAGCGGCCGGAAGCTGGGTCGCGACTTGACGCGCGCATACCAGTCCTTGGCGGATTCGTGGTCCTGCCACGGGACGTCGCCCAAATAATCGACTGCCGACAGGTGCGAGGCGGCGGCGATGTCGGCGAGCGAGAACTCGTCGCCGCCCAGCCAGTTCCGGCGCTCGACCAAATAAGCGATGTAATCGAGGTGAATGCGCACGTTTGCGAGCCCCGCTCGAATGGCCCCTGTGGCCGGCTCACCGAGGCGCAGGAAACGCTTCATCACCTTCTCGCCGACCAGGTTCTCCGTCACTTCGGAATTGAACTTGCGGTCGAACCAGGCTATCAGGCGCCGCACCTCGGCCCGCTCGTGCGGATGGCGGCCGATCAGCGAAGGCTCGGGATGGACCTCTTCCAGGAACTCGCAGATGGCGTCGGACCCGCAGATCGCTATTCCGTCGGGCTCGACAAGAACCGGCACCTCGCCCGCCGGGTTGATGGCGAGAAACGCCTCGCGCCGCTCCCAGACGTTTTCCACGCGCATCTCGAACTCAAGCTTCTTCTCGACCAGACTGACCCGCACCCTGCGGCATTGCGGAGAGAGCCAGAGCTGATAGAGCGTTCGCATGCGCCCCTCTTACACCGAAAACGAGGCGGCCGGAACCGTCGCCCCGCCTTCGCGAAGCCCGCTCCGGCGGGCGAAGGGAGGTTGACGGCGGCGATTCGAATGCGACGCGGCAACGTAACGCGGTGTCGGCGCGTCTCCGCTCACGCGCATTTTATCGGATTTGTTGAGGGGCCCATGGCCGAAACTGATAAAATACGCGCAAGCTTCGGATCGCGGCCCCAACGGTTCGAGGGCGTCGGCACGAAGAGGAGCGGTTCAACATGATCATCAAACGACGGCGCCGATCCGACGTCCGGACCTCGGAAATCACGCCGAAAGACGTTTACATGGAGCGCCGGCGTTTCATCGCCGCGGGCGCAGGCGCGCTTTTGTTCGGCGCCGCAGGCGTAACGCCGACGGCGGCGGCGCGTGCCAAGCTCGACGGCGTCGTCCAAGGTCTTTACCAGACGGACGAGAAGTGGACGCCTTACGACGACGTCACGTCCTACAACAACTTCTACGAATTCGGCACCCTGGAAGTTGATCGTCACGGTGGCCTCGGGTTCGTTCGAGACCTCGATGCCCTCGATCTCGGCGTCGGGAAGGGGGATGTCTCCGCTCAGGCAATGGCTCACCACCACGTCTTGAAGCTCGGCCGTCGTGAACACCAGTTTACGGATCTCGATCGGCATCGCTTTCCCTTTCGCAACCCATTCCCGGCGCCGGCGTCTAGAGCGGATCGCGATTGATTGGAACCGCATGGCAGTTTCGATCAATCGCGCAAACCCGCTCGACCTCGATAGTGTAGACCAGATTCACGTACCCGGTGGATCGCCACATGCGAATCCGAACGACCGCTATCTGGTCTAGTGAGCCACGCTCCAGTCGGAGCCGCAACCCGTGTCGACCACCAGGGGGACGTCCAGGTACGCGGCCGACTCCATCACGCCGCGGACCACGTCCGAAGTCTCGTCGGCTTCCCCTTCCGGGACCTCGAAGATCAGCTCGTCGTGCACCTGAAGCAGCATGACGGCGTTCAGTCGGGCGCCTTCCAGCGCGCCTGGGATGCGGATCATGGCGCGCTTGATGATGTCGGCGGCGCCTCCTTGAAGGGGCGCGTTGATGGCCGCGCGTTCGGAGAAATTGCGTCGCGGCGGGCTCTTGTCCCGGATCCCGGGCACATGGCACCGGCGCCCGAATGGGGTGGTTACGTAGCCGGTCTTGCGGGCGCCATCGACCGTGCGGTCCATGTATTCGCGGATTCCCGGATAGCGGGCGAAATAGGCGTCGATGTACTGGCCCGCTTCCGAACGCCCGATGCCGAGTTGCCGCGCCAGCCCGAAAGGGGAGATCCCGTAAATGATTCCGAAGTTGATGGCCTTGGCTTGGCGCCGCACCAGGGGATCCATGCCTTCCACGGGCACGCCGAAGACCTGCGAGGCCGTGAGCGCGTGGATGTCGAGGCCGTTGGCGAACGCCGACTTCAGGGCGTCGATCCCGGCCACGTGCGCGAGCAGGCGGAGCTCGATCTGCGAGTAGTCGGCCGACAACAGCACATGGCCGTCTTCGGCGACGAAGGCGCGGCGGATCTTCCGCCCCTCTTCGGTGCGCACCGGAATGTTCTGGAGATTCGGATCGGTCGACGCGAGCCGGCCGGTCGAAGCGCCCGCCATGGCGTAGGACGTATGGACGCGCCCGGTCTCGGGGTTGATCTCTTGGATCAGGGCGTCCGCATAGGTGGACTTGAGCTTGGCGAGCTGGCGCCAGTCCAGCATCCGGGCCGCGATCTCGATGCCTTGGGCGGCCAGATCATCGAGCACGTCGGCACCGGTGGCATACGCGCCCGTCCGCCCCCTCCTTCCCCCGGGAATGCTCATCTCGTCGAACAGCACCTCGCCCAGTTGCTTGGGCGAGCCGACGTTGAATTCGTGCCCCGCGAGCGCGTGGACCTCGACCTCGAGATCGGCGAGGCGCTTTTCGAAGTCGGCGCTCAAGCGCTTCAGCTCCGCAGCGTCGACTCGGATGCCGGCGCGCTCCATGTCCCTCAACACCGGGATCAGCGGACGCTCCAGCGTCTCGTAGACGGAGACCAGGCGTTCGGGCACCAGCCGCGGCTTCAAGAGGCGGTGAAGGGCGAGGGTGACGTCCGCGTCCTCGGCCGCGTAGGCGAGCGCCGCCTCGATCGGCACCCGGTCGAACGTCACCCGGGATTTCCCGGTCCCGGCCACGTCGGCGAACTTGATGGTCTCGCGACCGAGATGAAGGCGCGCGAGCTCGTCCATGCCGTGGCCGTGTAGGCCGCCCTCGAGGACGAAGGACAGCACCATGGTGTCGTCCACCGGCGTCGGGTGCACGTCGTGACGGACGAACACGTGCATGTCGTACTTTATGTTCTGGCCCACTTTGAGGACGGCCGGATCCTCGAGCAGGGGTTTGAGGATTGCGAGCGCGTCGGCGAGCGGAATCTGCTGGGTCTCGGCGTGCTCCGACGGCGCGCCCGAGAGCTCGAGCGCGCCCTGATCCGCCGACCCCTTGTGCGCGAGCGGGATGTAGCATGCGCGCCCGCCATCCAGCGCCAGCGACACCCCCACCAGCTCGGCGCGCATGGCGTCCAGCGACGTGGTCTCGGTGTCCACCGCGACTAGGCCTGCGGCGCGCGCGGCGTCGGCCCAACCGGCCAGCGCGTCGGTCGTCAAGACCAGCTCGTAGCCGTTCTCCGGCGCCGGCCCGGATTCTGGCACCGTCGCTAGCGCCGGTGCGGACCCGGGCGCAACGTGGGCCTGCAGGCGGCTTTGGACTCGCGCCAGCAAAGACTTGAAGCCATAGGCCTTCAGGAAACCGAGCAGGACTTCCGCCTCGGGGGCCTTGACTGCGAAGTCATCGAGCGGTGTGTCGATGGGTACGTCGTCCTTGAGGCGGACGAGTTCGCGCGAGACGCGCGCCAACTCGGCCTCGTCGAGCAGCGATTGGCGGCGCTTGGGCTGCTTGATTTCGGAGGCGCGCGCGAGAAGTGTGTCGAGGTCTCCGTATTCCTCGATCAGCTGGGCCGCGGTCTTCACCCCAATGCCGGGCACACCCGGCACGTTGTCGGTGGAATCGCCCGCCAAGGCTTGCACGTCCACCACCTTGTCGGGGCCGACGCCAAACTTCTCGCGAACTTCGGCAGGCCCGATCATGCGACCGCGCATGGCATCGAACATGACCACGCCTTCTTTGACGAGCTGCATCAGGTCCTTGTCCGAAGACACGATGGTGACGTCGGCGCCCGCGGCGCGGGCCAGGCGCGCGTAGGTAGCGATCAGATCGTCGGCCTCATACCCCTCGGCTTCGACGGCGGCGAGGTTGAAGGCCCGCACCGCCTCGCGGACGAGCGCGAACTGCGGGATCAGCTCCTCTGGCGGATCGGGGCGGTGGGCCTTGTAGTCCGGGTAGATGTCGTTACGAAAGGTGCGCCGCGCGTGATCGAAGATCACCGCGATGTAATCGGCGTCGGTGTCGTCGAGCAGCTTCATCAGCATCGACGTGAAGCCGTAGACGGCGTTGACCGGCGTCCCGTCGGAACGTGTCATCGGTGGCAGCGCGTGGAAGGCGCGGAAGATGAAACCCGATCCGTCGATCAGGTAGACGTGACGGGGTTTGTCGGCGTTCAGTAGCTTGCCGCCCGATCGGCGTCCTTGTCGAGAACGTAGCGGCGGCTGCAGTACGGACAGACGATCGCGCCTTCGTCGCCGATCTTCAAGTAAACGGCCGGATGGCCGAGCGGTCCGCCGCCGCCGTCGCAACGGACGGTGCGGGTTTCCGCACGGATGGTTTTCTCTGGGTCCATGATGCGCTCGAGCGGCGTTGACCGGAACGACGGGCGGATGATACCGAATGCTCTTCCACAATCAACGCTCGCGTTGGCCTTGGCGCCATGACCGCAAACTTCGATGCCGAGCCGCGATCGCCGGCGCCGCGCACAGCAAAAACCGGCCGTCTCGGCGCCGCCGGACGGGCGGCCGCGCTGGTGCTTGCCGCCGCCGTGGGGGCCTGCGCACCCCGGATCGAGCCGCCCGGACCGCCGGTGGCGAAGCCGGCGCTCGGGGCCGAGACCTTCGTCGCCGCGGACGGCATGGCGGCGCCCGTCCGGCGCTGGCTGCCCGACGCGGGGCCGGTGAAGGCGTCCGTGATCGCGCTTCACGGCTTCAACGACTACTCCCGCTTCTTCCAGGGCGCCGGCCTTTACCTCGCCGACCGGGGGTATGCGGTGTACGCCTACGACCAGCGCGGCTTCGGGCGTGCCGGCACGCCCGGGCTCTGGCCCGGAACCGAGGCGCTCGCGGACGATCTGAAGGCGGTCGCCGGCGCCGTTCGCGCCCGCCATCCGGGACGGCCGTCCTACCTGATCGGCGCCAGCATGGGGGCGGCGGTGATCATGGTGACGATGGCATCTGCGGATGCGCCGCCGGTCGACGGCGTGGTCTTGTCGGCGCCCGCGGTTTGGGGACGGGCGACCATGGCGCTCCACCAGCGGGCCGCGCTCTGGATCGCCGCCCACACGCTGCCGTGGCTCAAGCTCACGGGCCAGGGGCTCAACATCCGGGCGTCAGACAACACCGACATGCTGAGGGCCTTGGGGCGCGATCCGCTGGTGATCAAGCGGACCCGGATCGACGCGATTTGGGGACTGGTCGAGCTGATGGACTCAGCCCTCGCGTCCTCGGCCGCGCTTCCAGGCCCAACGCTGATCCTGCTCGGCGCCAACGATGAGGTGATCCCCGATAAGTCCTTCCGCGACATGGTGCGCCGGCTGGCGCCGACCGAGGGCGATCGGCGCCGCCTCGCATTCTATGAAGGGGGTTGGCACATGCTGCTCCGCGACCTCCAGGCCGAGACGGTGTGGGCCGACATCGCCGCCTGGCTCGACGACACAAGCGCGCCGTTGCCGTCCGGCGCCGATGCGCGGGCGGCCAAGCTGGGGGCCGAAGTGCGTGGGCGCTGAGCGCGCGAGCGTAGCCCTGGCCCGCTGCCAGGGATTGGGCTAAGCTCGGATGCACGTGCACCCGTAGCTCAGCTGGATAGAGTGCTGCCCTCCGAAGGCAGAGGTCACAGGTTCGAATCCTGTCGGGTGCGCCAATTTTTAGTTATAGTTCAATAGCTTACTGATTATCCCTTCCAGCTTTCTAATCTCTTTGTAATATGGGGTACCATTGGGGTACCAGCCGGATGTGTTCCGTGCGTCAAATTACACCCGCATAGCAACCGCACCCAGCAAGCGCACAAAAGGGGTGCATGTACCTGATTTCACTAGCTTTCTTCCATGTGGCGCATAGCTACCACGTTGTCGACTTCGCTCCATAGACGTCCGTGTCCAGGTTCCTCACGGATTCTTGGAGCGGAGGACACCTTGACGCGGCGGCGTGGAATTCACACTGCGAAACGTACCGCCACGCTTCGTGGCGGTGTCTGTAGACACGCTTCTTTCTTGAGCGATCCAACGGCACGTTGGCCATGGGGTTTGTTAAGGGGGAAGGATTCCCCCTTGACCATCCCGGTAGGGATTCAAAACGTTTGCACTCCCCCGCCGATTAAAAACAGGGGAGAGATATTTGTGGCTCTGGGCTTGTAGTCAGATCAGCGGCACCCCTATGTCCGCTTTCGTGGGTAAAGCCGACCCAGATCACAGCCCAGAGGAAGGTCCGCTCATAGCCACAAGCGGACATGCGGACGCCGCGTTAGGACGATGTAGCGTTGGCACTAAGCGCGGTGGCCGCGTAGTCATGGGCACCCGGCGTCGCGCTCGCAAAGACAAAGCAGCACGCGCAAGGCGCGGCCACGCGCCGTTTCCAGTTCGAGGTCGCGAGGTTTGATTCCACGAAGATCTGGGCGTCGTCGCGGGCGGAGCCCTTAATCGGCTATGTGGATAAGCTTCAAAGTCAAAGCGAAGTGCGTTATCCGTGCGACAGCGTCAGATAATTACGCCCCTCCCCCGCGCCCCGCGATCGGCGCACGCTACCAGCCGATGGCTGCCGACGGACGCCGATGGTC
>PVBE010438618.1_pt1 | contig 37065 bp, 28 predicted proteins | sample 1631181 | NCBI WGS metagenome assembly PVBE01 (sample SAMN08397723, study PRJNA350692) | Marine metagenome, whole genome shotgun sequencing project. | isolation source: water | place: Pacific Ocean | collected 2012-04
CCGTGGGCGAGCTGGCGTTGGTCTCACGCGAGGTGCTCTTCTCCAGCTTCGGCCCCATCGGTTTGACCTTGCACGATCGCGCCCACGGCCGGGACGACGATCCCGTGCAGACCTCCCACCACCTGGACGCCGCGGGTGAATTGGTAGCGCGCCCTCCCCGCTCCATCCGGCGCGACAGCACCTTCGAACCCGAAGAGGGACGCCGCGAACGGGTGGAGGCCATGCTCCTGTATCTGGTCGAACGGGCCAGCGCACGCCTCCGGGAACACCGCCTGAAAGCCGGCTCCATGGAGGTCCGGCTGAGCTACGTGGATACCCGCCCACCCCACGCACGCGCGCGGGCGACGTCAACGGGCACCGGGGCCCCCCACTCCGGGCTGCACAAACGCAAGCGTCTGCCCCGGTCCGAATCGGGCAGCGAGGCCCTGGGCCAGCACGCCCTGGCCCTGCTGGCGGCCCTCCCCAGACGGCGCGCCCTGGTCAAGCGCGTGGGCGTCAGCCTCCTGACCCTCAGTCCCGAGAGGGAGATCCAGGGCGAGCTGTTCGGCTCCAGCGACCGGGACAACCGCTTGGAGGGCGCCCTCGATCACCTGCGGGCACGCCACGGATTCGGGGGCATCCTACGGGGCTCCAGCCTCCTGCTGGGCGACACCTTCCCCACGGGCCCCGACGGACTGCGCCTGCGCACCCCGTCCCTCAATCAGTGAAGGAGCGGGTGGCTCGGCGCAAGAAATAATGAAGGCGCGGCGTGTCGAACACGCCGCGCCCCATCAGAGAACCCGAAGGGATCCCAAGAAGACGATGAAACCTTAGTCGGCCAATGCCGCGGTGAAGTTGGTCTCGTCCATGACCTTGGCGAGAGCATCCAGGTCGGGCTTCGCATCACCCAGTGCCACGCTGGCTGACTTCGACGTGTAGTCCACCTCGATACAGTCTTCGGAAACGCCAAGGCCTTTAGCAAGTGCAGACCGCACTTTGGGGGGGCACATGACGCCTCATGACATGCCGTCGATCTTGAAGGCCACGGTCTTGGCCTTCGGAGTTTCGTCAGGAGCTTCCTGGGGAGTTCCCGGGTCGCTGTCGACCGAGATCTCGGAGGTGCAGGCCATAAGGGCCAGCCCCGCCAGGACGGGTAGAATGAGTTGCTTCATGGTTTGTTGTCTTGGGAGTGATGGAACCCGGGTCGGCTGAGCCGGCAGTGGGCGGGGTTCCGATGCGGCCACTACTTGATCTTGCCCTCAAAGCCCACGCCGTCGAGAGCCTCCAATAAGGACTTGTTCGTACATCCGGCAGCAACCTTGACCGTGGCCGTGGCGGAGAGGTAGTCCACATCCACGGACTGGACACCCTCCACGTTCTTGAGTGCAGACCGCACTCGCGGGGGACACCCCACGGCTCACGTCATGCCGGTGATGGCCAGCGAGACCGTAGCCGGCCCCTCAACCTGATAGGCGGCGTCCTTGTTGGGGCCATGGCATGCCACCAGCGAGGTGCCGCAGAAGAGAACCAAAGCTACAAGGAGTTGTCTCATGGCAAGGAAGGTACCGGGTGCTGAAAGGGGTGCAAGGCCTGTGGCCCCGGCGAGCATGGTAGCCACTCTACCCGTCCTGCTCTGCCCGGAACCCCATGCAATCGGTCAGGTTTTTGTCATCACCCCCCCGGAACGGGCCGGGGAGGCCGTTATCCTGCGCCCATCATGAAGATCGCCTCCATCGGTGGTGGCCCCGGTGGCCTGTACGCCTGCCTGCTCCTGAAAAAGCGCTTCCCGGCAGCCGAGGTCACGGTCTACGAACGCAACGGGCCGGACGACACCTTCGGCTGGGGCGTGGTGTTCTCCAACGAGACGCTCTCGGGGTTCCAGGCCGCGGATCCCGAGACCTTCACGGCCATCGAGGCCAGCTTTGCCTATTGGGACGACATTGACACCCACTATGGAGGCGAGGTGCTTCGCTCTACGGGGCATGGATTCTGCGGTCTGTCCCGCAAGCGACTCCTGAATATCTTCCAGGATCGTTGCCGCGAACTGGGAGTGGCCCTGAACTTCGAAACGGAAGTGCACGACGACGAGGAGCTCGCCGACGCGGATCTGGTCATTGCCGCCGACGGGATCAACAGTTTCGTGCGGGAGAAGTATGTCGACCACTTCACCCCCAGCCTCGACTGGCGACGCTGCAAGTTCACCTGGCTGGGTACGAACAAACCCCTCAAGGCCTTCACCTTCATCTTCCTGGAGAGCGAGTTCGGTCTCTTCCAGGTGCACGCCTATCCCTTCGAGGTCGGCGAAGAGGCTCTCTCCACCTGGATTGTCGAGTGCCACGAGGACGTCTGGAAACGCGCCGGACTGGAAGACGTGAGCGAAGAGCAGACCGTGGAGTTCATCCGCAAGCTGTTTGCCGAGCATCTCGATGGCTATGAGGTCTACACGAACCGATCCATCTGGCGCACCTTCCCGACGGTGCGCTGCCAGAAGTGGGTGCGGGGCAACCTTGCCCTCCTGGGAGATGCGGTCCATACGGCACACTTCTCCATCGGCTCGGGAACCAAGCTGGCCATGGAGGACGCTATCGCTCTCGACGAGGCCCTGGGTCAGGTCTTGGGCGCGGACGGTACGGGGGACGTGCCCGCCGCCCTGGAGGGCTACGAAGAGGCGCGGGAGGTGGATTGCATCAAGCTCCAGAAAGCGGCCCAGACCAGTCTTGAGTGGTTCGAGAATTCAGCGCGCTACATGGACCAGCATCCGCTTCAGCTGACCTTCAACCTGATGACGCGCTCCAAGCGCATCACCTACGGCAACCTGGCCGAGCGCGACCCTGAATTGGTCGAGCGGGTGCGGGCTTGGTGGTGCGCCGAGCAGGGCGCTCCCGGGGCCAAGGCCCCCATCTTCGCCCCGTTCACCCTGCGCGACCTGACCCTGCCCAACCGCATGGTGGTCTCCCCCATGTGCCAGTACTCGGCCGAGGAGGGCACTCCCGGCGACTGGCACCTGATGCACCTCGGGGCACGGGCTGTGGGAGGTGCCGGGCTCTTGATCACCGAGGCCACGGCCGTCTGTGCCGAGGGTCGCATCACCCACGGCTGCACCGGCCTCTACGGTCCGGAGCACGTACAAGCCTGGCGACGCATCACGGATTTTGTGCATGCGCACAGCGCCACCCCCATCGGGATCCAGCTGAGCCACGCTGGACGCAAGGCCTCCTGCTCTCTTCCATGGGAAGGGGACAGGCCCCTTGACGGAGAGAGCGCATGGCCCACGGTCGGCCCATCCGCCGATGCCTTCGATGCCGACTGGCCCGTCCCACGCGCGATGGAGCGCGCCGACATGGACGCGGTAACGAAGCAGTTCGTCCAAGCCACAGAGCGCGCCCTGGAGGCGGGGTTTGATCTCGTGGAGCTGCACATGGCCCACGGCTACCTGCTCTCCAGCTTCCTCTCCCCCGCCTCCAACCTGCGCACGGACGAGTACGGCGGCGACCTCGAGGGTCGCATGCGCTTTCCCCTGGAAGTCTGCCGGGCGGTGCGCGCGGTGTGGCCCGCTCACATGCCCCTGGCCGTGCGCATCTCCGCCACGGACTGGCTTGGTGAAGATGGGCAGACGGCCGAGGATTCGGTGCACCTGTCCCAGCAGTTGAGTGAAGCCGGTTGCGACCTCATCGACGTGTCTTCGGCGGGCAACACGCCGCGCTCTGAGCCCGGCTACGGTCGTATGTACCAGGTGCCCCTTGCCGAGCGCATCCGGCACGAGGTTGACGTGGCCGTCATGGCCGTCGGCGCGATCCAGGGCTGGGACCACGCCAACACGGTTCTGGCCGCCGGCCGCGCGGACCTGTGCGCCCTGGCCCGGCCACACCTCGTCCATCCCCACCTGAGCCTGGAGGCAGCGGTGGAGTTCGGCCAGGACGATCAGTTCTGGCCCCCGCAGTATCTGGCCGCCAAGCCGAGCCCCGCGGAGTAGTCCCGGCACGAAAGTCGGGCTGGTGAATGCATTAGGGTTTTGTTAGGGTTCGCCCTTTCGCGACTCCTTTGCATGTACGTCCCTCTCCGCGTCCACGGCCACCACTCACTGCTCACGGGCACGGACTCCCCCGCACAGCTCCTGTCGCGGGCCAGGGAGTTGAAGCTCGGGGCCCTCGCCCTGACCGACGTGGACGGCGTGACGGGCCTGGTGGACTTCCTACGGGCCGCACAGGTGGCTCCCGAGCCCCCCACCACCTGCCGACCCATCCTGGGGGCTGAGCTCTCCGACGATGGGGGTCGGCCGGGCCGCCTGGTGATCCTGGTCCAGAGCGAGCAGGGCTACACCAACCTGAACCGTCTGGTGAGCGCCCGCCACCACAGTCTGATCGAGCCCGGGACCGATCCCGAAGAGCCGGGCGACGAGAGCTCCGGGTTTGATCTGATCGGGTCGGCCATCGCCATGCAGCAGGGTTTGATCTTCCTGGCTGACCACCCGCGCCTGCTGCTGGGTCTCTTCGGTCACATCCCGGCCGAGCAGTTGTTTGCGGCCATCTCTCCCGCCTCCCTGCGTTTGGATGGAAGCTCACGCCGCCCGCCCCTTGTGGCGCGCCCCGAAGCCCATGCCCCGCGCGACGTCAGCGGCGAGCTCGGTCGCGATTCCCAGCGTTCTCTTCCGGGTTCGGATGCGGGAAAAGGCCCCCGCGAATCCACTCCATCCGAGCCGCCCGCCAAGTGCCCCGCGCCAGCCCAGCCCCTGCCCGCGTCCAGCCTCGTGGACGCCGCCCGGGCCGTGGGTGTGGCCACCCTGGCCGTTCCAGACGTCTACTACGGTCTACCCGGTGGCGTGCGCACCCATCGCATCCGGGTCGCCGTCAAGCACAACGCCCTGGTCGATGACCTCGACCCCGCCTGGCTCGCTCCCGAGCCCGCGCACCTCCCCACCCACGCCGAGATGTGCGCCTTGTACGCGGACCTGCCCGAGGTTCCCGGACCCTGGGACCCCCCTGGGGAAGCAGGCCCCGCAACTGCGCCCTCTACAATCCCCGGGGCCGTGGCGCGCACCCTCTGGGTAGCCGAACGCTGTCGCTTCACCCCGGCCCTGGACCGGGTGGACTTTCCCTCGGTGAAGCTGGGCGCCGAGGAGACGCCCTACTCCAAGCTCTGCGAGTGGAGCCTGGAGGGGGCCCGAAAGCGCTACCGCCCCCTGCGGCCCGAGATCCTACGCCGCCTGGACGTCGAACTCTCAACCATCGACCAGCTGGGCTACGCGCCCTACTTCCTCCTGGTGCAACGCATCGCCGAATACGCTCGCGATCAACACATCCCGTGCGTGGGGCGCGGGTCGGCCGCCAGCAGCTTGGTGGCCTACTGCCTGGGGCTGACCGAGGCGGATCCCTTTCGCTACGGCCTGCCCTTTGAGCGCTTCCTGAATCCCCAGAGGCGGGACCGGCCGGATGTCGACCTGGACTTTTGTTGGCGCCGGCGGGACGAGGTGCTTGAGCACGTGTATGACCTCTTCGGGGCCGAGCGCACGGCCATGATCTGCACCCTCAATCGCTTCGGGCCACGCTCCGCCCTGCGCGAAGCCGCCCTGGCCCACGGCATCCCCCCCGCCCAGATCCGACCCTGGGCGCAACGACTGCCCTACGCTTTTGCCCGCGGAACAAAGGAGGCGGGTCCCAGCGATGCGGAGAGTGAAAAAAAAGAAACGCCCACCCGTCACCACGAGTCGAGCGCTGCGTCTGGTGGGTGCCCACCCATTGAGGGTGGGGGCGGGGGTGGCTGCCCCCCGGGCCTGACCAACAACCCCCTCGCCCGGGCCCTCCACGACCTCCCCGCCCCGAACCCCGGCGAAGCCTTCCCCTTCCAGGATGAACGTTTCCGGCGCGCCCTTGAAGATGCCGCCGAATTGCTCGACTCCCCCCGCCACTTTGGGCTGCACCCCGGAGGCGTTGTGGTCGCTCCCGGACCCCTGGCCCACTGGACGGCCTGTCGGCGGGCCGCCAAACCGCATCCGACCCGTGGACACGTGATCGTGACCCAACTGGACAAGGATGCCGTCGAGGCCGTGGGGCTCGTCAAGATGGATCTGCTCGGCAACCGTGCCTTGACCACTCTGGCCGACTGTCTGGAGATCCTGGAACAACAGGGCATCCGAGTAGACTTCGAGACACTGGCCGAGGACGACGCGCTGACCGCTGAGCTCTTACGTGCTGGCCGCACCGTAGGGTGTTTTCAGATCGAATCCCCGGGAATGCGCAATCTCCTGCAACAGATGCAGGCCCACTGCATGGATGACGTCATCCGCGCCGTGGCTCTGATTCGTCCCGGACCAGCGGGGTCGGGCATGAAGGATTGTTACGTGCGACGCGCCCGGGGGCTCGAACCCGCCACACCGTTGCATCCCAGTCTGGCCGAGGTCCTGCAGGACACCCACGGCGTCATGCTCTACCAGGAGGACGTGATGCAGGCCGCCGCGCACATGGCCGGAATGGAGCTGGCCCAGGCCGATCAACTCCGCCGCGCCCTGCAAAAACACCGCAGCGCGGACATCGCCAGCCTGCGGGCGCATTTCCTGCAGGGCTGTGCCGAGCAGGGAGCCCACTCCGCCGACGCCATCCGTGTGTGGGAGCAGATCGCGGGCTTTGCCTCCTTCGCCTTCTGCAAATCCCACGCGGTGACCTACGGTCGCATGGCCTACCGCACGGCATGGCTCAAAGCCCACTACCCGGCGGCCTTCCTGATCGCCTTCCTGGCCAGCGAAACCGGCTACTACCCCCGACGGGTCTACGTGGAAGAGGCGCGGCGGCTGGGGGTGCCCATCCTCGGCCCGGACGTCAATCGCAGTGCGTCCACCTTCAGCGCCGAGCGCCTCGCGGGCCGCGATACCGCCCCGGGCCCCCTGGCCCTGCGCGTAGGCCTCGCTCAGGTGCACGGGCTCTCCAGCCATACGCTCGACAATCTATTGGAGAGTCGACAACAGAGCCCCTTTCTCTCCCTGCCCGACCTGCTCGAACGCAGTGGGGCTCACCGCCATGAGGTGGACGCACTCATTCAGTGCGGCGCCCTCGATGCATTCGACCGCACGCGCCCCGAACTCCTCTGGCGGCTGCACCTGCTGCACACACCCCAACGGCGTGCAAACCCCAAGAGCGGGCTCGACCTGCAGCAACTACAAGCCTGCCAACGCACCCCCGCCGATCACCCCCGCGAGGCCCTTGATGCGGCGCGGACACATACGTCCGGCTGGGCTGGCCGCGGCCTGGGCGTGGAACACTCAGCACTACCCCGCGGGCAGAGCGCCCTGTTGTTCCCCACCCCCCCGGCGCAGGCCCTGGTCCTGCCCGGTCTGCCTGACGAACCCGTCCTCGCCCGAGCCCGCACAGAGTTCGATCTGCTCGGCCTTTCCCCACAGGCGCACCCGGTGCGCCTCTTCCCCTGCCCGGCCGATGAACGCCTGCGCATCCGTACCCCTCACGGACACAAAGACCTACGCCCGGTCAACCCCGTGGCCTGCGCCCAACTGAACCAATGGCACAGGGGCCGCGTCACCCTGCGCGGTTGGCCCGCTGCCACACGCTCGCTGCGCACCCAAACAGGACAGCTGATGCAATTCCTCACCCTCGAAGATGAAAGTGGTCTGGCCGAGGTCGTGCTCTTCCCCGAAGTCCACCGGCGCGACTCTCACCGGCTCAACGAACAGGGGGTGCTGTGCGTCACGGGCGTGGTCGAAGACCACCTGGGTGCCTGCACCCTGCAAGCCGAACGGTTCTGGTAGAGACCGTTAGGAATTCCGCGTAGAGACCGTCAGGAATCCTGCGAAGCCGGACGGTAGCGCAATCCGACGTTCTGTCGGCCCATCTCGCGCAGACGATCCGGATTCTTGCGCAGTCCCAGATTGTGAGCCTTGGAGACCACGCTCTTCACAGACCGATTGAGGTGTTCAGCAATCTCAAGGTTGGGTCGCACGGGATACAACTCACGCAAGATGTCCAGTTCGCTGGGCTTCCAACGAGGCATCTTGGTGACCCCGCGCTCGACCTGACGCGTACGCAAGAAAGCCTTGTCCTTGGCCAAGTGTAACTTCATGGCGAGGGCACCAACCTCCACGAGCGAGCGGCCAAAAATCAGGGTCAGGTCTTCGTCGCTTCGGGTTCCATAGATGCGCTTGAATTCTGCAATGTCGTCTCGAGCCCAGGGACCGGAGGTCTTGACCCGGGCCAACTCGACGATCTGTGCCTGGACCTCTTCCCGTGGGCGGGCCAAGACAAGAGCAACGGTGTCAACATCGGTGGCACCGAGGTAGCGCTTGAGCTCCTGAATCTCGGCAGCACTCCACGGGCCCACCCGGTGAGGACGACCGTAGACGGTCTGAGCCATCTTGCGCACGCTGGCGACAGACCGGCATAACTCACGGGCAACCACAGACTCGTCCTTCAGACCAAAAAGGTCCTTGAATCTGGCCACCTCCTCGGCAGACCAACGCCCCCGGCGCGGGGACGTGGGTTTTTCACCGGCCCATCTAGGTCGTTGCAATCGAAGTCTCCTCTGCGGGGCCCACCCGCCTTGGAAGTGTAGCGTAGGAGGGTGCTTATCGGGGAGGCAACCTGCCCAGATTCAGATCACAATATGCGCGATCCTTCCAGGGGTGGCAATTGGGGCATAGAGGGGAGGTTTAGTCCCCTTCAGCAAGGGGTACTGAGGGCGAATCGTCACCCAAACCCGCGTGCAGTTGAGCGCGTACTCCATCCAAGGCTGCGCGTACCTCGGCGGGCCCCTTGGCTTTGATTATCCGCTCGGCAAGATCCTTGGCGGCCGCCAGGGTCGTCTGGCGCAGAGCGAACCGCAATTCGGGCAGGAAGGTCCGCGAAGCACTCAGGGCGTCATACCCCATCCCCACCAGGGCCACCGCCATGGCGTAGTCCCCGGCCATGTCGCCGCAGACCGAGCAAGGTATGCCCCCCTCCCTCGCCGTGCGGGCCACGTGCTCCAAGGCCCGCAAGACGGCTGGGTGATAGGGCTCGTACAGAGAGGAAACCCGCGGGTTGTCCCGGTCCACGGCCAAGAGGTACTGGGTCAGGTCGTTGGTGCCGACACTGACAAAGTCCACCTCCTCCACGAGCTGGTCCATGATCCACACGCTTGAGGGGACCTCGATCATGACGCCCACCTCGATCCGATCCCTCACCTCGTAGCCCTGGTCCACAAGCTGGCCCCGTATCCGATCAAAGATCTGGTGCACGGTGCGTACTTCATCGAGGGAAGACACCATAGGCAACAACAAGCGCACGGGCCCGTAGGCACTGGCGCGCATCACGGCCCGCAACTGTACTTGCAGCAGGTCGCGCCACTCCAGGGTCAAACGCAGCCCCCGCCAGCCCAGAGCGGGGTTGGGCTCGGCCGGTGTCTCGAAATAAGGAAGCTGCTTGTCTCCCCCAATGTCCAAGGTGCGCAAGGTTACGGGGCGCCCTTCGAGTGCGGTCAGCACGCGCCGATAGAGTCGGAACTGCTCCTCTTCGGAAGGGAACTGGGAGCGCTCCATGTAGAGAAACTCCGTGCGCAGCAAGCCCACTCCATCACAGCTCTCGACCTGAAACCCCTCCAGGTCGAGGATACTCTCCAGGTTGACCTCAACCCGAACGGCGTGACCATCGGGCGTAATCGCAGGCTCGTGGGCATGGGACTTCAGCTCAAGCTCCCGCGCCTCCCGGCGTTGGCGTTGACCCAGGAAGGCATCAACAGCCTTCCCATCGGGCCGCAGGTGAACCGTCCCCAGCGTGCCATCCACGATGACCTGCATGTTCTTCTCCAGGCGTGCGATCAGGTTGGTGAGCCCCACAACGCAGGGCAACCCCAGCGAGCGCGCAAGGACCGCGCCATGAGAATAGCGGCCACCTGTCTCCGTCACGATCCCGAGGATGCGGTTGCGGGGTAGGAGTGTGACCACTTCCGGGGTCAACTCGCTCGCCGCCAGAATAACACCGTGGTCCGTTGCACCCAGGGCGTCCTGTTCCCGGCGTAGCAGAACGTTCAGCACGATGCGCCAAGGCTCGCTCAGGTCCGCTGCGTACTGCCGCACGCTCTCCCCTTGCATGCCCGCCATGCGCTTCTTCAGGCGGTCGATCAATGCCTGAACGGCTCCCTCCACGTTGATGCACTGCTCCCGGATCGTGTCCGTGACGGCCTTCAGGGCCGCAGGGTCCTGAAGGACCATCGCGTGCACGGCGAAGATACCGGCCTCTCTCTCACCCGCCTCCTCGAGCACCCGCTGGCGCTGGCGGTCCAACTGCTCCTCGGTCAGGGACAGGGCCTCGTGGAGGCGGGCGATCTCACTGCCCACTTCATCGGGCGGGATGCTCCAAATCGGGACACCCCCCGGGTGGGCGCGCACGATGTGAATGGGGCCCAGGGCGATCCCCGGAGCCACGGCGGTTCCCTTGATAATGGACATGTTCGAGAGGGCGACAGTCACCCCACCCCTATCCTGCCCCCTGGCAGGCCCTGTGAAAAGGAGGCGGCCCTCGGGAATGCCCTCAAGGGACAGGCGGCAGCATCCGAACAAGCAGGGAGCGCTCCATCGCACCCCGCACACTCATGCTCTCCCACGACTCCCAGTTGGAACCAGCCTCCCTGGCATGGCAAGACCTAGAGGCCGCCTGCTCTATTCCTGGTCAAGAAACCGGATGGGTTCATGCACGAGTTCCTGCGGTGTGGATTCCTATCGGGCTCGCCGGGGTCGTCATGCTCGCCACGATGGTCACCTGGAGTGGATATCGCTCATCCGCTCTACTCACTCTGGCTATCTTCGCGTTTGTGAGTGCGACCCTCCGCGCCCTCTGGAGCGGAGCCCTCTCCGTTCACGAGGATGGCGACACTACGGAGTTCGACGGTCAACCCACTCCCGGAAACTCCAGCGAGCACTGGGACTTCGAGCTGCAGCCCGTCCCGAACACGCCTCACGAGCCGGCCGATTCCGAATGCGAGGATGAGGACGAGTTGGTGATCTGGGTGGAGCTTGAAGACGAGGAAGACGAGAACGAAGAAAGCGACGGTCTCGAGGAGGAAAACGGAGATCAGGACGGCTCGGGTCCGTGGGAGTGGCCCAACTCTCGGGATGCCAGCTAGGACCACCCGGTCCTGAGTCCGACCGACGCTGCGCCAGCTACGAGTCCTTCTCTGAAGCAGGTTCTGAGGCAGGCTGAGGATCGCCCTTCTCTTCTGCCTTCTTGCTGGCCTTCTTCTTGCTGGCCTTCTTCTTGGTTGCCTTCTTCTTGGTTGCCTTCTTCTTGGTTGCCTTCTTCTTGGTTGCCTTCTTCTTCGTGGCCTTCTTCTTGGTTGCCTTCTTCTTGGCGGACGGATCGGCTTGAACCTCTCCCTGCTCACCCGCGTCACTGCCGAAGAACGACGCGAAGGGGTTGTAGGAGGCACCCTCGGAAGAGGACTTGTTCAATCGATCAAGATCTGCGCGATCCTCCCGGGTCAAACGCTCGGGACGACCCTTGCGATCCCCGCGTCCTGCACCGCCGGGCCCCCCGGGGCGACGACTGCGCCCGCCACCGAGCAACTCACCACGGCGCGGAGGGCCAGAGGGCTTGTCCCGCCCACCGCGACCTTTGCCACGAGAATCCTGGCCCTCACGGCGGGAACCGCCTCCGCCCCCGGAGCGACCACCTCCCCTGGGCTTGGCGCCCGGAGCAGGAACGCCCTTCAGGGTAAGGGCCAGCTTCTTGCCGCTGGCGTCCTTGATCTTGGCCCGCACAACCTGCCCGATGCTGATCAGCTCACGCGCATCACGCACGTAGCGGTCCGACAGGTCCGAGACATGAATGATGGCCTCCTGAGCCAGCCCCAAGTCCACGAAGGCGGCGAAACCGGTCACGCTGGTGACAATCCCATCCACGACCCGGCCTTGGGTCAAGCGCAGGGGGTCGGTGTCGAGAGCAAGCAACTCGGGTTTGGACAGTTGACGGCGTGGGTCCCGGCCCGGATAGGTCAACTCCCGCATGAGGTCTCGCCAGGTCTCCTCGTCCACCTCAAACGCTGAGCGACGCAGCCCCTTGGTAGCTCCGGGCTTACCGAGAGCCTCGACCCCACTGCTCTCAAGCATCTTGTCCACAAGCGGGTACTGCTCGGGGTGCAGGCCCGTGCGGTCACGGGCATCGGCAGCGCCGGCAATCCGCAGGAATGCCACGGCGTTGGTCCACTGGGCTTCCGTCAGCAGGCCCGGCTCGCGCAAGGCTTCTCGGGACTCGAAGGGCGCCGCAGCACGGCGCTCGATGAGCTTGTCGGCCGCGTCCTTGTCCAAGCCCGGAACCCGAGCCAGCATCGTCTTCGAGGCGCGATTCACATCGCAGCCGATGTACGCTACTGCGGCTGCGATAGTCTCGTTGAGCACGCGGCGGGCATTGGCCTTGCTGACCAGCCCCAGCTCATACCCAAGCCCCAAGTGGCGCGCGTCCACCTTGAGCAACTCCGCCATGGGATCTTGCAGGCGACGGGCCAGGCTGACGGCGGCGCGATGGGGAACCTTGTAGTCGGCGAGTTCCTCCCGGGCCAGGCTCGAACTGGCGTAGCTTGAGAGACCGCCCTCATTGACCAGGGTCACGATCACATCCGACCCTGCCGCCAGTAAGGCGGCACGTACGCGCAAGACGCTGGCACGCGGGCCCTTACCGCTGGCCACGGCTACGGCGGCGCTGCCGTGCTCCACAAGAAGAGGGGCCAACTCCGCGCCGAGGGCAGCGGCGTCCTTCTCCCCCACCTCCAGGACAGCCTGTGCCAACGGAGTCCCGCTGGCATCGACAAAGGCCAGATTCCAATCACCCTTGGCACTGACGTCCATGCCACAAACGGCGCGAGCTCCAAGCATGGGAGTCAGGAGGACCTGACGCAGATGGTTGCTCAGGAAACGCAGGGACTCCCCATCGGCGCGCTCCTTCAACTCCAGGCGCACGTCCTCTTCCACGGCCGGCAAGAGACGCATTCTCAGGGCTTGCAGACAGACCGCATCGAGCAAGGGAGAGAGCGCAGGATGAGTGTGGCGCCCGAGCGCTCGGCGCATCTTTGGAACGGCCAGCTTCGGATCCAGGTCCAGGACCGTGGTGAGCACGCGCTCCTTCTGGGCCTGTCGGAGGGCCAGCAATCGCCCACCTTGAAGCTGGGAGATGGGCCGGGACAGGTTGATCAGGGCCTTGTGTCGGCCGACTTTGGAGGAACCAACCAGCAGCTTGACCGTCAAGACACCCTGCTTGCGAAGCATACGGCGAATGGTGGTCCGCAGCTGAGCATTACGACCCAAGCGGTCGGAGAGGATCCGGATGGCGCCCGCGATGGCCTCCTCTTCGGTGTGAACACCACGGTCGGGATTGACGAAGGGGGCGCAGGCGTTCACCAGCTCGGGGGTGATGACTACGTCCTCTTCCAGACCCGCGAGGTGCGCAGTGGGAGCGGTGGGAGCGGATTCGGAAAGGACCGGCTCCTCATTCGAGACCTCACCAGCGGTAGCGGGCTCGACCGGCTCCGGTGCAGCTTCGGGCTCGGCAGTCGCTTCGGGCTCGGCGGGGTCATCGGACTCCGTCGCGCCATCGGTCTCAGCTACCTCATCAGGGGCCGCCGTTTCCTCTACACCTTCGCCTTCACCAGTGGCTGTCTCGACCTCCTCCGGCTCGGATGGAGTCTCCCCCTTCGACTCATCGGATCCAGCACTCGTCTCCTCTGCTTTGCGTTGATCCCGAGGAACCGGAGCGATCAATCGCTCCGCCAACGGGCCGAGCCCACGATCAAGGGCCAGCTGTACTTCGGGTTCAGGTCGTCGGTGGGGAACGAAGAGGTCCTCCAACTCAAACCGCTCGACACATGACTGGATCGACTCAAGCACCTTCTTGTCGGTGACACCCGCCTGCTCCACGCCACGCTCAATGGTCCCCCGCCTGCGACCGAGTTCGTCGAGCTCGTCGCGGCGGCGCACAAGCTTGCTTACGTCAAAGGCCGTCAATCCGCCGGTCGCCGCTCTTCGGAATCGGCCGATGAACGGAGCCTCAAGGCCAGCGTCGACCATTTCGAGGGTGGCCTGTACAAGGGGGGCCTCGATGGAGAACTCCTTGCCCAGGGTCTTCAGGATGAGAGTGTCAGTCACGGGATCAGTCGGTCAAGGTCGTTGGGAGTCGGACACTGCTGGAGGCCCGGTGTGTTGAGCCAGAGCAAAATAGCCTACACGGGACTTGGGTTTTCAGGGGAGGAAGGGGGGAGGGATTGAGGTATGAGGATCAGCTTAGATGTTCCTAGATTCCCACGGCCTTGGCCAGAGCCTGACCGAATCGCATCCCGGCGCTCTCATCCAAGGCCGTCACCGTGTTTCCGCGGCAGCTCTCAACCTGGCGGCCTGTGTACTTGGCACCAGCGGCTCGCGCCACGTCCTGTGCTCCGTCACCAGTGACCTTGAGCCCTTTCAAAACCCCAGCCTCAGCGAGCACACTCAGTCCGTTCCCCCATGCAGCAATCAGCTTGCCCTCCTGAGCCGCATGACGCACAAGGCCCAGCACATCCTCGTCCCGGGCCAAAGGGTGCTCACCTTCGCAGCCAGCCACCAGGATGCCTGCGTAGTCGTCGATGCGCGCATCGGCCAGCGCACCGTCCACAGTAAACTCGTCTTGTAGACGGCCCGTGATGATTGAACTGGGAGCAACGGTAGTGGTGCCCACGTGAATCGCATGCAACGACGACCGCGCGTAGCGCAGTATCTGCTCGCCCGCTCCTTCACTGGGAAGGACAACCAGGACCCGACTCTGGTGCCGCTGAATGACCAGACCGTCCTCGTCCATCTCCGGCTCGCTGTTTTCATCTGTCATGGTGGCACGAATTGTCCGGCTCAAAGTCGTTTCGTCAAGCGCAGGTAGCCCTAACGTCCAATACAAGTGGGGCAGGACCGAAATCAAGCGGGCAATTCAAACAGGGAAACCCTTGTCTCCTCGGCGAGAAGCCCCGCACCGGCCGCAACGGTCCAACTGATCTTCATATCCAGGCCCGGAACCGTCCAGTCACCCAGGGGTCTTCCGGACAGCGCGTCCAGGGCTTCGAGTAACGCTCCACGCTCCACATACAGCTTGCCATTATCCGAGGAGACGCTCACCTCGGGGATATCCCCCACCGGTGCCGTCTCCAGAATCCGAAACCACTGCGGCGAGCCTCCGGATGATCCGTCCTCGCGGAGGGCCAGCATGGAGAGCGTGTCGCGGTTGCCCCCTCCGGGGTGATCGCCTAGGGCGACGGCGTACTCGCCCATGCGCTCCGGTCCGATCACGCTCTCGATCTGTTCTGTGAAGACGGTGACCAAACCGCCCGTGGCGCACAGGCCATGAATGGTAGGGAGGCACGGACGCAACAGGTAGCCAACATACTCACCCGTGCTCGCATTCAAGATGATCACGCCTTGCGGATCATCGCTGCCTGCACCGCCGCTGACCTGGGTGACACTCACGTAAACACAGTCCCCGCTGCGGGCCAACCCGTGGTAGCGCTCTCCCTCGCGAGCGTACTCCCACGTCTCATTCAAGCTCAGCGAATCAAGCGCGAACACACGCTGGGCCGAGGCGCAGTGACACACGTCACGGGCCACGATGGATTCGTCAAAGGAGGGAATGTCGCTGCCCTCAAGAAGCTCGCCGTCTTCCAAAGACATGCGCACCATACGGTGCCCATGGGTACTCGGCCCCAGGACGAGTGCTTGACCCAGAGCACCGAAACCCGCGGCGAACCCACGCCCGTAGCCAACCTCACAGGGTGCAATCCACTGGGGCTCACCACTGTTGCGATCCAGCGCCGCCAACTTCCCTGGAATCACGTCATCGAGCCACTTCCCACCCGCAGGAGGGTCAAAGCCGTGGACAAGCACCGGCCCCTCGGGACCGAAGGCTATCCCGCTCACTTCAGTATCGAGCTCGCGGCTCCATCGTCTTCGTGCGGTGCTGGTCATGCAGCCATCGTACCCTGCATGGGTACACGCGCGGTCCAAACAGTCATCCAAAAAACAAAGCTGACCCGAGGCCCTTGAGAGCCGCGGGTCAGCTTGACCGACTTGTGGAGAGAAGAGAGGCTTAGCTCTTCTCTTCCATCATCTTCTCCGCGATCCCGCGCGGAACGTCGCGGTATTCGGCGAGTTCCATCGAGTACTGGCCACGGCCTTGGGTCGCACCGCGGAGAGCCGAGGAGTAAGCGAACATCTCAGCGATGGGAACCATGGAGCGCACGACGCGCAGGTCCCCCTGGGAGTCCACCTCGCTGACTTCACCGCGGCGTGAGTTCAAATCGCCCACGACGGCCCCCAAGTAGTCTTCGGGGACAGTGACCTCTACCTTCATGAAGGGCTCAAGGAGGGTTGTGTTGCCCTCGGCCGCCTGCCGGAAAGCGAGGACACCTGCGGCCTTGAAGGCCATCTCGCTGGAGTCCACGTCGTGGGACTTGCCGTCCACCAGGGTGGCTCGGCAGTCCACGAAGGGAATCCCCTCACGCCCACCGGACTTGAAGAACTCGGTCAGGCCCGCCCCCACGCTGGGAATGTACTCGCGCGGGACGTTGCCGCCCTTGATCTTGTCCACGAACTCGAAGCCGGAATCCTCGACACCCGCCCTGGTCTCAAACTGGACCTTGGCCACGGCGTACTGGCCCGAACCACCCGACTGACGGATGTAGCGCGCTTCGGTCTCGACGTTCTTGGAGAGCCGCTGCTTGAAAGCCACCTTGGGGCGGCCGGTCTGCACGCCGCACTTGTAGTCGCGCTCAATACGGTTGATCACGACCTCGAGGTGCAACTCGCCCATGCCGGAGATCACCAGCTGGCCAGTTTCTTCGTTGGTCTGAGCCCGAAAGGTCGGATCCTCACGCATCATGCGGCCGATGATCTCGGAGAGCTTGTCGCGGTCCTTGTTCTCCTTGGGCTCCACGGCCATGGAGATGACCGAGTCCGGGAAGGTCATCTTGACCAGACAGATGGGGTGATCCTGGTGACAGAGCGTGTCACCGGTGACAGTATTCTTGAGGCCGATCACGGCGGCAATGTCACCAGCCGGGACCGCGTCGCAGGCTTCGCGCTTGTCGGCGTGCATGCGCACCAGGCGTCCGATGCGCTCGGTCTTGCCGGTACGCGGGTTGAGCAACTTGGCGCCCTTCTCAAGCACGCCCGAGTAGACGCGCACGAAGGTCAGGTCTCCCGTGGGCTCGGCCACGGTCTTGAAGGCCATCGCGCTGACGGGGCTCTCCGTGGTCGGCTTGAGGATCACCGGCTCATCGGTGTCGGGGTTTACTCCCTGGATATCCGCGATCTCGGCGGGGGAGGGCAGAAGGTCAAGGACCGCGTCCAGAACGAAACGCACGCCCTTGTTCTTGAGAGCCGAACCGGCGAGGACCGGTGTACAGGCCAAGCTGCAAGTGGCCTTGCGCAGGGCTCGCAGCAGCATGTCCTCGGGGATCACCGCATCGTCGACGAACAGGTCGAGGAGCTCCTCGTCGTTTTCCGCCGCAGCCTCAAGCAAGTCGTGGCGGTAGGCCTCGGCTGCTTCCAGGTGCTCGGCGGGAATCTCCTGCTCGTAATAGTCCCGGCCGTCGCCCTCGTCGACCCAACTGATGTACTTCATGCGGATGAGATCCACAAAACCCGCGTAGTCCTTCTCCGTGCCCACGGGCATCTGCAGCGGAACGGGATTGGCTCCCAGGCGGTCGCGGATGGTGGACACAGCCCGGTCGAAGTCCGCGCCGATCTTGTCCATCTTGTTGATGAAGCAGATGCGCGGCACCTTGTAGCGATCGGCCTGACGCCAGACCGTTTCGGACTGGGCCTCGACACCGTTCTTGGCATCAAACACGGCTACCGCCCCGTCGAGTACGCGCAGAGAGCGCTCCACCTCGGCCGTAAAGTCCACGTGCCCGGGAGTGTCGATGATGTTGATCTCGTGACCATTCCACTCAGCGGTTGTTGCCGCTGATTGGATGGTGATCCCGCGCTTTTGCTCTTCCTCAAGGAAGTCCATGGTCGCAGCACCATCGTGCACCTCACCCATGCGGTGCAGCTTCTGGGCCAGGTACAGAACCCGCTCGGTCACGGTGGTCTTGCCCGCGTCGATGTGGGCCATGATCCCGATGTTGCGGCGGAACAGTGGATTGCCCGCTTGGACCTTCTGGGTTCTGGGGGAGTCGCTCTTGAGGACAGCTGTCATGGTGACGGGTGAGGATTGATCCGGCACAGCCGGGAAGGGGCAGCCTCAGCCCCAGGGTAGAAATGAACAGGAGGGTGAAAGGGGCGCGCTCGGGGATACAACTTCCCCCCAACACAGGCCCGATTCCCTCGAGAAGACGGTTCTCGATCGGATTTGGAAGGCAAATAGGGTAGCGATCCGAGGGTGCGCGTCAACCCGACCAGGGCCCCCACGGGCCTTTGCGTCCCATTATTGGGAGCAGTTAACGGTCAGGTGGGCCGATTCCTGCCCAGCGCCTCGTGGGCAGCCACGAACTCCCCTGCAGTGAAGGCGGCCATCAGGGACAAGTCCCCCGCCAGGACAGTCGCCGCCAGGACCTCGCCAAAGGCACCCACACCCCCATCACCCGAGCAACCCAAGAGGGCCAGACACTCGGCAGCCGTACCCTGTCCCGAACCGCCCCCGACTGTTCCGATCAGCAAGGAGGGCAGGGTCACGGACGCGTACAGGTCTCCCTCAGCGGTCAGGTCGAGATCCAAGAACCCGGTGGCACACTCCGTCAGATAGGCCACATCCTGCCCACAGGCCAACAACACGGCAGCCAGCCCATTGGCCGCTTGCACCATCCAGTTGTGGGTTCCCATGTGGGCGTAACCCAGGGCGTAGGTGCGCGCGATGGCCACCAGCTCTTCGGGAGTTGTACGCGCCTTCTCCGCAAGCAGCTCCCGTGAGATCACCACCTCCGCCTGTGCACTGCGCCCTCGACCCTCGACCAGAGCTCGGGAGTTGGCGCGCTTCTCCACATCCTGCCCGTGTACGTGCACGCGCAGGGCGCCACTGTCCTGCCCCAGACGGTTGGCAATCAGCTGTGCTGCACGCGCAGCCATGTTGACGCCGATGGCATCGCCGGTGTGGAAGACCAATCGCAGGATCACCCGTCGGCCGACAACCTTGGGGGTCACCGAGTGCAGGCTACCGTGGGAGGTCAAGCCCCCAACGATCTCTTCGTAGTCAGCGTGATCTGCGAGGGCTTGGGAAGCGGCGCGACGCGCCTGCTCGCCATCGGTGTACTCCAGGATGGGGTGCTGGGAGAGGCCCGACTCGTCCACCCAGGCCCGCGCCCCACCGCTCGCCGCGATCCATCCCATCCCGCGCGAGTAGGAAGCCACCAGGGCTCCCTCCGTCGTGGCCATGGGGACGTACACCTCGCGCACTCCGGCTTCGCCCTGAATGCGAAGCGGCCCTGCTATTCCAACGGGCACCTGTGCAAACCCGACCAGGTTCTCGATGTTCCCGCGCGCCTGGCCCGGATCCACGGCCTGACCGGAGAGGTGGGGAAGAGCGCAACCGGCGACCTGCTCGCACAGAGCGAGCCGACGCCCCACGGCCTCGGGTGCGTGGTCGTCCTCTGCATCACGAGGAACGGACGGCAGGGACTTGGATTCAGAGGAACTGGCATCGGACATGGAGGCAGGGTCGTGCCCCGGCCCCCCGCGTTCAAGGCCGAATCGGCGGGCTTGGCCGGCATCGGACCCGGCATGTCCAGCGGGTGGAAGCCAGGACCCCGCCCGGGGGCTTTCCAGCGCTGGCCCGTTGTGTTCTTTTAGCGGGGGACCCCACCTGGGATCCCCTCCAAGAGCACCCTCCCTACCACTCCAAGGTCATGTCCCTCGACATCTTCGGCGCCCTGACGGGCATCTTCGTCATCGTCTATGACGGCCAGCACGCCCTACGCTTCACCCTGGGCCGGGCACGCTCCATTGTCGGCCCGGGCATCCACTTCAAGGTGCCCCTGTTCCAGACCTTCAAGGTGGAGGAGACCAAGCACACCACCCTCGACCTGGAACCCCAGGTCATCCAGCTGAACGACAACCTCGTCTACGAGGTGGACTGCAAGGTCGTCTACCAGATCGTCAACCTGCGCAAGGCCATGATCGAGGTGGACGATCTGGTCACCGGCCTCCAGAACCGGGTGGTGATCGCCGTCCAACAGATTGTCTCCCGCAAGGACCGGCATACGGTCCTCGACGTGGACGGCCTGTGTGAGGAGATCCGCGAGGAGCTGCGTGGCGTGGAGGATCAGTGGGGTGTGCGCATCCTGCAGTTCGGCTTCTCGAACATCTCTCCTTCCCCCACGACCCTGGAGATCACCCAGCTTGAGCTGCTCGCCGAGGAGAAGCTCAACCTCTACTCGCGGCTGCGGGATGAGGGCCTGAGCGAGGAGGCCTCTGTGGCCCTCATCTCTGGCGCCGTTGTCTCGGTGCACCCTGAGGACAACGAGCCCTCCCGGCAACGCAGTAGAGCCCAGGACACGGCGGCCATGGGTCTGTTGAACGACGAGCTCGATGAGGGACGTAGCGCCAAGGGCCAGAGCTCGACCGAGCCCAACCCCCTGGCCGACCCCGACGAGGATCCACTGGATCCCGGCGAGCCTGGACCTTGAAGGAAGAGGGTCTGCACCAGCGCCTGCGCCCACGGCGCGGCCAGATCCCCGGCGACGGCCCCGAGGAGGATCCGCCCAGCCAATGGCGCGGTGTCGTGTCTGCCATCTGGGACAGGATCTCCGACGACCTCCTGGTGATCCTCTTCGCCACGGGTGCCGGTCTGGTGCGCGCCATGGGTGTGACGATTGAGTCCGGACAGACGGGGCTCCTCTTCAGCTTCGGTAGGGCACGTCGCACCTTGGCCCCGGGCTTCCACCCCTTGATTCCGTTTCTGCAGCGCGTACGCCGCCTCCCCACGCGCTCGCGCACCCTCGACATGCCCGCCCAGCGGGTGGTCACCCTTGAGGGGCTCGTCTATCACGTGGATGCCAACCTGGTCTACCGGGTGACCGACGTACGCAAGGCCCTGGTGGAGGTCGATCACCTGGAGAAGGGCATGCTCCAGATGCTGGGCATGGGGATCCAGGAGGTCCTGCGTCAGGCCACGCGCGATGAGCTGCGCGAGACCGCCGACCTCGATCAACGCCTCGCGGCCAATCTGGCACAGCGCCTCGCCCCCTGGGGTGTCGGGGTGGAGCGCGCGGGCTTTCCCAGCATCACGCCCTCCCCCCGAACGCTGCGTATCACCCAGCTGGCCTCGCTGACCGATGAGCGGCAGCGCATCTGCGATTTCTTCGCCGGGGGAGGCCTTGGCTCGGGCTCCGGGTTGGGGCTGGTGGGCACACGTCACATGCCACGCTCACGGACCCGACACCTGCGCCGTCAGGAGACGGAGCACCGTCGACTGCGGCGCATCCGCAAGGGACTCCTGGGCATGGGCTGGAGCGCCCCGGAGCAGAAGCGCGCCGGTCTGGGCCTCATTCTCCGGCACCGGTTGGCGCAGCGAGCCTAGAAGCGCGGCCGACATTCTCCAGATCGAGGGGGTGCAAGGACCGCGTGCGGACCGATTCAACGGGCATGGACTCCGTGCCTGAGCCGCGATTCATGGAACGCGCCATCGAACTGGCCCTTGAGGGCGTACGCCGGAACGCGGGTGGCCCGTTCGGAGCCGTGGTCGTCTTGGACGGGGAGGTCATCGGCGAGGCCCACAATGAGGTGCTGTCCCAGAAGGACCCCACGGCCCACGCCGAAGTGGGCGCGATCCGCGCAGCCAGCCGACACCTGCAGAGCTTCCACCTGACCGGTGCCGAGCTGTACACGAGCTGCGAGCCCTGCCCCATGTGTCTGGCCGCAGCCCAGTGGGCGCACATCAGCCACATCTGGTACGCGGGAACACGCGCCGATGCCGCCCGCGCCGGCTTCGACGACGATCATTTCCATGCGCAGCTGGCGCTCCCCCCCGCCGAGAGACAGCTACCCGCCAGGGAGTTCCTGCGCTCCGCAGCCCAGCCCGCATTTGAAGCCTGGCTGGCGCGTCCTGATCGGACCGCGTACTGAGACCCGACCTAGGGTAGGAACAGGGCGCGTACCAGGAGGTGGAACGCTCCCTGGGACCAGGAGCGGTACTGGGGCCGGATGCCCATCAGGTGCACGCTGCCTTCGCCGTGGCGGGCAGAGAGCCAGGCGATCTGCCCTTCGATGCGCTCGGGTTCGGCGGCCCAACCGGAAAGGAGTGCGCGGCGCGGAGCGTAGCGGGCCAGGACCGTCAGGTCCGCATCGGGATCGAGATGCGCTTCCCGCGCCGCCTCCTCTTCCAGCCGCTTCCAGGCCGATGAGGAGGAGAAGAACACGGGCACGGAGGCGGGCAGGCCCGCGGTGGTCACGGTTCCCGGCGCCTCGGGAATGCAGCGCACCACGCTGCCCGGGCAGCTGAAGCCGCCAGCCGCCTCCCCGCGCGTCACGTCAAGTAGGGGCAATCGGAAGAGATCGGCAGCCCAGGAACTGGAGCGGCCCACGGCCACGAGCTTGCCGCCGGCCCGCACGAACTCCTCGATGGCCACGGCCCCTTCGGGGTCGAGACCGCGGGCCATTTGCGCCGGCACGCTACCTGGGTTTCTGCCGCCATCCAGCTGCCCCCCACTCACGCCCGGCAGCACGAGCACGTCGAGCCAATCCGCCAGTCCCCCAGCGCGAAGGGATTCGTTACGGACGGTCTCGTAGGGGATGCGGAAGTTGTCGAACACCCAACGCATCCAGCCTTCGGGCATGTGGCCCGACCAGGGGGCATACAGGCCGATGCGGGGCACGCGCTCAAAGGCCACGGGATCTTCGGCCGGGTAGGCGCCCTCACCGGGAATGAACAGGCCCGCCTTCGGCCCGCTACCCACGAACGTGAATCGGTTGCCATCGGCCACGCCACGCAAGACGGTGGTCCAGCTGTCGAGGTTGGAGGCGTCGAGCCAGCCGCGGTGGGGCATCACGGCCAGACGCTCATCACCTCCGAAGGATGCCATGGCCTCTCTCGTGCTCGCCGCGAGGAAGGACTCCACCTCGAGAGGTGCCATGACCTCCACCCGCCGCACCCCCATCAACACGGGGAGCGTCCAGCCCGCCACGTCGTAGGGAGAGTCGCCCTCGGGATAGCGTTGGATCTCAAAGAGGTCTTTGACGTGCCCGCCGTAGGGCTGGTCCCGTCGAATGACGATCGTCCCCTCAGGCCAGGGCCTTCCGTCGGCCTCGAACCCGGCCTGGGCCACGTGCAACTCGACCCCGGTGGAGATCAGCGCCTGACACAGCCGGCGCACGGCGGAGAGGTCGCGGTTGTCGGGGGGAATCAGCCAGGCCCGCGGACCCTCTTCGCCGCCGCGCTCCAGAGCTCGACGGGCCAGCTCAAGAGAGTTCTCGCGCCAGAGGGTCCCTTCCCGCGACAGACTGCCCAACAAGGAACGCCCGAAAGCCATCTCGTAGTCGATCACGTCTTTGAGCCGCCACCAGCCCCCGGGCCAGGGGTTGGGGAAGCGGTTGGAGGGCCCGTACTGGCCCAATCCCCGCGGGGGGCTCAGGTCATCGGGCCGCAGGAATATCGGCGTCCCGAGGCGGATGGAGGCCGCCTCGGTCAGGAGCCCGATGATGTTGTGCCGCGTGGGTACGTTGCGGTTGCCGCCCGTCCACCACATGTCGTAGGAGACGCCGGTGGAGATCCCCGAGAGCCCCTCGCGGTTCATATCCAAGAGGGCGCGGGTCCCCAAGAGGTCGATGCCGGTGATCACCGCCGGATCGATGTTCGGGTTCAGAGGATCGCGGAAGGGCGGGACGAAGAAACGCTCGCGGCTGCTGCCCTGCTCGTGGACGTCCCAATAGACCTGGGGTCGCCACACCTTGTAGAGCTGCTCGGTCACGAGCCGCGTCTCCGCCAGGGAGAGCATGAACCAGTCGCGGTTGTTGTCATGGCCCGCGTAGTGCTGGTAGAGGTCTGAGAGGCCGGTGGACTCGTAGGGCGTCCCCACGAACTTGCGGTACCAGGAGACCACACCGTCCAACCCGTCTGGGTTGGTGCAGGGGAACAGGTTGACCACCGTCTCGCGGCGCGCACTCGCCCAGGGCTCCTCATCGGAGGTGGCCAGCTCATAGGCGAACTGCATTCCGAACTGGGCCGGGGAGGTCTCTGTCGAGTGCATGCCCGGGGAGATGAACAGGACCACCTTGCCCTCGTTCACCGCCTGCTCGAGCTCCTCTTCGCTGTGGCCGCGGGGATCGGAGAGCCGGTGCCCCATGCGGCGGATCTCGGGCAGGCGCGACAGGTTCTCCTCGGAGGAGAGGGTGGCCATCAGGAAGTCGCGGCCCCCACGGGTCATTCCCAGTCGCTGCAGTTGAACACGGGGACTGGCCTCCGCCAGATGCCGGAAGTAGCCCGAGACCTCCTGCCAGTCGGCCAGGGTGAAGTCCGCTCCCAGGTCCCGGCCCTGGAGAAACTCATCCGGCGAGAGAATCTCCTCGCCCCCCTGGGGGGCACCCCAGGATGCACTCGTGGCGAGAGACGCAGGGACCAGGACGAGGACGGTCAGGAGCCGAAGGATGGATCGCATGGGTGGCTTGGGAGACGGAGGGGCGGAATGGGAGAAGCCCCACGGTGAAGGCTGGCCTTTTCCTGCGCAAGGGGTGCAGGCGAGCCCCCCCGTGAGGCCGATGATGTACGCCCCCCTCGGGCATCGGGGAGGGTTCAGCCAAGGCCTCCAGTCCCAGCGACATCGGCGGCGACTCCCAGGAGGAGATCCCAAGCCCCCTCCGCCGGGCCCGGGCCCCCACCTGCGACCGCTTCACGGACGAGATCTCAATCACGGTCCAGCAGAGCTGAGGTAGGGTGTGCCCTCATCATGCGCACTACCTCCACCGCCCTCCTGGTCCTGCTCACCTCCCTGCTCACCTCAACCGCTGCCGGCCAGGGATCCAAGCAGGACTACGAACAGGCCTTCGACCAGCGGGCGAGCCGCAGAGGGACCGTCCGCGGTGACGAGCTCATCCACGGCTGGTCCAGCGACGGCACGCGACTCTGGTTCATCGCGAACCTGGAAGGCGGCGGCACCCAGTACCGCGTGTGCGAGCTCGCCACCGGCCGCATCACCCATGCGTTCAACCACGCTGTGCTGGCGGAGTCCTTGCGAGCCGCCCACCTGGAGATCGACCCGGATCGCCTTCCGTTGCGTCGCTTGGAGTTCGATGGCGATGGACGCCTGCGACTGCTCCTCCAGAGCGCTCCGCCGCAGGAGCTCGTGGTCGAGGACGGCAAGGTGTTCTCGCTCGGAGACATCGACCCAGCGGGGCCGTTCGCTGTTCCCCTCAGGCCCGTGGGGCACTTTGGTAGAGGACGCCGCCGGGGCCGCGGTCGGGTCGACCTGATCGTCCACAACGCGAGTGAGCACACGATCCGACTGGACTGGCTCAGCGATCGTGGAGCTCGCCGCTACGACGAGATCGCTCCGGGAGAGAGGCATGTCCAGGACACACACGTGGGGCACTTGTGGAGAATCGTGTCCGTTTCGGACGACGCGACCTGGGGCGACGTGCTGGCCCCCGAGCTGATCAGTCTCGTGAGGGTCGAGGGCCCAGCGGCCCCCACCGATCGGGCCGACGAGGAGGAGCCCGTTCTCCCCGCCCCAACTCCCAGAGTCATGTTCCGGGAGCACAACGCCTGGCTCGAGCGTCCTGGCGAGAGCGAGGTGCAGCTCACGACCGAAGGAGCTGAGGAGCAGCCCCTCGCCGGCCCGGTCCACATCTCTCCCGACGGACGCTACCTGGTCGTGCATCAGGAGCACCGAGCCGAGACCCGCGAGATCCACATGGTCGAGTCCTCGCCCGACGACCAGCTGCAACCCAAGCTGCACACCTTGGACTACCCCAAGCCCGGCGATCCCCTGGACGTCAAGCGGCCTCGCATGTTCGACGCGCAAAGCGGAAAGGAGCTGGGCCTCGACCGAGACCTGTTCCCCAACCCCTGGAACATCCGGCATGGTCACTGGGCCGCCGACAGCTCCAGCTTCTTCTTCGTCCACAACGAACGCGGTCACGGGTTCCTGCGCCTGCTTGCCGTGGACGTGGCGACGGGCACGACCCGCGTGGTGATCGACGAGGACCCCGAGACCTTCGTCGACTACAACCAAAAGCTGTTCCTGCACCACCTCGAGGACACGAACGAGGTCCTGTGGACCTCCGAGCGCAGCGGCTGGAACCACCTTTACCGCGTAGACCGCAGCACCGGGGAAGCGGTGGCCGTCACCTCCGGCGAGTGGGTCGTGCGTGCGGTGGTCGAGGTCGATGAGGGCCAGCGCACCGCTCGCCTGCGGGTGATGGGCATCCACGCAGGTCAGGACCCGTACCACGTCCACCACGCCGTGGTCGACTTCGACACCGGCGAGCTGACCGTCTGGACGGAGAGCGACGGGACCCACGAGATACGGCTCAGTTCGGACGGCCAGCACCTGGTCGCCACCTGGTCACGAGCCGACCAGCCCCCGGTCCACGAGGTGCGACGCACCTCCGACGGTGCCCTCGTCACGGAGCTCGCCCGCGCCGACGCCAGCGCCAACCTCGAGGCCCGCGGCGGCCGCTTCTCGCAGCCGTTCGCAGCCAAGGGCCGCGACGGCACGACGGAGATCTGGGGCCTCATTCATCGGCCTCGAGACTTCGACCCGGGTCAACGCTACCCGGTCATCGAGGCGATCTACGCCGGGCCCCACGACCATCACGTGCCCAAGGCCTTCGCGGAGACCTACCGGGCGGAGGCCATGACCGAGCTCGGGTTCCTCGTCGTGCAAATCGACGGCATGGGCACGAACTGGCGCAGCAAGTCGTTCCACGACGTGGCCCACAAGAACCTGGCCGACGCTGGATTCCCCGACCGCATCGCTTGGCTGCGGGCGGCGGGCGAGGCCGATGCCAGCTTTGACCTCGAGCGGGTCGGAATCTACGGCGGCTCGGCGGGGGGACAGAACGCCATGCGCGCGGTCCTCGACCACCACGAGTTCTATCGCGCCGCAGCCGCGGACTGCGGATGCCATGACAACCGCATGGACAAGGTCTGGTGGAACGAACTGTGGATGGGCTGGCCGGTGGACGACAGCTACCTGCGCAGCAGCAACGTCGAGGACGCCGATCGCCTGGGCGGCGCGTTGTTTCTGACGGTCGGTGAGCTCGACCGGAACGTGGACCCGGCCTCAACCATGCAGGTGGTCGACGCCTTGATCCGTGCCGACAAGGACTTCGAGCTGATCGTCTTCCCAGGCGGCGGCCACGGCTCGGGCGGCGGCCGCTACGGCACCCGCAGGATGTACGACTTCTTCGTGCGAGAGCTGCACGGCGTGGAGCCTCGCTGGGAAGGAGAGCCTGTGCAAACGGTCCTCCGACAGCGCAATCAGTGATGGCTCTGGGCCAGGAGCGGAGAGGACCCCCTCCCGGGCGCCTCTGCCGCAACTTCGTGGCTCAGGCCGCGTGCCTGCTACGCGGGTGAGTTGAGGAAACACCCCTCACCCGGAAGAAGGCACGCAGCCACCTCCCTGCGGCGATTGCTACCCCCGTGCTTCAATGGGCGCTGCCCATCCAGCCCCCAACAGCAACATGACTCTCCACAAGACCTCCCTCATTCCCGCCCTCCTGGCCACCGTCAGCCTGGGCCTCTGCGCCCCGGGGCGAAGTCTACCTGGGCATTGAGTCCATCCCGGGTGTGCAGAGCACCTGGGGCCGTCTTCAGTTCCTGGAACTGACGCGCCAGCTCAGCGCCGCACGAACCGCGACCAGTGCTCGCCGTGCTCTCGCTTCTCGATCGAGTGGGCCACCGGCGCGTGCTCCAGCAACTCGAGAGAATCTCCGAACAGGGCCTCGACCTGCGTCACGTCCAGACCGTGGGGTGGTCCGCCGGCCTCACGGGGCTTACCCACGGGGAAGAGCAGGCAGACGAACTGGCCGCCGGGACGCAGGGCGCGCAGGACCAGGTCCACGAACTGCGGTCGTTGTTCCAGATCGATCGCACACAGGAACGTGTGATCAAAGACCAGCTCCACATCGGGCTCACCGGATGCGGGAGCCCAACCCAAGGCGTCACCCAGCTGGTACTCACCTCCAAGGGGCTGGAGACCTGAGTTGACGAGCCCTTCGAGGGCGGGCACCTGGTCGAGGGCCGTCACCGCCCAGCCGATCCGCGCCAGGGCGAGGGCATCGTGGCCGCGGCCACAACCGGGAACCAGGGCGCGAGCGCCGGGAGTGGGTACGGCCAGCTCTCCCGCACCCAGACGCGCCGCCAGCTCGGGGTGCTCGGCACCGTGGTCCCAGGGGGTGTCCCCATCGGCGTAGTGCTGTGCCCAATCGACGGGCAGGCCCGAGCTGGTGGGTTGGGAAGGGTCGGACATGAACGGTAGGCGGATCGCGGACTCGCCTACCGTAGCGCCTCGCTCTCGAAATGCACGGGTGTCATGGTGCCTCCTGTGCGCTGGGCCAGATCCGACCAGGAGCTCTGCAAGCGCTTCGCCGAGTCGATCAGAACCGAGTCCACGGCGACCCCGCGCCAGCGACACTCCCACTCGAGCAGGGGCACGAGCAGCTCCATGTTGGAGTGCTCCCCCCCCGTGGGTGCACCGTCGGTAATGATGAGCAGGCTGCCAAGATCCGGATCCCCCAGGGCCACCTGCACCGCCGACCACACATCCCCGCGGCCACGTAGGCGACACGATTCGAACTCTCCCCAGGCACGGCGTATGGCTTGCGGGGTCGCGGCCACCATGCGCTTCTCCCAGGGGTCCGGCCGCGTGGCATAGGGGATCAGATTGAACGAGACGGTGCGCGGGAGCCCCTCCAGCAACGCGCGCAGCTCGCGGTCCAAGAGCTGTTTGCGGCTGACTCCGCCCTCGAGCTCCATCCAGACCGAGCCGGAGAGGTCCACCAGGATCACGCTGCGGTCCGTACTGGGTCGAAGTTCGGCCAGGGTCGTCGCCACCCGGGTCTGATGGGTGTCACGACCGGGAGACACCGCGCGCAAGGGGACCCCGCTCTCACCCGGTCCGTCCAGCCAATCGCGCCAGGGACGGGGGTCGTCCGAGTGTTTCAGGCCGCTGATCCGGCGCAGGATCTCCACGAGCAGGGTGCGCAGGTGGCGTTGGTCCTCTTCCTCCAGACGCCGGATGAGGATCGCAAGGCACGGGACTCCGGGCTCCATACCCAGAGCTCGGTAGGCCGCCCGGCGCACGCAGGGCTGCGGGTCGGAGCTGGCCGCCTCCAGGCCCGCCTGGATTTCGGTGGTGGGAACGGGCTCGCCCTCCTCCAAGTCGGCAGCGCCGCGCCGCTGCTCGGCCAGCAGGATCACGGCCGCGGCCCGCAACAGGGTCCGCTTCTTGTCCCGCAAGGCACCGCGCAGGTGACGCAGGGCCCGTGAGGGCTGAACGCGCACCAGGGCCGCAAGGGCATCAGCCCGCACGCGCTCCGCATGGCCCCGCCCCAGTGCGTCTTCGATCCGGCGGCCGATCCGGTCCCGGTCCCCCACCAGGAGACCACGGCGCTCCAGGCGTTCAAGCGACCAGAGCAATCGCCGGCAGAGCTCCGGATCCGAGCGCTTCATCGCGCGCACCAGCTGTTCTCCGTTCACTGAGACCTCCACCCGCCCCAGAGCTTCGGCCACGCGCAGGCGGACCGTGTCCTCCCGATGGCCCAACCCCGTCCGCCCGAAGAGAAGATCCAACCCCTCCGGACAGGACACCCCGGCAAGGCTCAGCTGAGCCATGTCCGCTACTTCCGACTCCTTGTCCTCCAGGGCATCGAGCACCCAACCCCAGGCGCGCGGCCAGTTCAGCTCCGCTGCCAGACGGACGCCGTAGCGCCGTGTCTCGGGGCGAAGATGGTCCAGGCGCTCTTGGATCTCCTCGACCTGCTCCCGATCCGGCTCCTCCCCGTCCGGGCAAGAAGCAGCCCAGCCCACGCCTGCCAGAGAGCTCAGGGTCCAGACCCAAAGTCCACCCCGCCCGAGCCACACACCGATCCCGTTCGCATTCGTTCCCATGGAAAACCTCCATGGAGAAGACGCGCCATGCACGAAGCGGTTTCACGTGCGGCTCCGCGTCCAGGCCAGACCATCTGGCCGCGCTACCCGTTCCCCGCAGCCGGTCCCCCCAGATCAGTCCGTCGATCCGTAGGTCGTCCGCCGATCTCCTGAGTCGACCCACGTGGGCGGGAGGGAGGAGGTGCTCGTGAACTTGCGCCGCAGGCGCTCATGCAGACCGAAGGCCTTGGCCTCCCAGGCTCTGCGCTTGTAGCTGCCATCCTCCAGGTGCGCTTGCGCACGCTTCTCCCACCAGCCGATGCGCCCGCGGGCCAGGCCGTAGGACAGGGTCACGTAGTGCTGGTACTTGCGCCGCACCTCGGACACGCTCTCGGGGATGTTGCCGGGCCAGGTCTCTTCCAGGTGATACTCCCCGATGGAGCCCCACTCGGGCAGACTCGTCGGGCCCTTGTATCCCATCTCCACGGCCTGGTCCCACATGGGCGTGCCCGGGATGGGTCTGTAGGGCCAGGCGTTGGGCCGTGCGAGGGGCGCCGCGTTGTGCACCCGCAGACACTGGTCGAGCGTGGACATCATCGACTCCTCGGACTCGCCCGGATAGCCCACGATGTAGGTGATCGAGCCCTGGATCCCGCGCCGGTCCATCTCCACGGCCGCCTGGACATTATCCTCGCCATAGATGGGCTTGCCGATGATCTTCATCATCTCGTCGTCGCCCGCCTCGGCGCCCATCTCGTGCACGTACATGCCCGAGTCGGCCATCATGTCGAGGGTGTCAGGCTTGTAGTGCAGGATCGAGTGCGTCTCGATGAAGCAGTTCCAGCCGAACTTCAGGTCGCGATTCAGCATGCCCTCGGCGAAGCCGCGCGACCGCTTCTCGTTCACACCCCAGTTGGCGTCGTGGAAGCGCACCGCGTCGAAGCCCCATCGATCGTGCAGCTCTTCCAGGTCGTCGAGCATGCGCTCGGCGGGCACGGGCTTCCAGCGCCGGTTCGACACGGCGGGCGAGCAGCAGAACCCACAGGGCTCGGGGCAACCGTAGCTGCCGAAGTAGGTGATGCCGAAGTACGGCTTGTCGTAGCCGATCCAGGGTGGAGAGTTGAGCCGGATCACATCGCGCACGGAGTCGGGGCGCATCTGGGCCACGCGGTAGGGCTCGATGTCGAGCATGTGCCAGGGCATGGGCAGGATCTCGTCCCAGCCCACGACCGCGCGCGGCTCGGTCTTGTGCACGGCTCCATCACGCCACAGGGCCAGACCGGGAACCTCTTCGAGGTCGGAACCCGCGTCGATGGCGCGCACCAGATCGCGAAACGTCAGCTCGCCCTGGCCCAGGACCACGGCGTCGTACATGCCGGTCTCCAACATCAGGTCGGGTCGCACGGAGGCGAACCAGCCCCCGATCACGGCCGGCAGATCCGGATGCCTGGCCTTGACCTTGGTCATGGCCTGCCAGCCATCGTTGACCATGTAGCCCAGGATGCCGGTGGTACCCACCATCATCGCGCCCTCGCACATGTCGACCAGCTTCTTGTGACCCTCGTCGCCGGTGTACAGGCTGCCGTCCAGGATCTCGACCTCGTAGCCGTCGGCCAGGGGGTAGGCGGAGATGGTCAGCATCTCCAGGGGCAGCATGTCCTTGCTGGACTCCCGTCCACGGTTCACGTCCACCTGCTTGGGCTGGTAGAGGACGATTCGGTTCTTGCGTTGGATCATGGCCTGGGGCTCTGTTTCGCAACCCTCACGTGGAGGAGAGACTGTCGCAGTCTACCCCCTCCAGCGTGTCGGAAGGACCTTCTTCCTGAGCCTGGTGAAATCCGAGCCCACCGCTCGCCGCCATCTGGACAGCGATGCGCAGGTTGGTGGGGTCCGCCCGGCCCGACCCGGCTATGTCAAAGGCCGTCCCATGCACCGGACTGAGACGACGATAGGGCAGCCCAGCGAGAAGGGTCACCCCCCTCCCCTCCGACAGGAGCTTGAGAGGAATGAACCCCTGGTCGTGGTAGAGCGCCAGAATCCCATCCCACTGTCCACGGGCTCCTTCGAGAAAAACACTGTCCGGTGAGATCGGTCCGTGGACCGACATCCCCCGGGCTCGGGCCTCGGCCACAGCGGGTGCGATCTCTTCGATCTCCTCGGAACCGAACAGCCCACCCTCACCGGCGTGGGGGTTCAGTCCCGCCACAGCCAGTCTCGGGGCGGGGATTCCCTCGGCCCGCAGGGTGGAGTCGAACAAGCGCAGCCGCTCCACGATCGTCGGGCGCCGCACCTCTTTCAGGGCGGCTGCCAGGGACAGGTGTCGGGACAGGAGCATCACGCGCAGGTTCCCGGCGACGGCCACCATCTCGCACTGCTCGGCCCCGGCCCAGCGACCGAGGAGTTCGGTCTGGCCTTCGACCTCTTCACCCGCCAGGTGCAGGGCCTCCTTGCATACGGGCGCGGTGACCAGGGCCGCGACATCCCCCGTCTGGGCCATGTCCGCCCCGCAGCGCAGAGCGGCCAGGGCCGTGCGGCCGCAGTCGGCCTGGGCGCTGCCCATGGTCACTCGTCCGCTGCCCGGTGTGGGGCACCACAGGTGGGTGGTCGAATCAGGCGAGTCCGGCCCCTGCCAGAACCCGAGGCCTTCGGGTTTCAGGTCTTCCGGCCCCACCACGACCAGCTGCACGTCGCGAGCCAGTGCATCGTCATCCAACAGCGCCTGCACCAGCTCCGGACCGATGCCCGCCGGGTCCCCGATGGTCAGGGCGATCCTCGCCCGCGTGTTCCGATGGGGCGTGAGAGTGGAGTCCGGTTCCATGGGAGCATCCTAGCAGCGAACCTGCCTCGGAGAGAACCAGGCTGGGAGCTTCGGGGGCAGGCCCCTGCATGCCGCCTAGTCCTTGAGATCGTCGAGCAAGATGAGTTGCTCCTCCAGAGGCCAACCCATGAACGACTCGAAGGCTGCATAGAATTCCTGCTTGTCCTGCATGCCGACGAACCTGGACAGTGCGGTCTCCCAGCCGAGCTCCGTGACGGAGGGGTAGAACTCATCGCGCAGAGCTGAGACCCGTCGCGTGGGAGAGGTGTGGATCATGAACGCAACGGCCCAGGCTCCTCTGTCGTAGGCAAGCTCGCGGTAATACTCGATGGTCTTCCCCGGGGCGGAGTCGACGTCTTCCATGTCCGCAATCGACATCGAAGGGTCCGTGACGCGACGTGCACTCTCCATGCACCTCTCCATGACTCCGTGGAGGCCCCGCCAACCGAGCTGGACGGGCAGCCAGGCCTCGGCGAATACGGCCCCCCCTTCCATCATCCAGGTCGGCGTCGAGCCGAAGGAGCTCTGGAAGACGTGCGTGTATTCGTGGATCCCCCTGAGGGTCGGATCGGGGACAGGATCCGTTTCGAAGAACCACTTGTGGATGTTGATGAACACGAGATCCGCTCGCGGTGGCGTCGTGTCTTGCAGGTAGGAGAGATAGGCCTCCGATTCGTCCCGCTCCGCAACATCCAGGAAGCGTGACTCCACATAGCCTGCGCAGTCTTCAAGCCGCATTCCGTTGGGGAAGGTGCAGGAGCCGCAGTACTCCTCCACGAAGGCCCGCTTGGCTGCGGGATCGATCTCGGCTCCCTCGTAGCTACCTGCTATCCAGACGTGCGTTGGCCCATAGCTGCCCCAGTAGGCGCGAGCTGTCTCGATCCCTTCCCTTACGCGCTCCATCCAGATGGGGTCATATCCGTCGAGCACGTGATAGACGGGTCCGGTCTCCATCGCCACAAGGGGCTCGAACGCGGGCCGGGTATCCGGCTGCCTGTTGAGACCCTGGCCCGGCTCCTGACAACCGGTCAGCGCCAAGAGGGTGAACAAGAGGTGAAGCACTGGCCGTGCGGAAACCTCTTGGGGCGTCTTCATTCCCAAAGCGTAGCAAGCCCCCGCGAACGAACCTGCTTCACCTCGGACGATTCCCGCCTGATAGGATCAGGCCATGGTTGGAGTCGAAGAGAGAATCGCACTGGTTACCGGGGCCGGGCGTGGGATCGGTCGCGCCACGGCGAAGATACTGGCGGCACGCGGCGCTCGCGTGATGGCCGTTTCCCGCAGTGAAGAGGAGCTGGCTTCCTTGGGCCTGGACCACGTCGCCGCGGATCTCAGCACACCTGAGGGCTGCACCCTCGCCGTGAATGAAACCGTGGAGCGGCTGGGTCCCATCGACATTCTCGTCTGCAACCACGGCATCGGCTCCGCACACGAACAGGTTGTCTGGGAGCAGGACCCGGATGTTTGGGCACAGACCATGCGCGTGAATCTCGACGGACCGTTTCATCTGTCGCGCCTGGTGCTCCCCGGCATGGTGGAGCGCCGCGGTGGGCGCCTGGTCTTCACGAGCTCGACGGCGGGACAGATAGCCGAAGCGGCCGGCAGTGCCTACACCAGCTCCAAGCACGGATTGCTGGGCCTGATGCGCTCGGTTGCGGTGGATGGCGGACCCTACAACGTCACCTCGAACGCCGTCCTGCCCGGTTGGGTGCGTACGGCCATGGCGGATCTTTCCGCCCGGGCTGAAGCGGACGAGCGCGGTCTCTCCGTGGACGAGATCTGGCAGGAGCGGGCGGCGCTCTACCCACCCGGCCGCGTGCCGACCGCCGACGAGGTCGCCCACCTGATCGCTTTCCTCGCCTCGGATGAAGCCAGCGGCATCAGCGGCCAGGCCATCAAGGTCGCTCTCGGGGACCTGACCTAGGCGCCCGCGCCACTTAGGGTCCAGTTAGTCACTTGATTTCTTGGAGATGAGGGAGCCGCCAAGTCCAACGGCCCCAGCGGCAACAGCCCACATCAGAAAATAGAGCTCATCCGATATTTTAGTGACGCCGCTAACTCCACGATCAGAGAAGTCCCCGATGTATCGGACTCCTAGAAGACTCTTCACTTGAGTGCCTATGAGAATGGCCCCTATAGCCCCACCCCAGACCAAGAGCCAACCGGGGTTTGCACCTTTGTTATCTTCCATCTCCGCCTCCTATTGATTTGTTTTGCGTGGGGTCTCTGATCACCTGCGCCGGTTCATCCTAACAACCTCAGTGGAGAACTCCGCGTTGATGGGACTCCTTCAGAGGGGTGCGCGCTGACCTTCTTGGGGGAGTCGGCCAGTATCGTTGGAGTTCTTCCTAATCACGTCGATGCTCCCCATGTGGGCCATAGCCCGAGCCGTGATGATAGAGGCGGCGCCGTTTCCGTCCGGACCGCCGTAGGAACCCAAGACGACGTCGTCCAGGCCGTCCCCGTCCACGTCCCCCGCGCAGGAGACCGCCGCGCCCGCGTGGTCCCCCTCGAAGCGCCCCACCATTCGACAGGCCTGGGAGAGCTCCAGGGTTCGACGCTCACCCAGGCTGCTGCCTAGGACCAGGTAGGCGGCCCCCTGGTAGTCGAAGCGTCCGTCGTACTTCAGGGCGCCGACCAGGATGTCCCCGAGCCCGTCCCCGTCCACGTCCCCCGCGTCGGAAACGGTGGAGCCTGCGTAGTCGTAGGCGTCCTCTCCCAACAGCCTGTAGTCGGCATTGGACAGGTCGAGAGTTCGGGGAACGCCGAGGCTCTTCCCCAGCACCACGTAGGCGCCACCACTGTCGTAGCCATGGTCGTCACGGCCGGCGGCACCGATGACGATGTCGTCCAGCCCGTCCCCGTCCACATCCCCTGCGCCGGAGACCTGGCTGGCGTAGTCGTAGCTGGTCTCCCCGACAAGCTTGTAGTCCGCCTCCGCCAGGGGGACGGTCCGCCGGCTGCCCAGGCTGCTGCCGAGGATCAGGTAGGCAACGTGCGACTCGGTGCCCCCGTCGTCCGCGTCCGCCCCGAGGAGCAAGTCGTCCAGGCCGTCCCCGTCCACGTCCCCCGCATAGGAGATGGAGTAGCCCGCCCAGGAGTCATCCGCCTCACCGGTGAACTTGTAGTCGGCATCGGCGAGGTCGAGGGTCCGCTCCGACCCCAGACTGCTGGACAGGACTAGGTAGCCCGCGCCGGCGTTGGTGCCAGCGGCGTCCTGCCCGCTGGCCCCGATCAGGAGATCGTCGAGGCCGTCGCCGTCCACGTCGCCCTCGCTGGTGAGGGCATACCCGGCGTAGTCGTCCTCGCCCTCACCTACGAGCTTGTAGTCGGCCTTGGACAGGGAGAAGGTCCCGCCTTCGCCCAGGCTTCTGCCGAGGACGACGTAGACAGCGCCCGTGATCGGCCCCTTGTCCCCGCAGCCGTAGGCCCCGATCACGATGTCGTCGAGCCCGTCACCGTCCAGGTTGCCGTGGGAGACCACGAACCCCGCCCAGTCCCCTGCCCGCTCACCCACGAACTTGTGGTCCGCCCGGGACAGGCTGCGCGTCCCGCGCGCGCCCAGGCTCTTGCCGAGGATCAGGTAGGCGGCGCCCCCGGATTCTCCCGTCTCGTCGTAGGCCCCGATGAGGACGTCATCCAGATCGTCCCCGTCCACGTCCCCGGCAGTAGCGACCCAGTAGCCGGCGTAGTCTTCGGGACTCTCGCCGAGAAAGCGGTACTCCGCCAGATCGAGGGAGTCAGCCGCGGCGGCCCCGTCGCGGTCTCGGTCGGCGATCAGCCCGTCTCCTCCATTGGGGTAGGTGAGAGTTGTCTTCTCACCAGATGAACAACCTCCGAGAACAATCGAAACCAAGCAGAGAAGGGCCTCAGAAAGCTTCATTCCCAAATCCTACCAACCCCCAACCTCAGCGGAGAACTTCGCGTTGATGGGACTCCTTCAGAGCTGGTTGTAGCTAGTTGGAGGGACTCCAAGCAGTTCTTGAGGAGATCGTGGTGCTGCTCCTACCATGATGGGCATGAAGAAATCCTGGAGAGGTTGGTGGAAAGACGCGGAGGTCCTCTCGAACTGAGCACATGGCACTTTTCTACCAACGCGACCCCTCTCTTGAGAATTATTGGCGCGGTATCATCCTGTTCGGAGCCAACACCGCCACGTATAAGTTCGCATTGGGGCGGTCTTTGGTTGATCTTGCGAATGAGGGAAAAGAGTTCGTAACGCTAGATGAACTCGCCGCTCCGTTCTCGAGGCATACCTGTGATCAC
>PVBE010971379.1_pt1 | contig 37064 bp, 25 predicted proteins | sample 1631181 | NCBI WGS metagenome assembly PVBE01 (sample SAMN08397723, study PRJNA350692) | Marine metagenome, whole genome shotgun sequencing project. | isolation source: water | place: Pacific Ocean | collected 2012-04
GCTCCTCCAGCCGAAGATCCACGTCTATAACCTGCCAGGCATCATCCAGTCCCAGCAACAACGAATAGTGTTTTGCTAAATCAGACATAAAGAAACCATCATCAATACCATCGAAAATGCCAAACCAATAACATACTACCCACTAAACTGCGCGAGGAATCCCCAAAGGGAGAGTTTGGATGTTCGTAAATCAGCCAAGAAACAACACTTAAAAACTGCTCGACCTCCAGGGGTCAAGGTGTCATGGTTGCTAAGATAGTTTGCCTCTTCGTACTTCAGCAGGAGAACAAACATGACAGATTATGATAGGCAAGTTGGCGAAAACAGACGGCGGGATTTCCTCGGAACAACACTTTTTGATACGACTCGCGTTCCCATATCGCGACGTCATTTCCTGCAGGGTTCACTCGCGGGTGCCATGGTTGCCGGGACAGCATCCGCACAGCGTCAGGACGACTCACCCAACGGCAAGGCTCGCATTGCCATCACGTTGGACCTGGAAATGAGCCGCATGTATCCAACACGGAACATGATGGAGTGGGACTATCAAAAGGGAAACTTGAATGAGCCCACCAAGAAGTATGCGCTCGATGCCGCCCGCATTGCAAACGACCGAGGTGGGCTGATCCATTTCTTCTGTGTCGGCCGTGTGTTGGAGCAATCCGATATTGGTTGGCTAAAAGACATTGTCGAGTTGGGCCATCCCGTGGGCAACCACACCTACGATCATGTCAATGTCTGGGCCACAAAACCGGAACAGACGCAATTTCGTTTTCAGCGATCCCCGTGGTTAGTCCGCGGGAAGACGGCGCAGGATGTCATACGCGAAAACATTCGTGTGACGACTCTGGCCATGAAACAGCGCATCGGGATCGACGCCAATGGCTTCCGTACGCCAGGCGGTTCGCACGCCGCTCTCGTTGGACGAGAAGACATACAGCGATTGTTGCTTGATGAAGGCTTTACGTGGGTCAGTTCAAAATACCCACCGCACAAAAGCAGCGAGCCGGGCAAGGAGCCGAAGCAGGATGTGTTCGAGTCAATCGTCAACGCTCAACGGCAGGCGCAGCCATTTGTCTATCCAACAGGACTGATCGAGATTCCGATGAGCCCGATCAGCGATGTTGGAGCGTTTCGCACCAGTCGCTGGAAACTCGACGATTTTCTGAAGTCCGTTCGCCAGTGCGTGGAGTGGGCCATTGACAACGGTGCGGTATTTGATTTTCTCTGCCATCCATCGATCATGTACGTTGAAGATCCGAACTTCAACACGGTCAAGCTTATCTGCGATCTGGTCAAACAAGCTGGAGACAAGGCCGAAATCGTCGCACTGAGTACGATTGCGAAGCACGTTGCCGTATAGTGTGGATCTTTCACTAACCGGTATCCAGGCTACCGGCGTAAGACGTCCAAGACTGTTTGCATATCCGGTGGCAGCGGTGCCGAAAACGAAATAGGCTCGCCCGTGATCGGGTGCTGAAGAGACAAGCAGCGCGCGTGCAAGGCCTGACGCTTCAGGACGACTTCCTGGTCCACGTTTGTCGATTGGCGATGCTTCACTGCCGATAGCTCGCCACGTGAAACCTGAGAACGGCCTCCGTACAGCCGATCACACAGTACGGGGTGGCCCAAGTGTGTCAGGTGCACGCGGATTTGATGGGTACGCCCAGTTTGCGGTGCAAGGTGCAGCAGTGCAAAGCCGTCAAACCGCTCCTTCACTTCATAAAAAGTGCGTGCTTCTCGACTGGTCGAATGATCCGCTCGAATCGCCTTTTTCTCACGCGAATACGGATGGGCACCAATGGGCTGATCGATCATATCGCGATCGCGATCGGGCGTGCCGAGCACAATCGCCTGGTACTCTTTCTTGGCGGTTCGCTGCTCGAATTGAGACGCCAGCTGATGATGCGCCCCATCTGTCTTGGCGACCACCATGACGCCACTGGTTTCGCGGTCGAGTCGGTGCACAATGCCGGGCCGGGTAGGCCCGCCGATACTGCTGAGCGTTTCAAAATGAAACGCCAGGGCACTCGTCAACGTCCCGGCCCAATGCCCTTTTGCCGGGTGCACGACCATTCCTGGTGCCTTATTCACCGCAATCAAATGATCGTCCTCAAACAGCACATCCAGCGGCAGTTCCTCGGGTTGGGGACCTTCGCGCGGGAGTGCGGGAAGGACGATCGTGACGCACTGCGCGGCGACGAGCCGATAAGACGCCTTGGTCCGCTTGCCGTCTACCTGGACGGCCGCCGCATTGATGACGCGGCGCAAATGAACGCGGCTGTATTGCGGGAATTGCGAGGCAAGAAACTGATCCAATCGCAACCCTTCAGACTCCGGACTCACCACAATCGTTTCAGGTTCGGCAGAAGGCTCGTCTGACGTCATGCTCTATTGGCTCGCCTCGCCATCCCCTGAGGGAGGATCTGCCGGTGTCTCAACGGACTCGTCCGCTGCCGGAGTTTTTGGCGTGGGTGCCGGTTCAACGGAAGCGGCCGGTTCAGACGCAGTGGATTCCGGCGTCGTGGAATCCGGTGTCGTAGCTGCGGGATCGGTCGCCTCCGGCTTCTTTGTTTCCGGTTCAGTTCCTTTTGGCTCCACCCCTTCTGAAGCTGGCGTGGTAGCCGCAGGATCTTCGCTTGGCAACGACGACTCGGCGCGCTGGTTCGTGCCCTCAGACGGCAGGGGAAGTGAGAGGTCGGGCCGACCTGGTATTTCCGACAAGTCGCGCGGCAAGTCAAGTCCGTCGTCAGCTCCGCCGGGGAACCCTCCTGGGAATCCACCACCCGGAAATCCACCTGGAGACGTGCGGGGTTGCGGCGTCTGGCGAGCAAACCAAGCCAACCATTGTGCGGCATCCTTGTCACTGAGATAGTTCAGTCGTAACTGGGCTTGCTTGCCAATGGACGAGTCTTTGGCCAAGGCGATGGCTTTTTGGTAGTAGTCCTTTGCTTTGTCGACTTCCCCTTCGGCCTCGAAAGCCTGCGCCGTTCCGAATTGTGCTGCCTGTCTCAAGTCTGGAAGGCCAGCCGCGCCAGCCTCGACCTGAGAGTACAGCTTTCTCGCCGTGCCGATCGCTTCGGTCGACTCGCCACGACTGGTATACAACGCACGGATTCCACGCGCCAATTCAAGGTCTGCTTCTCGCAGCGTGGCCCAGACGGCCGGCAGTGTTCCAGCGTGCTCCTCGGCAACAGTTCTCAGCCGATCGGGACTATCTCCCGCAGATGCCGCAAAATAATCCGCCCAACCTTGCGACGATCGTTCCAATTGCTGGTTGGAAATGACGGTCGCCACGATCGCCACGATCAAGACCGCGGCGATTCCGCCGAGAATGAGCTTGAAGTACGGCCGGATGGCTTCGGTCTTGTGGCCTAGCCAATCAGCCAAAATATTCGTCTGCAATTCGTGTCGTCGTTCGGTTTTCATCGTCCGTGCCGGCATCGCTAGTAGTAAAGGGGCGAAACTGCTGCCACCAGCGACACTCGCCGGTGGACGCACATCATTGCGCAAGTATAGGAGTGATCAGGGAATAGCGTCAAGGGCGAGCACCACTGGCAACGTACACTGGGCTGCCTGAGGAGATTCAGCTGACCTTGGACGGGAAGTCCTCGTCCGGCGACCTTGCCTGCCGCGAGAAAACCCGATAGGCCAAAAACACGGGAACGCCCAGGACAATGAAGGCCAGCCCGGTTTTCGCTTCCAGCGGGTTGGTCAGGTAGACCTGCCGCATGAACCAGACATACACCACCAAGAACAGGACAGGCACGACGGGATAGCCCCACGTCCTGTAAGGCCTTTGGACATCTGGTCGACGAAATCTCAGAACGATCACTGCCAACACGCCAAACATATAGAAGATGCTCGCCGAGAAGATCACGAAGTTGGTCAGCAAGCTAAAAATCGAGTCATTTTTCAGGCTTGCGATCACCGTTGGCAACAACTGCTGTGGCGTGGCGGGTTCGGCATAGTCGGCCGTCGCGGCGACGTTGCCGACGTCCTTGCCGACCCCGTTGTCGGCGACCAAATGCTTGGCAACTGCCACGGCCAGGACCAATGCGATCGCCATCACGGCCATCACGACGATTGCCATCGCAGGTGTGCGAAACGTCGCGTGGACCGTTCCCAGCGAGCGAAAGAAGACCTTGTCGCGGCCCATGGCAAAAGTAATTCGAGGTGCCTGGAGCAGATTCGTGTTGATCGCGCCAAAGGTGCTACACATGATCACAGCAGACATGGCGGCCAACCCGCCCTGCCCCAACAGCCTTTGCAACATTTTCTCGGCACCGTGATCTCCGGCCTGTTTCATCTCCTCCATCGAAAGGACGCCGTGGTACGCGAAGTTCGCTGCAATGTAGAGCACGATCAGAATGCTGATGCCCACCAACAACGCCCGCGGGATATTGCGATGTGGATCGCGCACCTCCTCGGCTAACGGCGTGACACCGTGCCAACCGTTGTAGGCCCACATGACGGCCAACAGCACGACACCAACCTGGGCGGCCAGCCCTGTTTGTCTGGGAACGACGGTCGTTGAATAGTTGGCAACGTCGACAGCTTCGCTCACAAATGGAATCAAGATGAATGGAACGATCGCCACCAGCGCCAGAAATGTGGCCTTCACAACCGTCACCACCATTTGCAGACGTCCACCCCATAGTACGCCAACAATGTTCACCCAAGCCATCGCCACAATCAGGCCGATCGCCACCAAAACCTTAGCCGCTGGCGACAGGATTCCCCCCATGGCCAAACTGAATGAGCCGACAAACGCCACGCTTAACGCACCAATCGACGCGGGCTTGCCAAAAAAGACCTCGGTCCAACCGAACAAGAACGCAACCGGCCTGCCGTACGCTTCCCGCAAATAGACATACATACCGCCCGCTCGCGGATACATCGCGGCCAATTCGGCAAAACACAGACCACCCAAGATGCACAGGAGCCCACCAAACAACCAGACAGAAATAATGACGCCAAACTGCCCCGCCTCGCCTGCGATGTTTCCTGGCTTGAGAAAGATCCCCGACCCGATCACATTGCCCACGACGACCGCCGTGGCGATTCGCGGCCCCAGCACCCGGGCAAGTCCGCCAGACGACTCGGCAGGCGAAGGCGCGGCGTGATTTGTGTCGGCCGTTGCCAAGAACGTATTCCTGAATCTGGTGAATGATGGCACTGAGGGACTGGCGAAGGCGTGATTGTGGGCGGAACGGCAGCTGAAAGCAAGTGAACGCGCTGTACGGGACTGAGCCGATTTGACCGTGAAATCCGCTGCGGTTACGATCACAACTGGCCCCAAGCGGCTCAGAGAATCACGGTCTTCGTTGGATTCCTCAAATGCAACCGACAAGTCGCCGTGGTGCCTCGCCAAATAAATCACGCCTCGACTGCTTTCGATTCAGTTCGGCAGATCGTTGCCCCCGCCCAACTCGCCTGGAGTTTGCCATGCTGCCAAAACTGATGCGGTTATGTGGATTATCGTTATTGCTGGTTGCCTGGCTGGCGAGCGGCGTTTCGCGTGCACAGGAAGCCGAACAAGATGCCTGGAAGACGGTGCAGGTCCCCGAAGTCTGGAAGAAACCGCCCGCAGGACGTGGTGGCTATTCGTGGTACCGCTGCCTGGTGAGCGTGCCCACCGATTGGCGCGGACAGCCACTCACACTGTTTTCCGAACCCGTCGACGACGCGCGTGGGATTTTCGTCAACGGTCACGAAGTGGGACGCTCGGGCAGCTTTCCCCCACAGTTTCGCAGTGGACTGGGAAGCCGCGACCGACACCCCCTCGACGCGAAGATCGTCAACTTCGGCAAAACGAACGTGATCGCGATCCGCATCTACAACAGCGATGGTCGAAGTGGGTTTAATGTTGCGGCACCCGTGCTCTTCGCGGCCGAATCGGCCATCCGTCTGGCCGGCCCTTGGCAAATGCGCGCTGGAGATGACCGAGACTGGGCTTCGATTCGAACGGGTGACACAGCCCCAGCGGAGCCTTTCGCCCGAATACAATCCAGGGCAGACGTCCAACGCATCCTGAGGCAACTGCCTGGTGAAGAGGGAATGCTCCCAGTCGCCGAAGCGCTTAAGCGATTTAAACTGCCTGCCGACCTGAAGGTCGAAGCCGTGTTGAGCGAACCTGATATCGCCCAACCGCTATTTCTCGATTTTGATTCACGCGGCCGAATGTGGGTCTTGAATTACAAACAGTACCCGTCACCGGCAGGTTTGACTGCCGTCAGTCGCGACAAGTATCTCCGGACCGTCTACGACAAAGTCCCCCCGCCGCCCCCGAATCACTTCCGCGGCAAGGACAAAATCACGATCCATGAAGACACGGACGGAGACGGGCTGTACGACCTTCACAAGACGTTTGTCGATGGGCTCAGTCTTGCCACGTCGTTCGCCCGAGGTCGCGGCGGCCTGTTCGTGTTGAACCCGCCTTATCTGCTGTTCTATCCAGACAAAGATCAGGACGACATACCCGATGGCGATCCACAAGTATTGCTCCAGGGCTTCGGTATGGAAGACTCGCATTCCGTCGCCAGCAACTTGCGCTGGGGTCCCGATGGCTGGCTCTATGCGGCGCAAGGTAGCACCGTCACGGGTCACATTAAACGGTATGGGAGCAAGGACCCGCAGGTGCATTCGATGGGACAACTCATCTGGCGCTACCATCCCGAGACGAAACAGTACGAGATTTTTGCTGAAGGAGGCGGTAATACGTTCGGCGTCGAAATCGATGCGAAGGGACGGGTCTATTCCGGGCACAACGGCGGCGACACGCGCGGCTTTCACTATGTGCAAGGAGGCTATTATCGAAAGGGGTTCGGTAAACACGGCGAGCTCTCAAATCCGTTCGCATTCGGTTATTTCCCCAACATCGAGCATCACAAGGTCGCGAGGTTCACGCACAAGTTCATCATCTACGAGGGGGCAGCGTTGTCTGCCCAGTACGCTGGAAAGTTGTTCGGCGTCGGACCGTTGCAAAGCCACGTTGTCTTCAGCGACGTGCAGCCGAAAGGAGCGACGTTTCAAACCAAGGATCTTGGCACGGCGTTAACCAGCAGTGACCCGTGGTTCCGCCCAGTCGCAATCGAGGTAGGCCCCGATGGGGCGATCTATGTGTGCGATTTCTATGAACAGCGTATCGATCATGCGAGCCATTATCAGGGCCGGGTCACGCCCGATACTGGACGCATCTATCGTATCTCTGCCCGTGATGGCGGCGCGCCAGCGGCACCGTTTGATTATCGGAAGCTGAACACCGCTAAACTCGTGGCGCTACTCCGGCACGAAAATAAATGGCATCGTCAGATCGCCTTGCGCGTGATCGCCGATCGTCGCGATGCGGAATTCGTACAGCCGCTCACCGAATTGCTGGAAGACTCCAATGGTCAGAACGCGCTTGAGGCGTTTTGGGCATTGAACCTGGTGGGTGCCTTCGACGAACAACGTGCCCAGACAACGTTGCGGCATGATGACCCATTCGTGCGCGCCTGGTCGGTCCGGTTACTCTGTGACGACGGCAAGATATCCGATCCAGTTGTTCGGGAATTGGTGAGCATGGCGAAGCGCGAATCCAACGTCGAAGTACGTTGTCAACTGGCCTGCTCGGCGCGTCGACTACCGACGGTTCAATCGTTGCTGATCGTTGGGAATCTGCTGCGTCGCGACGAGGACAACGACGATCCTTTTATGCCGTTGCTGCTATGGTGGGCAATTGAAGCAAAAGCGGAAAGTGGCCGAGCAGAGGTCGTTCGTCTGCTCGCAGACCAAGAACTTTGGACCGCCCCACTCGTCCAGCAACATATTTTGGAACGGTTGATGCGTCGATACGCCCTGGCGGGCGAACGGGTCAACCTGACGACATGTGCGCAACTGTTCGATCTGGCACCGGAGGCGGACAGCAGCAAACGCCTCCTAAAAGGGTTTGAGGCGGCCTTTTCCGGTCGTACGCTGGCGGATATCCCAGATGAATTGGCCGACGCGCTGGCAAACGTGGGCGGCGGGTCGCTCGAACTTCGGCTACGTCGTCGGGACCCCGATACTGCCAAGGAAGCATTGAAACTGATTGCAGACGAAAAGCAGCCTGCCGAACAACGCCTACGCTATATCCGAATTCTGGGGCAAATCGGCCAGGCAGACTGTGTCCCCTTGCTGCTACGTTTGGCGGCCACATCCAAGAGCGACCAGATTCGCATCGCCTCCTTGACAGCCTTACAGGCCTACGATCAGCCGACCGTCGCGTCCAAAGTCATCGCAATGCACAACGGACTGCCGGGCGATACACAACCCGCCGCGCAGACGCTGCTGGTCAGTCGCAAGGCATGGTCACTGGAACTGTTGGACGCGGTCGAAGCAAAATCGATTGCGCCGGATACAGTTTCAAATCCCATCGTGCAGAAGCTCTTGTTCCACAACGACCCTGCGATCAACCAGCGCGTCAGCCGCATCTGGACGACCGTCTCGGGCTCCAGTACGGACGAAATGCGAGCCGAAGTGCAGCGGCTACAACAAGTCATTGCGGGTGCCGCGGGAAATCCCTACCATGGCAAGCAGCTGTTTCTGAAGAATTGTGGAAAGTGCCACATTCTATTCACCGATGGAGGGCAGATTGGTCCCAACTTGACCTCGTACAAACGCGACGACTTACGCAGCATGTTGTTAAACGTCGTGAATCCAAGCCTGGAAATCCGGGAAGGCTTCGAGAACTTCGTGGTGTTCAACGCGGATGGCCGCACGCTGAACGGGTTCATTGCCGATCAGGACAATCGCGTCGTCGTGCTGAAAGGTGCCGATGGGCAACAGGTGATTATTCCGCGCGACGACATCGAAGACATGCAAGCCATCAAACGGTCAATCATGCCCGAACAGTTGCTTAGCGAACTGGACGATCAGCAGGTTCGAGACTTGTTTGCGTATCTGCGGGCGACTCAGCCGCTGCCTTGATCGGATCCACTGCCGCATGAGCCGAGGTTGCCTCCACCACAACGCTCGTCACCAACACCAACCCCGAAGCCAGCAGCAAGGCGAAAACACAGCGTTTGAATTGTGTGGTGCTAAACCGCCGATTGAGCCACCAGCCGAGCAAAAGACCGATGGCCATCAGGGGTATGGATGCCAGGAGACAGGCGAATACATCGCTGTTCCAGCGCCCATACCAGAAATGGTTCAGGCAAACAAAAATACTCGCGGGAAAAAACACCCCCTGCAGCGTCGAGCGAAACTGGCGAGGCTCCCATCCTCGAAGCGTCGCAAAAATCACCAGCGGTGGCCCCAGCGTCACGTAAGCGCCCCCCAAGACGCCTGAGACAAGTCCAAAAGCTGGTGCCGTGCGGTCTGTCCGGAGCTTGAGCAATGTGGGCTTCAACAGATTGTAGACAGCAAAGCCAATCACCACGAATGCCAGGACGATCTTGATCCAGATCTCCGGAATGTACTCCACCCCAAGCACGCCTACAGGAACTCCCACCAGCGTGGCGATCGCCAACCGCTTGGTCGCCCGCCACTGCAATCCCTGCCAATCGGAAAAGAGAATTCCCATCGCATTCAAGGTGGAACTCAGCGCAATCAGCGTCGCGGCGAATTTCACATCGACGACCGTGGACATCAGCGGCATGGCGACAAGTGCTTCGCCGAAACCGAAGGTTGAGCGGGTCAAGGCTCCGGCGAACACGATCGCCACAACAACTAGGATTATCTGCGGTTCCACATCCTCCGTCGCCGCAACGACCTCCTAGATTATGTCGCCACGGGCAGGTGCACCGTTGGCGACGAACTGTGTCAAGACAATGTGTCGTTCGATTCCCCGTCGCCAACTTCTAATTCTTGCCAATGCAGTACAAGAACCCATCATTTCGGATCAGCAACTGACCGTCGTGTGCCACCGGACAGGCGTTCGTTCGGGGGTCGTCGTCTCCCATCACATTGTGTGCCACGAGTTTGTATTGGGGCCTCGCCGCAACCACAAACGTGCCATTGTACTGCGAAGGATAATAAACGTCGCCGCCTACCAACAGGGGCGACGCATAAATACGACCAGGTGTCGGCCTCATTCGCTCTTGGTACACGATTGTTCCGTCGGCGACATCGAAACAGTAGGCGATGCCCCTCGAATGACTTGCCATATAAAGGTGCCCGTTGTGGTAGATCGGTGACGAAACGTTTGACCCCTTGGCGACTCGCCACAGCTCATGCGTTGCGGTTACGTCACCCCGGCCTCCGGCGCGAACCGCGAAAGTGAACTGTGTGCTGCGTCCACCGGTCACGTAAACGACACCATCATGGGAAATGACACTTGGACAGGAATACGTCGGCACACCGTTGCACCGCCACAGTTCCTTTCCAGTCGACGGCTCGAACCCCATCAACCATCTCTGAACGCTGACCACCAATTCGGTACCACCACCGGGTGCTTCGACCAAAGCTGGAGTATTCCACGATTGCTGTATACCTCCAGCTCGCCACGCCTCTTCTCCGGTTTGAGCGTCGAGCGCGACCAGCGAACCGCTCTCGACGCTGGCATTGATGATCACCAACCCGTTGTACAGCAGCGGAGAACTGCCCGATCCCCAACCTCGAAGGCGCGAACCAACCGTCGAATGCCAGAGTTGGTCGCCAGTGAGACTAAGACAATAGACACCCGACTTGCCGAAAAAGACGTACAGTCGCTTGCCATCCGAGGCGATTGTGCTCGACGCATAACCGTGGCGCGAATCGTTGCCGCCCGCATATTCAGACTCATCCAACATCGGATCGAACACCTCGCTCCAGACGATGTCGCCCGTTTCACGTTGCAGACAGACGACATGCCGTTTCAGGTCGGTCATCTGGCCTGGGGCGCGCTGATCCATTCCGTAACCGGAGTAACAGGTCAGAAAGATCTTGTCCCCCACGATGATAGGACTCGACGTCCCAGCGCCGGGCAACTTGGCTTTCCAAGCAATATTCCGGGTGCCAGACCATGTCGTCGGAACCGAAGTCTCCTGGCTGATGCCTAACCCGCCAGGCCCGCGAAACTGCGTCCAATCACCGGCCACACATGGGGCTGTCAGACTTACACAAGCAAATAAAGCTAACCCAAGGCGGTTACTCATGGGGAGATTCCTCGCGAGACAAGTGGAGTGGGGCGATCTTGGTAGGGCCGACGAAGTGATCTTGCGGTTGCAGCCAACCGAGATACCAGACGACGGAAACTTCTAGCATACCTACCCAACGTCCTCCTGCACAATCCGCCGAATCTGCCCGATTTGCTGTGGGCAAAATCCGAACAACCGGCACAAGAGCCCGTTCCACTAGAGTTTTACCAGCTTCCCAAAAGATCCCCGTCGAGCTAGACGTCAAACTCGACCGATCATGATCGTCAGGCGATTTAACGAATCCCCCCTATCGATCCACACAGGCCAACCATGCCTTCCACCGACCGACCACTCGACGAGCGCATTGATACCGTCATTCACAGCAGTCCGTACTTGGCAGGCAGGCGATTTCGGTTCAAGACGGAGGCGGATGGCGTCACGCTTGAAGGGCGGGTTGGTTCGTACTTTCAGAAGCAAATGGCACAAGAGATTGTCTTGCGCATCGATGGCGTCTCACGCATCGACAATCGCCTGCAAGTTGGCTAGCTGTACGAATCATTCAGTTAGGCGACGCCTTATCGCGGCTTATTGGGACGATAACCCAACACGGCGTCATGCCGATCGCGATACTGCGGAAACCGATCATGCAAGCGGCAACTCCGTAAGACGGCGAAACCCTCGTCAGACAGGCCGGAAATCCGCATAACGCCGCCTTGCGACGTGATTCGCGCGTGCAATCGGACAAGTGCCCCAACCAATTCACTGCGCAACACTGGGACTTTGTCCATTTCCAGGACAAGTCGGTTGACGAATTCCTGATCAACCAGCTGCCATACGCTAGCCGCCAAGTCAATTCCGGCGGCGTCGAAAGGCTCATGTCCCTGCAGACTGATAAAAAGCCAATCCGGTCCTCGGTCGATCTCCACAGCCCAACCTGACCCCAGTTCTCGATTCATCCAGCGTCGCTCCTTCAACCAGACCGGCGCTCGGTCCGGGGCTTCCATGAAATCAGAGTGAATAGTGCGGCAGCATAGGAGCCTACCCATACGAGCCGAACTTCCTTCCCGATAATCTTACGAACTGGCCGCAAACGAGCAAGCCATGCCGAGCAGATTTCGGCGTGCCTGCCGCATCAGTTACGATTGAGGGCACCACGTCGAGTTTGGCGGGTGGATGGGGTCGACGTGCGCAGCAAGCGAAGCCTGGGTCGGTGAGCCCCCAGGTGGCTGATTTCTGCGGATGCGCTGCGACTTAGCCAGTGAATTGTTGTCGCATTTGTAGGACGATCACTCCTGCCCGTCGCCAACGAACCAACGGGCAGGAGTACCCGTCCTACAACCGTTTGACGACAGTTGTTTCTTGATTAGTCCTTTGTGCGCACTCCAGCTCACAACGAGTGACTACGGCGAATTGAGCGTCAATCGTGCATCCAACACCTTGCTGATTCGGCTGGCCGACTCAAGCAGATGGGCACGCGTGTAGCTGTCCAGCTTGTCGTTGTCTTCCAACACGCGAGACATCTTCTTTTGGACCTGATCAAGTTCGGCGAAGGCGATCGTCTGGCAATCGTCGGGAGCAAAGGTGTGGCCCATGGCCAAACGGCTGAGACGCCGTAAGTGATCTCGCTGCAAATTGCGACGCAAACTGGAAATCGCCGGCTTACGATTGGTGAACTCACCTTTCTTGATCGCATCCAATTCGACGAACACCGCCTTGTTGAGACGTTCAATCAATTCCGCGGTGGTCAGCACGTCTTTATCGGCGGCCGTTTTCAGTTCGGTGTCGTGCATGCGTTCCAGAACGGTGGACGACATCAACTGGCTCATAATCCGCGATTGCCACATTGCGATCGTCGAGTGCAAAGGAAAGTCCTTCTGCGTAAATCTGGACGTCCCCCAATGTCGCCAGTTGGATTTAGCCAAATACGAATAGAGCTCATTGGGAAAGTTGTATGCCTTGTCACTGAGGACTTCCGCAACGAGCAGGTCCAGCGCGGCGCGCTGTTTCTTTACATCGACCATTTCGGCCGGCGGCTTCGCGTCCTTGTCGCCTTTGTGGCTGCGATGCGTATGAATGCCGCCAACGTACCGCGACGCGAAGAACATCGCTTGGCCGTGCTGCGAAAGCAGAATGTTGAAAGCTCGTCGCGTCTGCGTGTAATCATCGCCTTCCTTCGCCGTGCGTTCCAACAAAGTCGGCATAACTTCCTTGACGACTTGGGCTTGCATCGTGGCGTATGCCAAGGCATCGTCGCCCAGGTCAAACCGGTTTGACGCCGGGTCGGGATCAGAGCCAACCGTATCTTCGTCCGTGGCGTATTGCAGTTGGGGGTCACCGCTGCGCGAGGCAATTTTCTGCAACTCCTTGACCTCGCCTGTCGTCCCGCCCGAGAGCGGCTTATAGCCATACTCGATGGCCCAGTGGTCATACGGGCCAAGGGTTGTCGTGTAATAGTCGCCTTGTTTCCATTCCTTGGGAACGATGTTCGTCGGGTTGTAATCCATCACCGACGCGACAATCGGTTGGTTCGTCTTTTCGTTCATCTTCTTCAGGTCCAGCATCTTACTAGCCTTGAAGTTATGACGCAGACCCAGCGTATGCCCGACTTCATGCATCGACACTTCCTTGAGGCCTTGCATGATCATCTTCTGCTGCTGTTTTTCAGCAACTTTGGGGTCCGCGTTCGCCAGGATCGCAGAGGCGCCAAAGGCGAGTTGCCGTGCCATCCCTCGATTCAGCAAGCAATGGGGTTCGTGAATACCAAGCATCGTGACCCCGGTATTCGCTTCGACCTTCTCTGCCTCCAAAGGTCCGCCCGTCATGCCGGCAACTTGGGCGGGTGTCAGTGTTTCGAATTCCTCTTTCCAGAACTGCAGGAAGTCAGCATCGAAGATGATGTCGGCATCCAGGATCTCGCCGGTCCGCGGGTTGACACGCGATGGTCCCATGGCAAAGCCTGCGCTGGCAGTAATCCAGCGAAAAGTGTTGTAACGAATGTCTTCTGGATCCCAATCGTCACTGTCCAACTGCTGACGTACTTCGACAGCATTAATCCAGCCTGCCGTTTCATAAGCCCTATTCCATTCCTCGATACCCGCGCGAATCGCACTGCGATAGGTGTGTGGGACGGTCTTTTCGATGTAGAAAATGATCGGCTTCTTTGGTTGGAACGGAGCACTCGTCGCTCCAGGCGCTTTTTGCAGATTCCAACGATTGATGTACCGGACGAACTGGTCACGATCGCTCTTCTTGTTGTAGTCCTTCAAGACCGTCATGAAGTAGCCAACTCGATCGTCCGCCATCCGCGGCACGTAGCCGGTGTCATCCAGTTTGCTGATCGAGTAGTGAACGTTGATCGTGGCGGCACGTGAATCGGCAACTGTGTCTAACGAAGATCGGCCACTCGATGAGTAGGTTGCAGCAACTTCGAGTTCCAAGTTCTTGGGAAAAGCCTTGACCGCTGCCCACGTTGATCGATCGGAGGAAAAACCGAAACCAGGCAACGCCTGCCCAATCTGCGGAAGGTCGCTCATGAAAATTGGCGTCAAATCGACCAAGTCGCCGCCTTTTGGTCCTTTGGTCACGATACGCAAGCTGAACAGGACACTATCGGTGAAAGCTTTGCCAACTGCAATATTCTCGGGATACCCCGCCTTCGCCTTGAACCGAACGTTCTTGCGGATCACATGAACGCGATCGTCAATCTTGCGAAATTTCCAAACCCAGTCGTCGCCGTTGCCCCAGCTGTAGCCGCCCAATAACGGGCTTTGCCCAATTCCTTTGGCGATCGAAATCAGGACGATGTATTCGCTGCTATAATCGGAACCGCTGAATTCACCGTACAGCTTGCTTCCCTTTTGGTACACCGTGAGCATGCCAGAATGGGCCTTGGCGTCCTTTAGGATCGCGACATGCGCTGGCGCAGACGGCTTGCTGGCGATTGAACTCGTTGTCGTCGCCGTCTTCGGTGTCGCCGTCGGAGTTGCCGCGGCAGTCGCCTTGTCCTTATCCGACGTTGGGTCGGTCGGCTCTTGCGCAGATAACGTAACGCCGCTCGAAAGCAAAGCGAGGGACAAAGTCCACATTAGATGCCGACGAGTATTCATGCTTGCGATTCCTTGGGGGAGTGCTGGATTTCGACGGGGCGAAGGCAGGAAAAGTAGGCCCATGTAGCGGGGTGTGTTCCTAAAGCAGGTAAAATATAACGTACAACAACGACTTTGCGACGTGGGCTAGATTGCCGGTGTCGGGATTCGCAGTATTGTAGTTGTCTACTTGGTGAATAGGCAACTTCTGTCTGTTGCGGCGAGTTTAACGTTCTTGATGATTATGCCGCCTGACTACCAATGGACCGCTGAATGTCAAATACGTCATTGGCAATGCAGATTCTGCGTCATTTCCCGAACGTGGATGCGCGGGACATTCAGTACCTGGGAAACGCGGGGGGATTCAGTGGCGCCCGTCTGTGGAAAATCACGACGCCGTCGGGACCGCTCTGTTTGCGAGAGTGGCCAAAACCACATCCTACTGAGCGTGCGCTCGGCTACATCCACGGTCTGCTGCTGCATGCCGCTCAACAAGGCATGTCAGAACTGCCGGTTCCCCTACTCCACGGAGGGGGCAACACCATTCTCGGGCAGCGTCGGAGACTTTACGAACTGACGCCCTGGATGCCCGGCCAGGCGAACTATCGCACAGGTCCAACTGTTCGGCGCCTGTTGGCTACGATGACGGTTCTCGCGCGATTCCACGCCGCAGTTCGAACGTACCCGCGCGCCCGCGCGCAAGCAGGTCCAAGTTGTTCGCCCAGCCTGGTCCAGCGGCAGGCCAAGCTCGAGCGTCTGTTGCACGGCGAGCTGGATCGGCTGGCAATAGCAACGGCGGGATACCAAGACGCGGAGATCTGCCGCCGAGGTCGACATTTGCTGGAGTTGTTCTCCCGCGCTGCCGGCCAGGTCGTCGAATTGCTCGGCCGCGCCACACGACTGAAAGTCACTCTGCAGCCATGCATCCGCGACATTTGGCACGACCACATCTTGTTCACTGACGACGAAGTAACAGGGCTGATCGACTTTGGCGCCATGCGTTCTGACAACGTCTCTTGTGATCTGGCTCGACTAATTGGCAGTTTAGTTGGTGACAACCAAACCGATTGGTCTGTCGCGTTGCACGCTTATGAGACCCACCAGCCGCTGACGGCAGACGAACATCTGCTGATCCGCGCGTTTGACCAGAGCGGCGTCCTCATGTCCGGCCTCAGCTGGCTAGGTTGGATCTGTGTCGAAGGCAGGAAGTTCGACAACCAACAGCATGTGCTACATCGCCTGGATGAGAACGTCCAGCGGATCGAGCATCTGTGCCGTTCGGCCTGAGCAGGCCACAGCGGACGAACTGCCCTTGTTACAACCCGTTACGAGGTTTTGTACGAGACAATACCGTTTTTGCTTCGCTGCTGACCGATAATTCTACAAGTCACTGGCACCCGCGCCAGCGACTCCGTTGACCTTGAGTCATCGGATTTCCTAGAATTACAGATTCTCCACCGGACAACTTTCCCGAAAGAACCGCAATGTCGTTCCGCCGTATCGCCACGCTGGTCGTTGGGTTGGTGCTGTTTTTCACTAGTTCAGTCGCGGATGTTCGAGCCCAAGCGCCCGATCAACTCGAACTGAATCTGTTGGACCAGCTGCAGCCGCTGCCTGGAATTCCCGGCCTGGAAGGCGAAGATCTCGAACTCAGTGCGGAGTTTCAGCTGGCAGCGGGGAAACGCGAGGGCCGTCTGTCGGTGATCGCCAAGATCGGATTTGGCTGGCATTTGTATTCCGTCACCCAAAAACCGGGCGGGCCGATGCGATCAGTGATCAAGGTCGCGCCATCGGATGACTTTGAGGTCGTCGGCGAGTTTCGTCCCAATCGGCCACCAGCGATCAAGAAGTACGAATTCTTCGAAGTCCAAGTCGAAGAACACGACGAAGAAGTCGTTTGGACAGCTCCCATCCGTCTGAAGGAATCTGCGGACCCAGAGAAGCTGGAAATCAAAATCGACTTTGCGGGTCAAGTCTGCCAGGACAGCGGTGTCTGCCTCCCCAAGAACGAATCGCTTGTGGCCAGTTTCGCCGGTTCCTATGAAGCCGTTGTTCCGACGGGTGAATTTCGTGGACCGAGGGATCACGTGACCATTCGAGGTCAAGTGGAACCGATGACCGCAGCGCCCGGTACGGCCGTAACGGTAACGTTGACCGCTGAACTCGATCCAACCTGGCATATCTATGCCCATGCGCCGGAAGAAGGCGACGGAATTTCCAAACCCACGCTGATCGTCATGGAGCCGCCAGAGGGGTGGCAGGTCGGCGGAATCGAGGCGTCTGCGGCACCGCACGTGGAAGAAACCGGTAACGAGTTTGAACCGATCACTCGATACCACGAAGGGATGGTCAGTTGGACCACGAAGGTCAACATCCCGGCCAACGCAACGCCCGGCGCGGTCGAACTTCGAGGGTTGATGGGTTACCAAGTCTGCACCCCGACAGGCTGTGACATGCCCCAGGCGGTCACCTTCGTCGCTTCGTTGATCATTGGAGAAGGTGAAGATCGTTCGACGCCGCTGGCCTTCACCAAGGCAAAGTACGGCGACGTGGCCAAGTTGGCAAAACGGGCTTCGGCGCCACCAGCGCCAAGCGCGGCCGGCATTGCCGGGCCGACGTTGGATCTGGCTAATCTTGATACGACTACGACAAACCAAAACGCGCCGATCGTGCTGCAATTGATATTCGCCTTTTTGGGCGGCCTGATCTTGAACTTCATGCCTTGCGTGCTGCCGGTAATTGGCCTGAAAGTCATGTCGTTCGTTCAACAAGCGGGCGACAGCCGATCCCGGATCTTCTTTTTGAATCTATGGTTCTGTCTCGGCCTGATGTCGATCTTTTTGGTTCTGGCCACGTTGGCCGTTTTCATGGGTCTTAGCTGGGGCGAACAGTTCAGCAGTGCGACGTTCAACATCACCCTGACTGCGGTCGTCTTCGTCTTTGCGCTCAGTTTTCTGGGCGTTTGGGAGATTCCCATCCCCGGCTTTGTAGGCTCGGGCAAAGTCAACGACTTGGCCGCCACGGAAGGTCCATCCGGTGCTTTCTTCAAAGGTATGCTAACAACGGTCTTGGCCACGCCGTGTACCGGCCCATTGCTAGGGCCGGCGCTGTCGTGGGCCGTCTCGCAGCCGCCAGTGATCACCTATGCCGGATTCGCTTGCGTGGGCCTGGGGATGGCCAGCCCCTATTTGGTGATTGGCGCGTTTCCCAAGCTGGTTTCATTCTTGCCCAAACCTGGCGCCTGGATGGACACTTTTAAGAACATGATGGGATTTGTGTTGTTGGGCACCGTCGTGTTTCTGTTGACTTTCATCGAAATTCCATACGTCGTTCCTACGATCGCATTTTTGATTGGTCTGTGGGCTGCCTTCTGGTGGATCGGTCGGATCCCAATTACCGCCACGCGGGACAAAAAAACCGCGGGTTGGATAGCGGCTGGTGCCTTTGCCCTGTTCGTCGGACTGGCCATGTTCGGCGGGCAGTTTTTTCCGTTCGACAAACTCAATCTCCAGTCCATCATGCAGAGTCGCTTCGACCGTGCCGTCGATCGAGCCCTTGCCACGCGAATGGGCCCCGATGCCGCTCCCGTCACGGCGAAGGAATCCGAGAACGAGCTGCCATGGCAACCCTATTCGAAAGCGTTGTTGGAGAAACTAACGTCCTCTAGAAAGACCGTTTTCGTGGACTTCACAGCCGACTGGTGACTGACGTGCAAAGCCAACGAGGCGGTCGCCTTGAATCAACCAGAAACCAAAGCCTTCGTCGAAGCCGCAGGGATCGTCACGTTGAAAGCCGATATGACGCACTCTGCACCCGAAGCCAAGGCACTTCTGAAACAACTTGGCAATAAGGGTGGGTCGATTCCGTTTCTTGCCATCTTTCCAGCAGACAATCCCAACAAACCAATCTTGCTCGACGGCCTGATCGCATCGCCAGCGCAGATCATCGCAAAGCTCAAGTTGGCCGTTGGCGTAAGAGACGATGCGGCAGCGGAGACCGCAATGGCCGCACCGCTGCGCTAGCGGATCGGACAGCTCGATCTTACAGATCGGACTCGTATTCGTATGATTCGTGCTATTCGTGGTTGTAATCACACCAACAACATTGCGCTGACGTACCAAGGTGACTCTTACCATGTGTGGTCGATTTACCCTACGGTCCAATCTGAATCTGATCCTCCAGCGATTCGCACTCAACGACGTGCCCAATCTGACACCGCGTTATAACATTGCACCCACGCAAGCCGTTCCGGCAATCCGAGCGACGGAATCAGGTCGTGAATTAGCGATGCTCCGTTGGGGGCTGATTCCGTCCTGGTCAAAAGACGCGAAGATGGGAAACCGGTTGCTGAACGCCCGTTCGGAAACCGCCGCAGAAAAGCCCTCGTTTCGCAGCGCGTTTCGTCGACGACGCTGCCTGGTTGTGGCCGATGGCTTCTATGAGTGGCAGAAGACCGGTGCCGCAAGAGGTGGGACCACGAAGCAACCTTATTATATTCGTATGCGCGACGAACGTCCTTTTGCGTTCGCTGGGCTGTGGGAAACGTGGCGAGGGCCCAAAGGCGCCGAACTCCCCACGCCAATTCAGAGCTGCACGATCTTGACGACCGAACCTAACGAACTGATGCAATCGTTGCACGATCGAATGCCGGTCATCCTGTCGCCTGATGATTACGCTATGTGGCTGGACCCAAGCTTCGAGCAGATCGATGCGCTTAAAGCGTTGCAGCGTCCGTTCGCGCCAGAAGAGATGATCGCTGATCCCGTCAGCACGCTGGTGAACAGCCCCAGAAATGAATCGCCCGAGTGCATCATGACGATCGACCAATGAACATCGAACGTCCAACATCGAACTTCAAACTATGACGCTCTTCGATGTTCAATGTTGGACGTTCGATGTTCAACGCGTCAGTTGTGTCGAATCAAGACAATGTCGTCATCTTGAATGACATAATCTTTGTGCTCTTGCCGGAGCAGGTTTTTGGCTTTGATTTCCCGTTCACTTCCTAGCCGAACCAGATCCGCGCATCGCATCACTTCAGCGCGAATGAATCCCTGGGCCAAGTCCGTGTGAATGCTCCCCGCCGCGTCGACGGCTGTCGCCCCTTGGGGAATCAGCCACGTCCTGACCTCTTTCTCGCCAGCGGTGAAGAACAACATCTGCCCGGAGGCATCCATAATACGGCGGATCAGTTGATCTCGATCAAAGATCGCAACCCCCATCTCTTCGCAGAAGGCGTCACGTTCCGCATCGTCCAATCCAGCCAACTCCAATTGCAACGCAATCGAAACCGCCACTGTGTTCGATTCCGCCAGCGCGGCCGGCGTCGCCGTCTCCGGATCCTGATCGTCGGAGATGTTGAGAACCACGAGACGCGGCTTTTCGCTGAACAATTGAAATGATCTGGTTGCCTTGATTTGATCGGGCGTTAATTCCAGATCACGAAGCGGCTTGCCGGCGTCGAGCGCCTCGTGCAAAGGCTCGAGCGCCAGCAGTTCCTTTTGCAGTTCATCCCTGTTCGGCCGCGGCTTCTTGACCTGTTCATGCAACCGCGTCACACGTCCAGCAACGATGTCCAGGTCGGCAATCAGCAAGTCGTCCTCGAAATTGGCCAAATCCGCGACGGGGTCTGTGCCAGCGTAAGCAGCCACGACGACCACCAGACAGCTCGCTTCGCGAATCACGGCCAGCCGCGCCGCGCTCCCTTCGTGACCGCGGTCCAATCCTGGAGTGTCCACTATCTCGAGCGAAGCTTGGGTGATTTTCTTGGGCGAATAGATCTCGCACAGTGCCGCCATCCTCGGTTCGGGGATGGGAGCCATGGCAGTCTGTGCATCACGCGCTTTGCCCGGATCTGGCGTGACACCCGTCAACCATCGAAAAAGCGTACTTTTCCCCGACGCCTGATAACCGACCAATCCAATCTTCATAAGTCCCGCTCGATTTCCTATAGTGTGTTTTGACTCCACAGATGTACACAGTTCGCGGCTTTTGTGAAAGGCCCGGCCGCAAACATGGGAGGCCATTATTCACCCCTACCCGCACCCACTGACCGCTGCCCGACCGACCTGCACCCGTTCAGTTGGTGTTGGCAATCGGCGGGGTGTAAACTAATAATATTCAGTCCGAATCGTGCAACAGGGTGTCCTCGGTTCACTAGTGCACGCGCGGACTGGTCATAGCGGCTTTTTCGCCGTGTGGACCTGTGAAACAAAGCATCGCCGACGTTACATGTCCATGCGACACGCACTTGCTCCTCGAGTCACCGTATGTCGTCGCCGCCAGATCACGAATCCAGCATGTTCATTCGGCTCGATGGCAAATCCGAAACTGCTCCGCTGCCGGCGATTCCGGAATTGTCAATCTGTGATTTGAATTCCCAGGATCCTCTGCCTTCGGAACTGCGTCGCCAATCCAAATCCCAGACTCCTCTAGTTCACTCCGACACCGCGAAATCAGCGGGCACCTCAAGCCGCCCTTCCGTCGGTGCTTCGTCCGAGACGATTTGGCGTAACGGGGATGTCTTGATGTGTGCTTGCCCGGACTGCCAGGCCCCGATGAGCATTCGCGTCTGGCTGATGGTTGCGGACTGTTGGCAATGCAGCCTTAGCATCGAATTGACCGAGGAGCAGGAGCGAGCAGCACGACGCCTGATGGCTGCGGCCGAAGAAGAGAAGCGATCTGCCGATTCTGCCCGCCCAAATTCGGTGGCAACCCCACCGGCAACGACCACATCCAATCGATCGCGACCAAGACCGGACGGACCGAAGCCGAAACGCCCAGTGTCTGCAGAGCAGGAATCTCCTGATCGCCCGGCTCAACAGACCAAGGCGGCAGCTCACCCGGCTGCGGCAGCCCCACAGCAACGAAATCCGCCACAACCTGGCCAGCAGCCAACCGCTTCACAACCGCGCCCACGACGGCCGGCAGCTGCCACGCAACGGACACGTGCCCGTCTGCAAAAAGCGAAACGTCGTGGCGTCTCGGCTTGGCTAAGCGACGCCATCGGCATGACGCCAGCATGGTTGATCAGCCTGATTTTCCATCTGATCGTGTTGACGTTGATGGCATTACTGCTGATCGGCGACGAGCAAGCTGATCCGTACATTACACTGTCGACGACGGTCAGCAAGGACGTACACATTGGCGGCGATACCCAGATGGTCGATCCAATGAACGAGCTGGCTTTCGACCTGCCGCTGCCGCGCGACATCGATGTGGACGATCAGGTGCAGTTAGAAGCGATCATCAAAGCGAATCAAGAGGCCAAGGCGTTGCGGGTGGATCCGGCAACAACCAGTCCCAACCTTCCTGATCTAAACCAGGTCAAACAACTGGTGGGAGGGAAAACAGGAATCAGTAGTGCGTTGGCGGCGCGGGACCCACGCATTCGAGTGGAAATGGTGAGACAAGAAGGCGGTACGACCTTGACGGAAGCCGCAGTCGCGCGGGGCTTACGGTGGCTTTCCAAACATCAGAATGCCGACGGAAGCTGGAGCCTGGACCGCTTTAATCGCTCCTCCGGCTGTACCTGCTCCGCGCCCGGCATTCACAGCAATTCGGCGGGTACCTCGTTGGCACTACTGCCGTTCTTGGGGGCCGGTCAAACGCACCTGGTTGGGCACTACCGCGAATCGGTCGCCCGCGGCCTGCGATGGCTCATCGCACACCAAAAGCAGAACGGCGACCTTCGCGCCGACTCAGCAGGAAATTCCGGGATGTACGCCCAGGGGCAATGTGCCATTGTGCTGTGCGAAACTTTCTTCATGACTGGCGACGAGGAATTGCGAGTGCCTGCGCAACGTGCGATCGATTTCATTGTCGACGCCCAGCATGGGGCTGGAGGCTGGCGATATCAGCCACGCCAAAAGGGTGATACCAGCGTGTTTGGCTGGCAACTAATGGCGCTGCAAAGCGCGCGCGCCGCCAACCTGACCGTGCCAGCTGAGACGCTTACCTTGGCTTCCCAATATCTTGACAGCGTGCAGTCGAGCGATGGTGCCCTGTATGCCTATCAGGGCAGTCGCGGCCCGGATCATGTGATGACCGCTGAAGCGCTTCTCTGTCGCATGTATCTGGGCTGGACGACAAGTGACGCCGGTCTTCAACGCGGGATGGACTATCTGGCGAACGACCATCTGCCCGAAGATGTCGCTGCGAACATCTACTACTGGTACTACGCGACGCAAGCACTGCACCACATCGGTGGCAGCAAGTGGGAACGCTGGAATCGGCAGATGCGGTCGATTCTGGTCAAAAAGCAGAAAAAAAGAGGTCACGAGGCCGGCAGTTGGGATCCTCAACATAGTCATGATCGCGGTGGTGGTCGGCTCTACGCAACGGCGCTCGCCACCTGCACTCTGGAAGTCTACTACCGCCATCTGCCGATCTTCCGACAGATCGAACTAGAGTAAGCGATCGCCTCGATTCCAGCCGGAGGGACGTTTTCCTTGGCGACGAGCGATCTCGCCTGCCGAAGCAATCAATGCCCACCGATTCCTTCACAGGTGACGGACACTTTGACCATGTGCTTACGCTAGCTTGGCTGGTCTGGCCTACTGCTTCTTGCCTCGGCGCCATTTGGTTGCGCGCAGTATGCCACGATTCGGCAGCAGCGGCCTGCAATGGTAAACACTCCGATCCGCCAACTTGCGATCATGGAACTGCAACCGCAACGCGCCGAAGGCCGTCAGGCCGTGGCAGCGTTGTGGGCGGAATTACAGCGATCAGGTCGCTTTGAATTGGTCCCCCAAGGACAGTTGCAACAATTCGCACCAACACCGCTTGTCTTGACCGACGGTGCTGCGGATCAGAACGCCGCGATTCAGGCGGGTCGGCGGATGGGAATCGATGGGTTGTTGATCGCCAAAGTGCAATTCCTGGAAACCGATGGAACATTGTACAGGACCAAGACGATCCGCTTCGGCGACCCGGAGGTCGTGGCTACGGTCCAATACGAACTGATTGACGTGCGCAACGGACAGATCCTCGATAAGAACGTCACGAAGTCCAAGCCATACAGAGGCGACTTGAATCCACACACACCAGGCCCAACCGCGGAATCTGAGGTTCTTTCCCGGCTAGCCTCTTCGGGCGGCACCAAAGTAGCCCGCGTGTTGCTGCCCTACGAGAACGAAATCAAAGTCAAACTTGCGCACTCGACCTTGGGCCCCGGTTCAGCAGACGTACGCAAGGGTATGGATGCGGCACAAGCCGGCAGATGGGTGGAGGCACGCCAGTATTGGCTGACGGCGGTCGAGGCGGATCCCAGGAATGACGCAGCCAGCTACAACTTGGCACTGGCTCACGAGGCGCTTGGCGAGTTTATGTTGGCCCATCGGGCGCTCGATGCGGCGATGGACAATAACCCAAAATCGCTATACAGAGAGGCGCTCGAACGGGTCGATCGTGCCGAAGCGGAGATGCGGCTTGCCCAGCGTCCCGAGCCGCAACGATTCCTTCAGTGTTGGGGACCGGGAGCGCAGGCAGCTCGCCCAAATCCGCAATTCCCATCGGCATCAACCAAGGGAACGTTCTGGCGATAGGTCAGCCGTTCAGGCTGCCTGTCGTGTGGGGAAGAGCGTTGTTTGCGCGCGCGTTGCATCGCCGGCGGCGTCACGAAATCTCCAGAAGAAACTCCAGGCCAGCCAGCCCAAGAATAGGTTGGTCCCCAGCGAAGCGAACAACATTAAGGTCGTCAGAATCAAGGGAAGCCAAGGATCCTCGGCCTCTTGCGGCTCGGCCGTAGGCGTAACTACGGGCGTGGATGCCGGAGTGGAAGGTGGCGTCTGCAAGGCCGCGGCTGTTTTCGCTTCTGCCGCTCCCTGAGCTTTCGCCTGTGCGAGTAGCAGTTCTAAATTCGGCGTGTGGGTCGGAACTGCAGCACCATACGTTGGACTTGCCGGGCCATAGGCTGCATTCGGTTGCCCGTAACCTGCCCCGGCAGGCGGCGCATATCCCTGCGGCGTCTGAGAAGTACCTCGACCGTAGCCGGTTTGCTGAGCGCCCGGCAGTTGGGGAACGGGCAGCATCCGATCCTCAGCGCCATACCGACTCCCCGCGCCACTTGGCGCGCCTGTCGCTGCGTTCGGCCAAGCTGCACTTGATTGACCGCTCGTGCGCCAACTGTCTTGCTGTGTTTGACGAGAGGTCAACGGAGGTGATCCCTCGGTTGCCTTGCCGACCTGACCAGCAGGGAAACCACCGGCACGACCTGCTCCCGTCGACGGACCACCGCTGATTTGAGTGCCATCAAACTGGGATGCACCGACGCCCGTTGGCGAATTAGAACGGTTCGGCGTTTCTGCCGAGGCGGTACGCAATCCACCACCTGTGCCAAGAAACTTCGGTGGCTGTGGCGGTCCGCTTAACGAAACCAGCTGTTGGGGCAACTGTTGCACGCCTGAGAACACGTAGAGCTTGCGAATATCGGTGACTTGTGGATCGATCACGCCGATGATCGTGCTACCCTTGGCAAGCGACTCCAGCCGTTCGGGACTGATTTGGATCAGGTAGTCAGTTCCTCCGTTTTCGCCTGGCCGCCAACCGTGCTGAACCATATCGCTGCCACTGGGGCCTGGCTGGCTGCTAATTGCGTGCGCATGGTCGCCAACAAGGATTTGAAATCGCGATAGATTACGGTTGTTCGCATCCACGTTGCTGACAATCGCCTGGCCTTCACGGAGCGGTTTTAGCAAGAGTTTTTCGATATGGATCGTGTAGTAAGACTCGCCGCCGGGACCAGTTTCCCACCCTACATCAACGCCTAGCACCGCCACTGCGATCAACAGGCCGAATCCATTCATAACGCCCGCTCCTTCAAATAACACGACGATTTCTATTTGGGGTGGCGTATGGTAGTCGCAAACCCGTTTGGCGTAAAGACAAAATGAGTGGCAACGACTCGCGTCTGCGCTGCCGCTCCGATTCCTCGCCACCGTCGGTCAATTCGCGATGCAAGATATTCAGCAATGTCTGCAAGAACACGACCACCATCGGGCCTACCAGAATGCCAATCGGGCCCAGCGCCCGCACACCTCCAAGCACGCTCAGCAGTGCTAGCAATGGGTGGAGGTTCGATTGGCCGTGTAAGACCATGGGTTTGATGACATTATCTGCCATGGAGACCACACCAGTGCCGTACACGACCAACAGAACGGCGCACGCGTATTCCTGTTGGTAAAACAGCCAGAGTGAAACTGGTGCCCATACGGCAGCTGCGCCCACAAAAGGAACCAATGCGAGAATTGTCGTTAGCAATGTCAACGTAAACACGACCTGGAAACCGTCAACAAACCGACTGATCACCCAGAACCCAAGCCCCGCCAGCACGCCCTGACCAACGGCAGACAACAACGTTGCCAAGACGACTGCTCGGCTGATCCGGTCAAAGTCGCTGATCAGAATTCGCTCGTGATCGTCATCCAGAGGTGAAAGATGCATCACAGTCCGCACCATCGCGGGTCCGTCCGCCAGAAAGAAATACAAGGCGATCACCATCACGATGACGCCAAACACGACATTGGCTAAGAAAACGCCGGTGGCACCTCCCACGGACCGAAGTAATCCCGGTGCGACTGCACCGATGCGGTCGGTAAGCCCACGCCGCTCGGCTTCGGTCGGGTTGACAAGATCCGCCAGCCAAATGCGAAGCGGACTGCCGACCAAGACGATCTTCAGACCACGATATTGCAATTCTGCGTCGGCCAACAACTCTTGGTACCTCAGTGTCCCCGCCCTGATTTCGGGGTCGCCCAGGGCCTTGTCGAGCGTTCCCATCATGTCCGTTACCAACAGGGAAGCCTCGACCGCACGCGGGCCTTCACTGACTTGCTGCTTGAGATCGGTGAGCACTTCTCGTAGCTTGCCTAACGCGTTCGCGTCACCCTCGTACGTCGCACCCGCAGCGGCATTTGTCTGTAGAGTTGCCAACGAGGACTCAATGAACCGCAGTTCCCGTGCGTGCGGCAATTCGAGATCAAGTGAATTCCGCAGAGATGCCAAGCGACCGGCCAGGCCGTGCTCTACCGATGTGGAGTTGTTCTGTTCTCGCTTGGCAGTCACGTCGTCAATGACCGTTCCAGCCGTCCTCTCAACAAGCTCCCAAGTCACCAAACTGCCCAGAATGGCGGCTGGCAACAATACGACGACAATGACCGCCGCCGTTGTCAAAGCAGCCGACAACCGCACGTGGCCACGGCACCGAACTTGGAACCACCGATGCCAGGGGCGAAAGATGACAACCAACAATGCGGCCAGGAATAGCGGTAAGAGGAATCCCGAAATGACACGGTAAAACCAAAAAGTCAATACCACAATCACGGCGAGCAAAACTAAAAAAGAAACAAACCGCGACATGAGTGTCTCCTCGACCAAGCCCAGAATACCGTAGTAGCAGAGAATCGAAACGCATTCTATCACACAGCCAATTCGTATTGTTCGGCAACCGAACACGCATCACAATATGAAGCTCAACGACGCACGAACACGATTGGCCAGAACATGGACCCACCTGAACCCCCATCCGATTCGCCGCCACCGGACGCACCATCGACTGTCGCACCGCACAACCAAAGCAAGGCTTACTGGGGCAAAGTCTTTATTCGTGTGATCGTATTGACGCTCGTCGTCGGCGGCATCTGGCACACAGTCGATGGTGCCCGTGAAGAATTCACCGCAAAAGGATTCTCTCCGCGCAACCTCAACTACGGCTGGCTGGCAATTGCCGGTCTTTTTTACCTGTCGGGGTCACTGCCGGCGTGCTGTTTCTGGCGCAGCACACTGGTGGCGATGGGGCAGCATCCGCACTGGTTGCAGACGATCCGTGCCTACTATGTGGGACATCTCGGAAAGTATGTTCCAGGCAAGGCGTTGGTTGTGGTGCTGCGAACTGGTTTGATCAAGAGCGACCGTGTCGATGCGACGGTCGCCGCGACCAGCGTATTTGTCGAGACGCTGACTATGATGGCCGTTGGCGCGGTGGTGGCCGCTACAATTCTGGCGATCGGATTTCGCAACGAAGGCCTCCTGTTGCTGTTGGCGCTCGGATTGGCCGCGGCAGTGGGCATCCCCACGTTGCCGCCGATTTTTCGGCGCGTGGTCCGCTTTCTTCAGGTGCGCCGAGCGAATCCGGCCATCGAGGCGGCACTTGAGGGGCTGAACTTTCGCTTGATGTTGATGGGATGGTCGACGATGACAGTGGGATGGCTGTTCATGGGACTCAGCCTGTGGGCCACGTTGAAAGCAACACCGGCGGCGGTCAATCAGCTTACCGACCCCTGGCACGACATCCCACTAATCACGGCGTGTGCAGGCCTGGCCATGGTCGCGGGCTTTCTGTCGCTGATCCCAGCGGGGTTGGGACCGCGCGAATGGGTCATCATCACGCTGCTAGTGCCGGAATACGGACCCGTCGCTGGAATCGTCTCGGCGGTCTTGCTGCGTTTGGTGTGGATGGGCGCCGAAGTCCTCTTCGCCGGTTTGCTGTACTTTGGCATCCGCGGTGAATCTGCAGCGTCGGGATCCGGATAGCCCGGATGCCGTTCAATGAGGTAGCCTAATAACCCCGTGTGCGTTGTTCCAAAGCGCGTCTCACAACGCGCAACACGCCCTCGTCCGTCTCTTCCAATTCAAGTTCCCGCAGCCGGTTTTGCAGGTCGCGATCAGTACTGGTCGCTAGAATCGCTGCCGTCACCCGGCGAACGTTCGGGTCAATGTCACGACTCAACCACAACAGCCACGGACGCGGGTCGTTCCTCGCAATGTTGGGCAGCGTCTTGGCCAACTCCGCCCGGACTGCTGGATCGGGGTCGACGATCTGCCTGGCGATCTGAATCTGGATCTCCGAGAAACCGCGTTCCGATAAGGTGATTCTCGCCATGGTCGCCGCTTCGTCGACCAATAACCATCGCATGACCGCGATGGTCTCTGCTTTTTGTAATTCGCCGACACCGGGTATGGCGATCGGTGCCGTGTGTGGCCGTTCCGGTGAAGGCGGAAACAGAAGACGTGGTTCCTGTCTTGCATCCAACGGCTGCGACGTGGCGTGCGGTGACGGATCGTGCAGGATTTGGGTGGGCTCTTGTGCCGACCACGGCGCCTCACCGGCCTCGGGCAATCCCGATGAATGCGATTGATCCTCTGCCACCGGTGGTAGCAGGCCTCCAAGCGTGGGCTGGGTCGGCGGTGGGATGGGTGAATCCGGATACAAACCTGGCCCCAAAGGAAGATCATTGTTGACTCGGAGCGAGGCATCTTCTTGATCGCGGCGAGCACGCCATTGTTCGCTCGTTTCAATACCGGTCGCAGAGACTTCCTGAGTCCTCCGATTCAGAGATTCTTTGACCAACACTGGTGGGACAACTTGACCAGCAGTCCGCAACACGATTTCGCAGGTCGCAATCAATTGCGTGCGATCAACGACCTCACGGTCGATGGGCCATTGTAAAATCCGCAACGCCAGCTGGCTCGCGTGCTCGCGGCTCGACGCGTTGTACCCGGACGTGTGGGTGGCGAGCAGCCTCGCCAGATGCTCGACGTGCTGTGACCCGACAGTTGGTGGCAACTGTTGCCAGCGATTGAATTCCAAGTCAATCAAATGCCGCGCGCCACGGGACACATCGATCCGATCGCTCCCAAGGGCATCGACCAACGCAGGCAGGGCATCGGCCTGCAACGTCTTCAACTGAGTCAAATGAAGCGCAACCGCCGCAGGTGTGGCATCGTCGAGTTCGTCACCGATTCCTCGCGCGAGCATCTGCGAGGGCGAAGGGACCAAACGTAACAGCATCGCTAGCAACACCAACAGTGCGATAGCCGCCAAGGCCAGCGAGACCAAGTGCTGATGGAGTTGCTTTTTCATCGTGGCGGGATTCTGCAGACTAACCAGCCCAACGACAAGGGCATTTCCGGAGACCGAACGGCAATAGCATCTGCGATGACCGCCGATTTCGAGCGAATTTGCAGGAAAAAACCCGAGTGGATAACCGTTTCATGGCACCTTTACAAAATTGACTGTGCCCACAGCTGTCATTTGGCCGAATTATCACACTGATCGTTAGACTTTCACACGGGCTGCCAAGTCTCCGCCAGTGTGATGCTATTTGGGGGGAAAGCATGTCACATTGCGCGCCGGGCACGCGTCAGCAGTATTGGTACGCGCAGATCGTTTCTTCGGTGCGTTTGGCGAGGCGCCACTTTTGGGTGGCGATCTGCTTTGTCGCCGCATTGCAGGTTGAGCTGCCTGCGGCGCGAGCCCAGCGGGGTGTGGAACAGCAAGCCAAACGCGATGCAATCGAAGCGATACCATTCGACCAGCTGGCCGAGGAAGCCCATGCCAAACTGTGGAGCGTGGTCTCACGCCCGAGTCTGTATCGCCAAATGCCGCCGACGGTGATCCCATCGGATCCTGATCTGTACGTCTTCCTCGTGCGACATCCCGAGGTGATTGTCAACATGTGGGACTTAATGGGAATCACCAAAGTCACGATCAACCGCAACGCTGACTACGTCTTTGATGCCAGCGACGGTGCCGGTACGGACAGTCGCGTCGAATTGATCTACGGCGACCAGAACTTGCATGTCATGTATGCCGATGGAACGTACGAAGGACCGTTGCTAAAGAAAGTGATTCGCGGCCGTTGCGTGCTCGTCCTGCGGTCCAATTATTCCAGAGCCCAAGACAACAACACCTACGTGACGAGTCGTCTAGACGTATTTCTGCAGATTGACAATGTTGGCGCCGAACTGTTTGCCAGAACGTTGCACCCTTTGGTAGGCAGGACTGCGGACCAGAATTTTATCGAGTCGGTGAAATTCCTCGGCCAAGTCACTCAAGCGGCAGAGACGCGCCCGCAACGGTTGCATCAACTCACCAAGCGGTTGACCAAGATCAAGCCGCCCATTCGCCGGCAGTTCTCGACACTGACCACCATCGCCGGTCGGCGCGCCCTGCAGCGTCGCACGGATCAGTCGACCGATGCCGTGCAACGGCGCCCAACGCGAAGCTCACAAACGGTCTCGCGCGTCTACTCTGTCGACGGCACGGACACAGCCGCTACCGGCGCTGCAGACGGCAGCGAACCAGCTGCGTCGCTGCGTTAGCCGGGCCCGGCATCGGGGCCAAACTTGTCAAGGGCGATCTGTTTGATGCCTTTCAGGTCCAGCTTTCCGGTACCGAGAACGGGCAACTCGTCGACCTCAAGATAGCTGTCGGCAGATGGAGTGAAGATGTTTGGGAGTCCGGCTTCAGAAAGCCCGTTCCTCAACTCATCGACCGACCTGTCAATCTTGGTGTGAACGACAATCAGCCGTTCGCCCTTCTTGGCGTCAGGCACGGCGGTCACCGCGATTTTGGGACCACCCTCCTCGTCAGCTTCTAAAAGCCCATTAAGCTCGTCTTCAACCTTGATATGTGGCACCATTTCACCGCCAATCTTGGAAAAACGGCTTTCACGCCCGGTGATCGTGATGAAACCGTCCTCGTCCAAATAGGCGACGTCGCCGGTCACATACCAACCGTCCTTGATGACGTCGCGCGTCAGATCGTCGCGGCCCATATAGCCTTTCATGACGTTCGAACCAGCGACGTGCAACATCCCGGACTGACCCGCCGGCAGATCTTCGCCAGTTTCCAGATCCACGGCCTTCGCACGAACGCCCATCACGGGGCGACCGACAGTTCCTTCTTTGCAATCGACTTCGTCATGCTCGCCGGATCTCGACGTGGGAATATTTACGGAGACCAAAGGGGACAGTTCGGTCGTGCCGTAGCCTTCCACAGGCCGCACGCCAAACTTCTCTTCGAACGCGTCAGACAGCGACGACGGAAGTTTCTCCGCGCCGGTAACCACGACATCCAACGCCTCGAATTGCTCCTTGTCGCACCGTCGCAAATAGCTGCGCAAAAATGTCGGTGTTGAAAGCAAGATCGTCGCACGATGTCTGCCTGCCAGCTTGCCCACCTGTTTCGCGTCGAGCGGATTGAAGTGATACACGCCTTTTATGTCCAGGCACATCGCCGTCCAAAACGTAACGGTGTATCCCATCGAATGAAAGAACGGCAAGATGCCAAGAATCACATCGTTGGAATTCAAGCGAATCGCGTGATCGATGGCGTCAACCTGCGAAGCGATATTGGCGTTCGTCAACATTACGCCCTTGGGCGTACCAGTCGAACCAGACGTAAAAATCACCGTCAGCACGTCTGCGGGGCCAACACGATCCGCTCCCAGCGACCGAGCCAACATACCCGTCGGCGCCGCATAGGATTGGCAGGCGGAAACCAGTTTGTCAGATAGCTTCAACTTCCCGCGCACGTCCTCCAAGTACACGACTTCAGTATCCAATTCGAAGTTCATCTTCTCCATGACCTTACGGATGGTCAGTACATGTTTGATCTCCGCCTGAGCGATGCACGCATTCATGACCTCAGACGAAACCGTGTAGTTCAAGTTGACGGCCACGCGTAGGTCAAGCGTCAGCGCGGCATTGGCAATCACGCCCACCGCCGACGGCGGCAACAACAGGCCAACGTGCGATTCGTCGCGGTCGAGCACTTCACGACGCAACAAGCGACGGAGGATCAGCGTCCGCATCAGCAACGAACCACCGGTCAGTTCCTGGCCAGTCGAATCAGCGATCTTGGGACGAAAACAACGCTGCTTGCACCGCCTGATGAACGTCTTAATCAGCGCCGCCGTTTCGTTCGCGCGTTGTTCCACCGCCTGAACTCCCAATCGTTCTACTTCACGCCGAACCGTTTGGATGTCCGGCGGTCGCGTAAAGGACCTGCCAAAATGAATATCGATCGGATAGGGCCATCGTTTGGGCCATTTCCAAAAGAACTTACCACTTTCGAAACTAAAGATACTCCCCCAGAGACCGTCGAGGTATACCGGCACGACAGGTGCATCGGTGTTATGCAGGATCTTCATCAACCCAGGTTTGAACGGCTGGAGCTGGCCGCTATGAGAGATGCCGCCTTCGGGAAAAATGCAGACCAGATCGCCTTCCTCCAATCCCTGGCGGGCTTCACGAAAGGCCCGCACGATCGCTTTGGGCTTGGGCATGATCATGATCGTGCCCCACTGTTTGGCCAACATGCGGAGAAATCGACTGTTGAAGTTCGCCTCCCAAACCACCATGCGAATCCTGCGTGAGCTGGTCATCTGCAGCAATACACCGTCAATCCACGACATGTGGTTCGGTACCAGGAGTGCGCCGCCTCGTTCTGGCAAGTTCTCTAGTCCATGAACACGAATCCGATAAGCCGTCAGGCTTAACAACCACACAACGAACCGCAACGACGCTTGCGGAATCAACCAGATGATGTAGACGAAGATGGGCAAGGTCAGCAGACCAGCCACGAAGAAGATCTGCTGCGACGTCAGCAGCGGCAGATCAGATGCTTGGTAGTAGACGCTCTTGATTAATAACTCATCACCGGGAAACCGTTCGTAGTAATCCGCGATTTTGAAGAATTCGTTGCTGCGGCCCCGTTCCTGGAATTCGAACCACAGTAATCTCGCTAACGTCATTTTCCGTTCTGCCGGCGCGGCGCGATCCAATACGGATTCAACCTTCGGCTCGTTCCCCTCCAGCCAATTCGTCTTGAATTCTGCTTCCAGCGCAGCGACGTGTTGCTCGCTTTGAGCAGTCAGAGACGGCCCCAGCAAGTCAAAGGAGAGATTGTCAAGCGATCCTGGATAGGTTGGCGCTCGCAGCGCAGAAAACAACAGGGCGGAAACCAGTACGCCGGTAAACACCAAGAAATTCGTGGCAGCCAGAATAGAACCACGCGATTCAACCTCGCTGCGATGCTGCAAGAAGGCTTCCAGTGGAACGGAGAACAGTCCGGCGGATGTCCCCAGAACAAACAGCAACAGGCAGGCAGCAATAAAGCCCCACGTCAATGCCAGGTTTGGGTCAAGAAACGTACCTTGCACCAGGAACAGCAGCATGGCACTGATCGCGATGCCAAATGCACCCAGCGGTAGAATTCCCAACTCGACCCGCCCCGCCGACCAGATGCCGGCCAGCACGCTACCGCATCCCACACCCATCACCAGCGCGACCAGCAAAGGCACCTTGTCCGTTTCAAGCATGGCGCCAGCTTCGGCGGCGAATTGATCGATGTTCAGTTGTGCCAAAGCACCGACGGACCAAAAGAACACAATCCCCAAGGCGACACGCAACAACGGTCGATTACTTGCCAGCGTACGCAGATCTCGCCACGTCTGTGCTGGCGCGTTCCAAGGAATTGCCCGACCGACGTTGGCAATCGGCAAGCGTCGAATGAACAAACTCAGCAACGTTCCCACAACTGACACACCGATCAGCACCGCCGCCGAGAGTACCAGGTTGTCGTGACCGCGAAAGCCTGTTGCGTCGCTTAACCAGTTACCAACCGCCATGCCAATGACCGTGGCCGAGACCGTCGTCAACCCAAACAGACCATTCGCCGCCGAAATGCATCTCGGATGAAGAATCTCTGGGATGGCCCCCAATTTCGATGGTGAAAAAATTGCACTTTGTGCACCCATTAGCGCCACGACGACAAAGAGCCCCGTCAGGCTCTCAAACCAAATCGCGCCGACTCCCACGGTCATGATGATGACCTCGGCGACCTTGCAGCCCACAATGACACGCTGCTTGTTGAAGCGATCGGCCAAATAGCCTGCAGGCGCAGCCAGGATTAGGTAAGGCAAAACAAAGCAGGCTGTGCCAGCGGTGAGGATGACGCCCACGTTGGAAGGCTCGACATGATCCTTGCCGATGCCAATGACCAACCAGCGAAAGATATTGTCATTCACCGCAGTCAGAAACTGCGTGAACAGCAGTCCTTGAAAGCTGAGATTCCACAGGCTGGTCGCCCGCTCAGGGGCGGCTGCGTCGAGGGCGGTCATTCGATGCCTTGCGTCAGAACCACTGGTGGAGATCGCCGTACAGAATCACAATACCGCGCAACCCGTTAGGCAGATGAACACCCCGCCGCGCACAACCTCGTTGCCAAGGTGGGAATAGTGTCCGTCGATTCCAGGTGCCTCGTCAACCCGGATGCACGCTTCTCTAGGCGAGATGCTCTAAATCGCGATCTTCCCTGCAACTGATAGAATCGGGCTGTTTGGATGTCGATTGAAGCTGGCGGGGCAGCGGATTCGATGAAACCCGATGGCCACCAACCTCTTCGTGATGGGGAGGGCCTGTCCGCCGGATGGGACTTGAGAACTGGGTGGCGCCGCACAATGGGTCCCGGCTCGGAAAACGGGCCGGATAGGTCTTGAAGCTGACTGTAGCCGCACAGTGGCCATTATGGAGGCACGTTAGGATGGAACTGAATCGCAACCACTACTTCGCCGTTGGTACGATTGTCCTGCTGCTGGGGCTCCAGCTTCGCTTCGTCGAATCGGTGCGGCTGACAAAGGCGAGCACTCAATTCTTGGCAGAGAAGTTTCACAAGTCCGAGCAACAGGTGGATCCCAACCCGTTTTCCGCCCTGCTTTCCGTGCCAGCGGCAAATAACTCGAAGTCGATACGTCCGCCGCGGTGGTTGGGCTGGTCGCTGCTTTCGCTGGGAGCCGTCCTCGTACTACACAGCTTGACGATGCGCAGACCAAGCTGATTGGCTTGGCCAGAGGAATTGCGATTCAAGAGTACCGATCGCTATTCAGACGATCGTTGGCCCCGTCCCGTTCGTTCGTTCGGACGGAAGGAATCGTCTCCCTGACTGACGCTGCGTCGCGTCACGCAGTGGAGAAAAGGGACGGGCTCGAATGCCGTCCAAAGACTGCTCGAACGTCCCGTCGCCAGCAACGATGAACCGTATGTGCACGAGTCCGCTGGCAGGCCAGTCAATGTCGAATTCGGGATGGATCGCCTGGAAAGGCAACTTGACGGTGGCCGCGCCCTCTCGAAAATCTGCTTCGTCTACCTGCACGGTCCAGCGCCCAATCCTGTCCAGCGTCGAACCGCCCTGAGCCGGCGCATCATTGAATTTGCGCCGCCGCCTGGCGACAAACTCCACCTGCAACGTTCCGCTAACTGCCGCGACGCTGCCTCGGTCATCGATCGGAAACAACCGGAGCAACAGCCCGTCGGTCTCCACGTCACCGTCCCAATTGGCCAAGGCCGCGTCGAACTGCACGGCATGGACTCGCCGAGTGAAACCGAGCGCTTTTCGAGCGCGGTTGGCCATCGTTTCGTGCTGAGCACGCTCGTCCGCAGGTGGGATCCGCAAGATCCGGCTCGGACCGACGGCCGGCGTCACCGGTGAATCGTTGCGTGCCACAAGTTCCTTAAGGCGCCCGATGCTAATCTGCTCGCCGTCAAGCGAAGCCCAGACGATTGTCTGCCAGTCGACTGGGCGAATCACCGTCACCGCCGGCGTCCCGTACTGTAGCCATAACCGTGCATCGTTGGTTCGCTTGTGAACGGTCGCGGAAATCTGTCGACCGTTTTGCAAACGGACAACCAGCGTCTCTGCACTGACGCTCGTTGTACTCGCAACAAAACCCACGAACAGAAACAACGACAAGGCCAGCGCTGTTGCTCGTTTCATCGGTTGCATCTCCCAGCCAGCAAGTTCTTTTGAAGCGGCGTTGTGCCAAACTTCAATTGCAAACACGAGGCCGATTCTTCATTGCCCGGCGGATGCACCGGCCCAAATCGTTTCGGATTCGACAGTTACAGCCGCAAACGCCATGAAAACGGGTGCCGCACCACAGTCAGGCGACGTTGCTTATCCGCCACATGTTGCCGAAATACCACAGTCCCTTCGTCCGTTACGCCTGCCACCCAAGCAGACTTTTTTGCTTTTGACTACGAGAAAAAACCGGCAGCGAGTCCCTTCTCCCCTCGCAGACTTTCTGACTTATTATGCCGCGATTCTAGGCGTATTCTCAAC
>PVBE010837762.1_pt1 | contig 37054 bp, 29 predicted proteins | sample 1631181 | NCBI WGS metagenome assembly PVBE01 (sample SAMN08397723, study PRJNA350692) | Marine metagenome, whole genome shotgun sequencing project. | isolation source: water | place: Pacific Ocean | collected 2012-04
ACAAGCTGACCGCTGACCGCTGACCGCTGACCGCTTGTCGCCAATGCACCGGGACGCCCAGTGGTCGAAATCGAATCAACCTTTTCGGGGAGCGCGTTAGCGGGGGGCTTGTTTGGGTTTTGGGGGATCTTTGGGGGGGACGTGACAACCTTGTTGGCAGCAGTGGCAACTTTGTTGGCAGTAGCCGTGCGCCTCCGTGCCGTGCATCCACGCCCAAGTGCTGGTGATCACAGCGCACTCCGTACCCCTACACTGGAGTGCCAGTCCTGGTCCCCTTCTTGCTAGTATTCCTCGTGTAAAGAGTACAGGTATGCCAGACAATGGACAGCCGCTCCAATGTTTGGTACTGCCTACATGGGAGACCGCCACCGAGTACGGCTCCCACACATTCGGATAACTGCTTGAGGAGGAATCAATGTTCCGGCACAGCTCAATCACCCTGATCGCGGTGCTTTCGCTCTTCCTGGTCGCCTGCGTGGTCAGGCCCGTGGAGAAACCACCCGTCCAGGCCACAAGCGAGGCGTGCGCCACCCAGCCCCTGTTCTTGGACAAGGACGTGGACATCCTCTTTGTCATCGACAACTCCAACTCCATGGAGCACGAGCAGAAGAACCTCAAGAAGAACTTCCCCAACCTGATCAACGCCCTGCGCTCGTCCAAGCTCGGCGGCAAGATCCCCAACGTCCACATCGGCGTGGTGAGCACCGACCTGGGCGCGGGCAACTACAACCTGCCGTCGTGTGAGACCACGGGCGGCGACCAGGGCAAGCTGCAGAACAAGCCGCAGATCGCGGGCTGCACCGCCCCGACCAACCCCTGGATCAGCTACAACGAGGGCAAGATCAACATCCCCGGCGCCAAGGGCGACCCGGTCAACTCGGTCAAGACCGCCTTCCAGTGCATCGCCGAGATCGGCCTGCAGGGCTGCGGCTTCGAGCAGATCCTCCAGTCGGCGCGCCGCGCCCTGGACCCCTCGCTCAACGTCAACCCGGGCTTTCTGCGCAACGACCCGAAGAACAACAAGGACGCCCTGCTGGCGGTCATCTTCATCACCGATGAGGACGACTGCTCCGCCAGCAACCAGCAGCTGTTCGACCCCTCCCAGCAGGGGCTGACCGATCCCCTCGGTCCGCTGACCTCCTTCCGCTGCTTCGAGTTCGGCGTGCAGTGCCAGTGCTCCGGCGGCGGCAAGTGTGACCGCACCACCCAGGGCCCGCGCAAGAACTGCGTGCCCGGCGGCAAGTACCTGCACAAGGTGGAGAACTTCATCAGCTTCTTCAAGAACCTCAAGAAGACGGTCGAGGGCAAGCCGAACCCCAAGCGCGTGATCATGGCGGCCATCGCCGGCCCCACGGACCGCGTGGAGGTTGGCCTCGACGGCAGCAACCCGACGCTGAAGCCGTCCTGCCAGACGGCCCAGGGCTTCGCCGTGCCGGGCATCCGCATCAAAAAGCTGGTGCACGAGTTCGCCAAGGAGCTGACCCCCAAGGAGAAGACGGACATCCAGACCAAGGCGAGCAACCAGCCCTACTGGATCGACAAAAACGGCACCTGGCGTGAGGAGAACTACTCCACCATCTGCGCGGCGGACTTCTCGCCGGCCCTCAAGCGTATCGGCGACCGCATCGTGGCGTCCCTCGGCACCATGTGCCTCTCCCCTCCGGGGCTCACCGACAACGGCGGCGTCCTCTGTCAGAAGGGCGACGTCATCGGCAAGAACACCAAGGGTGAGACTGTAAAGTGCGACATCAGCTGCCTGGACAAGGCCAACTTCACCATCCAGGAGGTCACCTCCGGGGGCCGCGCCACCATCGCCAAGTGCCCGACCAAGTACTTCGACGCCAGCGTCAAGGCCAACGCCTGCGGCGACACCTGCCCCTGCTGGCGCATCATCCCGGCCACGGTCTGCAAGAACACCCCGGGGTCCTCGCCCTACTCGGTGAACATCATGCGTAAGGGCCAGGCGGCCAAGGGCACCTACGCCAGCGTCTGCGCGCTGACCTCCAGCCACGCCTGGGGCACCAAGCCGTTCGCCGACCTCAAGCAGTGCAACTAGCTGTCAGCCGCTGTTGTCGCTCCCTCGGTAATTCCCCGACCCTCTCTTCTTGACCCCACCTGTCCGGTGGCATTTAATAAACGCCAGGATAGGTCTCAATTATGAGTGTCAGTGGAGATAAATCACGTGGACGTCCAAAGCGGCGCGGGTTCGCCGACGCCGAGGAGGGCAAGACACGCATCACCTTCATCAAGCACGAGGAGGACCAGAGCTCCGAGCCGGGCTGCCTGGTTTTGATCTATCCCACGGGCCCGATGATGGGGAAGCGGTTCCCCCTGGAGCAGGACCTGGTCAACATCGGGCGGGTGCAAGAGTGCGACATCGTGGTGGACATGGACTCGGTGTCCAGGCGCCACGCCAGCCTCAAGCGCGAGGGCGAGCGGATCATCATCTCCGATCTGCAGAGCACCAACGGCACCTACGTCAACAACCACCTGGTGGACGCGCAGGACCTGCGGGACGGCGACCAGATCAAGATCGGCAACGCCATCTTCAAGTTCCTCTCGGGCGGCAACGTGGAGCAGAACTACCACGAGGCCATCTACCGCATGACCATCATCGACGGGCTGACCGAGGCGTACAACAAGCGCTACCTCTTCGATTTCCTCGATCGCGAGATGGCCCGCTGCGTGCGCTACAAGCGCCCCCTGTCGCTGGTGATGTACGACCTGGATCACTTCAAGAACGTCAACGACACCAACGGCCACCTGGCCGGCGACATGGTGCTGCGCGAGATCACCAAGCGCCTCAGCAGCCGCATCCGCCGGGAGGAGCTCCTGGCGCGCTACGGCGGCGAGGAGTTCGTGGTGGTGCTGCCCGAGACCGGGCACCAGGGGGCCATGGCCTTCGCCGAGCAGCTGCGCCACCTGGTGGAAGCCCAGGCGGTGGAGTTCGAGGGGGAGATCATCAACATCACCATCAGCGTGGGCGTGGCCACCCTCCAGGGTCGCAAGGTGGAGCCCGAGACCTTTATCATGATGGTGGACCAGAACCTCTACAAGGCCAAGGGCGGCGGGCGGAACTGTGTGGTGGGGGAGCTGCTGACGTAGGTTGCCCTGGGGGGCATCAGATAATCGAAGGAGGCGAGTCCCTTGTGGGGCACGGGCTCTCTGTGTGAACTAGGAACTAGGAACAAGGAACAAGGAACAGAGAATGGGGTGCTCGTGCGCGGCGCCTCGCTTCGCCGCTTCGCGGCTCTACACGCTCGTCGTGGTATCCTCGTGAGATGGGGGACATGAGAATCACCCGGCTGGAGCGACGTTCGCTGGCCCTTGTGTTGCCGCTGGCCTACTGCCTGCAATTGGCGCTGATTATTACCATCGCGCAGTGGTTTTTCGCCTTCGAGTGGAACTTTAGGTGGTCGACCTCCACGGGGTTTCCCATTCCATACCAGACCAGCGGCTGTGTTGCGGCGGGCCCCTCTTTGCCGGTGATGCTCTTCGACATCTCTGCGGCGCTCTTCCTCTGCCACGTGACGACCAAGGTCGCCCTGTGTGCCGGCTACAGGTTCCTCCGGCGCCCGATCCACCAGGCGCTGTCGGCCAGGTAGCCAATTTTGCCATTTTCGGGGACGGTGCTGTTAATTCTTTCGGGGACGGTGCTGTTATGTTGTTATTTTTGGGGCGGTGCTGTTATTTTTCTGCTGGAGCTTCGCCCGGGGCGTGATGCTGTCGTAATTACTAACTTTTGGAACAACAAGGGGTCATGGGGCGGGACGCGGGGGACGAGCCCCCGCGCTACATATTTGAAAAATGCATCAGCCCGTTCGCCCAAAGTCCGCTTTCCGAGCACAGCGCATCACCAGCCCGTCCCTGCCCGCCTTTCGCTCTCCGTGCACAGCCCATCCCCAGCATCACCAACAGCCCGCGCGCCGTGCACAGCCCGACCCGCCCATTCACCATTTCTTGTTTTATTTTGTATTTTTTATTTCCCGACCCGCCACCCGACCGCAGTCCGCTCTCCGCCCACCGCACGTCCCCCGCATTGAACATTCCTAGTTCCTAGTTCCTAGTTCCTAGTTTAACCTTCCCTCCTCTCGCCCCTACCAGGAGGTCCCCCATGTCCAAATACATAGTCGCCATCGATCAGGGCACCACCGGCAGCACCGTCATGGTGCTCAACGAACAGATCCAGGTGCTGGCCAAGGTCAACCAGGAGTTCGAGCAGATCTACCCCGAGCCGGGGTGGGTGGAGCACAACCCCGAGGCCATCTGGGCGTCGGTGACGGGGGCCCTGGGCAAGGCCCTGGCGGAGGCGGGCGTCGACGGCAAGGACGTGGCCGGCATCGGCATCACCAACCAGCGGGAGACCACCCTGGTCTGGGAGCGGAGCAGCGGCGCGACCATTCACAACGCCATCGTCTGGCAGGACCGGCGCACGGCGGACCTGTGCAGGGCGCTCAAGGAGCAGGGCCACGAGACGATGTTCAAGGAGCGCAGCGGCCTGGTGCTGGACCCCTATTTCTCCGGCACCAAGATCCGCTGGCTGCTGGACAACGTGGACGGCGCCCGGGCCCGGGCCGGCGCCGGCGAGCTGGCCTTCGGCACCGTGGACAGCTACCTCATCTGGCGGCTCACCGGGGGTCAGGCCCACGTCACCGACGTGAGCAACGCCTCGCGCACGCTGCTGTACAACCTCAACACCCTGGCCTGGGACCCGGAGCTTTTGGCCGCGCTGGATGTGCCCGCCGAGCTGTTGCCCGAGGTGCGCAGCTCGTCAGAGCAGTACGGTGAGACCCGCGGCGTGCCCGGGTTGCCCGACGGCATCCCCGTGGCCGGCGCGGCCGGTGATCAGCAGTCGGCGCTCTTCGGCCAGGCCTGCTTTTCGCCGGGCGACGCCAAGTGCACCTACGGCACCGGGGCGTTTTTGCTGCTCAACAGTGGCGAGGCGCCGGTGGCCTCGGAAAACGGCCTGCTCACCACGGTGGCCTGGAAGCTGGGCGACCAGCCGGCGGTCTATGCCCTGGAGGGGAGCGCTTTTATCGCCGGGGCCGCGGTGCAGTGGCTGCGCGACGGGCTCGAGATCATCCACAGCGCCCCCGAGGTGGAGGCCCTGGCAGCCCAGGTGCCGGACGCTGGCGGGGTGATGATGGTGCCGGCCCTGGCAGGTCTGGGCGCGCCCCACTGGCGCCCCGAGGCCCGGGGGCTCATCTCGGGAATCACCCGGGGCACCACCAGGGCACACCTGGCCCGGGCCACCCTGGACGGGGTGGCGCTGCAGATCCACGATCTTGTAAGAGCCATGCTGGAGGACACGGGCCAGGCCCTGACCTCCTTCAAGGTGGACGGCGGCGCCACGGCCAACAACCTGCTAATGCAGTTTCAGGCCGACATCCTCGGCCAGGAGCTGGTGCGGCCCGAGGTCATCGAGACCACCGCCGTGGGCGCCGCCTTCATGGCCGGCCTGGCCACCGGCGTGTGGAAGAGCCCCGACGCCATCACCGAGGCCTGGAAGCCAGACCGCCGCTTCACCCCCTCCATGGATCCCAAGATCCGCCAGGACTACCTCGACCGCTGGGCCAAGGCCATCACCCTGGTCTAGAGCCAATGCGAGTCGGATACCGACTTAATGTGCGTGCCGTCCTTGACGGAAGTACAAGGGCGGTGCTTCCAACAAGGAACAAGGAACTAGGAACTAGGAATTTTGAATGGGGTGCTGGTGCCTGCTCTGGTGCTTCGCCGCTGCGCGGCTCATGGGTGGCCCGCGACGGGTAAAACCCAAGCATTTGTGTCGCTGAGTGCGCCGAAACAGGCCCGTCCCGGCCCGCTTTCCGCTCTCCTCAGCCGGCATGTCCCGCTCATTCTCTGTTCCTTGTTCCTTGTTCCTAGTTCCTAGTTTCCACGACGATACGCCACTTCGCGGCCAGGAGAAGCCCCCCCAACGTTAACCGATTGGCATGGGGTCTAGTCCCGGAACCGGATCCTGCCAGCGTGTCTTCCCTGCGCCTCCCTGGCGTGTCAATTCGTCCACTCTGAACCGTCCTCCGTGCCGGACCCCGGCGGCGCCTGCCGAGGGCACCGGCGCAAAGGACTGTAATCTCCCGCGATCTGGCGCGTTACATAAAAAAGGGAGGTCGAATAGAACTTTGGCACCTCCCTTGCGTTTATTGCTTGTACTGCGGCGACACCGACGGGCCCGCGTTTTTCGCGAGCACTTTTGTGAAACAAAAGAGGCATCCGGTGGTCAAACGAGGAGAGGCACATGAAGCACATCACAAAAAATGAAGCGCTACCGTACCCCGATCTGGATGACAGGGAACTGCTCAAGGTGGTCCTCAGACGCGAAGAAGAGGCCTGGTGCGAGCTGCTCCGCAGATTTCGAGGATTGATCTACCGCTGCATTACCAAGGTGTTGTGCCGCTACGAGTCGGTGCTGTGTAATGAGACGGTCAACGAGGTCTTCTCCGATGTGTGCCTCAACCTGCTGCGCAACGACATGAAGAAGTTGCGGGCCTACGACCCCAAGCGGGGCAGCAAGCTCGGCACCTGGATCGGCCTGATCACAATCCACACGGCCTATGATCACCTGCGGGTCACGGCCCGGCAGCCGGTGCTGGACCGCATCGACGGCGTGCTGGAGCGTGAGGATTGCCTGCCGGGGCCGCTGGATCTGCTGTTGAGCAAGGAGCGCAAGTCGCACGTCAACTACCTGGCCGCGGAGTTTTCTCCCCGGGATCGGCGCTTCATGGAGCTGTACTTCGGCAAGGGCATGTCGCCGGCCGAGGTGGCCCAGGTGATGAAGATCTCGGTCAAGACGGTCTACTCCAAGAAGCACAAGATTCAGAACCGGCTGGTGGCCATGGCCCAGTCGGAGCCCGCCGCCCTGGCCGCCTAGCTATCGCACTGCTCACTTGCGTTGATCACCTGGGAAGAAGTAGCGCGGGGGCGGCGTCCCCCGCGTATTGTGACGCGGGGGACAAGCCCCCGCGCTACGAGGAATCAATTCAATCGATCAGCGCGCTACTAAAGCCCCGCCCGCCGCATTCCCCTTTATTCTTTGCTCCGGATTCTCGATAATCCGCCCGTGACCCTGGTTGAGGAAATCGTCCGGCTGCTGCCCGAGGAGGGCAAGGCAGTGCTCTTCTGCCCGGCGGCCCTGGCCGCGCAGGTCGACGAGGCCTGCGCCGCCGACGTGCAACTGGTGGTGCTCACCGACGCGGCCAAGCTGCCCCGGGCCTTCGGGAGCCTCGGCGACCTGCCGGTGGTGCAGGCCGACCTGGACGAGATCCCCCTGGCGCCGCGCAGCATCGACTGCCTGGTGGCGGTGGACGTGCTCAGCCGCACGAGCGCCCCGCTTCAAACCCTGGCCCCCCTCAGCAGGCTGCTGCACGACGGCGGGCGGCTGGTGGTGGCCGAGCGGTTGATGCGCAGCCCCACCCTGCGCGTGCTGCGCCGCGTGACCCTGCCGGGCAGCCGGCGCCTGCTACCGGAGGATGTCTGCGGGCTGCTGCTCAACGCCGACGTCGCCGGCATCAGGCAGACCTGGCCCGATGGTTACCCGGAGCGGGTGGTTACGCATGGACAGCTGAAGGTTTTCTAACTGACCATCCAGACCAGCGCCCCGGCGAGGGACGCGGCCAGGCCCACCAGCGGCACCACCCGGGTGAGCAGGGTGCTGCGCCGGGCCCGCACGCTGCGGGTCCGCTGGTGCTGGAAGTTGGAGACCTGCTGGCCTCCCACGGGGAACGGATCCCAGGAGCGCTGAGGATCCGCGCAGTGGGGGCAGTGGGATTCGGCGTATGGCACGTGGCAGGTGTGGCACACGGCCCAGGAGCGGAGGTTGCGGCCGTGTATGGAAAATGGACGGTTCAATGCCATGGCTGATGTTTGGTAGACACCGTTCTTTGTTGGAAGTTCTCCATAATATGTCGCCACGGACCGTTATCTTCCCTCCCGGGGTCGTGGGGATGTCTTTCTCGTGATTGAGAAGGTTGTCAACGACTTGGGCGCGGTTTATCCTCGGATGACTCAAGGGAAACTTTTGAACATGGAAAGTACAAACCCGCCCGTCTTGCCGGGCGTGACCACCCAACATCTATGGGGTGGAATGCTGGTGGTGTCGGCCCTTGTCATGGTGGTCGGGTCGTGGTCTTTCTACGACTCCAGCGGCCCGGCGCCCAAGCCGGACGAGAGCAGGCTGGTTGCGCCGACCAAGAACGCCCTGGAGACCCGCTTCCGGGGTGACAGCGTTCAGTTCAAGGGGCTGATCACCGAGGCGGCCAAGTTTTACAAGCTGGAGGACTTCGACTACAAGGCCTTCAAGAAGGGCAACCCCCTGGTCACGGAGTTCTCCGGCGATCAGGAGATCAAAAAGAAGGCCCCCCTGGAGACCGATCACCTCAAGTTGCAGGTGCTGACCAAGGTGGTCAAGGTGGGCGAAGAGGGCACGTCGGTGGGCATGCCGACCAGGGTGCTGAGCATCACCAACAAGACCGACAAGCACCTGGCGTACATGGTTATAACGCGCGTCGAAGGAGCGTGTCGGGCGAAGGGGGTCATCGCCCACAACGCCATCGCGATCAAGCCCCAGGAGACGCTGCTGCGCACCGAGTGCCAGCCGCGCAAGAAGGCCGCCCTGCACGTGACCCGGGTGTCGGTGATGGAGATCTCGCCCCTGGCGTTCTTCTTCGTCAGCCGGCTGGACCCCCAGAACCTGCAGTACGCGGAGCGGACCTACTCCGGACACCTGCGGAACCCCGACTTCAAGCAGTGCAAGTTCCCGGTGCCGTGGCGCCGCGTCAAGGCCGCTTTCAAGGCCGGCGCCAAGTGGTACGACATCATCGACTACTACACGCGGCACACCTGCGACGAGTACTCCTTCTTCTCCGAGTACCGACGCTCGGAGAAGGGACCCGGCGCCCTGCCGGTGCTCAAGGACGAGGCCCCGCCGTTGTAAGGCCCAGTTTCTTCTTTTAAGAGAACGCTGTTATGCTGCGTGGACGGGAGGTCGCGGATGAGCTCACCCCTGTTCCGACGAGAGCTTTGCTGGGCAGCGCTGCCGGCCGACGACGCCGGCGAGGTGATGAAGGCCCTCGCCCGGGCGCTGGCCGAGCAGGGCTTTGTGCGGTCCACCTTCGAGGAGGCCGTGCTACGGCGTGAGGCGGCGTCTCCCACCGGCCTGCCCATGGCCGGGCGCAAGGTGGCCATCCCCCACGCGGACCCCGAGCACGTGGTGGCCCCGGCCGTGGCCGTCTGCAGCCTCGGCGCGCCGGTGACCTTTCACGAGATGGGCAACCCGGACAGCGAGCTGCCGGTGGAGCTGGTGGCCATGCTGGCGCTGCCCGACGAGCAGGCCGCCCAGCAGGAGCTGGTGCGCCTCATCGGCCTGTTCCAGGACCCGGCCTTCGTGGACCGGCTCTGTGAAGCATCGGACAGCGCCGCCATCTTTTCGTTGCTGACGGGAGGGCAGCCATGAGCGGCGCGGAGCTTTGCTGGCCGGGTTTTTTGGTGGCCTCCCCCGTGGACGCGGTGGGCCAGGCCGTGCAGTTCATCCTCAAGCTCGGGGCGCCGGTGATGATGCCGATCATCCTCACGCTCTTCGGGCTGGCGCTGCGGCAGGGGTTCGTCAAGAGCTTCCGCGCGGGGCTGACCATCGGCGTGGGCTTCATCGGCATCGGCCTGGTGGTGGGCCTGCTGGTCAAGACCGTGGGGCCCCAGGCCCAGGACTTCTCCCGTGCCGTGGGGCTGTCGCTGGACACCCTGGACGTGGGCTGGCCCGTGGGCGCCGCGGCCAGCTTCGCCTCACCCATCGCGTTGATCCTGATCCCGGCGATCTTCGTGCTCAACATCGTCATGGTGGCGAGCAAGCTGACCCGCACCGTTGACGTGGACCTGTGGAACTACTGGCACTTCATCTACTCCGGCGCGCTGGTGCAGGCGCTCACCGGCTCCACCTCCCTGGGGGTGCTGGCGGCCTGCATCACCGCGGTGGTGATCTTCAAGCTGGCCGACTGGACCGCGCCGGCGGTGGAGCACCACTTCGGGCTGCAGGGCATCTCGCTGCCCCACACCGAGACGGTGAACTGGGCGCCGCTGATGTACGCTCTGGAGCGAATCGAGCAGCGCATCCCCGGGTTCAACCGCATCAACATCGATCCCGAGTCCATCCGCAAGCGCTTCGGCTTGCTGGGCGAGCCGATCACCATCGGCGCGGTGCTCGGCCTGCTCATCGGCAGCCTGGGCAAGGTGCCGGCGCTGCGAGCCACGGGCGACTGGGGCGCCTTCATCAAGGAGACGCTGCTGCTGACGGTGATGATGGCCGCGGTGCTGGTGCTGCTGCCGCGCATGGTGGCCCTGCTGATGGAGGGCCTGATCCCCATCGCCGAGGGGGCGCGGGAGTTCATCCAGAAACGGTTCCCGGGGCGGGATCTGTACATCGGCCTGGACGCGGCGGTGGTCATCGCTCACCCCTCGGGCATGGCGGTGGCGCTGCTGCTGGTGCCGATCTCTTTGGCCCTGGCCATGGTGCTGCCGGGCAACCGCATGCTGCCGTTCGCCGACCTCGCGGTGCTGGCCTTCTACATCATCTGGGCCGTGGCCTGCAGCCGGGGCAACATCTTCCGCGGGCTGGTCAACGGCGTGCTGGTGGTCATCGCCATCCTCTACATCGGCAGCGACCTCGGCGTGCTGACGACCCAGGTCATCCAGAGCGCAGGCAGCGAGACCCTGGCCGAGCTGACCCGCAGCGTGGGCCAAAAGACCATGACCGAGGCCCAGGACTATATGTACTGGTCCGGCATCGCCCTGGGCAGCCACATCGTGCCCTGGATCATCCTCCGCCTGTTCGACCCCAAGTCACGGCAGTTCTACTGGGCGCTGGGCGCCGCCGTGATCTACGGCCTGTGCTGGTGGTGGGTCAGAGACGACATCACCGCGCAGTTCGCCGACGATCAGGAAGCCGCCGCTGAATGATCCGCCGGGAGGTCAAGGTCTGCGAGGCCCTCCACGCGCGCCCTCTGGACCGCTTCGTGCGCCTGGCGCGCACGCTAAAGGCGCAGATCACGCTGCACCACGGCCCCAAACAGGCCGACGGCAAGAACGTGGTGCAGCTGCTTTTGCTGGCGGTGCCCGCCGGCGCCGAGGTGACCCTGGAGGTGGACGGTCCTGACGCCGAGGCCGCTGTCGGCCAGCTCGAAGAGCAGCTCACGGTGGCCGCCGAATCCGAGGCTTCGCCCCCGCCACCGAAGCCGGCGACGGGAGACAATCAGCCAGAATCACAAGATAAAGATGAGTCCACCCTGGTGCGGGGGGCGCCCGGTGCTCCGGGACGGGGGGTGGGGAGCGTGCGGTGGATTCGACCGGAGGCGCGCCAGCGTGAGGCCGGCACCGCCAGCGAGGAGCTGGCCATCGTCCGGGAGGCGTTGCGCGTGGCCATGGTCACCACCCGGCACCTGGCCCGGGACGACGATCCCTTCTGCGACATATTCCGGGCCCAGCTTTCCCTGCTGGAGGACCCCGGCCTGCAGCAAGAGCTGGAGCGCCGCGTGGCGCTGGACGCCTCGGCGGAGGCCGCCGTGCTGGACCACTTCGCCGACCTGGAGCAGCAGTTCTCGGCCATGGACTCTGACTTCTTCCGCGCCCGTCACGCCGACGTGGCCGACGTGCGCGACCGCCTGCTCGAATCCACGGAAGAAGCTGCCCGGACCTTACTTTTGTACTTTCCAGGTGACGAGCCCCCGAAAAATTCGGCACTCGCATCCAGCCCGGACCTGACCTTTGAACTTTTGGTCCTGGTGCTGCCCGAGGCCACGCCATCGCGCATGGCCTCCCTGGACCCGGGCAAGGTGGCGGCGGTGATCTCCTTGCGGGGCGGCGCCACCTCCCACGCCGCCATCGTGGCCCGCGGCCGCGGCGTCCCGCTGGTCTTCGCCGACGCCGGGGCCATGGCAGGGGTCGAGGACGACCAGCGCGTACTGGTGGACGGGGACACGGGCGCCATCTGCAGCGCCACAAAAGAGCAGGCCAAGGCCGCGCGGCCCACGCCGCCCGCCGAGCCGCAGGTGCCAGCCGCCTGGAGCCCTCCCGGCCATGGAGAGCCGGCGGTGCACGCCAACCTGGGCGCTCCGGGCGACCTGGCCGCGGCGCTGGCTGCCGGGTGCGATGGCTGCGGCCTGCTGCGCAGCGAGCTGCTCTACCAGGGCAGGAGCGAGGCTCCAACAGTGGAGGAGCAGGCCGAGGCCTACGGGCGAGTGGCCGCGGCCCTGGCCCCGCGCCCGGTGGTGGTCCGGCTGTTCGACGCCGGCTCGGACAAGCCCCTGGCCTTTTTGCCCGGCCCGGGCGGCGAGCCGAACCCGGCCCTGGGGTTGCGCGGCCTGCGCCTGCTGCGCCAACACCCGCGGGTCCTGGAGCAGCAGGTCCAGGCCGTCGCCCTGGCGCGGGAGCAGACCGGCCACGCGCTGAGCGCCATGGTCCCCATGGTGCTCGACGCCGGCGACCTGGGCCCGATCCGGGACCTGGTGGGGGACCGCTGCTCCGTGGGAGCCATGGTGGAGACCCCGGCGGCCGCGCTGTTGGCCCCGTCCCTGGCGGCCGAGGCCGACTTCCTCTCCATCGGCACCAACGACCTGACCCAGTACCTGCTGGCAGCCGACCGGGAGACGGCCGGCGCCATCACCCTGCACCCCGCCGTACTGCGAGCGGTGGCCGACGTGGCGCACGCCGCCCGCGAGGCGGGCATCTCCTGTTCGATCTGCGGCGAGCTGGCCGGCGACCTGCGGGCAGCGCCGCTATTGGCGGGGCTCGGGCTGACGCTGTCGGTGGCGCCGGCCCTGGCGCCCCGGGTGCGCCAGACCCTGGGCCGCTGGACCGCGGAGGAGATGACGAGGCTCGCGACGCGGGCCCTTCAGTGTTTCGACCCGCAGGCCCTCGAGGACCTGCTCGAGGCGGGGGACAAGCCCTCGCCCTACGTTTCATCGAACGTCCCTGACGAGGAGCGAGGAGACCGAACATGAAGAAGATACTCGTGGTCTGCGGTGCCGGCGTGGCCACCTCCACGGTGGCCGTCAAAAAAATCGAGGAGTGCCTGGCCCAGCGCGGCGTGACCGCCCAGGTAGACCAGTGCAAGGTGACCGAGGTGCCGTACAAGGTCGACGCCTACGACCTCATCGTCACCACCTCGCTGCTGGGCGCGGTGGGCGACACCCCGGTGGTGCAGACCGTGTCGTTTCTCACCGGCGTGGGCATCGACAAGGACATGGACCGCATCGTCGAGCTTTTGGGAGGCTGAGATGGCGACCATCACCATCCTCGGGGCCGGCTACATGGGCACCGCCCTGGCGGTCATCGCCGCCGACGAGGGCCACCGCGTGCGCCTCTGGGGTACCTGGCTCGACGACGACCTTGTGCAGCCGGTGCTGCGCGGCGAGGAGCACCCGCGGCTGAAGATGAAGCTCTCCGACGGCGTCGAGGCCTTCCTGCACCCGGAGCTTTCAACTGCGCTGCAAGGCGCCGAGGCGGTGGTCTGCGCGGTGAACTCCGACGGCGTGGTGCCGGTCTTCGAAAAGGCCGCCCCGCACCTGCCCGACGGCGGCCCGCTGATGTCCATCACCAAGGGGTTCTTGCCCGACGGCGACGGCAAGATCCGGCGCATCTCCGAGGTGGTCAAGGCCAGCATCCTGGCGCCGGCGGGCAAGGACCGCCCCTGGGTGGCCATCGGCGGCCCCTGCAAGGCCATGGAGGTGGCGCGGCGCGTACCCACCGCCGTGCTCTACGCCTCGGACGAGGACGCCGCGGCCCGGGACGCCTGCGCGCAATGGCTCGAGTGCGACTACTACACCATCACCCGCACCGACGACCTGGCCGGCCTGGAGACCTGCTCGGCCTTCAAGAACGCCTACGCCACGGCCAGCGGCCTGTGCGACGGCCTGCAGCTGCGCGGCCACCCGGAGATGTATAACGCCAAGGCCATGCTCTTTTCCCAGGCCATCAACGAGATCGCCGCGGTGGTCCAGGCCATGGGCGGAGAGCGGGCCATGGCCCACGGCCTGGCCGGGGTGGGCGACCTGCACGTCACCGCCGCCGCCGGGCGCAACCGAGCCTACGGCGAGCGCGTGGGTCTGGGCGAGGCCCCGGACCAGGTGGCCGCCCGCATGCTGGAGGCCGGCGAGCTGACCGAGGGTTACCCGGCGCTGAAGACCGGCTGGGAGCTGCTGCAGCAGCTTGTGGCCGAGGGCAAGCTGGCCCTGGCGGACTTCCCCCTGTTGGCCGCCCTGCACAGCATCGTCTACCAGGGCGCGGACGTGGCCGAGACCCTGGCCGGCCTGCGAGTCAGAGGGTAGCGAACACCCCGCCGCTGGTCTTCTGCAGGTGCGCGGTCAGCCCCCGGGGGAAGGCCCGGCCCTGGCGCTTGACCACGATCTTTTTCGGCCGGTAGCGCTGGAGCCAGGCCAGGTGTGAGATGGCCGCGTCGTGGGCCAGAGGCTGGCTCAGGTGGTAGGGCAGGATCGGCTTGTAGCCGTCCAGGGCACCCGCGCCCCAGGTGTTTCGGATCAGGTTGCGGTTCCAGAAGTTGACGTGCCCCGGGTAGGGAGAGTGCAGGTCGTAGAAGGACCAGGTGTCCTCGTCGAGCCAGGGCAGCAGGGCCGCGGCGAGGGAGTCGTGGTCCACCAGGTTGCGCGCCGCGATGGCCACGCAGCCGTGGAAGTCGTACTCCCCACCAAAGTCGGGGCCGATGTCCAGCAGGGCCGCGTCGCCCAGGGTGAGGCAGAGGCGCAGCCGCTTGCGCAGCTGTGGCGCGTGGCTGATCTCGGCGGTCCGCTCGAAGAAGCTGCCGCCCTGCTTGTGGTAGGCGAGGCGGCTGTCGTCACGCAGCCAGCCCACGGCGTTTTTGATGCCGCTGGTGTAGCCGGCCAGCGCGTGGGTGCCGAGGCGCGAGAGGTAGACCACGTGGTCCACGCGCTGCAAGATCTTCGGCAGCCAGAGGGCGCCGCCCCAGCTGTTGTCGAAGTCCAGCTTCGGCGCGAAGTAGCCGCCCCAGCCGTGGTCGTCGAAGCAGTGCAGCCGGGCGCCCGAGCGCCGGATCGCGGCCAGCTGGCCGTTGCGCGCCATGAGCGCGCGGGTGGAGCTGACGCGGCCCCTGGCGGTGAGCCGCACGTGCTCCACGCCGGCCTGGTCCCCGACGTAGATCACGCCGGCGCCGCGACGGCGCAGCAGGGCCACCAGCGCCTCGATGGCCGGCGGCGAGGTCACCGCGGGGTGCACCTGGTCCGAGTTGCAGGCCACCTTGACGAAGACCGAGTCACCGCGGGAGAGCCACGACAGGTCGTCCACGGCCGCCACCGCCTGCTCGCAGGCCTGGCGCCAGCGGCGGTGTTTGTACATGCCGAGCGCCACCTCGCCGCTGCGCCTGGCCGGCAGCTTGAGGTAGCGCTCGTTGGGGGTGGTGCGCAGGGGCCCGCCGCAGCCGGCCAGGGCTGCCCCCGCGGCCCCCGCCGCGCCCTGCCAGATGAAGCCGCGCCTGGTGAATCGATGGCTCATGCTCGGTCTCCTCGGTTGGTCACTTGCCGGGCGCCTCGTGGGCCCCGATGCTCGGCGGGTTGGCGTAGCAGCGCCCGGCCATGTCGCCGGCCACCGCCGCCGGCCCCTTGCCCTTGCCCGCCGCCGGGCTGGTGGCGCCGATGCTGTAGTCCCCCTTGGCCGCGCTGGTCAGCTTCGGGTCCTTGGCCACCACGCCGCCGGTCTCGGCCACCGGCAGGTTGCTCGGAGCGGACGCCGACGGCTGGTCGTGGGCGTACCACAGGTTGCTTTCGAAGGAGAAGGTCTTGGGCAGCGTGTTCGGCCCGATGTTGACGTAGGTCGACAGGTCCTGGCGGTCGAAGTAGAAGAGGTTGTTGACCACCCGCCCTTTTTGCGACGCGGCAAATGTATAGCCGCCCGACGTCTTGGTCTCCTGCAGGATGCGCAGCAGCCAGGAGTGGGGGTCGATGATGGTGTTGTTGGCCGCCAGGCAGTCCACGCAGCCCACGAAGGCGAACGGCGCGTTGCCGCCCTTGATCACGTTGGCCACAACGCGGATGTTGCGCGCCTCGGCGTTTGTCGCCGTCTTGGACAGGGGCGGGCGGAAGAAGGTGAACCCCGTGGAGCCGCCCATGTTCACCCCCCGGGCCCCGGGCTCCACCAGCAGGTTGTGCGCCACGAGGATGTCGACGCTGCCGCCCTTGCACTGCACCGCGTTGCCCGACAGGTTGCGGAAGGTATTGCGCGCGATGACGCCGCGGTGGCAGCCCACGTGGTCCACGCCGCTGCCCGACATGCCGCCGCCGCACTTTTCGAAGGTGCTGCCGAGCACGAAGTAGTCGCGCAGCCCCGAGAGCTTGAGGCAGTCCTGGTTGCCGGCGCCGCCCACGTCGTGGACGTACAGGTTGGAGAAGACCACGTGGTGGGTGGCCGTGGCGTTGGCGTACTCGCCGCCGTCGTCGCAGTTGATGCCGTTTTGCTTGTTCTTGCGCACCTCCAGGTCGTGGACCACCAGGTAGCGCACCCGGGTCAGGTGCAGGCCCTCGCTGCCACCCTCGAGCACCGGCTTCGCCTTGCCCGGCGCCCCGCCGATCCAGATGGGCGCGGCGGCCGTGCCGTGCAGGTCCTTGATCGTCACGCCGCCGCTGTAGGTCCCCACCCCGAGCTGCACCGCCGTGCCCGGCTTGGCCTGCTTCACCGCGTGGGCCACGGAGCGGTACGGCTTGGCCGCGGTGCCGTCGCCCACGCTGTCGCTGCCGGTGAGCGCCACGTGCAGCGTGGTGATCGGCTTTTTGCCCGTGGCGAAGGTGACGTGGGCGCCGCAGCTGCTGGCTCCGTCCGGGACCGGCGCGTCAACTCCGGCCTCCACCACGGCCGCCTCCCTGGCGCCTGCGTCCCGCGCCGCGTCGGGGGCGCCCCCGTCGCCGGTGGCGTCGTCGTCGCTGCAACTCCAGGCCACCGTCATGATGACCGCTACTGTGATGGTCCGTCGCCTCATGGTCCTCCTCCTCTGCGGCAGGATATCACGCCCCGCCTGTCAGCCGCTCCGCCCGATCCACCGTCAGGGTGATGGCCCCGTGGTCCTGCTCCACCTTGCCGTGAATCAAAAACGGCCGGTTCCAGTCGAGGATGTGGCAGAAGGCGCGATAGGCCCGGGGGAAGAAGGTTGTCTCCATCAGGCCGGTCTCGTCCTCGAAGGTGAGAAACTCCATGGGCTCGCCTTTCTTGGTCGGCACCAGCTTGCCCGTGATCAGCCAGCCCGCGCAGCGCACGCGCCGGCCCACGTGGCGGCCCAGCTCCCGGGCCTTGACCACGCCGCGCCCCCGCAGGGCCCGGGCGAACAGCTCCATGGGGTGGCGGTCGCAGAGGAAGCCGAGGGCGGCGAACTGGCGCCGCAGGCGGCCCTTGCCGTCCGCTCGCGGCAGCGGCGGCGGCTCGGGTGACGGCGCCGGCCGCGCGAAGAGCTCCAGGCTGGCCGGCGTCCGGCCGCCCGCGCCACGGGCTGGCCTCGCCTTGCCCCCCTTCTTGCGCCCCCAGGCCAGGGCGCGCCAGAGCAGGCCCGAGCGGTCCTCGCCGGGGACGGCCAGAGCGTCGCAGGCGCCGGCGTGCACCAGGGACCGGGCCTCTTCTGCGTCGGGGCGCGCCCGCGCGAGGAAGTCCTCCATGCTGGCGAAGGGCTGCCGCTGCCGGGCCGCGGTGATGCGCTCCCGGGTGGCCAGGCCCAGGCCCTTGACGGACATCAGCCCCACCTGCAGACGCTGGCCGTTGCCCAGCCAGGCGTCGGGCCCGTGGCGCGCGCAGGGTGGGTCCACGGTAATTCCCATGCGCCGCGCCTCGGAGGCGTAGGCGAAGGTGCTGTAAAAGCCGCCGCCGTTTTTGATCACCGCGGCCATGAACTCGGCCGGGTAGTGCACCTTGAGGTAGGCCGCCTGGAACGAAACCCGGGCGTAGCTGGCGCTGTGGGGCTTGCAGAAGGAGTAGCCCTCGAAGCTCATCATCATGGCCCACACCCGCTCCAGCTGCTCGTCGGACACGCCCCGGGCCCGGGCGCCCTCGGCGAAGCGACGGGCGTAGCGGGCCAGCCGCTGCTCGCGGTCCTTCTTGGAGAGGATCTTGCGCAGGCCGTCGGCCTCGGCGTGAGAGAAGCCCGCCAGCGCCACCGCCGTACGGGAGACGTCCTCCTGGTAGACCATGATGCCGAAGGTCTCGTCGAGCACGTCCTCCAGCAGGGGGTGGATCGGCTCCCAGGCGCCTCCCTTGAGGCGGCGCACGTACTCGCGGATGAACTCGTTGGCCGCCGGGCGGATGATGCTGCTGTGGATCACGAGGTGCTCGAAGTCGCCCTTGCCGGTCTTTTGCTGCAGCTGGCGCATGGCCGGGCTCTCGATGTAGAAGCAGCCCATGGTGGCGCCGCGGGCCACGGCGTCCTGGGTCGCCGGGTCGTCCTCGGGCTCCCAGCGCGCCTCGTCCAGGGGCCGCTCGTTGGCCGCGGCGTTGGCCACCGCGTCGCGGATCACGGCCAGGCTGCGGTTGCCGAGCAGGTCGATCTTGACCAGGCCGCTGTCCTCGGTGCCGTCCTTTTCCCACTGCACGATGGGCACGCGCTCGGCGCGCTCCCCCTGGGGCACCTCCTTGACCGCCAGCTCCACCGGGGCGTAGCTGCTCACGGGCCGCGGGGTGATCACCATGCCGCCGGGGTGCACCGACAGCAGCCGCGGCGTACCCACCACCCGCGCGGCCAGCTCGAGCACCTCGGGCCAGGGCGGGTCGACGTCCAGGGCCGACCTGCGCCGGGGCTCGCGCACAGTGGAGGCGGTGTAGGACAGCTGCACGCCGTCGAGGCGGGGCTGCACCCAGGGGCCGCGGGCGGGCCCGTCGTGCCACAGCGACGGCAGCCGCTGCACCACGCGGGAGATCTCCCGGTCTCCCAGGCCGAAGGTGCGGGCCACCTCGCGGATGGCCATGCGGGGACGGAAGGCCACGTGGTTGCAGACCATGGCCGCGTGGTCGCCGTGGTGCCGCAGCACCCAGGCCAGCACGTCGTCGCGCTCGTCCCAGGCGAAGTCGATGTCGATGTCCGGCGGGTCGGTGCGGCCGGGGTTGAGGAAGCGCTCAAAGTACAGGTCGTGCTTCAGCGGGCAGACGTTGGTGATGCCGAGGCAGTAGGCCACCAGCGACGCGGCGCCGCTGCCGCGGCCGCAGACTCGCGGGCTGCGGCGCACGATCTGCTGCACCACCAAAAAGTAGGCCGAGAACCCCTTGTCCTCGATGAGGCGCAGCTCGTGCTCCAGGCGCTCCACCGCGGCCTCGGACAGATCGTCGCCGTAGCGCCGGCGGGCCCCGCGGTAGGCGGCCAGGCGCAGGGCCCGCTGCGCCGGCTCGTCCGAGCCGTCCCAGGGCGGCAGCACCGTGCCGTGGTCGGGGCCGGTAAACGCGCAGCGCTCGGCGATGGCCTCGGAGGCGCGCAGGGTGGCCGGGTCCACCTCGAAGCGGCGGCGGTAGCGCGCGGGCTCGGCGAGCCAGGCGTCGGCGGGGGCCACGTCCCGGGGGCCGAGGCGGGGCAGCGTCACCTTCAGCGCCATGGCGCGCAGCACGCGGTGCACCGCGTGGTCTGCGGGGTCTGCAAACCACGCCCCGGGCACCGCCACCATGGGCAGGCCCAGCCGGCGGGCCACGCGCCGCACCCGCGCCGGCGTGACGCTGGCCCGGCGGGGCAGCGACGCCGCCACCGAGACCCCCGCATCGCGCCAGACCTCCATCAGCTGCGGGTGGGCGGTGAGCACCGTCAGGCCGGCGGCCCCGGCGGCCACGGCCTGGCCCAGGTCGAAGCCGGCCTCACCCTCTCGCTGCCGCCGCGTGATCAGGCGGCAGAGGTTGGAAAAGCCCGCCGCGTCCTCCACCAGGCAGACCGCCCGGCGGCTCGACGCCGGCTCGGTGAGCTCGGCCCCGACCAGGGGTCGCAGCCCCTCGGCCCGGCAGGCCTTGAGGAAGGGCCACAGCCCGTAGAGGTTGTCGGTGTCGGTGAGCGCCAGCCGGTCATAGCCCCGCTCTCTGGCCGCCCGGCAGAGCCGCGGGATGGAGGACGCACCCCACATGAGTGAGTAGTGAGAGTGGACGACGAGGGGAACCATCAGGCAGCGTGCGGCGGGCGTGATGGGGTGAGGGGGTGAGGGGGTGAGGAGGGGTCGCTCGCGAGGGTCCTCCCCACGCGGATGGCGTCCACGCCGAAGCGCTGCCGGATACTATCCAGGGCGCCCACCACCTGCTCCTGGCGCCGGTCCTGCCCCTGCTCTCCTGGCAGCAGGGAGAGCTGGGCCGACGGCGCGGCCAGGCGGTCGCAGACCAGGCGCAGGTGACGCAGCCGCACCCGCCGGGTCCAGGCCCGGCCCAGAGCCGCCCGGGCCAGGCCGCCGAGCGCGAAGTCGTTGGCCGTGGCCTCACGGCGCGAGGCGCTGCCCAGGGAGCGCAGCCCGTCGGAGTAGTCGAGCTGCAGGCCCACGCGCCGGGCGCCCAGGCGCCGCTGGCGCAGCCGCCGCCCCGCCCGCTCCACCAGGGAAAACAGCGCCGCCTCCACCACGTCGGGGTGGTGCTGATCCTCGCCGAACTCGTGGTCCAGCCACAGCCGCCCCTGGCGGCGGCCCGCCGGCAGCACCGGCGAGGGGTCCACGCCGCGCACCGTGTCGTGCAGCAGCCCGGCGTCGGCGCCGAAGGCCTCCTCCAGCCGCCCCAGGGGCAGGCGGGCCACGTCGGCCGCGCGCATCAGGTTCAGCTCTCGCAGCAGCGCCAGCTGGTCCCGCTCCAGGCCGGGCAGCAGGTGCACCGGCACCGGCGCCAAAAATCGCCGCTCCTCCCCGGGCTCCACCAGGTACTCGCCGTCGGGCTTGACCAGCCGCGTGGCGACCTTGGCCACCAGCTTGTTGGGCGCCAGGGACCAGATGGGGTCCAGGCCGAGGTCGTCCCGGATCTGCCGCCGCAGGCGCCAGGCCACGTCCCGGGGCGGGCCGTGGAGCCGGCTGGTGCCGGACAGGTCGAGGAAGAGGTGACCGGCCTCGTCCACCACCTCCACCTGGGGCGTCAGCGGCAACGCCCGGGCCTGCAGCGCCCGCATGGCCCGCTCGTAGCGGTCGAAGTGAGGGGCGAGCAGGCGCGCGTCGCGGCACCGGCGCCGGGCCCGCCGCAGGGCCATACCCTTGCGGATGCCGGCCTGGTAGGCCTCCTCGCTCATGTCGTAGACCACCGCCCGGGCCGCCCCCTCGGGCGCCACGATGACCGGCCAGTCCCGCAGGCGGCAGTCCACGCCGCGCTCCACGGCCACGGCGAAGTTGGCGACGTTGAGGTGCACCACCGATCGGAGCTCGAGACGAGGAGCCCGGCTCGCGGCGGGGCCGTCCACGGCAGCCCCGGCCGGAGGTTTTGCCGCGACGCTCATGTGCCTTCGATGGCCGGGGTCACCGAGTAGCCCCGCTGGCGCAGCATCTGCATCAGGGCCTGGGCGTTGCGCGGCGCCTGGGCCGCCACGTGGTTGTTGAAGAAGATGATGGTCCGGCGGGTCTGGCGCACCATGGCCTCCAGCTTGCCCTCCACCCAGTCGCGCAGCTCCTCGTCGCTGTAGTCGTAGTCGAACTGCTGCTCCTTGCTGCCGGAGTACCAGCCGCGGCCGTTGCGGCCGTGGAATCGCACGTAGCCCAGATCGGGCTGGGTCACCACGTCCAGGGCCGGGAAGAGGCCGCGCAGGGGCGGCTCATCCACCGCCACCAGGGTCACCCGGCGCCGCTGCAGCTCGGCGAACACACGGTCCGTGGCCCAGGATGCGTTGCGGAACTCCACCGCCAGGGGCAGGCCCACCAGCTCGTCCAGCAGCGCCGCCAGGTGTCGGCGGCAGGACGGCGTGCGGTCGAAGCTGTGGGGCAGCTGCACCAGCACCGCCGCCAGCTGCCCGGCCTGCAGCAGAGGCGCCACCCCCTCGCGGAAGGCCGCGGCGTCGGCCCGCCAGCCGTTGGGATCCACGTCGTGGGTCAGAGTGCGGGTCACCTTCACCGCGAAGGCGAACCCGTCCGGCGCCCTGCCCCGCTGGCGCTCCATGACCTCGGCCCGGGGCATCTGGTACCAGGTGTGGTTCAGCTCGGTGATGGGGAAGCGCTGGGCGTACAGCGGCAGCATGGCCGCCGGCCGGGTACCCCGAGGGTAGAACCCCGCCTCGGCCCACTCGGTGTAGGAGTAGCCGCAGGTGCCGGCCATCACCTGGCAGAAGGTGGCCGCCGCCGGGGGCCGCATGGGCGGAAAGGGTGGATTGCGGGAACGGCTCATGGACGCCTGACCTCCAGAATCTGCGCGCCTCGATATTGTACATATGTACAGGATGGTCCGGGCCCTGTCAAGATCGGCTCCTCGCGAACGCGCCGTGGAAATGGATCCAGAATCTACGTTCTTTCACATTGTCAACGAACAGTGTTACTTGTGGGTGGTGGACGCCTCGCCTGGATCCATAAGAACGTTCCTCACGAGCAACAAGGGTCTGGCTCTGCTCGTGCTGGCGGCGGTCGTGCTCCCCCGGCTGGTGGCTTTCTGGGGGCTGAGCCACACCGTGGACTCGCCCCCGGGCACCGACATGGTGCAACACCTCTACCGCCTGGACCTGCTGGCCAAGTCCTTCGCCCTGGAGGACCAGCTGGCCAGCGATCCCTACTTTCAGACCTACCCTCTGGGCCACCACCAGGTCTTCCAGGCCCAGTGGACCACAGGCGTCTACGCCGTGGCGCGGCCCCTGGCCCAGCTCTTCGGGCCCCAGTCCATCTGGACCGTGCAGCTGACCAACCTGCTGTTCACCCTGGTGTTGCTGGCCGGCGTCGTCGGACTCGGCGCGGCCATGGGCAGCACGCGCCTCGGCCTGTGGGCCGCCCTGGTCACCGCCCTCTGCCCGGCGCTGTTCGCCACCAGCTGGTACTTTGTGCTGGACGGCCCCCTCACGGCCATGGTCGCCGTGGGCTTATTTCTGCTCTGGCGCACCGGGGGCTTTGCCCACAGCGCCAACACCGTGGCCTTCGGCCTCTGGTCGGGCCTCGGCCTGTGGATCAAGCTGTCGTACCCCTTTTACCTGCTGGTGCCGAGCTGCTGGGCCCTGGCCCTGCGCCTGTGGCGCGGCCCCCGCCTGCGCCCGGCGATCAACGTGCTGCTGGCCGTGGTGCTCTGCCTCGGCATCTTCACCCTGGTGGAGGCGCCCGACTTCGGCGAGCTGATCGACGACATCCGCTTCCACGCCGACGCGGAGAAGTTCCTCGACAAGGACATGGCCGTGGATCTGCGCCCCTGGACCTGGGCCTGGCTGTCGTCCCAGGTGGTCTTCGCCGGGGTGAACTTCCCCTTCCCCCTGCTGCTGTTGCTGCTGCCGGCGCTGGCGCTGCTGCACCGCCGCTGCGGCCTGCCCCGGGAGCTGACAGGCCGCGGCATGGTGCTGGTGACCTTCTGGGGCGGGCTGGTGGTGCTCACGCTGCTGATGGTCAAGATGGAGCGCTACCTGCAGCCGCTCTACCCGGTGATCTGCCTCATCACCGCCTGGGGCGCCCACCAGGGGCTGCCTCGACGCTGGCGCCGGGCCGGCGTGGCCGTGGTGCTGGCGGCCTACGCCGGCGTACTGATCCTGGCCCAGAGCGTGCCCACGCCGTGGTTCACCATGGCCGATCCCCATAACCCCAGGGGCGCCAAGTACCTCGACATGCGCATGCAGGGCTGGCAGCGCCTGGCGCGGCTGCGCGAGCGCACCGTGAGCACCAACTGCCGCGTGCAGCCCGCCCTCGAGACCCTGGCCTCCTGGGTGCCGGCCAGTGGCCCCGGCGGCCTGTTGGCCGTGGTCTACCTCCAGGAGTGGGAGAGCGCCGAGCGCCCTGCGGCGCTGGTCTACCATGAGCTGCGCCTGCCCCTGCTGCAGCAGTACCGCCAGCGCTTCGTCGCCGCCTTCGTCCACGGGGTGGCAGAGCCCCTGCCCGGCGCCGTGCTCAACGCCCCGGCCCTGGTGCTGGTGCACGCCCCACAGGTGCGCCCGGCGAGCCTGGTCAAGAATATACGCGTGGTCAAGCGCAAGGACCTGACCCTGCAGTGCAACCAGGGCTCCGGCAAGGTGAGCCTCTCCCTGGTGCGACGCAGGTAACCTGCGCTGACCGCTTCACCCTCCACCGTGCCAGACAATGGCACAGGGTGACACGCCCCCCGTGCCCGGGTCGAGGCCGAGAATGCAAAGATCCCGGAGTGTTGCAAACTGGCACAGCCGTTGCTCATGTAACGAGCCATGAGGAGGTTCAACATGAGCAAAGCCACCGTGATGATGATGAGCGCCGTTCTGCTGCTGACCACCGCCTGCGGAGACCGGGACGTGGACCTGCCCGCACAGGAGACCTGCCACTACAACGGCCACACCTACCAGACCGGCGACGTGTTCAAGGCCGCGGACGGGTGCAACACCTGCTCTTGCAACCCCGAGGGCATGTTGGGCGTGGGCTGCTCGGCCAAAAAGTGCGACGGCACCGGCCCGGCCAAGGACACCTGCCACTACAACGGCAAGACCTATAAAACCGGCGACGTGTTCCCCGCGCTGGACGGCTGCAACAGCTGCTCCTGCAATCCCCACGGCCACGTGGGCGTGGGCTGCACCAAGAAAGGCTGCCCCGACCTGGGCACCCCCGACGCCGGCGCCGGGACCTTTGAGGACGCCTACGGCGGCAACAAGTGCGGCTTCGAGGGCACGGTCTGCGGCTCCATGTGCGTCAACCTCAAGAGCGACCCCATGCATTGCGGCCAGTGCTTCAACGCCTGCAAATCGGGCGAGGTCTGCAACGGCACCGCCTGCGTCGAGCACTGAGGTTCCCCACATCTGATCCGAGAAACCGTTGCGCGGTGCGTTATCCCGGTCACTGATCAACAGTGGAGGCTCCCCGTGAAGACACGAATCACCGAACTATTCGACATCGAGCACCCGATCATCCAGGGCGGCATGCACTACGTCGGCTTCGCCGAGATGGCGGCCGCCGTCTCCAACGCGGGAGGCCTGGGCATCATCACCGCGCTGACCCTCAAGACCGCCGACGGCCTGGCCCGGGAGGTCGAGCGCTGCCGCCAGATGACCGACCGGCCCTTCGGCGTGAACCTGACCTTTTTGCCCACGCTCACGCCCCCCGACTACCCGGCCTTCATCCGGGCCATCGTCGACAGCGGCGTGACCATCGTGGAGACCGCCGGCCGCAACCCGGAGCCGCACATGGAGCAGCTCAAGGCAGGCGGCGTGCGCGTGATCCACAAGTGCACCTCGGTGCGCCACGCGCTCAAGGCTGAGCGCATCGGCTGCGACGCGGTGTCGGTGGACGGCTTCGAATGCGCCGGCCACCCGGGCGAGGACGACGTGCCGAACATGATCCTGCTGCTGCGCGCCGCCGACGAGCTGACCATCCCCTTCGTGGCCTCCGGGGGCATGGCCGACGGGCGCAGCCTGGTCGCCTCCCTGGCCATGGGCGCCGAAGGCATCAACATGGGCACGCGCTTCATCGCCACCCAGGAGGCGCCGGTGCACCCGCACGTCAAGGAGGCGATCCTGGCCGCCACCGAGCTGGACACCCGGCTGATCATGCGGCCCCTGCGCAACACCGAGCGCGTGCTCAAAAACGCGGCCGTGGAGCGGCTGCTGGAGAAGGAGCGCGCCCTGGGCGACGCGCTGCAGATCAAGGACATCTTCGAGGAGGTGGTGGGGGTCTACCCGCGGGTGATGCAGGAGGGGGAGATGGACTCCGGGGCCTGGTCCTGCGGGCTGGTGGCCGGGCTGATCGACGACCTGCCCACGGTGCAGGAGCTGGTGGACCGCACCATGACCCAGGCGGAGCAGATCATCCGCGGGCGCCTCGAGGGGATGCTAGGTAGCTGATCTAGTATAGCAGCGGCCATTAAGGTTGATTAGGCGTAGGGCGGGGGCTTGTCCCCCGCCTGGCCCGGACGCGGGGGACGAGCCCCCGCGCTACATGTGTCGAGGTTGATCAACCTAAAAAGAGAACGCTCTAGCGGTTCTTCTTCTTCGGCTTCGGCCAGGGGATGTCCGGCTTGTCCGGGATGACGTGGCCCTTCTTCTTCAGCCGGGCCCGGCAGCGCGGGCAGATGTCGTACTCCCGGTCGCAGGTAGCCACCTTGCCCCGGGCGTCCTCCATGATGCAGCCCACCGTGGGGCAGTGAGGCAGGCCCAGGGTGTGACCGATCTCGTGCACCGCCACCTTGGCCAGGCGAACGCGGGCGTGGCGCTTGCCCCGAGAGCGCTTGTGGCAGCGGAAAGCGGAGATGACGCAGGAGCGGCCGTCGAGGGTGGCCAGGCCGAGGATGCCCCAGTCCTTGTACTTGCCCTTGGTGGTGGAGATGTCCACCCCCGTGAGGCCCAGCACCCGCTTGCCGTCGGCCGGCAGCCGGGTCAGCAGAAAGCGCAGCAGCTTGTCGGCGCGATAGCGGCGCCGGGGCTTGTAGTAGGCGCTGCGCGGCAGCTTGGCCCGGGGCAGCACCTTGACCTTGAGCCCGAAGAAGTTGATCAGCGCCTTCTTCACCAGGGCCGCGTCCCTGGCCGGCAGCTGCTTACCCATGGGCTGGATGTAGAGCACGTCCCGTACGGGATCGGCCTTGGCGGTGGCCGCCCCGAGGAGCAGCCCCAGCGCCAGGAGGATGGAACACTTTCGCATGGGGAGGAGCGTCAGCGCGCGCGCCGCCGCAGCGCCACGGCCAGCATCAGCGCCAGCACCAGCAGCACGCCGCCGCCGCCGGGCAGGCTGGGCGGAACCGAGCAGCCCTCGGAGTAGTCCGGATCGCAGGCGTTGCCGACCTTGTCGTTGTCCTCGTCCTGCTGCAGGCTGTTGACCACCGCGGGGCAGTTGTCCAGGCCGTTGGGGATACCGTCGGAGTCGAAGTCGTCGCAGGCGTCGCCCTTTTCGTCGTCGTTGGAGTCTTGCTGGTTGGCGTTGGCCACCATGGGGCAGTTGTCGAAGGCGTTGATCAGGCCGTCGCCGTCCCAGTCCTTCTCACCGTCCTTCTTCTTGATGTTGTCCTTGACCTGGTCGGCCACCACCATGAAGTCGATGGCGTCCACCATCACCGGACCGGACAGCTTGCCCGCCAGCGCGTCGTCCACCGGGATGAGGGTCAGGCCGGTGTAGGTGCCTGTCAGCTTGCTGCTACAGGAGTCGTACCATCCCTGCTTGTCGCCGGTGCCGAGGTTCGGGTCGGTCTCGGGGCCGGTGCAGTAGGGGCCGCAGAGGTTGACGCCCTTGTCGTCCTTGCACTTGCCCTTCTTGAGCAGCGTGTCGGTGCACGAGTCGTACCAGCCCTCGTTGGGCTTGTCCTCGTACTTGCACAGCGACGTGCACCCCTGCTTGCAGGTGGCCGCCTTGAGCAGCTTGTGCGGCGGGTGCACGGCGATGACGTGGGGCTTGCCGTCGGCGTAGACCGGCAGCTTGAGCTCCACCTTCTTGCTGCCGCCGCCGATGATGAACTTGCCGGAGACCAGCTTGCGCTTGCCGTCCTTGGGCAGGGGCACGGTCATCTTGACCTTGGAGGCGTTGTACAGCCCGGGCTTGACCCGCATCTTGGCGTTGACGATGCCCGAGGTCTTGTCCTTGAGGTGCAGCTCCAGCTTGCCGTACTCGGAGGTGCGCTTGAGCTTGAGCCCCTTGTTCAGGTTGTTGCCGGCCCAGCCCTCCAGCTCCTCGTCGCCCTTCCACTCCGGCGCGCCGCCCCATTCGAAGAACGGGCTGTCGTCGACGTTGTCCGGGGTGTTCTTGTTGCGCAGGCGGTAGCCGGTGACCCAGTAGAGGTGCCGGTTGAAGCTGCGGCGGAAGCCGTCCAGACGGTCCAGCGCCTTCTGGGTCACGTCCGAGTCGCCGCCGGTTGCCAGCACGAACAGCTGGGTGTTGAACTTGTACGAGGTGGTGTAGTCCGGGTCGCGCTTGCCCACCGCCGCGAGGATGTCCTGGATCTTGACCCACTTCTGCTTGCCCTTGGCGCGAATGTACGACGGCGTCTGCACCACCGAGTCGTTGTACGGCGCGCAGCCGCCGGACGTGCGGTAGTAGGGCGGGTCGAGGCACAGGTCGAACTTGTCCAGGGTCATGCCCTTGCAGTCCTTCTTGATCGCGTCCACCGTCTTCTGCTCGGGGGTGCAGGTCGCGCTCTTGGTGTCCACGATGAACACCGGCTTCACCGCGCTGGCCGGCAGCAGGCCCCACAGATAGAGGTCCAGGGGCCGCGTGCCCCTCGCCGGCGGGATGGAGTAGAAGGTGCCGTTGCCCTCGTCGCGCCAGTTGCAGCCGTACATCAGCTGGCCGTAGGTGTTGTGGTACAGGCTCCAGTGGGCGCCCTGGTGGCCGATGAGCTTCTTGGAGACCACCTTCACGCCGTTGCGGTCTTCCATGTGCGAGACGAAGCAGCAGATGTCGTGCTGGGTCTCGTGGGCCAAAATGTTCAGCGGCAGCACGCCCTCGGTGTCCTTCCACTGGGCGTCGGTGAAGTCCTGGATCGACCACATGTTGACGTAGGCGTGCAGCGCCTGGCCGGCCGGGCCCGGGTTGTAGGGCCGCCCGACGCCCTTGATGTTCATGATCTGGTAGCCCTTGTAGGGCAGCTCCGAGTGCCAGGCCAGGGGGCAGCCGCCCGCCTTGCCCGGCGGGTTGTTGCTCGACGTCTGCTTGAAGGCGGTGAAGAAGACCACCGACTGCGCGTGGGTCGGGTAGGTCGGCAGCACCTTCATCGGGTTGTTGATGATGCGGGACAGCAGCGCGTTGCTCAGGCGGTAGGCCTTGGTCGGGTTCCCCTTCTCGTCCTTGGCCGGGTCGCGGTCGCAGCGCCCGTACTGCTTCACCGTACCGCTGCCGTCCACCACGACGATGTCGCCGATGACGCAGACGCCCTTGGACTTGAGCTCCGCCTTGCAGGCGTTGATGTCGGTGGTCACCGGCAGCGGCTCGCTGATCAGCTGCGTGGTCGGCGCCTGCGTCAGCTTGAAGTCCTTCATCCCCGCCTCGAGGTACTTGGGCATGGAGCAGTCGTGGTCAGCCCAGACGCCGGTGTGGATGTTCCTCTTTTTCAGCGGGTCGGCCCCGGCGGTGAAAGATGAGAACAGAAAGAGGGTGGACAGTAGACTGATGGTTGCTGATCTCATGTCTATATATCCCATTGGTTAGTACCGATACCGCATGCCAAACCGCACCCGGAAGGGGCTCTGCTTACTAAGTATGTCACCCCATTGCGTCGCCGCACCAGGCTTGAGGTTACGCTGCTCGTAAGTTGTGGCCGTGCGCAGGTTGAAAACATTGAACACTTCGCCGACGAATTCCAGGTTGAGCCGCTCGCTGAAGAGCAGCTCGGTGAGGTCAGCCAGCTTGTAGGCGACCTTGAGGTTCAGCTCCAGCCGCGGCGGCATGCGCAGCTCCTCGTCGTCGTCGGGGGTCGACAGATCCTTGGGGTCCGTGCCCCGCGGCGCCCGCCGGTCCCGGTAGTCGCCGAAGTACTGGTTGAAGAACAGCTTGTCGTAGGGCGTGCCCGTGCCGAACCAGATGCTGCCGCCGATGGACAGCACCTTGCGCCAGCGCCACCAGCCCGAGATCTTGACCACGTGGCGCCGGTCCGCCGGCAGGTAGCCGGTGAAGAACGGCACCTGGCGCGGCCGGTCGAGGTAGGTCGTGGCGTAGCCCTCGGACACCGTGCCCTCGTAGCGGGACCAGGTGTAGGCCGCCATGAGCTGCCAGTTGCCGACGAAGCGGCGGGCGAAGATCGACAGGCCGATGTAGCGCCGCCAGGCCTCCTCCGGCGTCTCGAGGTCCCAGATGAACTCGGACTTGCCGTTCTTGTTGCCCACGGTGTTGTCGCCGGCCTCGTTCCAGATCAGGTTGGTCTCCAGATCCTCCCACTGGTTCTGGTACATGCGGTACTGGAAGTCCACGCCGGTGCTAAACCCCGTGAACCACTCCCGCTCGGCGCCGAAGGTGCCCTCGTGCACCCGGGGGATGGTGAGGAAGTCGGGGTTGTACTTGTTCTTGACGTTGCCGTCCTTGTCGTACTCCGGCCCCTGGGGCAGGCCCACGGTGCGGGTCTGGCCGCCCACCCGGCAGTTGCGGGTGTAGGCCTGGGTCGAGTCGTCCCAGAGACAGGCGTATGAGATTTGGTCCCGGCCGATGAAGCGGGCCAGGCCGAGGAAGCCCACGTCGACGTACTGGTTGTAGCCGCCGCGCACCACCGTCTTGCCGTCGCCGAAGATGTCCCAGGCGAAGTTGAGGTGGCCGGTGCCGGTGACGAAGCTGGTCACCGTGTGGCCGTCGGGGTTGACCGTGTTGCCGAAGTGCAGGGCCACGCCCGGGATCAGGCGCAGGCGCTTTTTGGTGCCGGGCACCTTCCATGTGTCCTTGGCAAACGCGATGAGCTTGTTGCCCGAGACGCTGGTCTCCAGGCTGCCCTGGGCGCATTTTTCCTTGTTGTACTTGGGCGACAGCGGGTCGCAGTTGGACTCCGGGTCGAAGTCGACGAAGTACTGGGTCTTCTTGTACGGCTTGCCGAACTGGGACTGGTACTCGGTGTCGCCGGTGTATGCCTCGTTGGAGGGGTTGAACACGTGCTGGAAACGGAAGCCGGCCTTGATCTCGTGGTCGCCGAACTTGTTGTCGATGAACTGGGTCACGTCCGACTGCAGCTGGATGCGGAAGCGGTCATCCGACAGCACGCGGTTGTCGTTGCGGCTGTAGACGCCGGTGCCCACGTCCTCCACGCGGGAGACGTCCTCCACCCCCGACTGGGGGTAGATGCGCAGGCCGGACCAGACGAAGCCGAGCTGGGTCTTGACGAAGGTCTTCTTGCCGGCCAGCCACTCGTGGGCCACCGTGGTCAACACCGCGTACTGGTCCTGGTGGCGCTCGGCGTCGGGCTCCACGGTCAGCAGTTGGCGCGTGTTGTCGATGCTCGCCGGGGCGAACTGGGTCCACCACATGATCTTGTGCTTGGTGCTGGCCTGCCAGGTCAGCTTGGCGAAGACCTTGGCGTCCGTATACGTCCTCGACGGGTGGTCCGGCAGCACCTGGTTGGGGTCCGGGGCCAGGGTGGAGGTGCGCTGGTTGAGCTCCACCGAGGCGTAGTACCACAGCTTGTCGCGCATGATCGGCCCGCCGACGTTGAGGTTGAAGGAGAAGTCGCGGAAGGTGCGGCCCTTCTCGTCCAGCTCCTTGATCGTCAGCGCGTCGTCCTGGTAGTAGAGGCTGGTGTCCAGCTCGAACTGGTTGGAGCCGGACTTGGTCACCATGTTGATCACGCCGCCGGGGGTGTCCGAATGCTCGGGCCCGCCCGCGCCGGTGGTGATCGACACGTCGCTCATGGCGTCGAAGTTGAAGTTGGTGGCGAAGGTGTGGGTCACCGGGTCGGTGGTGTCGATGCCGTCCACCAGGTAGGTGTTGTTGAAGTATGCCCCGCCGGCCACCGAGTAGTTGCCCCCCGAGCCGCTGTTGTTGGCCACGCCGCGGGTCATGTTGGTCATGCCCTGGAAGGAGCGCGACGTCATCGGCACCGCCTCGATGTACTCGTCGGAGATGCTCTCGCCGGTTGCCGCCCTGGTCACGTCCACCACGGGCCGCGCCGCGGTGATGACGTAGGTCTCCCCCTTGGCCTTGGTGGTGCGCACCCCCGTGGGGGTCACGGTCACCGGCACGGCAGGCTCGTCGGGCTTGGTCGGGTCCGGCTTCTTGACTTTTGGCTTGGGCGCGTCGGGCGCCTTGTCCAGCAGGATGTCCAGGGTCGCGGTCTTGCCCGCGTGGACGCGCAGGCCCTTGCGGATCACGCCGAGGAAGCCCTTCTTGTAGACCTTGACCTTGAACTTTCCCGGGATCAGCGAGAGGAAGCGAAAGGCCCCGTCCTTGCCGGTGGTGGCGCTGCGCGAGCCGCCGATCTGGGTCGGCGAGGTGACGGTCACCCGGGCGCCCGCCATGGGCATGCCCTCGTCGTCGTAGACCGTGCCCTCGATGCGGCCGCCGCGCTGCTGCGCCGTCGCTGGCGTGGCGAGGAGCAGGGCCGAGGCTACCAGGAAGACTGATTGCAGTAGCCGCCTCATTTGGTCTCCTCCTCCTTGCCCAGCCACTCGGCCCGATCATCGGGTGGCCAGCAGTAGTCGAACTCCATGCAGACCGAGCGGTACTTGCCCTTCTCCACGCTCTCGTCCTTTTCGGTCTTGGCCGCGGGCAGGCAGTAGGTCGCCTTGCCCGCGGTGGTGGTCGCCTTGCATGTCTGCCCCGAGCCCTTGCAGTCGGAGTTCTGATCGCAGCGATCGAAGGTGGACAGGGTGCACCACTCGTTGCAGCCGTCCTTGTTCTTGTTGGCGCCGTCGTCGCAGGTCTCGCCGTGCTCCAGCTTGCCGTTGCCGCAGCAAGCCTGGCCGGCCTTGGGGTTCTTCGGGTCGCAGCAGGTCTCGGGCTTCTTCGGGTCGCAGTGGCCCGAGAGCGTGGCGCTGCGGCACTGGTCCCAGAGGCTCTGCTTGTCCGTGGTGCGCGAGTTGCAGCGCTGGATGCACACGCCGTTGGGCCGCGTGGGGTCGGTCTGGCGCATGGAAAAGCACTGGAACCCCTTGACCGCGCCGCAGCGGGTGTCGATGTCCTTGGCCGGGTTTTCGTCCTTCTTGGACGAGTCGCAGGCGTGGAAGCAGAAGTACTTGTCGCGCACGCGCAGGCCGACGCAGAAGAGGCGCCCGCCGCCGGGCCCGCCCTTGGGGTCGCACTCCTTGACGCCGCGGCGGCACTCCTCGCCCAGGCGCACGAACGGCGGCGAGCAGTAGCCGCTCTCCACGCTGCACTTGAGCGGGGGATCCACCTTGCCGCCGGTGTTGGCGCAGTCCTTGTCGCTGGTGCAGGCCGGGATGGTGCCGCGCACCACCAGGTTGTGCAGTCCCTTGCCGGTGCCGAGGGTCACCTTGCCGTCTTTCTGGGCTTTCTTCGCCTCGGCCACCGAGCGGATGTCCTTGAAGGTGTGGTCCTTGCCCACGTCCACCAGCAGCTCCTTGACCAGCGGCGTGTAGCCGGCGCCGGCGATGTGCTCGGCCAGCAGCAGGTTCCGCTTCGGCATGACGAAGGTGGCGGTCTTGGTCTCGAAGGTCAGCTTGCGCCGGAGGAAGTAGGCGTCCGCCGGCGTCTGCGGCACCTTGCCGTGCGCCGCGGTGCCCTGGCCCAGCAGGTCCTTGCCACCCTCCATCAGGTAGCAGAAGGCCTTGAGCCGGCGATACCAGACCTGCACCTTGGGGAAGGGCCGGTCCGGGTTGGAGATGCCCTTGAGCAGCTTGGCGTCGGCGTCGACGATGGGGCAGTTGATATAGGTCGGCGTCTTGGTGACGTTGAGCAGGCTGAGGTCCAAAGTCTCCTTGGACTTGATGCCGTCGAGCTTGAAGATGCCGATGTCGATGGGCTCGGTGCAGCGCTCCTCGATGCAGCGCTCGCCCACCTTGCAGTTGGAGTCCATCTGGCAGATGTCCCGCTTGGCCGGGTCGGCGGCCAGCGCGTCGATGGCCTTGTGATCGCCCGCGCCCTTGACCCGCACCTTGACCACACGCCAGAAGGGAGAGTAGCCCTCCTTGGTCGGCACCACGTCGACCACCGGGTGCCAGCCGACGAGCTTGGTGCCGTCCTTGGACAGCCGGTGCAGGGGCTTGTCGTTTTCGTCGTAGAAGAAGTACATCTCGTTGGCCACGACCTTGCCGCCCTGCTTCTCCACCTCGCCCATGTAGTAGAACTCCACCCGGGCCGACTTGTCCTTGAAGCCGTAGACCGGGGCGATCTCGCCCTTCATCACCGGCTTGGTCTGGCGGACGATGCCGCCGTCGGGGCCGCCCCCCTGGCCAGCGTCGTAGACGACGATGCCGCCGGGCTCGTCGTGGGTCCGCAGCGAGGTGCACCCCGGCGCGGCGAGAGAAAGGCAAACGGCGGCGCCAAGCAGCGCCCTGATATTGATGGCTGGTCTCATGAGCTTCTCCATGGGTCGCCTACTTTCCGACGTAGACGATGGAGCTGTTGAAGAAGGCCGCGGGCTTGCGCTCCACGATGCGTGGGTCGGTGAAGTCAGGCACCGGGTAGAGGTCCCCGTGGCTGGCCACCTGGCCCACCTTGTAGTCGCTGGGCACCTTGACGTCGTGCACCCGGCCCAGGGGGCTGTAGTCCTTGGTGCCGGGGCCGTAGCGGAACACGTCGTTGTCCGGCACCGGGATGTCGGACACCGCGTCCTCACCGCCGAAGGCGCTGGACTTGAGGGTGAAGACCTCGGCGTCGGCCACGCGGAACTCGGTGCGCGAGCTGGAGATCTGCTGCCTGAAGACCCGCGGCGAGGGCGCGCCGTTTTTGATCAGGGCCGAGCCGCCCTCCATCAGCATGCAGTGGGCGACCTTCTTGCGGTACCAGATCTTGATCTTCTTGTAGGAGTTTCGCTGTTTGTTGGCCGACGCGCCGAGCTTGGCGTCGGGGCCCACCACAGGGCAGTTGATGATGTGGCCGGTGCGGGCCAGGGAGTACTCGGCCAGAAGCAGCGTACCTCGGGACTTGATGTCGTTGGGCGACTCGCCGGCCTCCGGGGTGACCACCACCACCTCGAAGAAGTCGGTGTACTTGGCCTGCAGGGGCAGCTTGTCGATGATCGGGTACTGCTCCACGTTCAGCGACGGTTTGCCGCTGTCGTCGGCCCAGATGTAGATGGAGCTCACCGACATACCGGGGAACTTGTCGTATGAAGGGAACCAGCTCTCGTCCGCGGGCACGAAGGTGCCGAAGCGGTAGTACTCGATCTGCTTGCCGCCCAGGTACCCCTTGTGCAGCTTGATCTCGCCGCGCCGCTCCAGGGGGATCTCGGTGATCGGCACGTCCCCCTCTTCCTCGTCCACGAACCCGGCGCATCCCGCCGCCAGGGCGGTCAACGCAATAAGGCTCAGTAGCCTGGTGCTCTGCATGGTTTCGTCCTTATATACCGGTCAGAAATGCCACTACGTCGATGGTTTGCGCGACCTTACTGTTTTTCAGGCGGGTTTACCACACCTGAGGCTGGCCGCCGCGGGGCGCGGGGACCTCGGCGCCCTGGCCTGCGCCGCCGGAGAGGATGCTGGCCTCGGCCTCGGACCACGGCTTGATCTGGTTCAGCCAGCCGGCGCAGCGGAAGCCGACGTAGGGCAGCTGCATACCCGGCGGCAGGGGACCCCGGGCGGTGGCGCGCAGATCCACGGCCGGCGAGAACCACGAGCCGCCGCGCACCACGCGGTACTTGCCCCGCAGGGGGCCCAGGGGGTTCCGCCCGTCGCTCTTGCCGTAGTACTCCTTGCCGTACCAGTCCTTGACCCACTGGTAGACGTTGCCGGCCAGCTGCACCGCGCCGTAGGGGCTGGCCACGTCGGCGTAGTCGGTGACCGCGGCGGTCTCGCCCTTGTTGCGGCAGTACTTCTTTTTGCGCACGAAGTAGTTGGCCAGCGCGCAGCTCGGGACCTTTTTGCCCCAGGGGTAGGTCGGGGCCCGCGTCCCCCGGGCGGCCTTCTCCCACTCTGCCTCGGAGGGGAGCCTCTTGCCGGCCCAGCGACAGTACTCGTCGGCCTGAAAATAGCTGACGCAGGTCACCGGGTGCCTGTCCAGGTTGGCCAGCAGGGCGGGGCTGCGCTCGTCCGGCTCCTCCTCGTCCTCGAACCCCTCGTCCTCGGGGGACTTCTTCTTCGGCGGCCGCGGCCAGTTGCAGCCCTTGGCCAGGTCGGGGACGGAGCAGACCTTGGCCTCCACGCAGCGGCGGTACTGGCCCACGCTCACCGCGTGGCGGTCGAGGTAGAAGGCGTCGAGGTAGAGGTTGCGGCGGGGGGCCTCGTCAGGCTCGCCCGAGGGCGGCATGGAGCCCCGGGGGAAGAAGCCCGCGGGCACCAGCACCATGGGGCGCGCGTCCCGGGCGGCCTTCTTGGACATGCCGAGGACCACCTTGGCCTTCTTCAGAGGCTGGACCACGGGCCGTGGCCTGACCTTGGGCGCGGGGGCCTTCCTGGTCGGCCCGCTGCACGCCCCGAGCAGTAGACAGCTGATGGCAGTCAGGAGTGTGATTCGCATGGATCGAGCTCCGTCCCATAAAGAATCATCTCCCCTCGAAAACTTCAACAGTTAACGGGCCAGGAGGCGCGACATCCACGGGTCTCCAGGCAAAATTGAGTGCGGCCTCCCCCGCTGGGGTTTACACCTAATTGAAGACCAAGGAGGAGATCGTGATCGAGCTGCTGACCGCGCCAACCCCCAACGGCTTCAAGGCCTCCATCGCGCTGGAGGAGCTGGCGCTGCCCTACGAGGTGCGCGCCATCGATCTGGGCGCCGGCGACCAAAAGGAGGACTGGTATCTTGCCCTCAACCCCAACGGCCGTATCCCGGTCATCGTGGACCACGACAACGACGACCTGGCGATCTTCGAGTCGGGGGCGATCCTGATCTACCTCGCGGAGAAGACCGGGCGCCTGCTGCCGCCGGACGGCGCCGCCCGATCCCGGGTGCTGCAGTGGCTGATGTTCCAGATGGGCGGCGTGGGGACGATGATGGGGCAGGCCGGCGTATTCTTCCGCTACGCCGAGGAGAAGATCCCCTACGCCATCGATCGCTACCAGCGGGAGAGCCGCCGGCTGCTGGAGGTCCTCGACCTCCGCCTGGGCCAGGCCGAGTATCTCGGCGGCGATGACTACTCCATCGCGGACATCGCCACCTGGCCCTGGGTCGGCGCCTACAAGTGGGTCGGCATCACCCTCGACGGCCTGGATCACCTGCAGCGCTGGTTCGACGCCGTGGGCGACCGCCCGGCGGTGCAGGCCGGCAAGAAGGTGCCAGTGAAGGATGTGCCGGCCGACGCCGACGAGCAGCGGGTGAAGACCGCGCGCAAGCTGTTGGTCTAAAGCCCCGTACTGCGCATCTGGAGTGTGCTGGCCACGATGCCGATCGGTTGGGATTGAAATTCGGTTGGGATTGAAATTCGGTTGGGATTGAAATTCGGTTGGGATTGAAATTCGGTTGGATTGAAATTCGGT